>Ga0081455_10006427_pt1 | contig 12595 bp, 14 predicted proteins | sample TabmetS3T2R1_FD_70207 | JGI IMG/M metagenome (GOLD analysis project Ga0081455, IMG submission 70207) | Tabebuia heterophylla rhizosphere microbial communities from the University of Puerto Rico - S3T2R1 | ecosystem: Host-associated > Plants > Roots > Rhizosphere ... | reverse complement strand
CGTGATCGGCATGTATCGCCAGTTCGCGACTGAGATGTCCGACGACGTTACGGCGTACTGCGCGCTTACGCACGCGCCGGACGGCAGCGGCATGAAGCTGTGCGCAATGCCGGTGTGCCATGCCGGCACGACCGCCGATGCCGAGGCCGAGCTGCGGCCGCTGCGCGAGTTCGGTCCGCCGGCTATCGACCTGGTGGCCCCGATGCCGTACCCGGCGGCCAACACGATGCTGGACAACGGCTTCCCCCGGGGCGCGCTGAACTACTGGCGCTCGGCGTTTTTCACCGATCTCAGTGATGCCGCCATCCAGGCGCTGGTCGACGCCTACGAGGCCGTGCCGTCGCCGATGACGGCGATCATCATCGAAAACCTCCACGGCGCCGCATGCCGCGTCGACCCGACGGCCACTGCCTTCCCCCACCGCGAACCCGGCTTCAACCTTGCGCTGGCCGGTCAGTGGGCGGATCCGGCCGACACGGAGGTGAACGTGCAGTGGGTGCGGGACACCCTCGCCGCCCTCGGCCCGTACACGGCGCCGCGCACGTACATGAACTATGCGGCAGACGACGAGGCCGACGAGAAGGTCGCCTCCTACGGGTCCAACCTCGACCGGCTGCGGGACATCAAACGCCGGTATGACCCTGACAACGTCTTCCGCCTGAACCAGAACATCCCACCGGCTTGAGCTCTGGCTCGCTGTTGGATCTCACCTCTGAGCTGTTGACGATCAAGAACCGCAGGGCGGCCGGCGCCTGGGTAGGCTCGAGAACTGAGTCAAAGTTGATCAAGAAGCCAAGATGGGCCCGCGGTTCTAGCTCCAGCCGCCTCGACCCGACGCCGTAGCTCCCGGTCCGACGTGACGACGGTAACGCCACGTCCGTCACCGACCTTGACCTGCGCCGTAACTGCATCGACGATCGCATCATCTCCCGAACCCGGAGCGTGGACGGTGCGCAAATGCTGGTCCTGTCCGGCCGGATTGCCCCGCTTCGCCGCGCCCTCCAAGATCAAGACAACCTCGTCGTAAGGCAGCACAGCGGTCGACAGCTGTTCCTGCAGCCGCCGGGCAGCCCCCGCGCGGTCACGCCACCACCCGTCGGGACGACTGCCCACCACATTCGCACCATCGATGATCAGCACTTGCACTCGGACAGCGTAAGTGAGTCCCAGGACGCGGCACGTTCACGATTGCGCAGCTCGGCCATACGCGTTGGTGTCAGGCGAGTGGTGATCGCCTGGCTGCGGATGCGAAACCAAGCCAGGTGTGTCGGTTTCCGGCCCAGCACCAGCCCACCTTGGGCGCGTTGCGTCTGGTGCTGCCGTCCCTTCCGGTCCCATTGCTGATCCAGAGGGCCGGGGTTCGTGGGTCCAATGTGCCGTCGGGCTTACGCAAGCGGGAACCAATCGTCATGAAGCAGTGGTTGCGGGCCAAGGCCTCCGGCTGCTGAAGCGACCAGTGGATGCCTTCGACGAGGGTGAGAGGTGTACGCGCAGCGGTGGTGATGGTCGATAGCGCTTCGTCAGGGCTCCAATCAGCCATCTCGTCGCCGCGGCTGATGCCGTGTACCAGGTAGAGCGGCGAAGTTGGGTGGGCCGACAGGTCGATCGGAATGAACTGATCGACATCAGCCATGTCCTCCACGACGAAGCCGGACTTGCCACCGTGTTTCAGGAACGGCGCAAGTACTGAAGCGGGAACCCTGTCCGGGTGGACCACGAGCAGTGCATCGTCGGCGCCGATTCCGGACACCGCGGTGCAGATCTGGCTCGGGGACAGGCGGCCGAGCTCGTAAATTCCAAGGCTGATCAGTCGATCAGCCTGTTCATTGAGCGTGGGCAGTGACCCGAGCGTGACCGGCAAGATCAACTCCGCTTCGACGTTGGGCTAGTGTTCAGCGCCGCACTGAGCATACGTGTTTCGGAGACAGCGACACTGTTGTCACCCTCGGCCGTTCACTGACCCAGTCGAAGTACCGACCTCGACGCCTGAGACGGCAGTCGGTCAAAAGTCGAACAAGTCGCCGAGGAAAGACTTGCGCCGCCTCTTGTCGTGGTAGCGAGGGTCGTACCCGCGGCCGTAGTCATCTGGACTGTCCGGGCTCTTGGGCCCGTACCCCGCGGCTGGATATTGCGGGTAGGTCGGTGCTTGAGGATATCCAGCCGGGTAGCCGGCCACCTCCGTACGCGGATCCGGCCGCGGCTCGCTTCGGGAAGCCGGCCGAGGTTCCGGCGTGCTCGCACGCTCAATGATCTTGTCGAGCTCGCCGCGGTCCAGCCACACCCCGCGGCAGGTGGGGCAGTAGTCGATTTCGATGCCCTGGCGCTCGGTCATTTGCAACACGGTCTGGTCATGCGGACACTGCATGACCTCGACTGTACGGGGCCGCCGAGGCGTTCCCGCTGGAACGCGTGTCACAGAACGGCCTACCCACATGCTTCTGCTATGGCCCAGAAGGATTTCAGCCGTGCGGCAAGCTCGTCTTTCGCCTGCATAGGAAGCGAGTGAGTGGTGTCGGCAACGTCGTACGTCCCCGTCGGAGCCGGCAACAGCGACATCGCACGTCGATAGGCATCGACGTATGCCGCGCGTCCACCGCTGGAGCGGAAATGCCCGACTCCCCGCGGGCTGAAGAAGAACCGCAGAATGCTCACCACCCCAAGCAGCGCCAGGACCAGTACTACCGCAATCGCGCATGCCGAGCGGCAGCACTACTCCGATGGCGCGCCTCATCTGTTTGTAGCTAGGGTCAGGAATTGTGCGCATCGTGGTGATCGGCGGTAGCGGGCATGTCGGCACCTTCCTTCTTCCGCGATTAGTCCGTGCCGGGCACGAGGTGGTCAACCTCACCCGCGGCGTCCGCGCTCCCTACGTCGACGACAAGGCGTGGGCTGAAGTTGAGCAGATCCAGGTGGACCGGGCAGCCGAGGACGCGGCCGGGACTCTCGGAAAGCGGATGGCCGCGCTCGAGGCTGACGTAGTCGTTGACATGATCTGCTTCACGCCTGACTCAGCGGGTGCGCTGGTGGAGGCACTGCGCGGACATAGCGCGCACCTGGTGCATTGCGGGACCATTTGGCGATACGGAGTTAGCGTCAAGCAGCCGATGCGGGAGGACGACACCTCGCCGCCATTCGGCGAGTACGGCAGCCAGAAGGCCGCCATCGCCGAGCTGCTGGCCGCCGAGACACAATCCGGTGGCCTGGCTACCACGGTGCTTCAGCCCGGCCACATCAGCGGCCCCGGCTGGACACCGATCGGACCGCTGGGAAATCTCGACCCGGACGTCTGGTACGCCCTCTCGGCAGGCCAGGAGATCGCCGTCCCAGGCCTCGGCGCCGAGCTTATGCATCACGTCCACGCCGACGACGTAGCGCAGGCCTTCCAGCTCGCGATCGAGCACCGCGACGTGGCGGCTGGGGAGTCGTTCAATGTGGTGGCGCCGACGGCGCTGACCGCCCGCGGCTTCCTGGCGATTGCCGCAAGCTGGTTCGGGCAGACGGCCCGGACCCGCTCGGTGAGCTGGACCGAGTTCCGGTCCGGCACCACTTCGGAGTTCGCCGACTCCAGCTGGCAGCACCTGTCGCGCAGCCAGTACGCCTCGATCGAGAAGGCGCGTACGCTGCTGGGCTACGCCCCGGCCTTTGAACCGGAGGCCGCGGTCCTGGACGGCATCCGCTGGCTAATCGATCACGAGCAGCTCAAGGTCGCAAGACCCCTCGTCGTCTAGCGGCACAGTGCCCGTCGCGGACGCCGCTCAACAATCGATCAATAACTTGAAGCCTCATCAGAGGGGCGATGGGGCGGCAGGCGCAGAGAACTGTACCTTGGCAAAGACGCCGTTGTGATCACTGGCATTGATGGGGAATTCAGTCGAGTCCGTTACCATGATCGCCGCCGCGTACGGCTTGACAGTCGGCGAAGTCAGCACATCATCGATCCACTTACTCTCGCGCTTGGTGACCTTCCAACCGTTGAATGTGTTGTAAGTACGCCGCTTGATCAAGGTCGGCGACAGCTTCGCCCGCAGATGCTTGTACCCTGCGTCGCTGGCAATCTTGCGGACGCTGGCATTGATTTGATCCGAGTTGAAGTCGCCGAAAAAGATCACCCGCTCATGATCAGGTCGCTGCTCGATCAAGATGATCGCGTGCCTGATCTGCTGCTCCCGGATCGCCTCTTCGTTTGGGATGTTCACAGCTAGGTGCGTGTCGACGAACCATGCGAACTCGCCGGTCTTGATCGACTGCAACTTGAGCATGGTGATCGGACGCTGCCTGGTAATGCCCATATGTTTGTAAGGCAGCCCAGCCTGGAATTGATCAAGGGCTACCCACTTAGTGGAGTCCCAGATGATCTTGGCGGTGCCCGATCCCCAGAAGGACCAGTTCGGCCCCAGACCCGCGGTGATCTCTGCCGCCATGTTGTTCGTGCACTCCTGTACGCCGATCACCGAGGGAGCGCAGTCCTTGATGAACTGGATCAAGTGCGGCCTGCGTCGACTCCAACGTCGACTGGGGAATAGTTCCATCGCATTCTCATTGCGGCAGTTGAGACTCAGAACTCGTGCAGCAGTGCTCATCGCCTCCCAATCAAAGCAGCGCCTGCCGCAGACGATCGTATTTGCGTCGAGACACTCTGGAGCGGATCGGTCCATGCCTGAAGGCTGAGCGCATGACCTTGACGATGGGTTTGTCACTGCCGGATTGCCTACGATGGCTAGCGACCGGATGCCCGATGCGGGTACCTGGTGGCTGAGCCTTGGTCAGGTGAGTCTCATCTCTTGGAGGAAAGACGGCCGTGCCACTCAAGATTGGACTTCAGCTCTACTCGGTGAGGAACGCTCTCGCTGAGTCGAGTACGGCGACGCTGAAGCGGATTGCTGATCTTGGCTACCGCTATCTCGAGGCTGCGAACCATGCTGCGGCTACCGATGACGGCATTGGGTTCGGATTGCCGGCCCATGAGTTGCGAACGACGCTTTCCGACCTTGGATTGCATATGGTGGGATGCCATATCAATCCGTTGAACCTTGATCGTCTGCCCGCGATCTTGGATTACCAGGCAGAGATCGGCAATACCCAGATCGGCTGTGACATCGAGTTCTATCCTCTGGGTGACCGCGCTTACGTCCTTCGCCGGGCGGACTTCTTCAATGAGGTCGGAAGACTGTGCGCGGACCGCGGGATGCGGTTCTACTACCACAACCACTACCATGAATTTCAGTTCCTTGACGGTGACGCCGTGTACCAGACGGTGCTCGATCACACCGATCCCGAGCTGGTCTTCGTGGAGATGGACACCTATTGGGTATACCGGGGCGGGCAGGACCCGTTGGAGTGGATGCGGCGGTACCCCGAGCGGATCATCCTGCTTCATCAGAAGGACTTCCCAATGGAGGCGCCCCAGCCGTTGACAATTTTCGACGGCATCGTCGACATCAACGAACCGATCACGATGGAGTCCTTCGTCGCAGTCGCGAACCGCGACTGCTTCACCGAGATCGGCACCGGGATCCTGCCTATCCAGGACGTCATCGACACTGCCAACACGCTGCCCAACCTGCAGTACATGCTGCTCGAGCAGGACTTCAGCCGACTTCCCGACCTGGATTCCATCGCACGGAGTAGGGACGCCTTCAGCAGCTACACCGGCATTAGCTGGGAGTAACCCGGCTGCCTGTACATCATGTACATTAGGTACATGGAGGGAGGGCATATGTCGGTCACTGAACTGCATTACAACACCGTCACTGAGGCGCGCGCTCACTTCAGTGCCCTCATCGACGCCGCTGAGGCTGGTGTCCCAGCAACCGTGCGACGAGACAAGCGACGCGCGGCGGTCGTCGACGCTGACCGGCTCCGACACTTCCTGGTCACTGTGCGTCCAGCCCGGGCTGAGGTCGTTGCTGAGGGCGGCGGCTGGAGCATACTGCTGCCAGGTCTTCCCATCGCTGCTGATGGCGAGACCTTCGAGGAGGCCCTCGACGACATGGTCGCGGCGCTACGTGAATACGCCGAGGACTGGGCCGACCATCTGCGCCACACCTCCAACCACCAGCAGAACTGGGGCCTGGTCCAGATCATTGACCTGTCGTCGGACGAGGAGCTGCGGGACTGGCTGCAGCAGTGACCGACTTCCCCGAGCCGACGCGAAAAGACCACCAGGATTTCTGCCTCAACGAGGGATGGACGCAGGTCCGAAACGCGCGGGGCAAGGGCGGTCACCACGTCACGTTCGAGCTGACCCTCCCTGACGGCGGGGTACTGCGCACCCGAATCTCGCACCCGCCGAACCGTCAGACCTACGGTCCGAGCATGTGGGCGCATATCCTGCGCGACCAGCTGCACGTCAGCAAGGACGAGTTCTGGGCCTGTGTGCGGGGGAAGCAGGTGCCGCAGCGCGGCCGCAAAGAACCCCGGACGCCCTCAATCCCCGCAGGAGTCGTGGCCCAGCTGCTGTCGCACGGGGTGGAGGACTCAGAAGTGCGGCTGATGAGCCGCGCTGAGGCGATCGAGCGGCTGAACGAGATCTGGTCCCAGGAGGCCTGAGCGCCTAGGCGGAAACGCATGGCGGATCACTGATCGTGTGCTGAGACGCCTTGATGGAAACCTCATATACGGGTATATACCCGTATATGAGGGCCAAAGAGGAATTCTCAGGCTGCCTCGCGGGCAACCTGCGGGCTGCCGCCCGTACAGTCAGCCGCCTCTACGACGACGCCCTGCGCGAATCCGGGCTGCGGATCACCCAGTTGGCTGTGTTGGCGCAGGTTCGTCGCAGCGAACCGGTGACCGCGAGTGAACTTGCTTCAGCGATGTCGGCCGAGCGTTCGGCGACCGCCCGCGACCTGAAGCTGCTGGAAGGCGGCGGTTTGGTACGGGCGAGACCTCGAACCACTGACCGGCGCGCCCGTGAGTACAGCCTCACGGATCTGGGCCGGTCGCGACTCCGCGAGGCGGCGCCGGCCTGGCGGCGCGCACAGGCACAGGCCCGCGACTACATCGGGGCCGAAGCCGTGGATGATCTCGTTGGGCTCACTATCGGGGTTGTCGAGCGCGTCCCGACTCGCCCAGAAGCAGCGTCATGACCTGGAACGCTGCAGGCGGCGATCCCGCGAGCGCACGCGTGCTAGAGCTGCGGCAGTACACACTTCGGCCAGGCCAACGAGAAGTCTTGATCGAGTTGTTCGAGCGCGAATTGATCGAGCCGCAAGAGGCCGTTGGAATGCAGGTTCTCGGCCAGTTCCGCGACCTGGACAGGCCAGACCGATTCGTGTGGCTGCGTGGCTTCTCCGATATGGAGGCGCGGCGCCGGGGGCTGTTCGCTTTCTATGGCGGTCCCGTGTGGGCAGCATGGGGTCCAGCGGCGAACGCGACCATGATCGACTCCGACGATGTGTTGCTGCTGCGACCGTCTGGCCCGACCAGCGGGCTTCGGCCGAATGTGCACCCGCGACCCTTCCCCGGAGCCAGCTCCGACCCGACCGTCTTGCACGCCACGATCCTCGCGGTCGACCCGATAAAAGCATCCACGCTGGCGGGCAGATTGAGTCGCGTTCTCGAGGCGGCACTCGCCGAAGCGGGACACCGCCTGGTCGGCCGGTACGAGACCGATCCGACTCCGAACAACTTCCCGCGGTTACCCGTCCGTACCGACACCGCCTTCGTATGGTTCACCTCGTTCGCCAAGGCAGATCGGACCGGTCCTATAACCCTCGGTGGCTATGACATCCCAGCGGTCGCCAAAGAGCTAGGCCAGTTCGGCACTCTCAGCTGGAGCCACCTTCGCCTGGTCGCCACCTCGCGCTCGACACTCACCGGCAAAGCTGCCCCGGTCAGAACCAGCTAGTCAGTGCGGAACACGCAGGATAGGCGCGGTGAGGCGCGATGGCCGATCGGGTCCCCAGTGCACGCTGCACGACCCTCTTCGTACTGCTGCGCAGGCGGCAGGGAACTGGCCGGTCAGCGGGTTGTGCGGCCATAGCCAACGGCCCGCAAGCACCAACCGCAGATCTTCCCCGCGACGTAGCTGGGTAGCGGACGGTCCAAGCTCAACAGTCACGGGAACGCACTCTCCGGCCTGAAGCGGTCGAGCCTGATCAACGTCGGCGGCGCGCCATCGACGCTGCGGAGCGAGACCCGCTGCCATCCAGTTGTGATCCGATCGCGACCGAACCCGTACGAGCCCTCGAACGGCACATAATGCCCGCCGGCCCACTTCTCGACACCTGCGAAGAGGTCAAGATCGTCGGTGCCATGGGCCTCGATCCAGAGCGTGGCACGCATCGGCCCGATCAGTTCGATGTCCTCGGGAACCGACCAACCCCAACTGGCGCCTTGGGACCGAACCGGGAACTCGATCTCGCCGGGCTCGGTTACCGGGTCGAGGCGAAGCAGGATTTCCACCAGCTGTCCCGATGTCATACATCGCGTCGATGCTCAGCCCCTGCGCGTGGCGGGCGAGGACATCATCTACGGTGGCGGCGAACTGCGTCCCAGAGCCGATGACCTCGTGCAACGCGCCCCGGGCCTGATCACCGCGGGCTGGCAGCATGGGCCGATGTCCCGCGCAGAGCTAGTCGAGCTGGCCGCCGTCGATCATCCTCAGCGCCTTGCGTGCGGTCGTGATCGTCTTGGCGGGATCGCTGTCGGTCCAGATCGGCACCGAGGTGGTCTCGTCAGCCATCATCAAGAACTTCTGTTCGGGAAGGTAGAAGACCACGCCGCCAGCGGAATGCCCGCGTGATTGCAGTACCTGCACCTCCGGGCGCCCTTGATCACCGAAAGTCCAGCCGGCCCAGGTGGTGTCCCCGATCCGGATGTCGGCTGCCGGAGCAATTTCCTCGTAGTCGATCATCGTCTCCTCATTGAGGAATACCGGCGGATACGTCTGCAGCAAGATGTCGACGACGATGGACGGAAGAAACCCGCTGATCGCTGGGCCGAGGCCGAGCTCAGAGATGCGAGCACCGAGCTGCGAGACGTCGGCGTCCGTCAGATCGTTCGGTGCGCCCAGCGCCCGCAAGAGTGAGGCGATCTGATCGGGCGGCACCGACAGGCCGGCCGCGTAGTCGAAGTAGGGCAGACCGCGCCGGTACATCGCGCCGAAGAAGGCTTCGAAGTCCAGGGCCGGCCGGGCCGCCCTCGAAATGTGATGTCTGCACGCCTTGCCGTCCGCGACCTCTGCCAGCACATCGTTATTGCCCAGGTGGTCCACATGACCATGGCTGTTGAGAAGCACGACTTCGTCGACGGCGTCGTGGTACCGGCGAGCGAGAGAGCGGATTGCCTCACGCTGCTCAGGTCCGGCTCCGGTGTCGAGGAGGTACAGCCGGCGACCTGTCCGGTAGACGGCAATCGTCGGCAGGGTCATCCCAGATGGTGTGCGGGTGGTGTCCTTCGATGAGATGCAAGTCATCGGCGACGGTATGAATCGTTCCTGTAGTCATGACCCAGACAATGTCTGGTGCGGCTCTCACCGCGCTCTCACGGCGCTCTTACGCGTGGAGGAGACTGCAACGGCGGACACCTGCGACGCTGACGCGGCCGTAAGAATCAGTCGCTCCACTTCGCACTACGTACTTGGACGGCGCATCATCTGCAGTTGGTGCCATGATCGAGTAACCGATGCGAAGTGGCGTCCAGAGAGCGTGCGGCGGTGGGCAGAGACGCGTTCCCGAGGGTCCCGTGGTTCAGCTGGAACGATCAGTTAGCGGAATGTTGTGATTGAGCCGGAAGAGGTTGTCGGGGTCGTACTTCCGCTTCACCGATTGCAGGCGTCCGAGGTTCGCACCAAACGTCTCCCTGATCGACTGGTCCCCCTCTTCATACAGGCCCGGGAAGTTGAAGTATTCGCGATCACTGGAGAATGGCTCGAGCGCACGAAAGACCTCCCTTCCCCATTCGATGCATGCTGCGTCATCGTCCGGGCGCTCCCAGTTGGACTCGATTCCGATGAGATACGGGGCGGAACGATCACCGAAGGCCGTGTTCTCTGGTGGTACGCGGGCGACGGCTCCACCGAGTTGCCAGACATCCAGGGTGGAGTGGTGTGACGGACTGGCTTCGTTGAGCCTGATGAGAGTATCCATCGCCTCGCCAGACAATTCGTTGAGGTACCTGGACTTCCAGTAGTAACGCATCTCATGAGCCGGGTAATCGGCGTCGAAGAAACGCTGCACGTCAAGGTAGGGAGTTGCTGCACTCAGATCAGCGATCGGTGAGCCGTAATCCCGCAACGACTGCAGAGCTGTTTCACCCTCACCCGCATCACCGGCGTACATCGCGAGGTAAACGACAATCGGCTCGCCGTGGTGCTCGGCTGGAATCTCCTCAATCTCCGGCGCATGCCAAAGGATGGCAAAGGAGGAGATTTCATCCGATGCCGCTTTGCTCCATTCGCGGTAAAACTGCAGTGCTGCTCGAGCTTCCGTGCCCGCACCCGGATGAATGACAAAGGCGAAGAACACGTCCGGGCCGAAGGGATAGGCCCGGAACTCGAACGAGGTGACTACACCAAAGTTGCCGCCACCACCCTGCAACGCCCAGAGCAATTCGGCGTTGTTTTCGCTGCTTGCTGTGACGAGTTCGCCGCCAGCAGTTACGACATCGGCGGAAATGAGATTGTCACAGCTAAGTCCGTATTTGCGGCGGAGCCAACCTACGCCGCCTGCCAGCGTCAAACCGGCGATTCCGGTCTCAGTGACGACGCCCATGGGTACGGCAAGCCCGAATGCCTGCGACTCGTGGTCAAGTTCACCAATGGTGACGCCGCCTTCTGCCCGGACGGTCTGGGTGAGGGGATCGACTCGAACGCCCCTCATCATTGATAGGTCAATCACGAGCCCGCCATCGCACACAGCATTTCCAGCGGCATTGTGACCCCCACCCCTGACGGCAACGAGCAGATCGTGCTCCCTGGCGAAGTTCACCGATGCGACGACGTCGGAGACCCCCGCGCATTGGACGATCAGCGCTGGGCGCCTGTCGATCATGCCGTTCCACACGGCGCGGGCATCGTCAAAGTCCGCGTCTGAGGGCTGCACTGACCTACCTCGCAACATTTCTGACAGTGCTGCGATGGCCTCGTCGGAAACTTTTGTGGCCTGCCCGTCACCGGTACGGAATTCGGTCTGGGACACTCCATCTCCTTCCAGGCGCTTGATCGACACGGCTCAGCCTATGGCGGGGAGGCGCGTCCAGGATGGGTGCACCGCTGCGCATCGAGCGCGACCGTGGCTGCTGTCTACGACCCTCTTGACCGACTGTTCAAATCTCGCTCGCGACCTCGTCCCACTCCCGCAGCGTCCACGCCTTGACCACGCCCTCGTTGACAAACGGGTCATCGCGGACGAACTCCTCGGCGGCTTCCCGGGACCCGAACACCGCCATTGAACCCTCGGCCTGCGGGTCCCCGAACGTACCGACCAGCAGGAGGTCCCCGCGGTCGCGGAACTCCTTGAGTCGCGCCAGATGCCGCGGATAGACCGGCGGCGCCTTGGACATGACGTCATCGGCGGACTCGTAGAACACCACGTACCTCTGCACCGGCTCTCCTCCAAGGATCGGCCTCATTGTTCGCTTGTGACATCGTGGCAGCTGAGACGGCTTCTTGCCATTAGCCGATCATGAAGGCAGGACTGCTGCGCAGCGCTGCTCGAGAGCTGATGCTGGAGGACTCATGGCAACCTTCCAGAACACTGTGACAATCCGGAGAGCAGTCCAGGACGTGTTCGTATACCTCGCCGACTTCGAGAACATCCCGAGCTGGAACTACGCGATTGTCGAGACGAAGAAGACCTCGCCTGGGCCGGTGGGCGTGGGAACTACCTACCGACAGATCCGTTCCATCCCAGACAGGAGGGAGGAGGGCTTCGAGGTCACCGCCTTCGAGCCAACCAGCCGACTGGAGGTTCATGGGGACATCGGTCGCTTCATTGCTACCATCAGCTACCAGCTCACGCCGATGGGCGACGGAACACGACTGACCAATACCGTGGACCTCAAGCCCTCCTCAGGGGTATTGCGGCTCCTCGCTCCCCTAGCTGCCTTCCGGGTCAAGCCAGCCGTGGCGGCCAATCTTGAAAAGCTCAAGGAGATCCTGGAAACCGAATAGCCAGCATGACAAGCGATGAGAGGCAAACCGCAGGGCAGATGACCCCGGCGCCGCGGTGAACGTGCGGTACCACCCGGTTGGGCCAAGATAGGCGTTCTCGGCTGCGAGGTGGCTGAGGGTAGTGTCACAAAGCTGAGGCGGTTGGTGTCTCCATGTGCGAACGGCCCCAGCTCTCGACCGGAGGAGAGCCAGGGCCCCGAGGACATCCGCAAGATCGGTGGTTGATATGCAATCGACGAGAGCCCCGAAACGACTCGCGGACGACCTGTTCACCGAGCACCGCGGCCTGCTTTTCACGGTGGCCTACGAAATGCTCGGCAGTACAGCCGATGCGGAAGATGTCGTCCAGGAGTCGTACATCCGCTGGGCCGACGTCCTTCACGACGAAGTCAGAGATCCGCGCGCGTACCTGATCCGCGTCGTCACCCGGCAGTCGCTCAACCGGCTGCGGACGCTGAAGCGCCAGCGCGAGTCCTACGT
>Ga0081455_10006426_pt1 | contig 12596 bp, 8 predicted proteins | sample TabmetS3T2R1_FD_70207 | JGI IMG/M metagenome (GOLD analysis project Ga0081455, IMG submission 70207) | Tabebuia heterophylla rhizosphere microbial communities from the University of Puerto Rico - S3T2R1 | ecosystem: Host-associated > Plants > Roots > Rhizosphere ... | reverse complement strand
TTTCTCGTTACCGCTTGGGAATGGCTCCGCCAGAAACTTGGTTACCGCCGCAATGACTTTGATTCATCCTTTGGCGGCGTGATTCCCCACAGCAGTGGTTAGGCGTCCGGATCAAGTAGGACGACGGGCACGATTCGCACAAAATTCGCCAAAATTCTAATAATCGGGAGACGGCGATAAAGCGAAGTGTTTCTTGGCGCCGATCGCCGCCCCACCTTATCACCATTCAATAAGTAAGAATCGGCAATTGATAATCTATCGGAGGCGCCTGCCGGTTCATATCGATCCGATATTCGCCATACCGGTTGATATGCTGCGTGATATATGGGCTGAGACGACTCAGTGTTTCGTGCGCCTTCGGCCGGTTGGCGCATTCGCGAAATGCTAGACTGCGCCTCTTCACCGAAGACACACGCAATAGGCTCAATAAAGTCAAATGGCGATTTATTATCGCCGGACAATTTGGCGATCGAAGACGTCGCCGAAATGGCGCGTGACGCTTTCAACCACGGCGCTCATCTCGATGGGACGGCCCAGCAATTTTTGCAGTGAGGTCACTCCGTGACCGCGAATGCCGCACGGAACTATCAGTTGAAAGTAATTCAAATCGGTGGCGACGTTGAACGCGAAGCCATGCATCGTCACCCACCGCGAGATGCGAACGCCTATAGCCGCGAGCTTTTCGTCGCCCACCCATACGCCAACGAAATCGCCGCCGCGCGGCTCCGCCTCCACTCCGAAATCGCGAGCCGCGCGGATCAACACTTCCTGAATGTCGCGCACGTAGCGGCGAATGTCCTGGCGCCCGGCCAGCAGCTTAACGATCGGATAACCGACCAACTGGCCGGGTCCGTGGTAGGTCACGTCGCCGCCGCGACCGGTTTCAAAAAGCTCGACGCCCAACCGCGCGCGCGTCGCGTCGTCGGCCAGGACGTTCGCGCGATTGGCCGCCCGACCCAGCGTGATGACGTGCGGGTGTTCGAGCAGCAGAAATTGATCGGGAATTTCATCGCGCTTGCGTCGTTCGACTAGGACGCCCTGCAGCGCATGCGCTTCGTCGTAAGGCGTCAAACCGAGGAGACTTATTTCGCAGAATCGCATAGGACTTATGGGACTTATAGGTCTTATAAATCCTATAAGCCCTATAAGTCCCATTCATGACGTCCTCAGTTTTATAACAACGCCGAGAAATCGGTGGTCTCAATCGTCTTCTTGATGTGCGCGAGGAAATGGTCGGCCACCGCGCCGTCGATGACGCGGTGATCGAAAGAGAGACTCAGCGCGGCGATGTGGCGGATGGCGATCGCGTCGCCGTCTTCGGTCTCGATCACCCATGGCCTTTTGTGAACGCCGCCCAGTCCGAGGATTGCCACCTGCGGTTGGTTGATGATCGGCGCGGCGGTGTAACCGCCGAAGAGCCCGAAGTTGGTGATCGAGAAGGTTCCGCCGGAGACCTCGTCCGGTTTGAGCTGTTTGCTGCGCGCGCGATTGGCCAGGTCCTGCGAAGCCCGCGCCAGCCCCGTCAGGCTCAGCGCGTCGGCCTGTTTGATGACCGGCACGATCAAGCCCCAGTCGAGCGCGACGGCGATGCCGATGTTGTAATCGTGTTTGTAGACGATGTTCTCGCCTTCGACCGATGAGTTGACCACCGGAAGCGCCTTGAGCGCGTCAATCGTGGCCTTGATGACGAAGGGCAGGAATGTCAGTTTCGCGCCGTTCTGCGCTTCGAACTGTTTCTTCACGCGCTCGCGCAGCCGGGCGATGTTCGTGAAATCGACCTCGAAAATGGTGGTGACGTGCGCCGAAACGCGCCGGCTGTTGAGCATGTTCTCCGCGATCCTGCGGCGCATATTGCTCATCGGCTCGATGGTCACGCGGTCGCCGGCCGCGAACGCCGGGTGCGCCGGCATGGGCGGGGGCGCCGGAGCGATTACCGGGGCAGGAGCTATTGGAGCAGGCGCGGGGGCTGCTGGAGCAGGCGCGGGAGCGACAGCCGGAGCGGCGGGAGCGCCCCTGCGCTGTTCGATGAAATTGAGAATGTCGTCTTTGGTGACGCGCCCGCCCAGGCCTGTGCCCGGAATCTCATCGAGGTTGACGCCGTGTTCGCGCGCGATGTTGCGCACCAGGGGCGACGACCGCGCTCTCCCGACCGCCTCCGGAGTCGGCGCCGCAGCGGGCATGGCTCGCGCCTGCGCCGGAGGCTGCGGCGGCGCGGCTTGCGGTTGTGGCGGCGGGGCTTGAGACGGTAATGGCCTCGAATCTCCGTCGGCCTGCGCAGGCTGCGCCTCCACCTGGCGAGGCGCTTCACGAGCGGGGACTGCTTCGCCCATCACAGGCGCCGCCGGCGCGGGCGCCGCTCCGGCGGCTGCGGCTGATACGCCGGCGCCCACTTCTCCGGCCTCTCCTAGCCGCGCGAGCACAGTATTGATCGCGACCGTGTCGCCCTCCTTCGCCAGAATCTCGGTCACCACACCGGCCGCAGGCGCCGGAATTTCAGCGTCAACCTTGTCGGTCGAAATTTCCAACAGCGGCTCGTCGCGCTGCACCGTGTCGCCGACCTTCTTCAACCATTTAACAACTGTTCCCTCAGTAATGGATTCGCCCATCTGAGGCATCAAGACATCTGTGGCCATTCATTCTCTCCTAAACTGTTACCTAATCTCCCATTTTCCATTTTCCATATTACATTTGTCATTGTCGGAGCAGCAGAGGGCAAGCGATGGGAAATGATAAATGTAATATGGAAAATGGAAAATGGAAATACCTCAAAACCTTCTCTCGACATCTTAAATACTCGTTAAATACTCGTTGCCATCCCATGAACCGCTTCGGCGGCTTCCATCACCGCCTCCGACAACGTCGGGTGCGCATGCATTATGTGCCCCAGTTCTTCGGCCGTGGCTTCAAGTCCCATCGCCACGCAGGCTTCGGCCAGCAGGTCTGTGGCGTGCGGGCCGATGATGTGAACGCCCAGCACCTCGTCATATTTGGCGTCGGTGACGACTTTGACGAATCCTTCGGTCTCGCCCAGGATCATCGCCTTGCCTAAGGCCGAGAACGGGAACTTGCCGACCTTGACCTGATAGCCGCGCTCTTTGGCCTTCGCTTCGGTCAGCCCGACGCTGCCGATTTCGGGTTCGCAGTAAGTGCAATTGGGCACGCGGTCGTAATTGATTGGATGCGGGTCGCGCCCCGCGATGTGCTCGGCGGCCAGGCAGCCCTCCTTCGACGCCACGTGCGCCAGCAAGGGCGTCGGGACGGCGTCCCCGATGGCGTAGACGTTCGGCTCGGCGGCGCGCATGTATTCGTCGACCTTGATGAAGCCGCGGTCGATTTCGCACCTCGTGTTCTCGAGGCCCAGGCCGTCGGTGTACGGGCGGCGGCCCACGGCCACGAGCAACGTCTCGGCGCTGATCGTCCCTTGTTTGCCGTCGGCGCCGGTGTAAGTCACCTCGACCCCGCCTTCGTTGACTTTGGCCGATTCGAAGCGCGCGCCCAGGAGCGAGGAGATGCCGCGCCTGCGGAACGCCCGCTGCAACTCGGCGGAGGTCTCTTCGTCTTCGATCGGCACGAGACGGTCCAGCATCTCGATGATCGTCACGTCCGCGCTGAACCGTTTGAAGACCGACGCGAATTCGACGCCGACCGCGCCCGCGCCCAACACTATCATCGATTTCGGCACGTGGTCGAAATCGAGAAGCTCGTCGCTGGTCACGACGCGCGGCGCCTTGATCTCCAATCCGGGGAGCAGGCGCGGCGCCGATCCCGTGGCGATGATCACGTTCTTGGTGGGAATCTCGCGCTTCAGGCCGGCCGAGTCTTTCACCGTCACGCGGCCTCTGCCCTCGAACCTGCCGACGCCTTTGAAGACGGTGATCTTGTTCTTCCTCATCAGAAAATCGACGCCCTTAGTGAGCTTGCTTACGACCCTATTCTTGCGCGCCATGACCTTGTCGAAATGCAATTTGAAGCCTTCGACGCTGACGCCGAATTCCGTGGGGTTGTTGACCAGGTCGTAAACATGGGCGGCGTGGAGTAGCTCTTTGGTCGGAATGCAGCCTCGTAACAGACAGGTGCCGCCGAGATCTTTATCTTTCTCGATGATCGCTGTTTTCAAACCGACCTGCGCGGCGCGGATGGCAGCCACATAACCTCCAGGCCCCGCGCCTATAACTGTGACATCAAAAGCTTCAGGCATACATTCTCCTCCAAAATAGGACTCATAGGACTTTTAGGGCATATAGGACCTCCTATGAGTCCCATATGCCTTATGAATCCTATTGGGCCCTCCTGGGGCGATTTTCATCAGTCATTTACCTTGAGCACAGCCAGGAAAGCTTCCTGTGGAATTTCAACCTTGCCGACGCGCTTCATGCGCTTCTTGCCCTCTTTCTGCTTTTCGAGCAGCTTGCGCTTGCGCGTGATGTCGCCGCCGTAACATTTGGCCAGGACGTTTTTGCCCATCGCCTTGATCGTCTCGCGGGCGATAACGCGCGAACCGATGGCGGCCTGGATCGGCACCTCGAACAATTGCCGCGGGATGAGTTTGCGCATCTTTTCGACCAGCGAGCGCCCGCGCGTGTAGGCGGCGTCTTTATGCACAATCAGAGAGAGCGCGTCAACCGGATCGCCCGCGACCATCACGTCCAGCTTCACCAGGTCGGACTCGCGGTAACCCGCCAGATGATAATCGAGCGAAGCGTAACCGCGCGAGACCGACTTCAGCCGGTCAAAGAAATCGAGCACGATCTCGTTGAGTGGAAGGTCGTATGTCAGCAGCACGCGCGTCGGCGTGATGTATTCGAAGCCCTTTTGGACGCCGCGCTTCTCTTCGAGCAGCGCGAGTATGTTCCCGAGGAACTCGTCGTTGGTCATGATCATCGCCAGGATGATCGGCTCCTCGATGGCGGCGATGTCACCCGACGCCGGCATCTTCGACGGGTTGTCGATGTCAAGAACTTCGCCGTGGACGTCGGTCACGCGGTAACGCACGCCAGGCGCGGTCGTGATCAGGTCGACGTTGAATTCGCGTTCGAGCCGCTCTTGCACGATCTCCATGTGCAGCAGGCCCAGGAAGCCGCAGCGGAACCCGAACCCCAGCGCCGTCGAGACCTCAGGCTCGAAGAAGAACGACGAGTCGTTCAGCCGCAGCTTTTCGAGCGCGTCGCGCAACTCTTCATACTGATTCGGCTCGACGGGGTAGACCCCGGCGAAGACCATCGGCTTGATCTCCTGAAATCCGGGGAACGGCTCGGTCGTCGGCCGCGCGGCCTCGGTGACGGTGTCGCCGATGCTCACGTCGGCCACGGTCTTGATGTTGGCGACGACGAAGCCGACTTCGCCTACGCCCAGTCGTTCGATCTGGCGCGGCTTCGGCGTGAGCACGCCCAGGTCTTCGATCTCGTAATCGCGCCCTTTGGCCATCAGTCGGATCTTCGTCCCTTTGCGCAATTCGCCGTCGATCACGCGAACCATGACGATCACGCCGCGATAGGCGTCGAACCATGAATCGAAGATCAGCGCCTTGAGCGGCGATTGAGCCGACCCTTGCGGCGGCGGGATCTCGCGGATGATGGCCTCAATGATCTCGTCAACGCCTATTCCCTCCTTGGCCGAAGCCATCACTGCGTTGTCCGTCCCGATGCCGACGATGTTTTCGACCTGCTCTTTGACCTTTTCGGGATCTGCGCCCGGCAGGTCGATCTTGTTAATAACCGGAATCAGTTGGAGGTCGTTATCAACGGCCAGGTATGCGTTGGCGAGCGTCTGCGCCTCGACGCCCTGGCTCGCGTCCACCACCAGCAGCGCGCCCTCGCATGCCGAGAGGCTGCGCGAAACTTCGTAAGAGAAATCAACGTGTCCGGGCGTGTCGATCAGGTTGAGAATGTAATCCTGCCCGTCTTTGGCTTTGTAATTGAGGCGAACCGCGTGAGCCTTGATGGTGATGCCGCGTTCACGCTCCAAATCCATCGCGTCCAGCACCTGCTCAGACATCTCGCGCGATTCGAGCGCGCCCGTCTTCTCCAAGAGCCGATCCGAAAGCGTCGTCTTGCCGTGGTCGATGTGCGCGATGATTGAGAAATTACGAATGTTCAACGACATACGTGTGTATACTTCAAACATTGGCGATAGCCAGTAAATGGCGAGGATAGAGAATCGAACGGCAAAAGGCAAATTCCAAAAAGGCGGGAAATAAAGCGATTACAAGGCCGATGAATAGCCACCGCAGGGCACAGAGGGCACAGAGGGCACAGAGGGCGCCGTGAAGGAGTTAATAATTTCTCTGTGTCCTCTGTGACCTGCGGTGGCTAACTTCTTATTTCTCTTCCCAACAGCGCCACAGAAACCACGAGGCGACGGAGCAATATGGCCTCCAGCCGCGCTCTTCGGCGACATGCTCGATCTCGGCGGCGGTCGGGAGATGGTCGAATCCATAAAGCCGCTCGACGGCGCGCCGGATGCCCAGATCGCCGACCGGCAGCACGTCCATACGGCCGAGTGAAAAGATCAAAAACATGTGCGCCGTCCAGACGCCGATGCCTTTGACCTCGGTGAGCATCTCTATCACCTCGTCGTCGCTCATCTTCGCCATGCGGTTGAATTTGAGCGAGCTGTCTTGAGTCTTCGCGGCGATGTCCTTGACGAAGGAAACCTTTCCGTTCGACATCCCCGTCGCGCGCAGCGTTTCGCTCGGAGTCGCCAGAATCCGCTCCGGCTCCGGGAAGCGGTCGGGCGCGTAGATCGCCTTGAAGCGGTTGCAGATCGTATCCGCCGCTTTCGTCGACAATTGCTGAGAGATCACGGCCTCGACAAGGGTCTCGAAATACCGGTTGTGCGGGCGGATGCGGCAAGGCCCGTGACGCTTGATCAGGCCCCGCAATTGCTGGTCGCGACGCGACAGACTCCGCTCCGCTTTTTCCAACTCCGCGATGAATGAAGATAATCTGCTCAATGTTTCGACGCCTCATTTATTTTGATGTGGTGGCCGGCGAACGTAAGGAACGTCGGCCAGTTCGGGCCAGGAGTGTGACCGCCGCTATGCTGGCGGAAAGCTATGCCGCCGTCAATCAAAACGGTCTCGATCGGAGGGAATTCAGAAACTCCCATACCCTTTTTCACTTCGTTGGTCACGCCGGTCAATCCGGGTTTTGTTTTCTTTTGCGCGAGTCTGTGCTGACTGATAACTCTTGCTAGATCGAGCTTTCGATGGCGGCTTTTAAAAACGCCGTCACGAGAGGATGAGGCGCTTCCGGTCTTGAGCGCGTTTGTGGCACGAAAAGGGCGCCGATGAAAAATGGGTGTCCCGGAAGTTCGATCACTCGAATTTCCCCTTCGCTGTCTGAGCCTGTGACCTTCAAGGGGCCGTTTTTCAATAGGGGAACACTAGCAGGGTTGACTCCGAACTGGCAGTAGTATTGCTCTGTGGCGGCGTCAGCGCCGTAGATCGCGGCGACCTGCGAACCATGGCTAAAGGTCAACGACATCTCACGACCGGCCAGTGAACAAGCCAGTTGTGAAATGAAGAGATCGGACGCATCGGGGTCGTATTCCGCGTGCTGCGCATCTTTGAAGCCAAGAACGTTTCGGGCGTATTCGATGACCAGATGCTGGAAGCCACCGCAAGTGCCGAAACAAGGGATCAGATTCTCGCGCGCGGTTCTGATCGCCCACAACGTTCTATGCATATTTTTGTACGGACTGCCGGGCGCGATCCAGACCGCGGAATAACGTTGAAAAAGAGATTCGTCAATCTCCTCAGTGCTCACCCAGACCCCTTTAACGTCGGCGCGAAGCAGCGCCCGTGAATGCTCAATCGCCGTGTTCGTTGAAATGTGTGGTTGAAAAGTTGGATCGTATTCGCCAATTAGAGCGACTGGTTTCGTTGAAGCCAATTGATTTTCCCCTTCGTGTCTTTGCCACTTGCCTTTGGTTGTCGAGTTAACTTGCGCGGCCTATTATGCGCCAGCCGCCTAGGCCGGCGCGGCCTGTTCTTCATTACCTTCTTCCTTTGTCTGCTTCAGGCTTCCTACCAAAGCCAGAATCGCCAACGCAAACCCCAGGCCCTTGATAACCGCCACCCATGCTGAGGAAATCGGCGCCGGATCAGGCTCGTTAAGGCGCCCAAGTTGCGCGAAGAAACTTGAGTAAGCCATGCCGCAAGTAAAGCCCCAGGCGGCGGCGAGAAATCGCCTGCCACTGCGAATGTCTTTGCTTGTGCGCCAGGCCCCGTAGAGCAGCAGCGCTCCTATGAAGTAGTCGTCCAGCCAGAAAGGCAATACGCTGATCTGGCCTAATTGATGCCAGCGGCGAATAGTTTCAGCCAGTGGGGCGCCGACGCCAAGGATGACGGCGAGGCGCCGACTGAACGCGATTGTCATAGTTTCCTCTGTGATAAATTTTCTGAGCTTCGTGAATGCCGCCGATTCAGACAGACTCTAAAGCTTGTGCGATGTCCTCAATCAAATCTTCGCCGTCCTCACAACCGGCGCTGAGGCGAATGAACCCCTCGGGTATTACATCGCCTTTCCATCGCGCCCTTCGCTCCGCCGTCGTGTGTATTCCGCCAAAACTCGTGGCTTCAATCACAAGGGAGCAAGCCTTCATAAAGCCTTCGGCCTGTTCCCGGCCAGCCAACACGAAGCTGACAATAGGCCCGTAGAATCGCATTTGTCGCGCGGCGATTTCGCGTGAAGGGTCGTTTGGCAATCCGGGATAACGCGTCTCCATCACTTTGCGATGGCTCGCCAGGTATTCTGCGATTATTTGAGCGTTTCGACACTGCCTCTCCAATCGCAGTTCGAGCGTAGCCAGAGAACGGTGCGCCAACCACACCTCCATCGGGCCGGGCACTGCTCCAATTTGAGTCCGCCACGAGAGGAGTTTATCCGCCCACATTGAATCTCGCGCCGCCACGTGTCCGAGAATAAGGTCGGAATGCCCCGTGAGCGACTTCGAGTCTGAAGAAACCGAGAAGTCCGCGCCCAACAGCAGCGGGGATTGTCCCAGGACGGTCGGCGTCGTGTTATCAACGGCCACCAATATCCCTCTCTGATGCGCTTCTTCGACTAGCGCGGCGATGTCGCATACATCAAGCCCCGGATTACTTGGGGATTCAAGCCACAACAGTTTCGCCCCGTCCAACTGCTGCGCAAGCGCGCTACCGGCGATCGGAGCCTTTCGCACTTGAACTCCGACTTCCGTAAAAAATCCGTCGGCCAGCAGCCGAGCCGTGTAGTAACTGTCAGATGGCATGACAATCACGTCCCCGGGTCGCAAAGTCACGCCGAAAACCGCAGCCACGGCCGCCATACCGGAAGCGAACGACAAAGCAACGCCGCCTTCAAGCTCGCCGAGCGCGCACTCAAATTGCGTCCATGTCGGATTGTGATAGCGCCCATATGTATAAAGACTTGAGGATGGTTCGCCACTGGCGTGATAAGGAGCGGCAAAGCAGACGCCCTGTGAAAAAGGCCTGCCTTGTTCAGCCGTCGAGAGTCCGGCGCGGATTACTTTCGTTCCAATTCCCATTGCTTTGTCTCCGATGTGTCAATCCTTTTTGCAGCTGAGCGCGATAAAAACTCATATTAAATTTTACACTGGTATAACACTAAATTGACCTGCCATCTCATCTGATACCTGGCAGGAATAATTCTCATCAAACTAACCCGTAGCCACGGATCATGTAGTTCGCGAGGCTAAGTGGCCATGCTCCTAATACTACTAGCCTTGCATTAGGAGGTAGCTTATGGACCTCAAGCCCATTGTTGAAGTTGTTTTCAGTCTTCTTCCCAAACTGCTCGCAGATCGGCGTTTGGCGTGTAAGCTTCCGGACCTGTGTCTTTTCCGGGATGAGTTGCGAAACAAGAAAGAATGGTGCCAGTCCCGAGCCAAGAGGCTTAACGGGGAAATCACAACCCACCGTGACGTAGACCAGGCGCTGTTCCATCGTCTTCGTCCATCCCACGATGAGTGGGAGCAGATCCTTGAAAACATCAAAAGGGCTGAACAGATTGGAACGGAACGATCTCGCCATCTTCTAAAAAGAAGTGATATTCCTCCTACATTCTTATATATCGTGTACGATCTTGGCTGGTATACCTATTTTGACCAAGTTTTGAGCAGTCACCAAAATCTGCTGGCGACTAGGCGAAGTCTATCGCGAAATCAGGTCAAACCGATAAACCAGGTTCGCCTCAACTACGAGAACCTCAAGCAAATCATTGCCAGCAATATAAAAGACGCCATCAGAGAGGCCAGAGACGAAGGAAAAATCCAGCATTGCGTCATGGAGGAGCTTTTACTTATAAAATTGGGGCCAATATTACGAGACAACGACATTATCAGGCAGTCAGTGCATGAATCTATTGACAAGGCTCGAAATCTGATTATTCAGATAACAAGTATTGAAAAAGAACGAAATTGCAGATTGCCTGATGACCTCTTCGTAGAACTGGTTGTATATCATTGGAGAGATTATCTCCTTTCAGAACTTGAAGATCGGCTTGTAGCCAAGGCAGCCTGATATCCCATTCGATATCTTCCGCTTGAGCTATGGGAGAGCTTCTCTGGGAGCCCTGCTGAACCGTGTTGTCGCATAACCTGGCGACGCCAGTAACCTGTGTCAGATATCTCTGATTACTTGGCGACACATTCAAGCTTCGCTTTCTGATACTTCACCGAACTCGTTCCCACCATAATATCGAACCAGCCAGGCTCGACCACGCGGTTCATGTTCAAATCCAGGAACGAAAGTTTGTCGGGCGTGATCGTGAAATTGACGGTCTTGCTCTCGCCCGGCGCGAGCGCGATGCGCTTGAAATCCTTCAACTCCATCACAGGGCGGGTCACGGAACTCACCAGGTCACGGATGTAGAGTTGAGCGACCTCATCGCCGGCGCGCTTGCCAGTGTTCGTGACGGTCACGCTGACTTCCGCGCGGCCGGAAGGCCCGATCTGCGCCGGTGTCACTTTCAGATTCGAATACTCGAAGGTCGTGTAGCTCAATCCATGGCCGAACGGGAAGAGCGGCTCTTTGCTTGCGAAGAGATAACCACGCCGCGCCGTCGGCTTGTGGTTGTATGCGACCGGCAGTTGACCGACCGAACGCGGGAAGCTCACCGGGAGTTTGCCCGCCGGGTTGTAATCGCCGAACAACACGTCGGCCACGGCCACGCCGGTCTCCTGTCCGAGATAGAAGCCTTCGAGAATGGCCGGGACTTTCTCGGCGACGTAGTTGATCGAGAGAGGCCCGCTGTTGATGAGCGTCACGACTGTCGGCTTGCCCGTCTCCAGCACGGCTTTGACCAGGTCGTTCTGCCTGCCGACCAGGTCCAGGCTGTCGCGGTCGCCGAGGTGATTGTCCGCCCAACCTTCTTTGTTCGTGTCCTCGTTGCCGCCGAGCGCGAGCACGACCAAGTCCGAGGCTTTGGCGACCTCGACCGCTTCGGCGATCAGCTTCGCATCGCTCTCCGGGTCGTTCTGTTGTGAACTGTCGGCCCACCAGTTCCCGCCCTCTTTCGTGATCTTACATCCTTCGGCGTAATTGACTTTGATCTGCTCGCCGACCTTATGGCGCACGCCTTCGAGGATGCTGACGCCTCGTCCCGGGCCGTCGCTGTAGCCGCCTAGATGAACGCCCGCCGCATTGGGGCCGATGATCGCGATGGACTTCAACTTGCCGCGATCGAGCGGCAGCAAGGCGCCTTCGTTCTTGAGCAGCGTGATGGAGCGGCGCGCGGCTTCCGCCGCGAGGTCCTGATGAGCCTTGCTGTTGGTCAATTTCGCCGCGCGCTCCGGATCGACGTATGGATTCTCGAAAAGGCCGAGCATGAACTTCGCGCGCAAGACGTTAGCCACGGCCCGGTCTAGCGTGGCCATTGAAACTCTTCCCTCGTTGATCAGCTGTGGAAGCGACGGATAGCAATCAGGATCGGGCAGTTCTATGTCCACACCAGCTTCGAGCGCGAGTTTGGCCGCGCCCGCTCTATCCGCGGCGACTTTATGCAGAGTCTGCAACTGCTCGATCGCGTTATAGTCCGCAGCGATCAGCCCTCTAAACCCCCACTCCTGGCGTAAAATCTTTTGAAGCAGTAAATGACTGGCGTGCGAAGGGACGCCGTCTATTTCATTGTAAGAAGGCATGACGCTCATCACGCCGGCTTCCTTCACTGCGGCCTCGAAGGTCGGCAGGAAGATTTCGCGCAGGATGCGCTCTGAAATATTGGCCGGAGCGATATTCGTGCCGCTTTCGGGTTGGCCGTGCGCGGCGAAATGTTTGGCCGTCGCCATTACATGTTCGCCGTCAACCGCCGGCCCGGGGCCTTGCAGCGCCTTGATGCAGGCCACGCCCATCCGCGAGGCCAGGTATGGGTCTTCGCCGTATGTCTCTTCCGTCCGGCCCCAGCGCGGATCCCGCGCCAGATCGAGGTTTGGGCCGAGCACTTGATGGCCGCCGCGAATGCGCGACTCCAGCGCGGCGACTGTGAAGATTTTGGTGATCAAATCGGGATCCCAACTCGAAGCCAGAGAAATCGGAGTCGGGAAGCTAGTGCTGCCCAGCGCCATATGCCCGTGCAAAGCCTCGTCGTGAAACATGG
>Ga0081455_10006425_pt1 | contig 12598 bp, 16 predicted proteins | sample TabmetS3T2R1_FD_70207 | JGI IMG/M metagenome (GOLD analysis project Ga0081455, IMG submission 70207) | Tabebuia heterophylla rhizosphere microbial communities from the University of Puerto Rico - S3T2R1 | ecosystem: Host-associated > Plants > Roots > Rhizosphere ... | reverse complement strand
ACCCCCCGCCACGGGCGCCTCCGCCGTCCCGTCCCACGTCCCCCGGCGTGCTCGGATCCCGCCATCGGCACGCCGCCCGCCTCGAGGGCCGCGGCCGCCTTGGCCTTGAGCAGCGGCGGGGCGAGGGCGATCGGCACCGCGGCGAAGAGGCGCTCCGGGGCCAGGACCTCGTCGCGGTCGGCGGCGCAGGCCTCGCAGTCGCGGGCGTGACGGCCGATGATGCGTGCGGCGTCCGCCCCGAACGCGGCGATGCCGGCGCCGGCCAGCGTCGCCCGGAGGTCGGTGCAGCGTGGCACGCCGTGGCGCCACAGCACCCACGACCGGATGGCCCCGGCCAGGCGCTCCCTGAGCCGGAACAGGAGCTGGTGGGCGTGATTCGGAGCGACGTGCAGCTCCTCTGCGATCTCCCCCGGGCTGAGCCCGTGGCGCAGGTGCAGGTCGAGGACGCTGGTGTCCCGCTCGCCCAGCGCGGCGGCCGCGGCCCACACCAGCTCGTCGCGATCGCGGTCGTCGAGGGCGGAGGCGGGGTCTGGATCGCGGCCGGGGAGTGCGGCCATCACGGGGTCGGCCGTTCCGCCGGCCGGCGTGGTGCGGCGCTCGCGTTCGAGCCGGTTGAGGGCCCGGTTCCGGGAGGTGCGGAGCAGCCAGCCCCCGAACGCGGCCGGCTCGCGGAGGTCGTCGATGCGTTGCCAGGCGGTGAGGAAGGCGTCCTGGGCGACCTCCGCAGCGACCTCGCGGTCTCGGACGATGTGCCACGCGACGTCCCACACCCGGTCGAACCAGCGGTCGAAGAGGATGCCGAAGGCGCCGGCGTCGCCGGCGCGGGTGGCCAGGACCAGATCGGCGTCGTCCCGTTCCTGAGCCACCCGGCCTCCGCGTTCCCCTCGCGCACCATCGTCAACCGATGACGACGGGCGTACCAAGAGGTACCAGATCGGCGAGCTGGAGGATCACGTCGTTGCCGACCCTGACGCAGCCATGGGAGACCGCCTGGCCGATGGTGTCCGGGTCGTTGGTGCCGTGGATGCCGATCTGGCCGTCGCCGCCGGCGAACTCGTTGAGCTCGAGGGAATGGCCTGAGAGGCCGAACGCGATCGGCCCGTAGGCGTGGTCGGGGTCGCCGGTGGCGAGCTTGTCGACCACGTAGAACCTGCCGGTCGGGGTGGGGTTGTCGGCGGTGCCGATGGCGACCGGGGTGGTCACGACGACCCGGCCATCCACGAGCAGCCGCAGCGTGCGGGCCGAGAGATCGACCTCGAGCGCCTCGTCGACGTGGCGGAGCTCGACGTCGCCCCGGCGTACCCAGCCGGTCGATCCGTTGGGTCGGGTGGGCAGGAGGACGCGGAGCCAGTCGCCGTCCTCGGCGTCGACGAGCAGCGCGCGGGCCGACCCGAACTCGGTGGTGGCGGGCAGTGTCTGCGCCGGCGTGGGGTCGCCCGGCCGGGCGAACACCGCCAGATCCGTGTCGGACCGGGCCACCAGCGCGGCGGGACCCGACGGTGCGGGGCTCCCGGCCGCCGCTGGCGGTGCGTCGTCGGAGTCGTCGCCGGCAGTGGAAGGGCGGTCACCGCCGGCGCACGCCCCGAGGACGAGCGTGAGGGCAACCGCAGCGGTGGCAATGCGGAGGATCGTTCGGGTGGTCATGGGGTGGCTCCTCTGAGAGCAGGGACTCGGTCGGCGCGTGGCGGGGCGGGAGGCCGGGGGGAGCCGCCCCGCCGCGGCTCCCCCCGGAGGTCGCGATCAGCCGGTGAAGTTCGGGTCGGCCAGAACCGGTTCGTCGACGTCCGCCGGCGGCTGCACGTCGGTCCCGTCGTCGGGGTCGCCGCCGTCTCCGCCGTCATCCGGGTCGTCGGTGGGGTTGGTGAGGCAGTCGCCGGGGTCGTCGCAGGGCTCGGGCTCGGTGGGGTTCGTGACGCAGTCGCCGGGGTCGTCGCACGGCCCGGGCCCGTCGATCGGGTTGGCCACGTCGACCGGCCCGATCGGACCGTCCGGAGCCGGCGTCTCAGCCAGCGCCACTGCCGGCGCCACGAGGGCGGATCCCGCCACCGTCAGGGCGACGAGCAATGTGCGGGTGCCGGGGTTCAGGTTCATCGGGGCCTCCTGGTGAGGTGCGGGCCGGCGGTTCCGACCCGTGACACCCCTCCTGACCGCCGACCGGCGGCGGCCTTACAGGCTCCGCCGCGATTTCTTGGACCGGCCGAGCTCTGGGACCCCGCGTCACGCCACCGTTGGATGGCAGCCGGCCGTCGCCATGGGTGTGCGCCCTGCGCCTCGTCGAGCGCACTCGGGGCGACCGGTAGGCTCCGGCATCACCATGGAAATCGGGATCATCATCGCCGTCATCGCCATCGTGATCCTGGCTGGTATCGCCTTCGTGACCCGTGGGCGGCGGGATCGCGGGGCCGGCCTCGAGCCACCCCCGCCCTCCGCGGCGCCGGCCGCGCCGCCGGAGCCCGTGGACGAGAACCTGGTCGCCCAGGTCGAGGACGCGCTGGCCGGCGTCCACGACGAGGCCAGCCGCGGCACCGCCCTGGAGGCGCCCCCGGAGCCCGTGGCCCCGGCGCCGCCCGCCGCGAGGCCCACATTCCGCGACCGGCTCGCCAAGGCCCGGGGCGCGCTCGGTGGCTACCTGGGCGCGATCCGCTCCCGGAAGGTCGATGCGGAGACGTGGGAGGAGCTGGAGGAGGCGCTCATCCGCGCCGACGTCGGCGTGGTGGCGACCCAGAGGGTGCTGGTCGACCTCCAGGCCACCGCCAAGGCCGAGGGCATCACCGACCCCGAGGTGCTCGTCGACCGGCTCAAGTCCGAGCTCAAGGGCCTCCTTGCCGAGGGCGACCGGTCGCTCCGATATGAGCCGGGTTGCCCCAACGTGTGGTTGTTCGTGGGCGTGAACGGCGTCGGCAAGACGACCACCATCGCCAAGATCGCCCGCCAGCAGCTCGACGAGGGGCGGTCGGTGATCATGGCGGCGGCCGACACCTTCCGCGCCGCCGCGGCCGAGCAGCTCGGCCTCTGGGCCGAGCGCACCGGCGCCGACTTCGTGCGCGGCAACGAGGGTGGCGACCCGTCGGCGGTGGTGTTCGACGCCGTCCAGCGCGCCGCCGCCCGGGGCAACGACCTGGTCCTGGGTGACACTGCGGGCCGATTGCACACGAAGGCCAACCTCATGGACGAGCTGCGCAAGGTGCGGCGTGTGGCCGACCGCGATCCGGGGAACGTCACAGAGGTGCTCCTGGTTCTCGATGCCACCACCGGTCAGAACGGCCTGGCGCAGGCCGAGCAGTTCACCGAAGCGGTGGACGTGACCGGGGTCGTGCTCACCAAGCTCGACGGGTCGGCCAAGGGCGGCATCGCGCTCGCCATCCAGACCGGGCTCGGCATCCCGATCAAGCTCGTGGGATTGGGCGAGGCCGTGGGTGACCTGGTCGAGTTCGATCCCGATGAGTTCGTCGAGGCGCTCTTCGCATGACCGAGGGGCGACGCACAGGAGGTGGAAGGGTGATCCGAACCGTGCTCTTGCCCGTGCGAGCGACGGTCGGCGTGGGCAAGGTGTCCGCAAAGACCGGCTACCTCGCTGGCAAGCTCTCCGCCCGCTCGGCCTACCGGGCGGGGCGGCTCATCGGACTGCGGCACGCGCTGTTCCTCGCGGCCGGCATCGGCATTGGCCTGCTGGCGGCGCCGACCTCGGGGCGCGACCTGCGCGACAAGCTGCGCCGCCAATGGGAGGGCCGGCGGGCACCGGCCAGTGACGACGCCGTGGCCGAGCGGGTGCGCTACGAGCTGTCGCACTCGCCCCGGACGTGGCACCTACCCCAGCCCGAGGTCGAGGTGGTCGCGGGCAAGGCGATCCTCACCGGCGGCGCCCCCCACGCGACGGGCAAGGCCGACATCGAGCGCGCCGCCGCCTCGGTTCCCGGGGTGGCCGACGTCGACAGCCGGCTGGTGGTCGGCAGCGGCAACGGGGGTTAGGGACCCACCAGCTCCCCGCCGCGACATCCGTCACCGGGCCCGGTTCGGCGAACCCCCAGGCCCGGTAGGCTCAGCCCCTCATGTTCGAGTCGCTGTCCGAACGCTTCGAGGGCATCTTCGCCAGGTTGCGCAGCAAGGGGACGCTGCGCGAGTCCGACGTCGACGAGGTCCTGCGCGAGATCCGCCTGGCGTTGCTCGAGGCGGACGTCAACTTCGTCGTCGTCAAGACGATGCTCGAACGCATCCGGCAGCGGGCGATCGGCGCCCGGATCCACGAGGCCCTGAACCCGGCCCAGCAGGTCGTCAAGCTGGTCAACGAGGCGCTCGTCGAGGCGCTGGGCGGCGAGGCGATCCGCCTGCAGTACGCCTCCCGGCCGCCCACGGTCGTGCTGATGGCCGGCCTGCAGGGCTCCGGCAAGACCACCAGCGCCGCCAAGCTCGCGCTCTGGTTCCGCCAGCAGGGCCGCAACCCCCTGCTGGTGGGCGCCGACCTGCAGCGGCCGGCCGCCGTCGAGCAGCTCCGGACGCTGGGCGAGCGCATCCGCGTGCCGATGTTCAGCCAATCCGGCCCGAGCGGCCGTGGGAGCGGAGAGCATGGCGACCCGGTGGCCACGGCGAGGGCCGGCGTCGAGGAGGCCCGCCGCCTCGGCCGGGACATCTGCATCGTCGACACCGCCGGCCGGCTGGCCATCGACACCGAGATGATGGACCAGGTCGGGCGCATCTCCCGGGCCATCGACCCCGACTACACGTTCCTGGTCGTCGACGCGATGACGGGACAGGACGCGGTCACCGTGGCCGAGTCCTTCGATGCGACCCTGGCCCTCGACGGGGTCATCCTCACGAAGCTGGACGGCGACGCCCGAGGTGGCGCGGCGCTGTCGGTCAAGGAGGTGGTGGGCAAGCCCATCGCCTTCGCGTCCACGGGCGAGAAGGTCGAGGACTTCGACCTGTTCCATCCCGACCGGCTGGCGAGCCGCATCCTGGGCATGGGCGACGTGCTCACCCTGATCGAGAAGGCCGAGCAGGTCTACGAGAAGGACGAGGCCGAGGCGGCCGCCGCCAAGCTCCTCGAGGGTAAGTTCACGCTCGACGACTTCCTGGACCAGCTGCAGCAGGTTCGCAAGATGGGCCCGCTGCAGAACCTGATGGGGCTGATGCCCGGCGTCCCCAAGGAGGTCCGCAACGCCGAGGTCGACGAGAACCAGGTGAGCAAGGTGGAGGCGATCATCCGCTCGATGACCCGCGAGGAGCGGATCGAGCCCAACATCATCGACGGCTCCCGCCGCCTGCGGATCGCCAACGGCAGCGGCACCCAGACCGCCGACGTCAGCCAGCTCATCAAGCAGTTCCGGGAGATGCAGAAGCTGATGAAGCGCATGCCCGGCCTGTCCGGGACCAAGGGCGCCAGGGGCGGCAAGAAGGGCCGCAAGGGCCGCAAGGGCGGCGGCCGGGTGACGCCCCCGGGCGGTGGCGGCCGGGCTGCGGCGCGCCAGCCTTTCACCTTGCCCGGCCTCAGCCAATAACCTCGCGACCCCCGAGCCAAGAGAAAGAAGAAGACGAGTGGCCGTCAAGCTCCGCCTGATGCGGATGGGCAAGAAGAAGCAACCGACGTACCGCGTGGTGGCGGCCGATTCCCGGTCGCCCCGTGACGGGCGATTCATCGAGATCGTGGGTGTCTACGACCCGCGGCCTGATCCCTCAGCGATCCGTATCGACAACGACAAGGCCGTGGACTGGCTCCGCAAGGGCGCTCAGCCCACCGAGTCCGTCCGCAAGCTGCTCGAGATCTCGGGCGCGTGGGAGACCTTCAGCGGCGAGGCCCCGTCACGGCCCGCCCCCGAGCCGGCTGCGGCACCCGCCACCAAGGCGACCGCGAGCAAGGCGAGTGCCAGCAAGGCGCCCGCCAAGTCGGCGGCCAAGAAGGCGGCCGACACCACCGACAGTTCGGCCGAGGCGCCGGCCGAGGCCGAGCCCGGCGCCGGCGACGACGAGGGCCCCGCCGACGGCGCCGCCGATGTCGCCGCCGACGAGAGCGCCGCTGGCGACGACTCCGCCGACGCCGGCACCGACGAGACCGGCGGGGAGGAGGGGTGAGCGACACCACCGCCCCACCGGAGGTGCCGACGGCCCGCGCCGTCCTCGAGCACCTGGTGCGCTCGCTGGTGGAGGACCGCGACGCCGTACGCATCGACACCGAGCGGGGGCGCAACCAGCCGCGGCTCACCGTCCGGGTCGGCCCCTCCGACATGGGCCGGGTCATCGGCAAGCGGGGCCGAGTCGCCCAGGCGATCCGCACCGTCACCCGGGCGGCCGCCGCTCGCGACGGCAGCGACGTCGAGGTCGAGTTCGAGGACTGAACCCGGTGGCGCCGGCGGGTGACGCGGGCCTGCTCGAGATCGGTCGCGTGACCAGGGCCCACGGCCTACGTGGCGAGGTGGTCGTCGAGCTGACGACCGATCGCGTCGAGCGCCTGGCGCCGGGCACCGTCCTGACCAGCGACGCCGGCGACCTGACGGTCGCCGCGGCGCGGCCGCACCAGCACCGCTGGATCGTGTCGTTCGAGGGCCACAGCGGCCGCGAGGCGGCCGACCGGCTGCGCGGCCTCGCGCTGCGGGCTGCCCCCATCGACGATCCCGACGCGCTCTGGGTCCACGACCTCGTCGGCAGCGAGGTCGTGACCGCCGGAGGTGACGTGGTCGGCTCCTGCGTGGCGGTCGTCGCCAACCCTGCGTCCGACCTCCTCGAGCTCGACGGCGGGACCCTGGTGCCGGTGGCGTTCGTGGTCGAGCGGACGCCCGGGCGGGTGGTCATCGATCCGCCCGACGGCCTCCTGGATCACTAGGGCGCGGGGGTCCGTTTGAGGGGGCCGCGAATGCGCATCGACGTCTTCACCATCTTCCCCGGCCTGGTCGACCACTTCGCCGCCCACAGCCTGGTGGGCAAGGCCAGGGCCGCCGGGACTCTGGACATCAGGGTCCACGACCTGCGGTCCTGCGCCACGGATCCCCATCGATCGGTGGACGACGCGCCGTTCGGCGGCGGTGCCGGCATGGTCCTGATGCCCGAACCGATCTTCGCAGCCGTCGATGCCGTCCAGCCGCCGCGGCCGCTGCTCTTTCTCGGCCCCGCCGGTCGCCGTTTCGACCAGGCCGTGGCGCGGGAGCTCTCGTCGCTCGAGGGCGGATTCAGCCTCCTGTGCGGTCGCTACGAGGGGATCGACGAGCGGGTCCGGGAGCACCTGTGCGACGGCGAGTTGTCGATCGGCGACGTCGTGCTGGCCGGCGGCGAGGTCGCCGCCATGGTGGTCATCGAGGCCGTGGGACGGCTGGTTCCGGGCGTGATGGGCAACCAGGAGTCGGCCGAGGACGAGTCCTTCAGCGACGGGCTGCTGGAATATCCGCACTACACCCGCCCGGCGGTGTTCCGGGGGTGGGAGGTGCCGGCGGTGCTGCGCTCGGGCGATCACGGCCGCATCGCCCGGTGGCGTCGCGCCAGGGCCATCCGCCGCACCCTCGACCTGCGCCCCGACCTGATCGACGCCCGTGGGGGCGTGACCGACGAGGAGCGCTCGCTCCTCAGCGAGTTCGGCCTGGAGTATCGGCGTCCAGATCCTTGATCCCGGGTCGCCGACCGACGCGCTTGTGACTTTGTGTTCTGTTCGGGTGCCCCGATACCATCATCTGTCCGCCCGCACCTTCCAGGACGACGAAGGCGACCTCGCGATGAACCCCACCGATCTCGTCGACCACACCGGCCTGCGCACCGACATCCCCGACTTCGCCCCCGGTGACACCCTCAGGGTGCACGTGCGCGTGGTCGAGGGCTCCAAGGAGCGGGTGCAGGTGTTCCAAGGCGTCGTCATCGGCCGGTCCGGCTCGGGCATCCGCGAGACCTTCAAGGTCCGCAAGGTCAGCTACGGCGTCGGGGTCGAGCGGACGTTTCCGCTGCACACGCCGACCATCGCGAAGATCGAGGTCGTGACCAGGGGCGACGTGCGCCGCGCCAAGCTCTACTACCTGCGCGATCGCATCGGTAAGGCCGCCAAGGTCCGCGAGAAGCGCGACGCCTGAGCCCGACCTCGACGGCGGGCACGAGCCGCGGCGCCCGCGCCGGGTACGGCAGCCCCTGAGCGCGGCCTGAGGCCGCCGATCCGGCCGGTAGGGTGCCCGTCCATGAGCGCCGAGGACCTCGAACAGTACGAGGCGGACATCGAGCTCCAGCTCTACAAGGAGTACAAGGACCTGACGCCGATGTTCTCGTACGTCGTCGAGACCGATCGGCGCTCCTACCTGGCCAACCAGGTGCAGCAGACCGTGCGCAACGAAGGCGGGCGCACGTACATCGAGCTCGAGCTGCACGACGCCTGGGTGTGGGACATGTACCGCACCAGCCGGTTCGTCCAGTCCGTCAAGATCGTGACGTTCAAGGACGTGAACGTCGAGGAGCTTCCTGCCAAGGAGCTCTAGGTGGACGGGCTCGCTGGGGGGCGCCCCTACCGGCAGCGGTTGGGTGCCCGGGGCGAGAACCGGGCGGCCGACTGGTACCGGGCGGCCGGCTACGACGTGATCGCCCGCAACTGGCGGTGCCCCGAGGGTGAGCTCGACCTCGTCGTCTCGCTCCCGGGCGAGCTGGTGTTCTGCGAGGTGAAGACCCGCTCCTCGGATCGGTTCGGCGTCCCGGCCGAGGCTGTCACCGCCGCCAAGCAACGACGCCTGCGGGTGCTGGCGGCGAGGTTCCTGGCCGAGCACCCCCAGGTCGCCGGGCCCGGCGGAGGGAGCATCCGTTTCGACGTGGTTGCCGTGATCGGATCCACCGTCGACGTGATCGAAGCGGCGTTCTGACGAGGCTGCGACGTCAGGCGCCGTGGTGCTCTCAGCCCACCAGGGCCCAGATGACCAACGCGGCGCACACGACCAGTGCCGCCGCCACCATCACGTAGTCGGCGGGCGAGCGGCGGCTCTGGCGAAACGGGTTGAAACCCACGGGCTCAGTATCGTGCCGCGGATGGGCCACGTGCAGGTCGAGCGGAGCCAGGGCGTCGTCACCGTGACGCTGTCGAACCCAGCCAAGCGCAATGCGATCCCGGTCGGGGCATGGCCCGAGATCGAAGCGGTGTTCCGGGAGGTGGGGCGTCGCCGCGACGATCGCTGCGTCGTCCTGACCGGCGAGGGCGACGACTTCTCGTCGGGCGCCGACGTCACCGGCGGTGCCTCCGACGACATCGGCCATCCGCTGCGCGCGATGCGGGCGATCTCCGGCGCCATCGAGGCGCTGCACGGGTTGCCGCAGCCGGTCGTCGCCCGCGTGTCGGGCGTGTGTGTGGGGATCGGGCTGAACATGGTGCTCGCGTACGAGACCCGCGCGCGCGTCGCGATCCTCGCCAAAGACACCGCCGCCTACGAAGCCGCAGCCCACGCGTGCGCGGAGCATTGCCGGGCCGCAGGCAGTCGCGTGTTGGGCGCGAAGTACGAACGCCTGGTGCGCTCCGCGATCTCGGCGGCGGTGCACGTACCGGAAAGTTTGCCCGAGAACGTGCTCACGACCCTGACCGGAACTCAACTCACGTCCATGCTCGTGGGTTGTGATCGGCCGGCCGAACGCGCGGAGCGCGCGCTCACGCTGCTCTTACGACGCAGCGGCTCCACGATCGGCTACCTGTATTTGATCGGCGATCACGGTGCGGAGCTCGTCGCGAAGGCCGGTGACAGCGACCCGCCCGCCGGCTTGGCTGCGGTGGTGAGCGCGTTCATCGACACCGAGTTTCAAGATCGCGAACTGCGCACACGCAGCTTGGAAGACGAAAACGAAGACAAGCCCGCGCCGAATTCCCTGTGGCCCGCGAAAAACAACGAGCACCATCAGCTCGTGCTGCTCAGCCATCAAATGCCGGAAGGCTTCGCGGTCACGGGCGCGGTCGCACTCGTCGTCACCCCGGGCATGGAGTTCACGCACCCGGGCTCACTCGCTTCACACCTGAGCCGGCTGATGTTCGACGCCGGCGACGTCACGCCGATCCTGAGCTAGCGTTTGCAAACGCTGCCGATCCAGCGCGTGTAACCGTCGTCGAACGCGTAGCGCAAGTACTGAAACGCGAGCCGCGCTTCGCCGGTCGTATTCTGCACGCGGGTCCAATCCCAAGCGCCGGCACACAACGCCGGGTTACTGCGGAACTGCATCAGGGCAGCGGCTTGAGCCCACGCGATCGCGTCCGGCGAGGGGCGATTGTCATTGATCGACATCTGCACGTACGGCGGCACCACACTGCCGAGTGTCTTCAGGAGATCCTTGGCCTCGCCGAGCGCGGCGAGGTTGCGCTTGAACGCTTCGAGCTTCGAGAGGTCGCGAACGCCACTCATGACTTCGACGAAGCGCCGTTGAAGCGCGACCGCCCGCGCGTCGTTGGGTGCGAGCTCGCGCATCTCCTCGTACAAGGTATAAGCGCGCGTCACCTCGGCATCGGTCAGCTTCGTGACCGGCTTGCTGAGGATGGCGCCGAGCTCGCTCAGGAGCGCGTCCAGCCGCTGTTGCTGCTGCGCCAGCCCTCCGAGCGGAATCTCGCCGATCGGGCGACCCCCCACCAGCAACACGCCCGGCTGATCCGGCGTGAACTGCACGCCGCGCGTGCCGGGCTTCACCACCGCCGCGAGGTCGACGTCGAGTGCCCCGGTCGGCGACGTCTCACCGAGCGGGTAGGTATTGCCCGCGTAGCTGAGCATGAGCGGCACCCGGGCAAAGCGTTCCTCGCACGGCTGCGTGGCGGGTGGCCCTTCCTCGGCGATCTTGAGCGTCCCCTTGGACTCGCGCTGGATGACCTTGCCCTCTTCCAGCGTCTCTTCGACGCGTTCCACGACGCGCAGCTTGATGACCTGACACTCCGACCGTTCGTAGACCGTGATGTGGGCGATGTTGTGCTCCATCGCGACCTGCGCCATGAACGCGGTGTTCTTGGCCGGGCCGAGCGTCTGCGTATACCCGGCCGGCGTCTCCACCATGCGCCGCGTATACTCGGGCGTTCCTGCACAGGCGCTCCAGGCGCCCGCGAGCGAAGCGAGTGACCCACCTAAAGCGAGAGCGCGGGCAAACCGGCCGGCGACGGCAACCGTGAAGGAGCGTTCGAATCGGGCAGCCATGGTTCGCGCAGTGTACACGCGTCACGCGCCGATCCAAACCGAGCCGGCCACGCCCGCACGCGCAGCGGTCCGTGTACGACCTTCCCAGACGCCGGTCTTGCCCTCGGGCGCGGCGGACGATTACAACCGCGCGCCGGAAGTCATGTCGAATCCATGAAGCGTGAGCTCGGGAGAACCGCGCGCGCGGACGAGCGAGTCGCCGGCGCGATCCGCTGGATCACCGGCGACAGTCCGTGGCTCGCAGCATCCGTGCTGGCGGTGCTGATCGCCTGTCTCGCGGACCTGAGCGTCGCGCGCTCCTGGCCGCGCGCGGGCTCACTCAGCCTGCTGCTCGGGCTCGCGTTGTTCTTCGGGCTCTGGCACGGCGCGTTGTGGTCCGCGGCGTGGGTGCTCGTGGGCAAGCTACCGCCGTGGCTGCGGGCAGCCTTCTGGCCGGTCGCGGGCACCAGCGCCGGAGCTTGGCTGGCCTACGCGCTGGGATCGTTCACGCGTTTGCAGAGCCGGTACTGGCAACTCGCGGTCTGGGTGCTCAGCGCGTGCACGCTGCTGGGCGCGCTGTTCGGTACCACGCTCGCGCTCTACCAACCGCGACCCGGCCGCAGCCCCTGGCTGCTGGAGCGCCGCACGTGGCTGCGCCTCCTCGTGGCTGCTTTGTTGTGCGGCGCAGCGAGCGCGGCCTGGCTGGCCGATCGGCGCTTCTATCCCGGACAGTACCGGTACGGCCACGTCGCCCTGCGGCTCTTCAGCATGTGGTGCGTGATGTTGGCGATCGTCGCCACGCCCTTGTCGTTCGACTGCACGGGCTGACTCCGGGTGCCGGATGCATCGAGCGCGGTTGCCGTCACGGTCGCGTTCTGGATCACGGCTCCAGTCTGATCCACGACCGTGACGGTCACACGCGCGTCCCGCGGCGCTTGGAGGAGGGGGGACGCCGCGAGCATGGCCACGAGCACTGCGATCATTTGCGAACCTCGAATCTCTTCGGATCGATCTTGCCGTTCACCTTGTAGCGATCGAACGTCGTTTCCTCGATCGTGTCGGCGCCGACGGCGCGCCGCAGCCTGAACGGAAACTGCATCCCGTCAACGTCGCGATAGTCGGCGAAATACAGACGATTCTCCGGCGGCGCGGTTGGCGCCCCCGCACCCGGCGCTCCGGGACCCGGAGCCCCGGCCCGCGCCGCTCCGGGCGCCCCCGCCTGCGCACCGGCACCAGGCGCACCCGCACCCCGTGCACCCTCCGCACCCGGCGCACCCTGTGCACCCGGCGCAACAACCTGTCCATTGCGCCCCTGTCCATTTCCGCCCGCCTGGTTGCCTGAACCTGAAGCCTGCGCAAGGAATTCCTGCTGCGAGCTGCTGAGATTGCCGACGTCGTTCACCTTCGAGGTCACCTTCACATCGGCGCCAAGCTTGATGAGCGTCTTCACCGCTTCAATGCGATTGTTCGATGCGGCAAACATCAGCGGCGTCTGGCCGAAGGTCTTTTCCTTCGCT
>Ga0081455_10006424_pt1 | contig 12599 bp, 10 predicted proteins | sample TabmetS3T2R1_FD_70207 | JGI IMG/M metagenome (GOLD analysis project Ga0081455, IMG submission 70207) | Tabebuia heterophylla rhizosphere microbial communities from the University of Puerto Rico - S3T2R1 | ecosystem: Host-associated > Plants > Roots > Rhizosphere ... | reverse complement strand
TTAGGAACACGAAATCATGAAAATAGTCACGCGTGATCCCGTTTTCTTCTATTCGAGTCCAACCTCGAGCTGGATCAGTGCTGCGAAAAAATCCCCGCGCAGACGTTACAAAGTAAAGATCCTTACGGATGGGATCGTTCGAGACTTTATGGATGTCCAGGTAGTCAATTCCCTTACTTATGTCTTCCCAGGTTTGGCCGCGATCGAAGCTTCGGACAATCCCCCCATGTTCAATCGAAAGATAGAGACAGCGAGGGTTGTCACGGTCGATATGGATGTCTCTCACGTGAGCATGATACTGCGGCTGCGGCGATTTCCAGTTGCGCTTTACTTCCTCCGGCAAATCCAACAGGCTTTTGAGTTCCTCCCACGTGTCTCCGCTATTTTCACTGCGATAGAGCTGCACAGGCTCGGTTCCAACATAGACAACACGGTCATCGGTCGGATCGACAGCGGCTGAACGAACGTCTCCCTCAAAAATCCGCAGCCAAGTGTTTCCCGCATCGGCGGTCCGGTAAAGACCGTCATGAAGAACTCCACAATAAATAATCTCTGGATGCCGCTTCGAGCACGCCAAGCAGTCGGCAACTCCAGAAAGGTGCCGGCCCGCTTCCTCCCACCGGTCGTCATTGCCCCGATAGATCGTTACTCCCTTCTGCGTACCGAGAAAAAAAAGATTTGTCTCGTTCATTGGCTTCTCCGTACGATACTATTTTTCGATTTCGAAGACTTGATAGTTTTAGCCCTCCCGATGTCAGGCTTCAGCCTGAAAGGCCATCATTGAAAGATTGGTAAAATGGAATTGCTTATTGGCATCGTGCGGGAGAACCGTAAACTGGTGCAGAGTGTACTCATGCTCGTACTGCGTCCTGGTATTAATGCCGTCTAAAGGCAAAATGATTTTGTAATTGTATAGCCGCGCCGCCGTACTACAGGTGTAGAGGACGGCGATGTTCGTGGATGAGCCGACAACGATCAGACTCTTGGCTCGCGCTTTAGTGAGAAATGCATCGAGTTCCCCGCCGGTAAATTTGTCAAAGGCGTCGGGATAAATCACCGGCTCGCTTGCTCTGCGCTTTAGCGCAGGAGCCACTTCGGCCAAGGAGGTGCCTTTGGCTGAAGCCGAGACAGTAAAAATAATCGGCACGCCGAATGTTCTAACTCGTGCCAAAAACTCTCCGATGGGCTCCAATAATTTCGAGCAGCATTCCTTGGGATCGTGGCAGCGAGTGCTCAGATCCAAGACAACGACAGCGGTCGACTCAATATCCAAACTGATTGGCTTCGCTTCCGGTTTATTGGGCCCTTCCATTGATTTACCCCTTCTGCTCTTCGACGAGTTCGCTGTTCATCAGAGCGCCGCACGAAGGACAGTACATTTGCTCAAGAACGAAGTGTCCCACAAGATCTTTCATCAAAGGCCCCGCCTTCGTGGGCGGCGATAGTGTGCGCTTGCAAGCTTGCTTCCAATCTTCCTCCGCCGAGCAGAGAATATGTTGGCAATTAGTGCAGCGTGTCCAACGACGGCTTCCATCAGCATAGACTTCGAGATTTTCGCGAAGCGGATGGTTCATGGCATTACCCACGACCGTTCTTTCTTAGTTCCATTCTGAGTCTCTGAGTGGCAACCAAGTCAACGCCATACCTTTCGTCGCCAACGACGACTCCGTAAGCATCCCGTGCCGCCTCTTGGGATACAAGACCCTCCTTCACGTCTTTGGCGACCACCTCGGGCTCTCTCTCCAAGGGATCGCCGTATCCTCCGCCATTCTCGGTTCGCATATAGAGGACATCATTCTTTTTAAGCTCTATCTCACAGTAAGGCAGCAACTTTCCTTGAATTCCCAAGTCAGATACATCTCGTATCCATCTTTTGTTTGCCAGGAAATCGCCAAATTTGGCGTCTTCGTAATGCACCAAAATACCGGGGGCTCCGGGATAACCGCCAAAAATCCCTTGCCCTGAATTTCTCAGTCCCGCCACGCCCATCGCGACGACTTTGATCTTCTCCTCGGGACAATTATGAACCGTGAACGCCGATTCGGCGCCTACCCCGCCGCGATACTTACCGGGGCCTCCCCCATCTTTAACGTGTCGACGGTGCAAATAAAGCAAAGGGAAATTTCGCTCGACCCATTCAACGTTCGGAGATGTCATCCGGCTGCCGCCAGAGTCGATCCCATCACGGTAGGACCTTGCGCCCGTCCCGCCGACAGAGTTTTCCGAGCCCAACCCCGAGACATAAAACCTGCCATGCTGATTGAGACCGGCGTGTCTTGCCGTTCGCCCGCCCGCGTTGAGGGCCATGACCTCTTTTTTCCATTTTTCACTCGTGGCCAGCATCTGCATTAACACGGAGTTGGAAAGATATTTGACGATGGCCCCCGCCGAAGTGGTGTTCATCGATACGGGACCCGGATATTTGACATTGACTACGGTTCCTTCGGGAGCGATGACCTCGATGACCCGGAATGCGCCATGATTCTTGAGCAGGTCATAACTAAGAGTAAACAGAACCGAGGCAAAGCACGCGCCGAATGTACCGTGGTACGGCAAGTTAATACCCATCCGCGCCTGGTTGTCCGTACCGGTAAAATCGAACGTCAACTGATCCGCTTTCTTTCTCAGCGTCAACCGGATCTTCCAAGTCTCCCCTGCGGATTCAATCATGCCCGTGTCCGTCCATCGGCCGTCCGGGATTTCGGCTATCCTTTTCCTTAAGGTAGTCTCCGAGATTCCAATCATCTGTGAGGAAACCGCCTCGACCAACTCCGTGCCATACTGCTCGCACATCGCTTGCAGTCTTGCTTTCGCCACGTTGTTGGCGGCAATCTCGCATTTCAGATCGAGCCCGACCATCACCGGCTGGCGTGTCATATTGATAAAGGCATCAAACATGTCCTTTCTGAGAACACCCCTTTCCACCAGCTTCACACCCGGAATTCTCAAGCCTTCATGGCAGACTTCTCTTGCACCAGGAGAGTTACCACCGGGGGACATGGCGCCGATATCCATCACATGAACAAACGTCGCGCTCCACCCGACAAGTCGGTCCCGGTAGTGGATAGGAGAAATCATATAAACGTCCGACTGGTGGATGGCGGCAAGGTAAGGGTCATTCAACAGGAAGATATCATCGGGGTATATGCCACCCTCATTTTCAAACCGCTCGATGATTCTTTTGACCGCAAACCCGGCGGTTGCCACATGCCATCCGAGAGTATTCCCCGCCGATAGGACCTCGCCGTTGGATCGGTACAGCGCCGCCATATAGTCTTTTTGCTGCGTGGTATTCACCGTCCCGCCCACCCGCTCTAGCGTCGTGCCCATCTCGTTGGCGATCTGATGGAGCCGGTGGGACAAAATCTCAAAAGTAATCGGGTCGACTGCCGTGTTCGCCTGCTCCAAGATGGTCCTCCTAAACTCCGACGAATAATCGGACATTGTGAAATTCATCTACGATCGCCCGATCTCTGGGATTAGCGACAATAGTGGTAACCGGCGTCTCTATGACCGCGGGGCCTGAAACCTCAATGCCCGGTTTAAGTCGTTCAAAGTCAATTATTCTCGTCTTGACAAAATCCCGGTATTCTTCGAAATAAACGTCTCTTTGTTCCTTGACGGCCTGGTCCTGGTTGCCTTTTTCCGTGGGCTGGCTTCTCACTCGCGGTCTTCTCAATTGTCCTCTTGCAGTCATTCGAAAAGTTATGACTTCCTTGCCGGCCTCACGATAGCCGGATCCTTTACCGTATGACTTTTCGTATAACTCATCGAACCGCGAGTAGAGATCGTTCATGTCCCTTTCGGTGATTTCCGACTGCCCTGTAGGAAAGGGTACATTGAGCTCGTGCACCTGGTAGCGGTACCGCATATCTAGGCTTCTGGATATCTCGATGTCGCTTTTTTCGAATCCCCCCGATGAAAGGTCACGATAGGCCTTTTCAAAGAGCTCGGTGAAGTTGGCGTTGACGCGCTTTAGATCTGCGGGCACGATCAGAGGATCCGATTTTCCATACTCATAGACTACATCTGAGCTGATCAGGCCGGTCGCCCCATGTACCGAAGCGGTGAGTGGAATAATAACTTGCTTGATCCCGAGATCCGCAGCATACCGACTTGCGTGCACCGGCCCGGCACCGCCATACGCAAAAAGAACAAAGTGCCGCGGGTCATGCCCCTTTTCCACGGTGGCCTTCCTAATAAGATCGCTCATATGAGAGTTGGCTATTCTATAGATGCCGCTCGCGGCCTCGATATCGCTCAAACCTAACGGCCCAGCAATCTTTGTCGAAATAGCCCGTAAGGCGGTTTCTCTATCCAGGTTTATGTTACCGCCAAGAAAGTACTTCTCGTTAAGGTAGCCCAATACGAGATCGGCATCGGAAACGGTGGGCTCCGTGCCGCCCAAGCCATAGCAAACCGGGCCGGGTTTTGCCCCGGCCCCTTGAGGTCCAACTTTAAGAAGGCGTGTTTCCGGATCGATCCAAGCGATACTTCCTCCGCCGGCGCCGATAGATTCAACCCATATTTTAGGCGAGAGAATGCTGTGACGAAGAAAAACCGGCTTGTAGTCCCTCTCGATGATTGCGTCGCGAATGACACTTACCTTAAAAGTAGTGCCTCCCATGTCTGTCGCTAAGATATCCCGCTCGCCGATCAGATCGCCAAAAAATTGGCTGCCCACGACACCCGATGCCGGACCCGACTCGATGGTGCCCACGGCGTTCTTGCAAGTCGCGTCAATTCCTAAAACTCCTCCATAAGCCTGCATGATCAACGGTTCGGTTCGCAGGCCGCGATTTTTCAGAACGCTGTGAAGGTTGCGCAGGTAAGCAGAAATCTTGGGACCGATGTACGCATTGAAGATGGTTGTGGCCGTCCGTTCGTATTCCCCCAGAAATGGAGCCACTTCGGTTGAAAGGGCTAAAAAAACGGTCGGATATTTTTTCTTAATCGTTTCTGCAAGGGCTGTTTCGTGGGCATCGTTTGCTATCGACCAAAGCAGCGCCACCGCGATCGACTCGACTCCCATACTAACCAACTCGGAGACAACTCTCTCGGCCTCATCTTCATTCAAGTCAACAAGAATAGTTCCAGTATGATCAATACGCTCGGAGACTTCTTTGATCAGAGTCTTTGGCACAAACGGGTCCGGCTTGCTGAGCGCCGACAGATGGGCAGCCTCAGCCTCACTCAGACCTTCGGTCGTTTTTCCTCGCATCATTAGGATCGCGTCGCCAAACCCTTGGGTCGCTATCAGGCCAGTGGCGGCCCCCGAACGGGTAATGAGTGTGTTCTCGCCGATTGTGCAGGCGTGAAAAAACACTCGGGTCGAGCATAGGAGTTCCTCCTCCTGGTTGAAGCCGAGGTTCTCAGCCGCTTTCTTTACCGCGTTGATAGCACCGATAGAAAAATCGGTGGGCGTGGACAGGGCCTTTCCTATCGTTATCTGCCCGACTTCATCAACGACAACACAATCAGTAAAAGTTCCGCCGATATCAACGCCGACGACGAATTCCACGGTGCTCGACCATCTCTTCCTGTCTTAGATTAGCAAACGCTCTTCCGCCGATGATTAATTTTATTTTCTCGCAATGCCTAACAACTCGCTCAGCTCGTCGAATGCGTCCCTATAGGTCTTTCCTAATGTCAAATCCGAAGGAACAATCCGCACATTTTTGATTTGATCTATGGGATTGCCCTTGACGTCCCGCCGGGCCGATGTTCTTCCGTGTTTCACAATGATCTCCTGCCCCTCCTTGGAAAGGCAAAAGTCGACAAAAAGTCTAGCCGCATTCGGGTGAGGCGCGTACCGATTGATGGACACCGGTCCGGCTCCTGCGATCACCGGATCGAGGGGCAACCAATCAATTGGGCTTCCCTTCTGCTTTGCCTCGACGGCGTTCTGCAGGTAGTTGTTCACCAGGACGGCAAATTCACCCGCGCCCAGAAGTTCGGTAAGAAGGGCGCGGCCTTGCCGCAAATTAGTATCCTGGATTTTCAATCCCAGAATGAATTTTTTTGTCCTGTCGGCGCCCCAAATCTTCTTCAGGTTTGCATACCACTCCACTTCCCGGGGATCTAGCCCCAGCTTGCCCTTCCACTTTGGCTCCAGCAAATCAAGGTATTGCTTCGGAATTTCGTTTGTTGACACCAATTTTTTATTATAGGTAGCCAACATTGGGCTCGTGTATATAGTCGTCCAATAACCTTCGGAGTCTTTGTGCCCTTCCGGATAATATTTCCGTTCCGGAGAATCGTAGGCCGCGAAATGTCCTTCCTCAAGCAGCACGTAACCTTCTAATCCTGCTTGCGCGTATACATCCCAAATATATTTCTTTGTCCGGTGTTCGGTCTGGATTTGGGTTATTAGTTTGGCACCACTTGACCGCTGATGCCGTGCTCTAATGAAAGGGTATTTCTTTTCAAATGCTTGTAGTAGAGCTGTTGCATCGGCGACAGTCATCCCCGAGTAAATAACCAATTCTGCCTCTTTTTTCGCGCCTTCAGCGAGCCGGTCGTCAGCCCCACTAAAAACAGGATTCAGGAACGACAGGGAATAGATGCTCAACGACAACAGCAATTTTAAAGCGACAAGTCGTGGTTTCATGTCACCTCCCGAAAGCTATTCATTTGCGACAAGAAATTGACCAATCGAAAAGCGCTGTCTCGAGTCTTTATCAGAGCAGAAATTAGAATCCTTACTGAGCGCGATACACGATGCGCGCCGGAAGCCTACCCGAGTAGCAATGTCGACCTATCACGAACTGCAGTCGTTTGCCAATAACGATTTGACGTTTGTCAACGTAATCTGAGGTGAGCCTCGAACGTCGGCTAACACGATTGAAATCAAAGCGGTTTCCCGTCCCACTTGATTACCCCAGCGTGAGGGCCAGCGGGGGAAACTATCCAAGTATGATGGCGCGTTGCATGCGTCAGACTCTACGCGATGCCGTCAGTCATGAAGCCGGGCTTAATTGGGACAAAAGCACGCTAGACAGGTATCTTTTCAGCAGTTCGGCTGTGAGGTGCTATCTCGAAGGGATTTGAAGCGGCTCAACCACCAGAGTCTTTTGGCTGTAACGAGGCCTGCTCAACCTTCGCTCACGTTGCAACACAGTAACTCCGAAGCTGATTTTGTCGGAAGGCTTCAGCGCTCGATTCCTGACCCATGCTGTTACCGTTATCTGTCTCAGGCGCCCCATCTCACCTCCGAGGTCTTCCTGCTTGTGATCAGCGGAGAAGAAAACATCCATGCGGCGCACGCTTCGCTGCACGTCGTGATGCGGAAAAATCGGTAACGGGGCGTGGTCATTGAACATTGAACCTTTGAACTTTTGAACTGCCGTGAGGTGAGTCTTTGAACGATTGGAACGACCGACTTCCTATGGAGGTCACATGATCGGGAGCGCCAGAGTTTGCATCTGTCGCATGCTACTTGTAAGTTCTTGTACACTTCCCCGGCATTGCTCCCGGTTCGACTCGCTCATTCACTTATTCAAGCCGAACCCCAATGCAATTTCCTTATTTCACCGGATCCTTAAGAATCTCCTTGAGCTTTGTCACGACTGCTGGATTCAGACTAAACAAGCTGTTTACCAGTCTTTCCACTTCGGCTCCGCCCAAAGGATTAATATCCAGTTTCGCTTTGTTGGCTTCAGCCAGTAGCACCGGGTCCTTTAGAGTGTCCTGGAACGCACGGCGGAGGACTCTCACCCGTTCCTTCGGTGTTCCGGGAGGAAGAGCATAAACGAAGAGAAGTGCGCCTGTATCCTGAGTGCCCACTTTGATCAACTGACGTGCGCTTTCGCTCTTGGCGAAGTTAATGGCCAACGGCACGTTAGGAAGCTCGGGATCTGCTTGTGGGAGCATCTGAAGAACAACCACGGCATCGCCCGTTTCTAGGGCCTTCGCCCAAATCGGTTTGAGCGATTCCCAACCCACACCACATATGCCGTCGACCTCTCCGCTTTCAGCAGCCAACCGAATATCGCCAATGCTTTTGTAACCCGAGATGACTTGGACGGGGAGAGCAAGAGCATCCGCAAGGATCTTGGGGACATCAAAGATACCAGCGCCTGGCCCGGTTGCGCCAACCTTAACTGGTTTGGTGGAAGCCATCCACTTTTCCATGCTCGTAACACCGCTCCGCTTGGTGAAAGCGCAGACGTTGCCAAACTTCACCGGGACCCCCACGTATTCGAAGTGACGGGCGTCGAACTCGATTCCCGGACGTCCTAAAAGCTGGCCAAACAAAACGGTCCCAATAAAGTTTCCGATCGTCAACCCATCCGGCGCCGCCGCCCTGTAGACATGGTTGGCCGCTATCATGGACCCTGCGCCTGGCATATTTTGGACAATGACCGTTGGATTACCTTGGATATGTTTACCTATGTGTCGCGCGACGATTCGAGAATATGCGTCTAGTCCGCCTCCTGCGCCTCCACCTGAAACGATTCGAATAGTTTTCCCTTCAAAAAACTCGGCTCCCGAAGCAAAGGGGATGACAGTTATAGTCGCCATCGTCATGACAGCTAAACCGACAACTACCGAACGAATGCCGTGATTCATGATGTGTATACTATTCGTTCCTACGAGCATCCAACCTTATCAAATCGGCGCCACATTCAACTTATTCACCACCCAGTCTGCAATTCGTAAGCGCAGCTCTTGGTAAAGATTGTAACAACAGTGCACACCGTCATCAAAAACCAAAAGCTCCCCCAAATCACCGGCGCGGGCTGCCAGGAGACGAGCTTCATCCGTACTGACAATGTCATCAAGTGCTCCATGGACGACTAAGCACGGGCAAGGAACAGGACCCAAATGAGCTGTATCGTAAGCGCTCGCAAAATAAGCTTCAGTCTCACGCAGTGTCTGAAAACCGGTCAAATCTCGCATTTCCTCCTGCGTTGGAACCGCCAAGTTTGCGTAATTATCCAAGGAACAAAGCCCCCCGACAGAAACGACAGCTCGAACCCGGCGATCTTGAGCGGCAGCTTGCGCAGCAAGGAGACCACCCAAGCTCATTCCCCATAGTGCTATGCTATTTCCGTTAAGGTAATCTTCGCCCTGCACCCAATCAAGAACTGTCCTCACCGCTCGATCATAGTCATCTGCTCTAAACCGAGAGCGTCCATGTCGCGGCACCATCTCACCCTGGCCGGGACCGTCGAAGATCACTGTTGCAAGACCATGACGCAAGAACACTTTGTCCACGAATGAAGCTCTTCCTTGGACGAGTTAGCTCCATTGATCAACACCACGACAAGTGGCCGGGTGATTCCTGGCGGGCATCGTAAGTAACTGGGCAGTTTGACGTTGTCGAAAGTCAGGGAAAAGGGCTTTGCAGGCGGATCGAACAACGGGGCGGCTTTCTTGTAGCAGGCTACGGATCGCTGCGCCCCTTCAGCCTTCCGTGGGTTTTCTGGCCGAGTATTTATTTGGGCGAAATGGTAAAGTAACGATGCCGTGAGTAGGTGTTCGGCTGCACTGGCAATATGCTCGCGCGATGCTGCTGTATCGCCTAACTTCTCGAAATGCTCCGCTCGTTGCGACCACGTGGTATACCATGACCCGAGATCATTGATGCGTATGAGTATCGCTCGCAGCTCCGGCTCGATGAGGTTAGAATGAGCAGCATAACGGGAAAGCCTAACCCAGACATTACGCTGGCCCATCTGAAGGGCCCCCCACAACTTCAGGTTCGCATCAACGTTACGATAGAAGTCGTTGATCCTTCGCTGCTCGGTAGCCTCCTCCTCTAACATCCTTCACCCAAAATTTCAGCTGAACACTTATTCCACAAGTTCAATGCGGTATTTAGGTAATTAAAGTCCCCGAGTCGCCGCCTGCCACATAGCAATTATTTCCTTTGATTCAGAAACTTGACCATAGTGAAGATCCAAGCGCGTCAGTGCTTGTTCGTGGGTATTACTCTTATAATCGGCACAACAATCGGCGAGGATTACGTTGTAGTAGTCGAGAAAGTGGGCATGCCGCGTAGTCGACTCCACGCATACTGACGTTGACACGCCGGTGATGAGAAGTGTTCGAACTCCTTGACTTCGTAGTCTAAGCTCAAGATCTGTGTTTATGAAGGCGCTGTAGCGATGCTTGACAACGACCGTGTCCTGAGCCAACACCGCCAAACCGGGTGCGAGTTGAGCGCCCCAACTACTTGGGGAACAAACAGGAACCTCGAAGTAACGACCCGTGCGTTTGCGTTTCATCTGGTGGAGAAAGACGTCTGAAAGGTACCGGCTGTCGTCGGTCGTGTAGATAGATGTAATAAAAATTACCGGCACCTTATTTTCTCGGGCTGCGTGGATTAATCCAACAATTCTGGGCAAGATCGCCTGCCCCATCGTAACGTCTTCCCCGGTCCGCTCAAAAGCCCCGCCAGGCGAAACGAAATCGTTTTGTACGTCGATAACTACGACCGCAGTCCACTTTGGCGAGATTTTGTCGCCGAGGGTTGAAAGCATTTCCCTAGACAAGTTCCACGCTCCTTTCAGCCGATACCCAGCCTTCAAAAAACTGGACGATAACCTGTACTAAAAGAAGTTGTCAACGGCTTAGCACGAGGTGTTCGCGGAGTTGGTGCACCGTGGCTCGTAAGTGCACGAGTGTCTATCGATACAGGTTATCAATGAACCCGCTCTTGTCGAGTTCCCGAAGATACTCCATATCGTTGATATCCTGCGCTTTGAATTTTTTTACGGCCGGATTTCGCTCGCTCATAACAGCTATCAGTGCCTTCATGCCTTCGTCCGAGCTGTAGGGCTTTTTGGGATACAAATTAACAAAAAACCCGTAGGCTTCCTGGAGAGCCTCTCGATCCTCATTACGTGTCCATTTGCTTAGAATTCTTAGACTCCCCTCTCGGTTCGTCCGGATATAGGCGATTGCTTCGGTAAAGCCTTTCAGGAAATTTGAAACCACCTGCCGATTCTTCCGGCCGAAATCCCTCGCTATAAAAATGGAGCCGAACGCGAATTGGACTCCCGCTTCCTGGAAGCTGAGGATCGGTCGGAAACCCATTTTTCTCGCAGTCAGCGTCTCCGGGGGTATGATGATCGTTCCATCGATGGTTCCGGCCTTCAAAGCGCTGAACCGTGAGGCCACATCCCCGAGACCGAGAACGACGGCCTCTTTATTGGGATCAACGCCCATCTTTTCGAGCGCGAGCCTCAACGCGATGTCGGATATAGCGCCCAATCGGCTTACGCCGAAACGCTTGCCCTTGAGATCATCCGCAGCCTCAATCCTGGAAGAAACAACCACGGTATAAGGCAAGGTGGGAATATATTCGGCGATCGAGACGATGTCAGCACCGGCCATTTTCGCCTCCACTCCGGAAGAGGTTCCGGATGCAGCAAACTGAATCTCACCTGCTAAAAGAGCCTGGATTGCAATCGAACCGGAGCGCATCGAGATCATCTCCGTCTCTAACCCGTATTTCCGGTGAAAACCGGCATCCTGGAAAACGTAGAGCGGAAGAAGGCTTCCGCTTATTCCGGGAATGCCAATTCGTCTCGTCTGGCCTAAAGTGTGCGAGAAAGAGAACCCGCTCAAAAGAACAGCCAGAGCCAAAACTGCGTTCATTCTTTTCATAGGTCGACTTCGTACGCTTCCGAGAAAACATCAGATCGACGACAACATCAGAAGCAATGTTTAACAAAGTTGGGAGGCTTATTATGGGCCGAGCAATATCACACAAGGAAGATCTGTCAAACAGTTATGGTACGTGTTCTGCTACTGGGCGAGCCGGCACCAGGTCCATTCAAGCCGTTGGAAGCCGCGCACACTCTTACCTTACCCGCTTCACCGGTAAAGAACGAGTAAATTTCCAGGTTCTAAATTTGCAGATTGTCAAATGCCCGAATCCTTTGCTTTGATATGCTGGCTTCGGCTTTTCTATGATCACACGGTAGACTTGCCGCTCGTTCGGGATAATAGGCAGAAGAGAACGCCTCGCCTTTGGTCCACCCGCACGACCCTGCAGCGCGTCCAAAATGTCTTTCAGTCGATTATCGACATCACTAATCGAAAGGGCCGATCCGGATATGTACAATCGAACAACCGACGTCCGGTCGTGCGTGTCGAACCGTGCTTGTCTCCGTGAGTTATGTGCCAGACGTAACCGAGTAGAAAGTGGCGATTCGCTCGCGGCATGAGTTCTATCTTAGAGCGACCTTTTCACTTCGAAAAAACCCGCTTCAAGCCTCTAGACCGCGCTATTTATACAATCGCTTAATCAATCGGTTGCCTGGTTCGACCCGCTGGCCTTGTGTGCCTCTCACTTCGTTCGGTCCAAGACTTTAGCCCCCAGTCGCCTTGTTTCCTGCCAGTCAATGGTCTGCCGGCCTTTAAAGCCAACCCGACGCCACTTGAGAGGATAGTAGGGATGGCCTAGGGCAGCAAGATAAAGTCGGTGGCTCCTCTGGTAAAAACCGACGGTGTGAAAGCTGTTCGGAAATCTGAGACAGGTCACATCCAAATGGTGCATGAATTCATGGCAAAGCGTAGACAATATCGTCTTACTCGATGTCCACTGCCTTTTCATTGGGGTTCGCGTCCAAAGTCGAATTTTTGCA
>Ga0081455_10006423_pt1 | contig 12600 bp, 12 predicted proteins | sample TabmetS3T2R1_FD_70207 | JGI IMG/M metagenome (GOLD analysis project Ga0081455, IMG submission 70207) | Tabebuia heterophylla rhizosphere microbial communities from the University of Puerto Rico - S3T2R1 | ecosystem: Host-associated > Plants > Roots > Rhizosphere ... | reverse complement strand
AGCTTAGACAGCATAAGATCAACAGAAATCGGAGAAGGGGGGACGCATTCGAGTTAGAAGTCTTACTAGAGCCGGGTAGCCAAGCTAATCCGATGAAAGAGGCATGCTTTTATGGATGTATGCATCGGAGATGGCAATTATGTTTTCCTAAGGATGACCGGAGGAGTGACGTCTCGCAAACGATAGTATAGGGAAAGTCTAAATTGAACCAGGAATACTAGACATGCTACTCTCAACAAAGGAATGCAACTAGAGGGATCCGACCATCAATGTTTGTTCCGCCGGATCAAGCTTCAAGGCTTCAAAACATCGATAACTTAGAGAAAGAGGGAGAGAGATTGAGCGAAGCCCTAAAAGGTACAGTCATCCAAGCAAGGTTATTTTCCCTCCTGCAGTCGGAAAACCAGGGAATGAAAGACTTCAGTAAGCCTGCTGGCCTTGGGAAAGACTCCATCAAGGGAATGACTGGAAGAGGTACTATTGATACAGGGACTGACTTCTTTCAAACTCCACAATACTCCCCTGCTCTCTCAGGCTTCTTCCCTGGCCTACCATCTAAGGGCAAGGGAACTCAATAGCAGTTTCAAGAAGAAAGAAAAATCCTACTCCATATATGGAAAACATGAATCAATCTATCTATTTAGACCTACCATAGAATCTGATAGAAAGTCCTCCCATGGAAAAGACACTGATCAGGATGGAATACAACTCCCAATGTATGGAAAGGAAGGAGGACTGAAAGCAACCTATCCCCGCCTAGGGACCTATGAAACCCTATCCAACAAGAATCCAATGGAACTAGATGCCAGAAGTGACTCGAAAGGAGAAGGTATGAAAAACTTCCCCAGGGGAAGGAACTTTCTATACATATCTAACTGGATGGCTAGGAGAAGAAAAGCAATTTGATGGCCGAAAACTGGAACTGCTTGATAACTTCTTAGCCTACAATCCCTACTTACGGGACTGCTTTCAATTGGTCTGGAGATCGAAGAGAAATGGCACATCTTTTTTTTTTACCCTCCTCTGTAAAAGAGACTTGCTGTCTAGCCTGTAAACCAGCCTCTATAACCTGATTGCGCCTAAAGTCCCACTTTGAGAAAGATTCCCCCCTTGAAAAGAGGGAAAGCTTTCCAATATATTCCTTAGAGTTGAAAATGGAAATATCCTCACTTGAAATAGCGCTATTCTAAGATGCCGCGGTACTTTCTTACTGGCAAGTAAAGGACGAGGGCGGAAACAGCAATCAATTCTTCAGGTGACCTACCAGCTATTAGCCTTACACCTTTTTATATCACTATTCCATTATGGGTCGGTCTATCCCTACTTAGCCCTAAGAAATCTCTATTTCCAATAGAGTAATCAAATCCCTATCCTTTGCTTTTGCCTTATCAACTACTCGGGAAAGAAAAAGTTTTGTTGGCTTGTGGGATACTCCTGCTCTCTCACTGGCCTGGCTTGACAAGTAAACTGGCCTTAAGACTGCAACTCGCTTGAAGGCAGAATAGGAATGAATGGAAGCCAGAACGACTAGAACCTCCACTGAAACCCTAGGAAAGGCAGAAGCAATGAAAGAGGCTGGAACTAGATAGCTGGGCACTGGGACTTTCCCCGCAAGAAAAATGGAACCCCCTCGGCTGAATCGACAGCAAAGAGAACTACAGCTCTATCGAAAGGGAACAGATGTATATATGTATATATATACGCAGGTAATACGCTAATACAGGTAAAAGGAAATATGCTTTTGCCCTAACCCGAGACCCTCCTTCTACCTCTATCACAGATAGATAATATGAGCAGGAAATCTCCTAAATAATTTGATTGAACTTTCTTTCTCACAGACAGGATTGCTCATTGGCTTGCTTATACTAAAGTGCTTGCTTTTGAAAGAAAGCGGCTTGCTACTAGCTACTTATCTTACTTACTATCTAACTTTGGCTTTCTTATCAATTGGATTTTTTTTTCTTTTTTGGATTCATTACCTACTAATGAAATTTATTTCACCAAGGTAGCAAGAAGGTAAGCGGTATCGTAACCAGGTGTAGCAGCAAACCAAAGTGATCCAGAATAAGTGGTTTCGCCACTTGACGTCGTCCTTGATAAGTAAGGGGATCCGTCTTTCGCTGGGCAAAAAGACTTTTCCGAGTAGTCCGTGAGGTTTTTATTCGAGCACACACCTCTACCTCAGGGCAAGCGAAAAGGGAACGAGTTATTTTCTTTCTTATCTGTGAATGGGCAAGATGATCGGTATCAAATGGTCTAAGTGATCAAGCACCTTCCTTTTTGACGGCGGCTGAAACTGAACCTTCGTCGAAAAGGATCTTGGTTGGCTTTCTGTCCGATGCACAGGCATGCGTGCAGAGACAGATTGGAAAGTGAGACCGACTTGTCGGTGACCTTGTGTATGTATTTGCGTTGAGCTAGTTTCAAGTTGTGCCCAGGGAAACCAGGGTTTGCGATCACATGGTAGAGTTCCCCAGAGGTCTTTCTTTCTTCAGTCTGGTTCCGCAGGTTCATGATCATCTCTGAATCCTCAACTGTCTTAGTTAGATCTCCGACTCCCTTAAATAATGATGGAGTACCAAAAGCCTCATGCCAATCTGAGTGCTCGCCTAGGGATCGTGAGTTCTTTTTTGATTCCTACTTTCTTGATTCAAACGAAACTGACGGAGGGTACTACCTTCCTTTTTTGGAAAGGAATCTATTGGAAAATGAGAGTCCTCGAGCTATAAGAGATATCTTCAGGTAGAGAACATAGAAGGAAGAGGAAGAATGCCTTAATGGACGGGTACGCTAAGGAAGGGGAGTCGCTTGCTTGTTTGGTGTGTTTGGAACCGGGTTGTTTAAAGCTACCCTTTCTTGAAGAAAGAGAACCTGGGCCCAGGTCTTGGTGTATTTTGACATGATTCTCAATACGCTATCTAAACTAGGAAAGTCAGTAAGGAAAGGTGGGACAAAGAAAGCTCTACTTCGGGTAGCTGGGTGCATCAACCTCTTTCTTTCACAGGAGAGGGGACAATACGCTCTTAAGGAGCTTGGGCTACTCAACCGATAGGAATAGGGGCTTGTTTCCACAACTGAAAGAGAATCTGAAGCAGGATCGGAAACAGAATAAGATTGAGGAGCGGGGTAAAACCATTCTCAGAAGGAGCAGGTTTAGCGGTCAGTAAGAAACTTCTCAATCAACATGAATGAGACTTTTCATGGAAGTCTTAGTTGGACTCTAATCCCTCTTATCCCCTATGCCCCTTTGTTAGAGAATTAGACTTAACGGTAAATCAGTCAAGACTTCCTTACTAAGCTTTCAGTAAAGTGTAAGGTAGGCTAGGCCTTCCCCATAAAAGATCTCTCCTCTTCCGGTGTCAACGCCACTCCCTTTCGCGGGGTATAAGGACAATTTTCGTTCTCATGGCCCATGTCGAAGGGAATAGAATAACAATCCCTTAGGTCTCTGCCGATGCTGCTAAGAAGCGCAGGGTTTTCATTAAATTCATAGATGTTATTAGCTTCTTCAATAGATAAGAGATCTATCATGCTTATTCGGGAAACGTAAGGAAAGTCTTCCTCCTTCTGCTCTTGGCTTCGTCCTTTAGTGATAAATATCGCTTTCGACTTGGAGCGGCTCACCCCCCTTGTCACTTAAGGAGAAAGCCCAACCTCTTTGTTTGAATCGCGATCTATGGCAATTTGAGTTTCAACTTCTGTTTCAGTCAGGTAAAAAATCTTCATCCTGCTAATCCGGCCATTTCCGAAGACACCAGCTGTAGTAGCTGTTCTCTTCCCTTCCCCGAAAAGAAAATCTCTTGATACCCTGACCGATCGACAGGAGCGAGGTTAAGTATTTTCCTTCATGCCATTGACTACTTTACTAAGTGAAGGAGAACGGAGATTGTTGACGATTTTAAACCTCCCCAGCAGCTTTGTCCTTCTATCCATCAATTGCAGTAAGAGTGGAAGACAAGTCGAGTCTATTCTGCCCTATCGTTCTATGTAGTATGAAAAGAAGTCCCCAACAAGCAAGGGATTGAGCGAAAGCCGTTGCTTGTTTGATGGAATTTTTTGCTCTTCGCTGCCGCCAATCCGAACTCAAAAATTCGTCGCCAACTTTGGGAGTCTATGCCGAACTTCGCTGACTCACATACTCTACCTTGGTTGGTTGCTGGCGACTTCAACCAGGTTGGCTCTTCATCGGAAAAAAAGAGGGTTTGCCGGTTTCACAGAGGAGATGTGCTGAGTTTCATGAAGTTATTAATCACTAAAATCTGATTTATTTGGGCTTCTAGGGCCCAGCTATAATTGGACTAATAGTCGTCATGGTCTGGCAAATAGTTGGGAGAGGCTTTTCTCTTCCTTTGCGAACCCGGAATGGAGATTGTTATTCCATGAAGCGAGGGTTCAACATCTACCTAGAACCCGGTCGGTCGGATCATTTTCCTTTGTTGAAACATTTATCTGGTTTACCTCCCCATCGCCCGGAGTTGCACCCCTTTCGCTTCGAAGCGGCGTGGTTAACTTATCCTTTCCAATAGGGTGGCGAATTCTTTGGAAAGGATTGGTTGGTAGAAGGCTGTTTCAGTCTAGCTCCGGAAGCATTGTATTCAGTAAGAATAAAAAGGAAGTGACCACTCTGAAGTTCTTTTTCTTTGATTCCAATGACCGATATCGTACAAGACGGAAGTCATGAGCGATAGCGAAGATAGGTATAGGTCTTAGATTAGAGTGCCAGTGCCCCTCGGGAAAAAGGAAACCTAGCTATTCTTATTGTTCTTAAGAAAGGTTGCGGTAAGGGTGGGCTCAAGGAGCTAAACCATTCCTCAATCAAAACCTTTGGAACTCTCCGCTTGGTCATATTCAAAGAGGCAGGGCTAGAGCGGGGGAATTGGCCAATGCTAAGTCCGGTTATAGCGTTAAGGGAGAGCACCCAACTTGCTTGTTGACACGTGAGGGGAAATAGGAGTCTGAAGTGGCAGGATTTACCACTAGAGCCCTATGGTAGTGATGGTTGGTCCCACTACTCCTTCGAGTGCCTTTTGCGCTTAGCGTCGGAAAGTACTACAGCGAAGGTGCTAAAACTAGGCGAACTTACTTCGGAAACTTAAACGTACCCACTTGACCCATTCTTCTGACTGCGCTAGCATCATCGGATACGGCAACAGAGATTCTTCCAACTTCGCTCTCAGGGGCGGGCTACTATTGAATTCCAACTTCGAGCTCCTTCTACTCTAAACTACCGTGTGCCTATTTGGGGCTTTTCACAGTCAAACGTTTGTCGGTGGCAACATCGGCATGCGTTATAGTTGACTTTAAGCGCACCTGAACTACCCATTATCTAGTGTAGGGCTTGCACTCCATAGTCAATCAATTCGTTTTTCCGCTTTGTATCGCACGCTTGTTATATTTATTTATTTAGTTAAGTATAACTAACTGAAAGCGCCTATGACCAGTCTGTTCACGTTCTACGAACCTTCTTTCATGATGTAGTTGCTTGTCATTCTCTTTTTTCATCGAGATTTAGTTCGTGGGGTTAGTAGAAGATCGAAAATCATGCTTTGCATCCTAAGTGAGATGCCCAAAGATAGCATCACTCTCATATCTCTTTACTTTTCTAGCACGGGATGGATCAACCCTGGCTAGCAATCTCACCGGTGAAGTTATAGCTCTCGAACAAGCGATGAGGGGCGCCCGGGTCAACGGATCGAAGGCAGTATTTAACGTTCCCACCTGCAACTACGAAATAGGCTAGCTGACCTAGCAGTGAAAGACGAGAGAGCTGACCAGAAATGAAAGATGAAATAGCTGGTCCAGCTCTGACTCAACGTTGGGATTCCTCCTTTTCAAGTAGTTCTTTCAGAATCTGTTGATACTCGTATCAACCGATAGCGGATAGATGTTGAAAGTGCAGTCGAACAATACAACGACAAGCGAATCTGCTCTAATCTCACGGGTAGGTACTTAACTGGAGAGAGGGATCTGCGCTAGCCTATTTCGCGTTGGGAAACTCTACCGAAGTGTATGTGTTAAGGATAGAGTCATTTCACCGATACGGATAACCGACTTGAGGAAGAAGACCCCTTTTCTCGGATGAACACTTCTCTCGATTGACTATCTTGATGCGGAGGGGCCGGTCTCTTCCAGAACCAAGATCTTCCCTTTCTCACAGCATTTTCGGAGCAGGCCTTTAAGTGCTTTCTAGAAAAACCTTTGCACGAGTAAGAAAGCAGTCTACTTATGGCATCGGAACCACTAATGCCGCATCTCTCGATGAGAAGGAAACCAGGAAAGAAGAGAAAAGCCCTTCTTCTTCTTCCTTCTTCGATCTTCTGCCCCGGAAATTGGAAACATCAAAGTAGGCTGTGGGACTGATTCCTTTCCTTCTTTCAAGCAAAATAAGCGTCTGCCTGCGGTAATAGTTTCAATTTGGACTCATGATTGCACATCGCAGCCTAAGCCTGCTTGCTTTGCGCACCGGCACGTCACCCTCATTGGACTTAAATCTGCACTTTTCCATAGAATGTCCAAATGGATCACAATTTGAGCGGATCATAGGCAAATTTTGATGGGAATGACCTGCTCCTTCCCTCTCAATTTCAGCTTCACCTGAATTTATTCCGGTAGTTTTCTCCGAGCATTGATTTCGCAACATGCTCGGACCGATGTGGGGCGGCTGAGTGCTCTTGTTTGAAAAAGCTATGAATTTTCCCACCATTCCCACTAAGCTTTGTTGCCCCCAAGCATTGTAGAGTTCCAAAGGAACCCCACTCATTTCCTACCAAACTACCCATGTCGATAGGAGCAACGACGATCTTGTAGGAGAAGGAGGAGGAGTAGGAGCGGAATGCTCAGAAAATAGGAAGGATCAAGAATGAAATCCATTTTTTCATGTTCATCTTTGACCGGCAGCGGTCATTGAATCATCTCATTCGGGTTCGGGGGGATCTTCCAGCTTAAGGCGCAGAGAGGAAAGCGGTAGGGTAGTAGGCCTAAAGTAAGGAGACTACCCGAGGAAGATTCGGGGAAAGGGCTATTCCTAGTTCCGGGTAGATTTCGAGTTGAATGAAAGCCCTTCCCTCTCGGAGGGAGGGGTTCCTATTCTCTTTGTCCTGTCCCGGAATCCAATTTATGCCCTTTACGGTTCAGTGCTTTCTCAATGCTTCCCTTCCCCTCCCACCACCCGGAAGAAAAGAAGCAGATGCTTAGGCGAACCACTGACACAAGAATCTTAAGGGCTTTGCTCTAACCAACTAAGCTACCTCAACCACCTTAAAAATCTCCTACCCGATCCCTATATCCTATATATATTAATTCCCAACCCGAACAGCCAGCCCCCTTTATCTACGGGCTATGGCTCACGAAATGGAACTGGAAATGGTTATCCGAATTGAAATTGGATGCTCTGGATCTCGAAATTGAAGGTATGCTGCTATACGAACTGTAAGAGATGCTAGGCAAGGTGGCGCACATATACATACAACTAAATGGATGACGAGAACTGGCTCTCCATCTAAGCAAGATGGTAGTAGGTGGAAAGCTTCTGGCTCTAGCTTACTCTGCTACAACTACTGTGACTTCCACTGCAGCTACTAAGCTAATAAGATCGGGGAGAGAAAGTGATTAAAGAATGTTCATTTTATTTGATAAGAAATCAAGGAGCTATGTATATAGCACTCAGATGAGGCTTAGTGAAAAACTAAACAGAACATATTAAAGTTAGCCCAGCCCGAATAGACCTACCTACTAAGCCCATTGGATGGCCAAGATAAAAAAGATAGAAAAAATCAAAGAATGGAATTGCCTCATGCGTCTTCCCTAGTTGTTTTCTCATTGATTAGAAGGAGCCATAAGGCTACAATAGTAATCTTACTAATCTTACTCAATCACATCGGAGACAGACACTAAGTCAGGCAAGGAAGAAAGACAATTCTGATCTACGACCACTCTTGGATAATACTCACTTGGACTGGCTCGCTCGAAAGAGCGGTCTTCATCTCGTGCGAAAGACTCATCCCAGGAAAGTCAAAGAAAAGGTCCGACAGAGCAGCACCTTCGAAGGACCAGGGCCTAGAAATGGCACTTCTTCGGGATGCTAAAGTAAAGAGTCAGTCTTTTTTTCCCTCTACTCCAGTCGATTTGAAGAAGAGCTGGTGTAAGCTATCAACATATCTGGGAATAACCTTTATCGAGTCGCATCGAGAAAGAGTTAAAAGATCTCCCCTCAATAACTTCTGCTATTCTTCTTCTTTTCTGCTTGATTCCGCTAGACATTCCTCTCTGTCAATTGGCCACTCTATTCCTATTGTCGCCTTCCAGCCCGCCCTTGGCCGGCTTCACCCCTTCTCTAGTAGCCTTGCCTCCAACCTTGAGCAATTCTTGTGTGACTTATGAAAGAAAGGCTTCCTTCTCCGTTACTTCAAAAAAGAGAAGAATGCCAACGGCAACAGCTAATTAAGCTAAATCAATGGCACTACATACATAGAGGCGATGAGGGCAACTGATAAAATAAATTCTTTCACTTTAATAGGATTAAATCTCTACACCACCGTAGCAAGTAACCTCGAACACCAGGAGCGGATTCGTAGACTGATCTGGCACTATACGCAATTTAGTTGTGAGAATTCCAGTTAGCTTTAGTGGAGGGTTCCGCTCTTAGCTCAAGCTTCAGCAATCATAGCAGACGAACCAGCTAAAAAAACAATGTCTTGCTTAAAGGAGAACCATCCCAGAAAGCAGGACACTTTCATTTTGAAGTTCCACAGCCAACGGCATGTACAGCGCACACAGTGCCTATGAACTGGTCTTGATGAAGTAATGGCGGGTGAATTAGTCGAATTTGAAGAAGGTACAATAGGTATTGCTCTGAATTTGGAATCAAATAATGTTGGTCTTGTATTAATGGGTGATGCTTTGATGATACAATACAAGAAGGAAGTTCTGTAAAAGCAAGAGGAAGAATTGCTCAGATCCCAGTGAGTGAGGCTTATTTGGGCCGTGTTATAAACGCCCTGGCTAAACCTATTGATGGTAGAGGTGAAATTTCCGCTTCTGAATCTCGATTAATTGAATCTCCCGCTCCAGGTATGATTTCCCGCCCTTCCGTATATGAGCCTCTTCAAACCGGGCTTATTGCTATTGATTCGATGATCCCTATAGGACGTGGTCAGCGAGAATTCATTATTGGGGCAGTATTTCGTTTTCTCTATTACCCTAAAGTTTCGAAGGTAGATCTATATGGTTTTAGTCTGGGTTGTTGATTACTACTCATGAGCTATTGGGATGACAGGTCTCATCCAGTAGCATCGGGTGTCGCGGAAGCCCCTCCCAGAGCCGTGGATAGAGCTCTAGGGTAAACAGGAAGCTATAATTACGGGAACGATGCACTTCTTATTTCAATTGCAGCTTTTCACTTCTTGCTTGTTACAACTCATAGCTTGGGTCAACTTCTCTTACAAAGCCTTTTGGTTCCCCCCGTTCCATTGATGTGAACAATTAATTGTTCACACCTATAGACCTTGATTGGTTTGAAAAGAGTATGGGACCCTACTTGCCAAGTTGTGATCAACTGGGAATACCCGCGATCGCAGGTAAGCTAAGTGTAGTCTTGAAGGTGCGGGCAAAAGGAGGGTATTCGCCATTGGTAACTAGATCAAGAAAAGGTTTCTGAGGCCTCTGCATGAGTGGAGCAGGTTTTGAGGAAGATACCTTCAGAAGGTACATTCCATCAAACCAAACTTCTTGATTTATTCGTTGGCGGACTCTTACTATTTCGATTTGAAATCGGCCACCGATAGATGGCCATTACTTTTTCTCTTAGAATTAGTATCCGCCATATGAGATGAGATCGGTCGTTCGCATCAATTGCAGTAAATGATAAACTAGCATGGAATCTTGTATCTGTCTCATTTGTCAAAAGACCGATGAGCCTGCTTTCATTCGTAGCCGGACAACCGCTCGGTTATTAGGCCTCTTGACCTCTTTTCGCGCTATCCCATCACGTAGTGGTGTGGTGGGTAAGGAAGTCTTCAGGTGCTGCATGGCTGTCGTCAGCTCGTGTCCCCCAAAGCATTCCGGGGCTGGCGACGGGGGAGTTCTCCCAAGGCTTTCACCCGGGCTTCCTTTTCTATTCCCATCCACTGCCCTTCCCCCAAACCTTTCCTGGATGGAATGGTTCTCCTCTAGAAAGGGTCTCCTTACCTTAAGGCCGGCCTACATCCCTTCCTCTTTAACGATTCCCCAGCCGAACTAGCCATACCCATCCCCTTTTTTTATGAATCTTTTGTATCGAACGAAAGCCTCATATCCCCTCTTTCACTTTAAGAGAAGGCCTCAGAGTGAAAGGAGAAGTCTTTCTCCACTTAGAGAGAACCTCATAGCTTTTAGAAAAGAAAACCCTAAAGTTTGGAAGGAAGGTATATAGTATTTAAACCCTTGATTCAAAAAAGATTTAGAAATTCAAAATCAAAATAGCTTTTGGATCTAAAGGAATGAGGCTTGGTCAATACAAAAGAACGGTTGGTTGGCGAGAATCGTGGCTTCATTTTGATTGAAAATCGATTTCTATTCGAATAATGATTTCAAAATATATAGTTTCAACCTCTGCTTTCTCGAACACCTCCAAAACTCTGTCATGTAACTGTTCGGGATGGATGCACGAGTAGCCGAGATTCCTCATTGGGCATTGTAGTGCTTCCTTTATTTTATGGCCTTAGCGAAAGGGAAGAGCAAGCTGTTGGTTGAACCAATAGGGGCTCGGGCAGAAGATACCACCAGGCGCCGAATCCTACCAAACAAAAAAATATTAGTAATCAAATTCGAATATCTCTAACGTAGGCTATAGCCATAGCTTCCGATAAACCGAATGTCCTTGCACGCCCGCTTTGCTTTGTCTTAGAGCATCCGCCAATCCAATTACACGATCTGGTGATCTTAGCAGGATTGCTTTCTTTCCTCTGTTTGGATCTATTGCCGAACGCAGATTCATGGGTAACTGGCCGATCGCGGCAGCTAGTGCTTTCCATGAGCTGAATGGTTGCAGTTCCACCTTTTTGAGTGAAACTTTCTTTTTCAAAGTTCCACCCCGCCTTAGGCACTCAACCTAATTTCATTGAATCCCCGCTCTAGGGAAGGCGAAGCCACTTTGAATGGAATGAATCGAATAGATCCTACGCTATGAACCACCCCACGAATAAATAGCGAAAGCACTGATTCTTCAATCCCAACTTCCTTCTCCGATATGCGCGTATTCATCTCCCTTGCAGTGAAGTTTTTTCTTAATACCACATCCCGATACCACCCTAATAACAACCTCTCTGAGCCGTAGCCTAGCTACGTCTCCGTTCGAACTTTAAAGCATAGGGAAAAGAATTCCATTGGAAGTCTCTTATATACATAGCAAAGGTCCTGGTTGGAGAGATAGAGCAAGAAGTTGGGTGTAGCGAGTATCTATCATTAATGGTTCAGTTCTTAATCCGTATAAAACAAAAGAGATCTCATAGTGTAGTCTTGGATCGAAAGGGATCAGCGGACGATTTCCTTTTTTTCTTGATAGCACAGGAAAGTTCTAGTAGCAGTCTGGGCTTTCGCGGGTTGTATCTATTCGAAACTCCTGTTATGAAAAAGGAATTTTGAAAGGATGACAGCACAGAAGAAAGAAAAGCGGGAAGGCTTAGCTCAAAGACTTTCAAGAGCTTGTTGGAGGAAGGAATTCCGGTAAGGCACTGATTGCCCCCAGGCTTAATGCCCGAGGAAGGAACTTCTTTCCCATTTCTAATTCCACTAGGCCTGGTATCGTCATGTTATTGTGGCCTACTCGCCTGGGGGTAAACTACCCTTACCATTTTCTATCTGGCTTGGATTTACGGAGGGCTTCCTTCCGTCTCCCTACCAGATGGGCATGGTTAAACAACTTCTTATCGAGTCTTGTGAACCTGACTGGAGTTATGTCGAACGTTTGGCGACTGACCACGAGGCCAAGCTCGATGAGTGAGGAAATAAACCTCACAAGAAGTGGCAACTCAGTTTATAGGTTCGCGCTTGCTGTGAGTACGTTCGGTGGTATGCTAAGAAATCTGTCGATCCCACCCTTCCATCTCCTCTCCTTACAGTCGAGTGGCTTCGCTCCTCTTGTCATCCCGGATAGAATCTCTGCTCCGCTTGTTCACTCCCGATAGGCCTAAGCCGGATATGGGTGTTTACCTAAATAGAGCAGAACGGCAGCGCAAGCTCACTCTTGAAGAGACTTACATATCAGTATTTTTTTTTGTGTATTGAACTTTGTTGATGCTCCCTTCTGTCGAAAGTAATTTAAATGCTTCGGTGGTCAGGCTCAACATGTTTATTCTATTGTTCATGGTCCTCCCATTAACTACTTCTTGCTCCAGCAGCTCCCACACCAGACGCTACTACAGCTCCTGTTGCTTAGTCCCTTCGTGTGGTACCTTTGACTCTTTCTGGTGCTGCGCTGCTTAAAACTAGGGTCCGTGAAGGTAAGGATTGCTTTCAAAGGTAATGGACGGCCAGGATGGCTGACGGGAAGCGAACCGGGGAAGCTTAGTAGTTAGCCAGGAAAGCTGGAGTAGAACGCAAACTGGATAAGCGAATAAAGTCATT
>Ga0081455_10006422_pt1 | contig 12601 bp, 10 predicted proteins | sample TabmetS3T2R1_FD_70207 | JGI IMG/M metagenome (GOLD analysis project Ga0081455, IMG submission 70207) | Tabebuia heterophylla rhizosphere microbial communities from the University of Puerto Rico - S3T2R1 | ecosystem: Host-associated > Plants > Roots > Rhizosphere ... | reverse complement strand
GTCGAGCGTGATCGCGTGGTCGCAGCAGCCCACCTGTTGCGATACGGGGCGACGCCCGACGTAGGTCCCGCCTTCCGCAATGTGGGCGAGATCGCGTGGCTGGTCGCCTGGCCGTCGGCCCGCGAGCCGGCCGAGGCCGTGCTCGCGGCCGGCCTGCGCCGGCTCGCGGACTGGGGCGCAGAGGCGCCGTGGCTCTGCACCGGAAGCATGTTCGTGCCGAGCGTCTCGGGCATCCCCGAAACCTGGCCCCACATCGCGGCGATCCTGCGGGGAGCGGGCTACGTGCCCGACGCCGAGCGCGAGGAGATCCTCTACGCCGGGCGGATCGACGACCTCGAACCGCCTCCGCAACCGCCGATCGACGGGCTCGCGCTGGCCCGCCGCATGTGTGACTTCGCCCCCCGGTTCGCGGCCGAGCTCGCCGGGGAGACGATCGGGCTGTTCGACGTGGGCTCCGACGGCACCGAAGGGGGCGCGCTCCCGGCGCTGGCGGGTTGGGCCGACCCCTGGAACCTCTGGGTCGACGAGCGCTACCGCTCGCAGGGAGTCGGTTCCTGGCTCGTCCGCTCGGCGGTCCCGTACCTGCGCCTCGGCGGCTGTGACCGGATGCTCGTGGCGGTGGCCGTCGACGGCGACCGGGCCGGCGCCGGCCGGTTCTACGAGCGGCTCGGCCTGGCGCGCCTCGCCCGGCTCGATCGGGCATGGGGAACCGCAGGCGAGAGCGAGCGGAGGTCTTAGGTTCCGTCGGGGCGAGCCCGAGGTCATGGGTTTCGAGGCCGGAACCCATGACCTCGAGCTCGGCGATCCGGAACCCATTGCCTCGGGAATGCCCACGCGTCGCCCGGGCTATGCCGGCTCCTCCTCCCCGATGTCCTCGTGCCACAGGGCCGGCTCGGCGGTGATGAACTCCCGCATGAGCTGGCGGCACTCCGCCGAGTCGAGGTTGACGAGCTCGACGCCCTGCTGCCGCAGCAGCCCCTCGGCGCCGAGGAAGGTGGCGTTCTCGCCGATGACCACCCGCGGGACGCCGTAGTGCAGGAGCGTGCCGGCGCACATGAAGCACGGCGACAGCGTGGTGTACATCGTCGCCCGCCGGTAGGTGGCGGCCGGCAGCCTGCCGGCGTTCTCGATCGCGTCGGTCTCCCCGTGGCGGATGGCGCTGCCCAGCTGAACCCGCCGGTTGCGCCCGGCGCCCAGCACCCGTCCGTCCGCCACCAGCACGGCGCCGATCGGTATGCCGCCCTCGGCCCGTCCGAGCCGGGCCTGCTCCAGCGCCAGCTCGAGCCCGCGCTCGTCGTCGGTCACCGATCACCCCCTTGCCGCACCGCCGGGTCAGTCGCCACCCTACGGCCGCACGACCCGAGCGCGGCCGGACCGGCGTTCCGGATCGGCGGATCCCGGCACATTCGAGCGCCGGAACGACGTCCCAGCCCCAGCGTACATATCTTTTATATGAAGGCCCGGGTCGCCTATGATGCCGCGGTCGATCCATGCTCGAGGGGGCCATGATGTCGCTGGTCATCGATGCCGACGGGCACGTCGAGGAGAACCTGGCCGAGCTCGTCGGCGCCATCCCCGAGGCCATGCAGGCGCACGCCATGCGCTTCGTGTCGGTCGCCGGCGGCCACGTCACCTACGAGATCGAGGGGCGGCTCTGGCGGTCGAAGTACCCGTACCCGGGCGGCCTGCAGAACCACGTCTCCGCCGGCGGTGAGCGCCGAGAGGGTGGCCGCGACCCCAAGGTCCGGCTCCAGGTGCTCGAGGACGAGGGGATCGACGCCGCCGTGCTCTACCCGAGCGTGGGAATGATGTTCGGGCTGCTCGAGAACCCCGACATCGCCGCGGCGCTGTGCGCCGCCTACAACGACTGGCTCGCGGGTTACTGCTCCAGCGATCCCGACCGCCTCGTCGGCGTGGCGCTGCTGCCGCAACAGGATCCCGGCCTCGCCGCCAAGGAGCTGGAGCGGGCCGTCGAGCGGCACGGCTTCGTCGGCGGAGTCGTCCGGCCCAACAGGATCGGGGGCCGCACCGTCGACCATCCCGACTTCGACCGGCTCTGGGAGGCGGCGCAGCGGCTCGACGTCCCCGTCGGGCTCCACGAGGCGTACATCTCGGGCCTCGACACCGTCGGGGTCGACCGGATGCCGAGCTACGCCGGCTGCCACGTCGTCAGCCACGTCTTCGAGCAGATGACCGGCATGCTCGTCACCACCCTGGCCGGTATCTTCCAGCGGTTCCCCAACCTCAGGCTCGGCTTCCTGGAGGCCGGCTGCGGCTGGGCACCGACGTGGGTGGACCGCATCGAGGAGCACTTCGAGCTCGCACCCGAGGACTTCCACGGGGGCGACCCCAGGGGGACCATCAACCGCCGGTCGTGGCTCACCTTCGAGGTCGAGGAGCCCGGCCTGGAGGCGACCCTGGGGCTGGGCTGGGCCGACAACGTGATGTTCGCCTCCGACTACCCGCACCACGACGCCGTGTACCCGGGGGCAGTGAAGCACGTGCGTGAGCGGGGGCTGGCGGATGACCTCGAGCGCAGGATCCTCGGCGAGAACGCGCTGCGCTTCTACGGCCCCCGGCTCCAGAACATCCTCGAGCGGAGGTGAACGACATGACCACGGTCGAGAGCGGCAAGCCCACACAGATGAAGGCCATGAAGGTCACCAAGGCCTACGCGCCGGCCCTGCCCCAGCTGACGCCGGCCCAGGAGCTCGCGCTGCTGGCCCGGTGCCTGTTCTCCGAGGGCTACGACGACCACCTCGCCGGGCACATCACCTACAAGCAGCCGGATGGCACCTTCCTGGTCAATCCGTTCGGGCTGACGTGGGACGAGCTCCGGGCGAGCGACGTGATGCGCATGGACGCCGACGGCAAGGAGCTCGATGGTCCGTGGACCATCACGCCGGCGATCACCCTGCACGTCGAGCTGCACAAGGCCCGCCACGACGTCGGCGTGGCCATCCACAACCACTCCCGCTGGGGGACCATCTGGGCCGACATCGGGCGGGCCCCCGAGGTCTACGACCAGACCAGCGCGCTCTATCACGGCGAGGTGGCGGTCTACGACGAGTACTGGGGCGCCGTCGACGATCGCCGCAACGCCCAGGCGGCCGTGAAGGCCATGGGCGACGCCAACGTCGGGCTCCTCGCCAACCACGGGGTCCTGGTGCTGGCCAGGGACATCGAGCAGGCCTACCTGCGGGCCATGTCGTTCGAGTGGCGCTGCCGCCAGGCCTGGCACATCGCCGCAGCCGGGGGCGGCACGCCGATGGATCGAGAGGCGGCCCGCAACTACGGGGACTTCTTCAACACGCACCAGTTCACGGGCCTGTTCGAGTCGATGGCCCGGCGCGAGCTGCGCCGCGATCCCACGATCCTGGACTGAGCGACCGAGCACGAGGGGGACCGCGCATGGATGGGAACGGTCGGGTCGCGCTGGTGACGGGCGGCGGGCGGGGGATCGGCCGGGCCATCTCCGTCGGCCTCGCCGAGGACGGCTTCGACGTGGCGGTGAACTATCGCCGCGACAAGGACGCCGCCGACGAGACGGTGGCCGAGATCTCCCGGCTGGGACGGCGGGGCGAGTCGTTCCAGGCGTCGGTCGACTCGCTCGAGGAGACGCAGGCGATGATGGACGCGGTCGTCGCCGGCTTCGGCCAGCTCGACGCCGTCGTCCACAACGCAGGGGTGACCAACCGCGGCCGGACCGTCGCCGATACCGAGCTCGCGGACCTCGAGCGGGTCATGGGCGTCCATGCCTTCGGCGCGCACCACGTCTGCCAGCTGGCGGTGCCCCACCTGCGCACGCGGCCGCGGGGCGACGTCGTCCTGATCTCCAGCCAGTCCACGCAGAGCTTCGACCCCAACTCCGCCCCCTACACGATGGCGAAGGCGGGACTCGAGGCGCTCGCGTTCACCCTGGCCCGCGAGGAGGCCCGCAACGGCATCCGCGCCAACGTCGTGGCCGGCGGCCTGGTCAACACCGAGATGGGCCGCCGCGTCGCCAAGGGCGCCCTCGGCGTCGACGACATCCACGACCTCGACCGCAACGTGCCGCTCGGGCGGGTCTGCGAGCCCGAGGACATCGCCTCGGTCGTGCGCTTCCTCGTCTCGGACCGGTGCACGCTGGTGACCGGCCAGCGCATCGCGGTCGACGGCGGCGGCTTCGGCCGCTGAGGGAGGAACATGTCACGCGTGAACGAAATCGAGGTCACGTCGCCGTTGGCCGTGTCGTCATATCGCTACCCCGCCGGATGGTTCGTGGTCGCCTGGTCGTCGGACGTGGCGCCCGGGGATGTCATGCGGCTGCACTACTTCGGGCGGGAGCTCGTCTGCTTCCGGACCGATGGGGGTGAGGTCTCGGTGCTGGACGCCTACTGCCAGCACCTCGGCGGGCACCTGGGTGTCGGCGGCCACGTCGAGGGCGACGACATCGTCTGTCCCTGGCACGGCTGGCACTGGCGCGGTGATGGCTCCAACGCCCTAATCCCGTACTCGAAGGAGCGCTGCAAGCAGAACGTGCGCATCCAGTCGTTCCCGGTCATGGAGTGGTGCGGGATGGTGCTGATGTGGTTCGACCGCGACGGGGGCGCGCCGACGTGGAACCCCCCCGACGTGCCCGAGCTGGAGACCGGCGACTACTACCCCCTACACCCCCACTCGCGGATGCTGAACCGGGTCAAGGTCCACCCGCAGATGATCGTCGAGAACGCCGCCGACCCCTACCACATCCAGCCGGTGCACCACGGCGATCGCCCCGCCGAGACCACGTCGTTCGAGCTGCACGAGCACCACCTCCACGCCACGGTCGACGTCAACTACGGGGGCGCCCACGAGACGACCTGGCTCACGCCCGACGGCCCCGTCGACGGGACCGTCGTCTACGACACCTTCGGGCTGAGCATCGGGTTCGTGCGCTTCCCCGCCGCGGTGTTGGCCTCGGTCCAGATCACCGGCCACACGCCCGTCGACGAGGACTACACCGACTACTACTTCACGATGGCGTGCATCCGGGAGCCCGGCGACACCGGTGACAAGCCGACGGGCCGGGCCGCGAAGTGGATCCAGCTCCAACAGGAGATCATCAAGCAGGACTTCTTCACCTGGGAGAACATGAAGTATCTGCCCAAGCCCAACTTCGCCGTCGAGGAGGCCAAGGACTACGCCGCCCTCCGGCGCTGGGCGCAGCGCTTCTACCCGCCCGACACGCTGCCCCCCGAGGGTGCACCGGCCGGCGCCGGCGGCCGGGAGGATTCGTGACCGGCGGGGCGTGGACGGTGGGCGACCGGCTGACGATCCCCTCCGTCCTCGACGAGCAGGCGCAGAAGCGCCCCGACCAGCCGCTCCTCTACATCCTCGACGAGCCGGTGACGTACGCCGAGATGCGGGCCCGGGCGGTGTCGAGCGCCAACATGCTGGCGGCTTCGGGCATCGAGCCCGGCGACCGCGTCGCCATCTACATGGGGACGTCGGCGGAGTGGATCGACGCCTGGTTCGGCGCCGCGTATCTCGGGGCCGTGGCGGTGCCCGTCAATGCCGCCTATCGCGGCGACTTCCTGGCCAACCAGCTCAGCGACAGCCAGATCAGGGCAATTGCCGTCGACGCGTCGCTGGCCGACCATTTGCTGGCGGTGGCGGCCGACATCCCCAGCCTGCGGACGATCTTCGTGCGCGCCGGCGGTGATGCGCCTGGTGGCGACCTTCCCGGCGCACCCGGCGGCATCACCGTGCACCCGATCGATCGGCTGCGGGAGGGCGACACCGGCGAGGTGGCCGGCGGCGCAGGCCCGACGTGGAACCGGCCGGGCGCCATCTTCTACACCTCCGGCACCACCGGCCGGTCGAAGGGTGCGCTCGTCACCCAGCACTACCTGTTGTCTGCCGCGCAGACCATGGTCGACTGCTGGCAGCTCCAGCCCGGGGAGACCGTCTACGGGCCGCTGCCGCTGTTCCACCTCAGTGCGATCGGCACCGTCCTCGGCCCGATGCTGGCCGGCGGGACCGGTGTGCTGGAGAAGGTGTTCAGCGTCACCAACACCTGGGACCAGGTGCGGCGCTACGACGCCGCCGGCATCGCACTCGCCGGGGCGCTGGTGGTGATGCTCTGGAACCTGCCCCCGGACGAGCGCGACACGGACCTGCCCATCCGCTTCCTGTCCGCGGCGCCGGTGCCCAAGGAGATCTACCACGACATCGAGGAGCGCTACGGCTGCCGGATCGTCACCGTGTACGGCACCACCGAGGCGTTCCCGCTCGCGTACGCGGGCGTCGCCGTCGACAACCCGCCGGGAGCCTCGGGCCGGGCCAACCCCGACTTCCAGGTGAAGATCTTCGATGACGAGGACAACGAGGTCCCTGCCGGGACGGTCGGCGAGATCGTGTGCCGGCCGCGGCGGCCCCACACGATGTTCGAGGGTTACGACGGCCGGTCCGAGGCCACCCTCGAGCAGATGCGCAACCTCTGGTTCCACACCGGCGACCTGGGCCGCTTCGACGACGATGGCAACTTCACCTACGTCGACCGCAAGAAGGACGCCATGCGGCGGCGCGGCGAGAACATCTCGTCGTTCGAGGTGGAGCAGGCGCTGCTGCGACACCCGGTGGTCGCCGAGATCGCCGCCATCGGCGTGCCGAGCGAGCTGGGCGAGGACGACGTGATGGTGTGTGTCGTGGCGAAGCCCGGCGAGGCGCTGGAGATCGTCCCGTTCATGGACTTCTGCCGGGAGCGGCTGCCGTACTTCGCCGTTCCCCGCTACGTCGAGGTCTGCGACGAGCTGCCCAAGAACGCCGTCGGCCGCGTGCTCAAGCACGAGCTCCGGGCGCGGGGCGTCACCGATGCCACCTGGGATCGTGAACGGGCCGGCTACGTCATCCAACCCTGACGGGTCCCTCGCCGGGCTGCGGGTCGTCGAGCTGAGCGAGCGCGTCGCCGGCGCGTACTGCGGGAAGCTGCTGGCGGACGCCGGCGCCGACGTGATCAAGGTCGAGCTGCCCGGGGGTGACCCGCTGCGGCGCTGGAGTGCGACCGGGGCGGCGCTGAACGGTGACGCTCCGCTGTTCCACTACCTGGCGGCGGGCAAGCTGCGGCACGCGGTCGATGCGCGCGACGCGCTGGGCGCCGCCGACGTCGTCATCCTGACGGCAACCCCTGCCGGCGCCGCGCGCCTGGGCCTGGACGTCGACGGAGTGCGGGCGGCCAACCCGGCTGCCGTGCTGGTGACGATCTCCGACTTCGGCTGGACGGGTCCGTGGGCCGAGCGGGCGGCCACCGAGTTCACGCTCCAGGCCTGGTGCGGTGCCACCGGGTTCCGCGGCATCCCGGAGCGGCCGCCGGTGTCGGTCGGGGGCGGCGTGGGGGAGTACGTCGGGGGCGTGTGCGCGGCCGCCGGGGCTCTGGCGGCACGACGGCGGGCGGCGGCCACCGGCGCGGGCGACCACGTCGACGTGTCGCTGCTCGAGTGCATGACGCTGGCGATGCAGGCATTCGAGTGGCTGCACGTCCGGCTCATGGACCTCCCGTCCTTCGCCCGCTCGATCGAGGTTCCCTCCATCGAGCCGGCCAAGGACGGCTGGGTCGGCACCTCGATGGTGACGGGCCAGCAGTGGCAGGACTTCGCCACGATGGTCGGGCAGCCGGTGTTGGCCGAGGACAGGGAGCTCGGGTACCAGCTGGGCCGCTGGCCCCGGCGCCGCGAGGTCTACGACCTGATCCGCCCGTGGTTCGCCGAGCGGAGCGTGGAGGAGATCGTCGAGACCGCCAGCGTGTTCCGCATCCCGATGGCGCCGCTCGGGAACGGCGCGTCGATCCCGGACATGGACCACTTCGTGGAGCGTGGCGTGTTCCGTCGCAACCCGGCCGGCTTCCGCCAGCCCCGGCCACCCTGGCGGCTCTCGCCGCGCCCGGTGACCGGCGAGGTGCCGGGGCGGGCTACTGCGCCGGGGCCGTCCGGGTTGCCGCTGGACGGGATCCGGATCATCGACCTCACCGCCTTCTGGGCGGGCCCGTCCGCCACCCACTTCCTCGCCGCCTTGGGCGCGGACGTGGTGAAGGTCGAGTCGATCCAGCGGCCCGACGGCATACGCTTCGCCGCCAGTCCCCCCGCAGGCACCGACCGATGGTGGGAGTACAGCTGGCTGTTCCACGGGGTGAACGTGGGCAAGCGCTCGGTCACGCTCGACCTGGGTCGGCCCGAGGGCGTCAATCTCGCCAAGCGGCTGGTGGCGGGCGCCGACGCCGTCATCGAGAACTTCTCGCCCCGGGTCATGGAGGCGTTCGGCCTCGGCGATGACGTGCTGCACGAGCTGAACCCGCGGGCCGTCGTGGTGCGCATGCCGGCGTTCGGGCTCGACGGCCCGTGGCGGGACCGGGTCGGGTTCGCGCCCACGATGGAGCAGCTGTCGGGCATGGCCTGGCTGACCGGCTACCCCGACGGCGCCCCCATGGCACCCCGCGGCGCCTGCGATCCCCTGGCGGGCATCCACGCGGCGTTCGCGCTGACGGCAGCGCTCGCCCAGCGCGACCAGACGGGCCAGGGCGGGCTGCTGGAGCTGCCCATGATCGAGGTGGCCCTGAACGTCACCGCCGAGCAGGTCATCGAGCACGACGTGCACGGCGTCGTGCTGGAGCGCGAGGGGAACCGGGGGCCCGCGGCCGCACCCCAGAACGTCTACGCCTGCCGCGGCGAGGAGCAGTGGGTGGCGCTGGCCGTGGCCGGCGACGAGCAGTGGGCGGGGCTGCGGCGGATGCTCGGCGATCCCGCATGGGCTGCGGATCCCGGGCTGGCGACGCACAGTGGCCGGCGCGCCGCGCACGACCTGCTCGACCGGGAGCTGTCGGCGTGGTTCGCAGGTCGCGACCGCGACGCCGTGGTGGAGGAGCTCGCCGCCGCCGGCATCCCGGCGGCACCCGTCGTGCTGCCCCCCGACGTCGTCGACAACGTGCAGCTGCGGGCGCGGGGGTTCTTCGAGACGGTCGACCATCCCCACACGGGACCCACGGAGTACGCGGGCCTGCCCTTCGCGCGGCTGCGCGGCGTCGACCGCTGGTGCCGCCGGCCTGCGCCCGGCCTGGGACAGCACAACGAAGAGGTCCTCGGGGGCGAGCTGGGCCTGACCGCCGCGGAGCTCGATCGCCTGCGCGAGTCCCAGGTGATCGGCGACCGGCCGGCGGGCCTGTAGGAGGGAGCGGAGATGGCGGATCTCGGTTTCGACGGCCAAGTGGCGATCGTGACCGGTGCCGGCAACGGCCTGGGCCGCGCCCACTCGCTGCTCCTGGCCGCCCGGGGTGCGCAAGTGGTGGTGAACGACCTGGGCGGCTCGGTCGACGGCTCGGGCACCTCGGCCGACCCGGCGGCGACCGTGGCGCAGGAGATCGAGGACGCCGGCGGCGTCGCACTGGCGAACACCGACACGGTCGCGACGCGCGACGGGGGCCGGGCGTTGGTGGCCGCTGCGCTCGAGGCCTTCGGCCGGCTCGACATCGTCGTCAACAACGCCGGCATCCTGCGGGACCGGGCCTTCCACAACATGACGCCCGACGACCTCGATCCCGTGCTCGACGTCCACCTGCGGGGCTCGTTCTTCGTCACCATCCCCGCCTGGCGGGTCATGCGGGAGGCGGGCTACGGGCGCGTCGTGCTCACGTCGTCGGCCAGCGGCATCCTCGGCAACTTCGGCCAGGCCAACTACGGCGCCGCCAAGATGGGCGTGGTGGGCCTGACCCGGGTCCTCGCCATCGAGGGCGGTCCCCATGGCATCAGGGTGAACGCCATCGCGCCGATGGCCCGGACCCGGATGACCGACGGCCTGCTCGGCGACATGCACGACTGGCTCGATCCCGAGCTCGTAGCCCCGGTCGCCTGCTGGTTGGCACACGAGCGCTGCTCCGTCACCGGCGAGCTGTTCACGGTCGGGGGAGGGCGGGTCGGCCGGGTCTTCGTGGGCGTGACGCCCGGGTTCTTCAAGGCCGACCTCACCATCGAGGACGTGGACGCCCACCTCGACGAGATCCGCGACGAGGCCGGCTACCTGGTCCCCGCCGACAGCATGGGCGAGCTACCGCTGCTGGCGAAGCACTTCGCCTAGCGCCCAACGCCTGAGCCCGAGGCAATCGGTTCCGCCACGGCGAGCCCGAGGCAATGAGCTCCGCCACGGCGAGCCCGAGGCAATGAGTTCCGACAACGGAACCCATTGCCTCACGCGTGGATCGGTGGAACCTATTGCCTCGGAGTTGCTGCCTGCCGGGCGTGCCTCGGGCCCGTGGTCCCTAACCCAGGTAGGCGTCGGGACCGCGGCCCGGCGACGGCGCCAGGTGCGAGCGCAGGCCCGTGATGTTCACGCGGTGGTCGCCGTTCGTCGCGAGCACGTACCGCTGCGACTCGTCGAGGTGCTTGCGCGCGGTCCGGTGCGCCAGCTCGCGGTTGCCGGCGTCGATGGCGTCGGTCAGGCGGGCGTGGGCCCTCAGCACCAGCTTCCGCAGCCTGACCTCGGGGTAGTGGCCCTCGGCGGCGATGGTCTCGGCCCATTGCGACTCGAGCGATGACCACAGGGTCTCGAGGGTGCCGACGAGCAGGATCATCGTGGTGTTGCCGCACGACTCCACCATCTCGTCGTGGAACTGGCGCGCCAGCCGGGTGAACTCGGGGCCGTCGTCGAGGTGGGCCTCGGCCTGGTCGTTCAGCTCGCGCAGCCGGGGCACGACTGCCTTGGCGCGGTCGTCGCGCGCCGCGCACAGCGCCGCGCAGTCCGGCTCGAGGATGCGCAGGGCCTCGGCCAGGTCGGCCAGGTCGACGTGGCGGGACTGCATCACCAGGCCCAGCATGTAGGCGGCGTTGCTCGCCTTCGGGGCGTGGACCTCGGCGCCACCGATGTTGCCCCTGCGGACGCTGATGAGGCCCTCGGTCTCGAGGATGCGCATCGCCTCCCGGATGGAGGGCCGGGACACGCGGAACTCGTCCAGCAGGTCGTCCTGCTTGGGAAGCAGGTCGCCGTCCGCCAGCTCACCGTCGACGATCCGTGCTCGGAGGATGTCGGCCACCATCTCGGCCACACGCGGCTGGCTCAGCTGCCGCGTGCGCCCTTGGAATCGGCCGTCCATCACCGTCTCGCCCTCATCATCATTTGAAAGGTTTTCACATCAGGTCACGAGCCCGGCGAATCCGACGTCGCCGGGCCCGGCGGCGGTTGACCCATTGCCCTTACGATTTGTATCTTATGAATGTTACATAGATAGATGCGGCTCGAAGGACAGGTCAACCGACCATGGCAGGAGGGGTGCCGTGAAGGCTGTGATGGAGGGCCGCTTCGGCCGTCTGGGGATCTTGTTGCTGGTCATCGTCGCGCTCGTCGCCGCCGCCTGCGGTGACGACGATGACGGCGGCGCCGCCTCGGGCGGTGGCTCGGAGTCGGACGCTGCCGGAGGTGGCGGCGGGGAGTGTGATTCGCCCGGTGTCACCGCTGACGAGATCAAGATCGGCCAACTGTCGTCGCTCACCACGCCGGCCGCGGCCTTCTACGGCCTCCACCAAGCGGGCTTCAAGACGCGCATCGACAAGCTGAACGCCGACGGCGGCATCGGCGGGCGCGAGATCGTCATCGAGACCGCCGACGACGCCGCCGACATCAACCGGGCGACGGCCGCGGCCCGTGAGCTGGTCGAGCAGCAGGACGTCTTCGCCGTGATGGCGGCCTCGTCGGTCATCGCGGGGCCCGCGCCCTACCTGAACGACGAGGGCGTCCCGGTCGTGGGCTACAACGTGAACCCCGAGTGGGGCATGTTCGACAACATGTTCGGCTACAGCGGGAGCAACGCCCCCGAGCCCACGGCGACCACTACCGGTGGCGAGTTCCTGCAGGACCAGGGCGTGGAGAAGCTGGCCATCCTCGGCTACGCGCAGACCTCCGCCCAGGCCGCGGCCGAGGGGATGCAGGCGTCGTTCGAGGCCGCCGGCGGCGAGGTCGTGTTCAACAGCACCGACGCCCCGTACGGCAACACGGAGTGGACCGCCGAGGCCGAGGAGGTCGCGGCCAGCGGCGCCGACGGGCTCTACCTCCCGATCATCACCCAGAACGCACTGGCGGCCGCCTCCGCGGTGCGCCAGGCCGGTGCGGACATGAAGGTCATCCTGTTCCCGGCGGGGTACAGCCCGACGACGCTCGAGCAGGCGGGCGAAGCCGCCGAGGGCGTGTACTTCTCCACCGACCTGGTCCCGTTCGAGGAGCAGTTGCCGGCCCACCAGGAGCTGCTCGACGCGCTCGAGCAGTACAGCCCGGACACCCCGCCCGCCCAGGAGGTCGAGCAGGGCTGGGCTATCGGCGACCTGCTGATCCGCGGCATCCAGGAGGCCGGTGAGGAGTGCCCCACCCGCGAGGCCTTCATCGAGAACCTGCGACAGGTGACCGACTTCGACGCCGACGGCCTGCTCAACCCGGCGGTCGACTTCGAGGCGAGCTTCGGGCAGCCGTACGGGCTCTGCTTCCACTACGTCAAGGTCGAGGGCGGCGAGTTCGTGCCCGTCACCGAGGGCGAGGCCTTCTGCGGCGAAGTCATCGACTAGTGGACCCTCGCGAAAGTCATCGTGGCGTCTCGCCAGTCAGATTCGCC
>Ga0081455_10006421_pt1 | contig 12602 bp, 15 predicted proteins | sample TabmetS3T2R1_FD_70207 | JGI IMG/M metagenome (GOLD analysis project Ga0081455, IMG submission 70207) | Tabebuia heterophylla rhizosphere microbial communities from the University of Puerto Rico - S3T2R1 | ecosystem: Host-associated > Plants > Roots > Rhizosphere ... | reverse complement strand
TCTCGACGACGTGGGGGAAGTTTCCGTCCTTTGTGCAGTACGCGAATGAGCAGCTACACTTCCTGGTGCTGACCTCAGAGGCCCTCGAATGGGCGAAGGGGCTTGCTATACCTTTGGTCCCAAAGGGTGGCGGACGCGTATGTTCCCCCAAAGAATCCTGGGAGCAGCTGCGGGCGCATCAATCCTCATTTCAGGCCTTTCTTCAGGCACTGATCGCGGGGCGTCCTACCCGGCAGCAGATGGAGATCCTGACGACCCACTGTAACCACATTGTCTGCACATCCTCGTGGGACAGCAGGCCAGAGGCAGTGCGCATCAAGGCAGCACAGCGGTATAACGACCCCGTTGCGTACGAGGCGTTTCGGCAGACACTCCTCGCCAAGGGCCATGCTCTCCCCGCCGATCCCCCCCAGCGGACCCCTCTCCCACGCTATTTTGAAGTGATGACACACGAGGACCCCCTCGACGGTTTCTACTGGGAGCTCCGCGAATTTTTACGGCGAGGCCAACCCGAGCGTCTCCAGCGGTGTCTGGCGTGTGGACAGTTCTTTGTCCAGGCCACAGCACGTGCCCAGACCTACTGTGGTACCACGTGCCGTCTGAAGGCCAATCCCACACGGAGAGAAAAGAACCCGGAGTATGTTAAGCGCCATCGCGAGGAGAAAATCCGCAAGGATTTGCAGCGTATCTGTGAGGCCAAGAAGACGCTGGGAAGCTGTACCCTAACGGACATCCTGCAAGAGACTGGTATCAGCAGGCGCCGCTGGAACACCCTGCAAAAGCGGGAGGTGGAGCAGTATGGCCATCCGAAGGACACAGCGCTCATGGGAGAAGCATGCATCAACATGGGCTCATCATAGATGATTGCCCCTTGAGGAGGAGCCAGGGCTCCAGAGGAGACGTAGGGGAGAGCACAGGCCATGGCCACCCAAGACAGGCATATACTCTGGGCTATTGTCAGAAAAAGGAAACGAGCTGCTAGCTACAGTATGGCTATAGTCCCATCTGAAGGCAGGGTAATGTTACGATGAAGTGCCACGAGTATGTAGCTCACCCTGGGCGACAGGGACCTCCTTTGCGCGCCTCGTCAGTAGGTGAGAGCAGGTCCCTGGCCTACTGCACCTGTACTGCAACCGCTACTGCAATCAGGGTAGTACACCGTTGTACGCCATGGTACCAAGTGAACATCCCAGTTGCGGCAACGCCAATAGAATTGCACTCTTTGACACTGCGTGATACGCCAGAGAATGACACCCATGGAATAAGGGCTACTGAGACGGCATTGGGGATATCGTGGAGTCTGATTGAGGGGAGGGCGGCCCGTTTAAGGGTCTGGCTTCGGTGACACCTCCTACCTGCCTTCCCAGGGTCAGGACCCTGTACCCATGCCGGGGTCTTAGGGATTTACGCCACTTCCGGCTGCTGCGTTACTGGCACCGACTCGCGCGGAGGCCTGGCGCCCTTCTCTCACGTGCGGGCCGTAGCCATCACCTCTGGCGCGGGTGCGGGGATGGCGTCGCTCTCGTCGCCGCGGTCACTGGCGCGTGACGTCAAGACTCCCACTCTCCGGTGGCGTACAATTGAAGGGAATATACGTGCCGGTAAAGTGATCCTCATCATTGGTATCCAGCATGGCGGTAACCGTGAACGAGCAAGCTCCAGGCTGCGTGGTGGACCACACCATCGTGATCATGAGATCCTGGCCAGGCCCCGTTCCCGAGAGCGTCCCCCCATTGTTGTTCTGGGCATCGGGGAACGTGCTTTGCCAGGTTCCCGTGAGCTGCCTATTCACCTGGGAGATGTTCAATACGAGCGTCCCTCGGCCGGCGAGGCTATCCTGGAGCGTCCCCGTCCAGGTGCCTGTTAAAGGCTGAGGGTCATTATCACTGGAACAGCCCAGAAGGCCTATTGCCAGGGCAAGGACACACCACCGCCATAGTCTCCGCTGCATGAAAATCCTCTCCTAGTAAAACGTGCTGGGGTTCCTCGCCGATCACGAGGGCCCCTGAGCACCTGCTGGAAGATGCCACAGGGCTGGCGGAGGTCATCGCGGCCGCGGCCTATGCCTCTTGACGCCGGTGATGCCCGCCTGCACTCTGCGCCTGGACCTGCCAGCGATGGTGACAGCGCCGGCACTGCACGACTCCTGCGACTCGGGGCACGGTGTCTGCTCCTGATGGGACAGGAGCCGCGCCACGGTCAGCCGTCAACATGGCGTGGGCGAGCGAGGCCATACTACAGGTTGTGCCACACCAGGGGCAATCACTTGCGTGCCAGCCATAGCGACGAATATGGGGATCCGTATACCTCCGATACAAGCGATAGACGGGGCCCAGCAGACGATACCAGTACCGGCGCATCCTCGCTCCTTTCCTCACAGGCCCTTCTGTGGGGAGGCTTGCTACCTCCTGGTAGCACACACTCCGTGCAGGGACTCCCCCTGCGCGCGGGGTATATACGTAGCGTGTAGCCCCTTATGCGCCAGGGGGCGACCAAGGACCACCCACAACAATGTGGTTATCTCCACCAGGCGTGCGTCGATAGCTATACACCTTAGGGCATCCCCCATCTTTCCTCAAGGTGAAGATGGGAGAGAAGGCAGCCGGAGGAAAAGTCGGAATGCCTTGATCATGCATGAGTCACGCCTCTTTACGCCAGAGGCGGTGCTGGTCGATACGCCAGAGGCGCTCCACTAGGGCTTCCCGCCCGCAGTACGGTGGAACTCCAGGTGCAAGGGGTGCTGCAGGCCATGCACACGGAAAGGAGTGTGAATTTTTTGCAGGATTCGGCTACGATCTTGGTGAAAACCCGGCCTGTAGCATCGGCGGGGAAAGAGCTATCTAGGAATGCGGGGGCATAGAGGCGTCGCTGATGGGCGCTGCCCCGACCACAGCCGCCCGGAGAGGCGGCGTAAGGAGACCCCGATGCTGTGGACGATCTTTGTAATCCTGCTGGTGTTGTGGCTGTTAGGGATGGTCACCTCCTACACGATCGGAGGCTTCATCCATATCCTCCTCGTCATAGCGGTGATCGTGATCGTGATTCGTCTTATCCAAGGCCGTCGCCCAGTCCCCTAGGCGGGTAAGGCATCTTGCGCACGATGGGGGAGTGTGGCACTTCCCCGTCATCCTCTCCTTCCGCTCCTCTTCCCCTCGATATCCCTCTTACGGCGGGAATGTGAGCCTGCCTCGATGCGACCATCCCCGCCGCGCTCCGCTCACGCTGCTCGTCCCGCCCTCCTAGCGACCCTCCCATGCGCTGGCGCCCCCTGGCCCTTGCCTCAGGGCATCGGCACGGGGCGCACAGGACGCCAGGGTCGGGCGTACCGCGAGGGGGCGCCGGCGCTCATAGGATAGTGCAAGCCAGGGCGGCCCTGGCGCGATGACACTGTGGTCCTGACCGATGGTATGATCCTTGCTAGGAGAGAGGGAAGGTATCTGCGCACAGCACAGTCGCTTTTCTTGATCTCAGAGCGCTGTGCCGTGCTTTTGGCGGGAGACCTCTTGCGCGGTAAAAAGATATGCTATCCCCACGATCTCAGGATGAGACAGATGGAAGCATGTCTCTTTCAAAGTGAGAGACTCCCACGCTGCTTTCTCTTCGCGAGACAAGGAGGGACGACATGACACGATGGATGCTAGGCCTACTCGCGGTCCTCTTCAGCACGACCCTGGCCGTGGCACAACAGCAACCCCAAACACCCGTGACCCCGCAACGCGGCGATATCCCGCAAATCGTCGCCTTCGATAATGACAGTTTGTTGGGGGATCATATCCATATCTTTGGCAATACGCCCGATCTCGGCAAGTGGGGGAATAGTATCTCCTCGATGGTGATTCTGGCCGGGCGCTGGGAATTTTTTGATGAGGAGAAGTTTCAGGGCACCAAGGTGGAATTGGGGCCGGGGAGCTACCTGCACGTCAAAGACCACGGCATCAAGGATAATAGTATCTCCTCGATTCGCCTCGTGGGCTCCCCCCTGATGGCGCGCTAACCTGCGCCGCCTGTGCCCTGCCCATGAGCAGCACGCCTATGGGCAGGGCACACGCTCTGCCCCCATCACCTCGAGGAGAGCCGTATGGAGATAGGACTTGGTGTGTTGATCCTACTGTGGCCCTTACTCGCCGTGCTGACGGTACTGGCCAGCCTGGGCTGGCTCGTGGTCGCGGTGCTCGCGAGCCTGGGCTGGCTCGGGAAGCGTCTCCTGCGAGCCACGGAGCGAGTGGTGCAGGACGCGTGACACGCCGCCGCCCCGGCCGACACTCCGGCGGGGGGGCGGCCGATACCCCCCCATCCTGCGCGCGTGGAGCGGCAGCCTGACTTCTGTCATACTCCTTCCAGCAAGGAGGGCCACTCGATGACGGACCGAGAGAAAGAAACCTGGGCGGGCGTGCTCCTCACTGCGCTCGTGGCCGGGCTGCTGCTGGGCGCCCTGCTACTGCTGCGACTGATGACGAACTAGTCCCCCGCCTCGTAACCCTTCCCGCGCCCTGGTGCACCTCGGCCCTCGCCTCTGAGCGTCGGCATGAGGCGCACAGGACGCCAGCCCTAAGCTGCTGCGATTAAAGAAGTACGACTCCCCAGCCTTGCACCAATATGCTCTCGATGACACGCCCCTGACGCAGGGCGAAGCTGAGGCCTGGACGGCCAAGCGTAGGCTCTGGGCCAAGGCCCACCCGCTATTACCATGGGCGTGGCACAAGCAGAGGCGGTAGGCCATCATCGTCACCTCCGATGTAACGGAGCAAAGAAAGACATGGTGAGGGAGAAGCAATGCTGACGACACTTGTCTTCTTCGCAGCAAGAGAAAATCCTCAGGAAATCCTCTGCTCGTCCTCATGTTTCGCCTGAGGAATTGTGGTACGTTCTCCCTGTGCCAGACCAAAGGACTCGTGGCCCTCTAGGGAACGGAGGTATGAACGATGAGCTGCATTCTGCTTATTGATGACGAACCGACACTCCGGGACATGTACCGGCAGCTTCTCATCCGTGCAGGCTACGAGGTCTGCGAGGCGTGCGATGGGGGTGAGGGACTGCAGCAGTTCCAGACGCACCCCGTCGACCTGGTGTTGACCGATATGTGCCTACCCAAGCAGGATGGCTTCGCACTCCTGCGGACCCTCCGGACGCAGACCCCCGCTGTCAAAATTGTGGCCATGTCTGGAGGGGGCCAGATGGGGGACACGGATCTGCTGACGCAGGCCGCCTCGTTAGGCGCAGACCGGATCTTCCAGAAGCCCATCCCACTCATGGACCTCCTCGCAATGGTCCGTGAGCTTCTGGGGGAGGCCTAAGAGCCTTCTGATACGGGGAGCGTCCAGGGCTGCTCGTGGTCTGTGGCAGGGGATGTGCCCAGGTCCACAGTTTTCTCCTAGACAGCCGGGGACAGGCCTCGGCTCGGTGGAGTGATGCCTCTTGCTGTTTCTCGTACCCAGTGTGTGTTTTCGGTGTGTATCTCCTACCCGGTGTTCTTGCCCTGGAAAGGCGCCGCCTGTCAGCGACAGGCTACTGCTTTAGGGCTAATGCTGCAACACGCGTGAACGCCTGTCACGCCGTTTACCTCCCGACCAAGAGATGCGTGGTCGTCACGATCATCAGCAACCGCCCTGCTGCGTCGCTGACACGTGTTTCGACCACCATTGTCGCTCGTCCGCGGTGCGCAGGAGTGGCTTCAGCGCGCACTGTGCCTTGATTCGTATTGCGGATAAAGTTCGTGCTGAGCTGGATCGTCAAGGGGAATGGCTCGGCGCTACCGTCGATAGTGCCGCTGGACCAGTACATGCAGGCGAAGGTAGCCGTGGTGTCCGCCAGGGTGAGCAACGCCCCGGCATGAAACACGCCAGTGAGTTGCTGCAACTGTGGGATGAAGGGCATCTCCGCCACTGCCCGCTCGCTAGTGACTTCAATGATGCGAAGGCCTATCAGTTCTATAAAAGTCCCCCGGATACGCTCCTGGGCCTGGGCAAGTGAGGCCGCAGAGGCTTGGGTATACTCCATGGGCTCATTCCTCGCGGGTGAACGGCTACCCTGCCGTGCGCAGGATGGCCATCAAGGAGGCGTGCACTCTGACGCCTCCGCTGCTCGACGTGGATGGGGCGAGCATAGGCTCGTGTAAGCTGCATGACTCTCCTCGGTCTCTCATGACTTGAGAATCCCAAGCTGTTGGTACAAGCTGACACCATCCTCTACTGTCCACTGCTCCACAATTTTCCCCTGGGCCATCCGATAGAGCGTCATGCCGGTGAACGTGACGCGCTTCCCTGTCGGCGCCATCCCTCTGAACACACCCTGGTGCGTCCCACGACAGGTCCAGCGCGCGACGATTTTGTCCCCCTCTACAATGAGGTCTTCGAGGGTGAAACGGAGATCGGGGAACGCACTGCGCCACGCGCTCACTGCGTTTCTGACGCCGTCCGGCCCGTATACCTCGTGGCCGCCGTCTCCCGCCGTGTGGCTGGTATGGTAGACATAGGTAGGCGCAATTACCTCCTCGATAGCCTCGACTTGTCCCTGGTGCCAGATGGCGGCGATGGAACGCCATACCATCGCTTTATGTGCCCCTGGCTCTCGCGAGAAGCCGCGCTGCATGGCGCGCAAGCCTTCCCCTAGGAAACCGCCTTTCAGCCATAACCGGACGAACCGTTCGCGCTCAGCCAGCGACTCACAAAGTGCGCATTGTCCGGTCGTCTCTCTGGTACAGAGATCATTACAACGGTCCATGGTCGTATTCTCCTCTAAACCCTCTTGGGTTATGACACCTCACATGCCGAGATAGCGCGCCTTGACCTCCTGGTTGCGCCAGAGCGCCTCAGGCACCGATGAGTGCACAATGCGGCCACGAGACAGCACGTGCACGTAATCCGCCACCTACAGGGCCAACGACACGTGCTGCTCTACCAGCAGGATGGCGAGCCCCTGGGCTTTGAGATCAGCGATAGCGCGTTGCACCTCGCGCACGAGCAGTGGTGCCAGCCCCTCTGTAGGCTCATCCATCAACAGCAGGGCTGGATTGGTCATGAGCGTACGCCCAATCGCCAGCATCTGCTGCTCGCCACCCGACAGCGTGCCGGCCCGACTCGCGATGCGCTCCTGCAGGCGTGGGAACAGCGCCAGGACACGCTCGACCGTCCACGGCCGTGTGCTACCCTGCGCCGCCACCAGGAGGTTTTCCATGACGGTGAGCGACGGGAACACGCGACGGCCCTGGGGCACCAGGCCCATACCAAGGCGCACCGTACGGTAGGAAGGCCAGGCCGTAATGTCCTGGCCCTTGAGCGGATCATGGCCCCGAGACGTGTGCGCTCGAGGACGACCCAGAGGATCGCACCAACCACGAGCGCCGGCAATGATGAAGAGGCGGTAGAGGGGAAAAACAGGGGGCCAATATGGTATGACCCTGACGGCGCTGATGGTATGCGAATCGTGTGGGGCTCACCACCCCAAATCACCAGACCAAGATCCTGAAAAATCAAGGCAATCCCCATGGTGGTGAGCACCTGCCCCAACTCCTGCCCACCTAACCGGCGCAGGAACACGCCCCACTCGACCACGCCCAGGAGGGCAATAGCCACGGCTCCAGCAAGGATGGCAAGTAGAAGCGGCACGCGTTGCGTCAGCAGCAAGGAAAAGCCTGGCATGCTGACGCCTACTTATGCATTCGACAGGCCTGCGCGTATTGCCCCTTCCATTACGCAATAAAGTCCCATTGCTCATACGTGCCATTGGTGATCGACACCGGGTCAAGCCCGAGCCACTGGTCCACCAGGGTGGAGTAGGTGCTACGGAAATCGTTGTTGAAGTGGAGATCGCCTTCGAGCTGATCTTCGTCCCGCAACGAGGGATACTCGCCGTACGTCCCACCCTGCACCGGCGTTCCCACGACAAACGCCACGCCGCCAGAGCCGTGATCCGTGCCCGCACCATTGTCTCTGATGCGGCGACCAAATTCCGAGAACATAAGGATGACTACGTCCTCATCTTTGCCCTGCTCCTTCAAGTCGTCCATAAAGGCGCCGATGGCGGTCGAGACCTCCGTCCAGAGTTTGGCATGGCTCGTGAGTTCCGCCGCATGGGTGTCGAAACTCCGATGCTCGGTGTGATACACGCGGGTGCCTAAATCCGCGCTGAGCACCTGCGCAATGGCTTTCATGTTCTGGGCAATCGGGGTATTGGGATAGGTGATACTCGACGTATACCGCTGGGGGGCCACCCGTAAGATATCGGCGCCTTTCAAGGCATCCGTTCCCATCTGGGTGATGTATTGGGCAATCATGTCCTTGCCCTCGCCGCCATACATCTGGGAGAAGGCCTGCAGGGCCATGTGCCGCATGCTCTCGTCCTGGATATCGGGGAACAGACCATAGGTCTCCAGATTACCTACCGAGGCCACGGGCACGCCCTTGGCATACAGCGACCGCAAAAGACCACGGCCAAAGTTCACCCCGGTCAGCACGTTTTCGCCCTTGGGATCGAGGTCTCTGATGACTTTGCCCAGCCAGCCTTCCTGGCCGATGTGCTCACTCTCGGCCGTGTGCCACACATCGAGGGAACGGAAGTGGGAGCGGTTGGGGTGGGGGTAGCCGATGCCATTGATGACTGCCACTTTGCCCTCGTCCCAGAGGTGCTTGATGGGCCCCATACTGGGATGGAAACCCAGGGTATCGCTGATCGGCAAGACGTCCTCCGGGGCAATGTGGACCTGGGGGCGGTTTTCATAATAGAGCCCGTTGGTGTAGGGAACGACAGTGTTCAGGGCATCGTTTCCACCCGAGAGTTGGACCACCACCAGGGCGCGTTGCGATGTGCCAGAAGCCATAACCCATCTCCTTATGCGGTGCGACCGTATATCTGTATGCGATGACGGTTGCTTTCGGTGACGTAGAGTTGGCCCGCATCATCCAATTTGACGGACATCGGGGACCAGAAGTACTTTTCGATGTGCGACGAGACCGCGTGCGGATCGTCGGGGTTCAACTCAATCTCCGGTTCCAGATTCGCTCTGGCCCGCGCTGCCCCCTCTTCTTTGTTGATGGTGAGGAAATTGGCCGCCCATGCCGAGAGGGTGGCTTCGCCACGCAGGTTCTGCACGAAGCCGCCCTCTGGGTCAAGTACCTGGACGCGCTCGTTGCCCCAGTCGGCAATATACATATAGCCCTCCAGGTCAACCGCCACGCTCGCGGGCCGCGTGAACTGACCGTCGCCTCGTCCCGATTCGCCGTAGCTGGCGACGAACGCGCCGTTGGGCGCAAAGCGCTGAATGCGGTCGTTGCCCCAGTCCGCCACATACACGTCACCATTCGGACCTACGGTGAGGCCCCAGGGTAGATTGCACTGTCCATCGCCACTGCCTTGAGCACCAAAACAGAGGAGGGGAGCCCCGCTCGCCGCGAACTTCTGGATGCGGTGATTGTGGGTGTCGGAGACGTACAGGTTGCCTTGTCCATCGCAGGCGATACCGGACGGGCCGTCGAGTTCGCCGGCGCCACTGCCGTGCGCCCCCCATTTGGCCAGAAACGTCCCGGACGCGTCGAAAGCAGACACCCGGTGCAGGTATTCGTCGGTGACATAGATGCGGCCCTGCGCATCCACTGCGCCGCCGCTCGGCCAGACGAATTGACCATCACCCTCACCATACGACCCGAAGGTGCCGTAATACTCGCTGTCCAGGTCGCACATAGTGACCCGGATGCCCCGATCGACACCTTCGAGAGAACGGTTCAAGACGTACAAGCGGTGACCCTGGCCAATCACAGTGTCGCACGGATAGTAAAATCCTCTCCCTTCCATCGTCGACAGCCCGATCGTCAGGCGATACGTCAGGAAATCAGTCTGCATTGCCATGACTTCACCTCTCTGTTCTGAGAGACTACGCGCGCTGGAACTCGTGACTCGCGGCCGCGAGCCTGAACAGGTTGGCGACTTTTTCCCTGGCCTGTTCCTCGGTGGATACGTCATGCACTTGCAACGCGAACTGGGTGAGGATGCTGCGGGTCTTGTCGGAAACCGCGATAGCTCCCATCTGATCCAGGCACGCATCGACCAGATGTTCCCTGGAGGCCGCATTACCGTTGTCAGCCAGCACCTTGTCGATCATGGCCTTGACCCCGGGCTTACGTACATCCCCGAATTGCTCAGAGGCGAAGTTGATGCGTTCGACCAGCGTGCCGGTATCAATCCATGCCGTGCCCTGATGCCACCCCTCCACACTCGGCGGGTTATTGAGCTGTTGCCCCATCCAGGTCATCTGCAAGGCCCGCGTGAGAATCTCGCGCCGGGGCCGGTCGAACTCCCCGGTCAACCGCAAGATACCGGCCACGAACTCCGCCGGACTTTTCACTTTTTCATAGCGAATGTTGTCAGCCTTGAAAAAGTCAGCGTGAAACAGGACGCGGAGCATCGAGCGAATGTCGTGGTCGCTCTCAACATAGGCCTGCACGAGCCTGTCGATTGCCTCTGGATGGCGCGGCGGGGTATAGGGCCACGACGGTACTGGCGGTTCATCGGCCACAAAAAAATGGTACATATGTCTGGCGATAAAGCGCGCGGTCGATTCCTGCTGACAGATGATATCGATAATGTCTTCACCGTCAAACGGGCCGGTCTGCCCGAGGAACGTCTTTTCCCCCGCATCATGGTCATCGGCGCGGCGCTCGAAGTTCCACGCGATGCGACCGTACGGCCAGTCGGAATCGCGTTCGGAGCGCAACACCATGTACTCCGTATTGCCGATGGTCCAGCCGGTAAAGGCGCGGGCGCATTCTTTGATGTCGTCTTCGCTATAGTTACCCACCCCCATAGAAAAGAGCTCGAGGAGCTCGCGGCCATAATTTTCATTGATGGCGCCCTTATGGTTGTCCTGATTATCGAGCCAGACGATCATGGCGGGATCTTTGGACAACTCGACCAGCAGGGTGTTCAATCGCCCCATGCCATGGCGCCGGAACATTTTGATTTGGTCCCAGAGCACCTTGCCGTGAATGACCTTGGGATAGCCAGTAGCAAAAATACCGTGCCAAAACAGACACATTTTCTCCAGCAGCGGGGCCGAGGTGGTGATCATGCGGTACAACCAGTTCTCACCATTTGCCCGAGGTCCCATCATGCCGGACTGCTCGTGGTGAAAGCGCCGGATCATATAATCCCCCATCCACTGCGGATTGGCGGGATTGAGCAACGCCTCAACCGTGGCGTCGTAGCCCTGGGCCGCATACGCCTCGATTTCTGTACGGGTGGCGCCGAAACCGGCGCGGCGCATCAGATGTGCGATCAATGCAATGTTGTCTGTACCCATATCATCTCCTTGAGCCTGTTGTCTGCCTTGATGCCAGTGCAGGACGCTGCTGGGTTCAGATGCGGGGCCGGTGAGATAGGGTTGGCATCATTGGCACGTATGATACGGGATATGTCACCGTTTGTACAGGTAGGCCGCCCAGGACGAATAGGAGAAATAAACGGCCTTGTACGCCGCCCGCCGGAGCGGCCCGCAGCGCGGCGTAGCGCGGTCTGGACACGCGTCTCGGCATGAGCGAGGGTAGCGCCTCAGGGCGCCCCTGAGGCGACGGCCTTGGGAAGGGCGGTTAATGGGAGGGATTGCAAACGCTCACAGAGGTGAGAGACACCTCTTACTTATTGGCATGGGTTAGACGAAATTCTACGGGTTACTCAATGTCGGCATAGGAATGTGAAAGCACTTTTGCCCCTGTATCGAGAGGCGCACGGATCTGGCAATGGGCCGTGTGTTGACCGGCCTCGTGCGCTGACGTAACTACTGGCTGAGGTCGCTGCGTGTCGCACGTGTGCACTACAGCAGCCGACTGACGCACAGGGGATAGGGCACGCCAGCAGGGAGGAGAGCAGGCAGCCGACGATGCCCTCCCATGGCCGTGTGCTGGCGGGAAGTCACGGATTCGTTTCACCCAATCAGCCCGTTCCTGGCAACGCGCATAGGATCTATAGGCCCTTCAAGCGATCACTGCCCGGGTGATCCGCCAACGGCGGAGAGGCCTGAAACGAGTCGTTCCTGGGGACTGAGCTATCGCTTCACTCGCTGCCTGATATCTTCAATCAGAACGGCACTAGGGGCACATACACGACACGCCCACAGTCGCGCTGTCCCGTCCACACTGGCAGTCATCACCACCTTGCCGTCCGGACTAAAAGCGGCGTGCCTCACCCAGTTCTGGTGCCCTGGCAACTCCCGCAGCGCCTGCCCACTGGCCACATCCCACAGCCGCGCTGTGTTGTCATCGCTAGCCGTCACCACCAGCTGGCCGTCCGGACTAAAAGCGGCGTGCCTCACCCAGTTCTGGTGCCCTTGCAACTCCCGCAGCGCCTGCCCACTGGCCACATCCCACAGCCGCGCTGTGTTGTCATCGCTGGCCGTCACCACCAGCTGGCCGTCCGGACTAAAAGCGGCGTGCTTCACCGCTCCCTCGTGCCCTGTCAACTCCCACAGCGCCTGCCCACTGGCCACCTCCCACAGCCGCGCTGTGTTGTCATAGCTAGCCGTCACCACCAGCTTGCCGTCCGGACTAAAAGCGGCCGACACCACCACTCCCTGGTGCCCTGGCAATCCCTGGTGCTCTGGCAATGCCCGCAGCATC
>Ga0081455_10006420_pt1 | contig 12604 bp, 14 predicted proteins | sample TabmetS3T2R1_FD_70207 | JGI IMG/M metagenome (GOLD analysis project Ga0081455, IMG submission 70207) | Tabebuia heterophylla rhizosphere microbial communities from the University of Puerto Rico - S3T2R1 | ecosystem: Host-associated > Plants > Roots > Rhizosphere ... | reverse complement strand
TGGCCGTACGGGTAGGTCAGTCACGGCTTGGCTCCGCATCCTCAAGCAACCGTATCAAACGACCCTAGCGCAGCCCGGCCTGCTTGACGAGCGGGAGAGTTTTTTCCTTGAACTCGCGCATTTGCTCCTCGTAGCGCGCCCATGTCAGCAGCACGCCGTCGAGGCCGGCCTTGGACAGCGCGGCGAGCGTGTCGACGATCTGCTCCTTGCTTCCGATGATGGGAAACCCGGCCCAGCCGCCGATGAAGTGGCGCGTCATCTCGTGCAAAGTTTCCTGCGGGAACGACGCGGAATTGATGCCCAGCGTCTCGACCAGCGTGCGCGCCGCCTCCCAGTCGCCGTTCTCGTCGATGTAGTGGCGCGCGAAATCCTTCGCCTCCTTCTCGGTTTCACCCTGCACGACATAGCAGTTGGTCCACACCTGGATCTCGTGTCCCTGCGCCTCGCGGGCGTCGCGCCGGTAGGCGTCCATGCGCGCCTTCACGTCGGCGAAATCGTGCGAGGTGACGTTGACGAAGGCCACGTCGGCATGTTTGGCGGCGAAGCGGCGGCCGGTGTCCGATCCACCGGCATTCATGATCACGGGGTGCGGATGCTGGATCGGCTTGGGCGCGAGCGAGCCCTTCTTGATCCGGTAGAAGCGGCCCTCGAAGTCGAACTCCTCGTGCTCGGTCCACAGCCGCCTGATGATCGTGAGCCATTCGGCGGCGCGCTCGTAGCGCGTCTCGTGGTCGAGCAGGTCGACCCCGAACATCTCGATCTCCGGCAGGTTCCAGCCGGTCACGACGTTGAGCACGAAGCGCCCGTTGGTGATGTGGTCGATGGCGGCGCCCTGCTTGGCGGCCATGATCGGATGGACGGTCGGCACGTGCGAGGTGGCGAAGATGGCGGGATAGGTCGTCGAGGCGCCGATGCCAGCCGCCCAGGAGAAGCATTCGAAGCCGGCGCCATTGAAGTTGGTGACCCCGCCGAAGCCCCGCCAACGCCCGACCGGCACCAGCGCCTCGAACTCCATCTCCTCGGCGAGCTTGGCGAGCGCGAGCGTGGCGGGCCAGCTGATCCGCAGCGTGCCTTCGATGGTGGTGATCGCCGCCCCGTAGTCGAGGTTGGTACAGAACGTGCCAAGCTTGAGCTTGCGGTCGTTGAACAGCGGGTTCGTCCCGCGACGGCGCTCTGCGGTCTTGCTGCTCGCGCTCATGCGATATCCCTTCCGGGCCTTTGATCTGCACCCGAGCAGCTCAACTCATCCGGCCAGTCGGGGCAAGGCCTACAGCCGACTTCCCAAGCTCCCTACATGCTAGAAGATAGAGCGGAGCAGCATGAGCACGCGCCTCTATACGATAGGGCATTCTCGACACTCATCGGAGCAATTCGTCCGCTTGCTCGAGGCTTGGCGCGTGAGCGAGGTCGTGGACGTGCGGAGGATCCCGTTCTCCCGGCGCAATCCGCAATTCAACCGCGACCGGCTCGCCGGCGATCTGCGCCACCACGGGATCGGCTATCGGCATCTCGAGGACCTGGGCGGATTGCGTGATCCGGTCGCCGCGACGAGCTCCCCTCATGTTGCTTGGAGAAACCCGTTCTTCAGAAGTTATGCCGAGCATGCGCAGACGAAACCATTTCTCGATGCCTTGCACGCACTCTCGCTCGCTGCCACGCAACGCACCTGCACCATTATGTGCGCCGAGGGCGACTGGCGGCAATGCCACCGCCAGATCATTTCCGATTATCTGATCCTGCGAAAATTCGAGGTGCTGCACATTCTTCCCGACGGCTCCAGCGAGCAAGCGCGGCTCACGCCGTCCGCATCGGTCGCGCCGGATGGAACGCTGCTCTATTCCAATGCCCCGGGGCGGCAATTGCCGCTGGACCTGGCCTAAGATCATGACATCAAGGCCGAACAGCGCGTTTGGGGCACATCCGCAGCCGCCGACGCAGCTGGACGAAGACTCGTCGCCTCCCCCGATCGGCGCAACGGGCGGGCCGCGTTGTCACTGCCGCACTAATTCGCGGTGATGTTGCGTTGCCGGATCAGGTCTCGCCAAACCGCCGTTTCGCGCCGGATGCGATCCGCAAACACGTCGGGCGTCTCGATCTTCACGGCAAGGCCTTGGGCATCAAGCTTCTCCCGCACCTGCTGCGACTGGAGGATGTCGCGCGTGAGCGCGAAGATGGCGTCGACCACCGGCCTGGGAGTGGCGCGCGGCGCGAGCAAGCCGTACCAGGACGTTACGTCGATGCCCGGCACACCCGCTTCGGCGAGCGTGGGCACGTCGGGCAGGAGTGGACTGCGCTCCGCCGTGGTCATCGCCAAGGCAACTACCCGCCCCTCCTTGATGACCGGCAGGACGACTGGAACATTGCTGACGAGGAGATCGATATGGCCGCCGAGCAGGTCGCTCAACGCCGGCGGCGTTCCGCGATAAGGCACGTGCGTGATCTCGACACCGGTTTTCTGCTTGAACAACTCCATCGCCAGATGGAGCTGGCTGCCAACGCCGGGCGTGCCGTACGATAGCGTTGTCTGCTTCGCCCTCGCGATCAATTCCGGAATCGTCTTGATTGCGAGCCTGGGCGACGCAACGAAGAGGTTCGCCGCGGTCGCCAGGATAGTGATGGGTGCGAAATCACGCTCCACGTCGAAGGTCAAATCGGGCATCAGCGTCGGATTGATGGTGAGATTGCCCGCGGGTATCACCAGCAACGTGGTACCGTCGGGCGTCGACCGACGCACGGCCTCGATGCCGATGTTCCCCGCCCCGCCGGTCCGGTTTTCCACGCTGGCGGGATGTCCGGACCGCGCCTGAAATTCCTGCGCCAGCAAGCGGCCGAGAACGTCGACCGGACCGCCGGGTGCCAACGGCAGGATCAAGGTCATCGGCCGCTTTGGAAAATCCGCCGGCACTGCGGATTGCGCCATTGCCCGATGCAGGGGCAGCAACCCGCCCACGGCGATGGTTAACGCGGTGCGGCGGCTGATGCGCGATATCTGCGGCATGGAACTCCTCGAATTAAGAACACGTAACATTCGGCGGGAAGCGATGGTGTGCGACGTTGCAGCGATAGCACAAGTGATTTCATCGCCGCACAAGGGACATCCAAGGACGACGCGCGATACGAACTGCGCCTAGGCGCTCGTCGAAAAACCGCCGCCGGAGGCATCGCGCCGGGCCACCGCGGCCGAACGTGCCCGCGATTGCGACAATCGCGAGCAACGCGGCGCAAGGCGACCCAAACCGACCTTCATCGCGTCACTACCTTACTGGTCGGCGATCAGTAATGACGACATGGAGGCCGCGATGAAGACGCTCGCTGCTCGAATGGTATTCGCAACTTCGCTGGCGCTTGCGACGCTGGCCGCCGCTGAGAGCGCCTACGCACAGGGTTATCAGTCCTATGAAGCCGCCTATGTCCATAGACGCCACGCGGCACCCCCCTACGCCTACGACACGCAGGCAAATCCGAACTACGGGTTTGGACCACTCGTCCCCGTCGATCCGAACGACGTGATTTCGGGTAACCGGATTATCGGCCGCGATCCCGATCCGTTCATCCGCGGCGAAATCCTGCGCCACTACGATTCGGGTTGGCCGGACTGAGCGCTGCGCCGGCGCGGACCGAGCGTGGCTAGTGATCGGGGGCTCAACTCTCAGGCGGCGCGCGCCCCGAGCAGTGCCTGGCGGAAACGCGACTTCAGCAGCGCACCGTCCCAGGGCGGCAAGACGAGCGGGTCGCGAGCCGAGGAAACCTTCAGAACGACGAGCACCGGGCCCTTGGCCGTGCGCAGCAATGACACCGCATCGTCGAGCTCGCCGGCCCGCCGCACGGTCGCCGTACTGCGAAAGCCGGAGGATTGTGCGACGCCTGCAAGGTCGACACCCGTGCTGGTGTGGGTAGGCTGCATTCCAGTTTCGCCGTAACGCTCGTTGTCGACGACCACGACCGCCAGGTTGTCCGGCTTCTTCGCCCCTGCGGTCGCCAGCGCCCCCAAGCCCATCAACATTTCGCCGTCGCCGGTGATCACCAGCACCCGGCGCTTTGGCTGCGCCAATGCCAGTCCCAATCCGACGGTGAGCGCGCTCCCCATCGCGCCCCAGAGATAGAAATTGAGCGGATGGTCGCCCGCCGCCGCGCAATCGTAGGTCGGCGACCCGAGACCCGTCACCACCAGCATATCGCCGCGATCGGCCAGGATCCGGGCGACGGTGGCGCGGCGCGGGAGCTTGTCCTGTTCTTCCATCGGCTCAGTCCTTGAACAGCTTGGTGCCGAGCATGCGCTGCGAGAGCAGCACGGCGGCCGTCAGCCCGCCATTGAAAGCGATCCGCGCGGCTGCTTCCACGGCGGGGGGCGCCGATTCCGGATCGGTCACTTCGTAAACGACGCTCCCCGCGAGCCGCAGGTTGTCGGCCACGATCTGGCCCATCGGCACCTGCCAGGGATTCGCCTCGCCCCATTCGCCGCGCATGGTCACGATCATCAGCAAGGGGAAGCCGCACACCTTGGCGAGCGACAGCGTGTTGATGCAATTGCCGACGCCACTGCTTTGCATCAGCAGGACGCCGCGCTCGCCGCCGAGCCAGGCGCCAGCCAAGATGCCGATCCCCTCCTCCTCGGTCGTCAGCACCGTCGGCTCCATGTCGCCTGCGGTATGGCAGAGTTCGATCAGCCGCGCGTGCCCCGCGTCGGGCACATAGGTGACATGGCGGACGCCGAATTCCCGCAGCGTCTGGAAGATGCGGTCCGGCCAATCCTGAGCATCGGCGGGCGCGGCGGTGCCCCTTTCCGCCTCGCCCGCGGCCGCCGGTTTCATGGTCTGCGTCGCCATTTCATGTCCTTTCACACCGACAGCCGCTGCCGGATCGCCGCGTCGGCCATGACCTCCGCCGGCGCGCCGTGCTTGATGATGCGCCCCTTTTCCATCACGTAGCAGGAGCTGCTGATGGCGGCCGCGCGCCGGACGTTCTGCTCCACGAGCAACAGCGCGATGCCCCGGTCGCGCATGCGCGCAAGCGCTTCGAAGATCTCCTTCACCACCATCGGCGCCAGGCCTTCGGACGGCTCGTCCACGAGCAGGAGCTTCGGCGATCCGACCAGGGCGCGACCGATCGCCAGCATCTGCTGCTCGCCGCCGGACAGCGTCCTGCCGAGCTGGCGGCGCCGTTCGCGCAGGCGCGGAAACAGATCGAACACCCGCTCGAGCCGCCGGCGCTGCTCGGCACCGGACTGCCATCGGCTGAAGAGCCCGAGCACGAGATTCTCTTCGACGCTCAAGGTCGCAAAGATACGACGGTCCTCCGGAATGAAGGCGACACCCTTGCGGAAGATGCGGTCAGGCGACAGCCCCTCGATCGGCTCTCCTGCGAATACAATGCGTCCTCGCGACGGACGCAGCCATCCCATGATCGCCCGCAGCGTCGTCGTCTTGCCGGCGCCGTTACGCCCGAAAATGCTGATGATCTCTCCCGCATCCACGCTGAACGAGACGCCCTGGACCACCGGCGCATAGCCGTAGCGCGCATGCAGCGCATCGACCTCAAGCAGCGGCATGCTCGACCCCCAGATAGGCCTCGCGCACGAGCGGGCTCCCCCGCACCTGATCGGGAGTTCCCTCGAACAGCTTCTCGCCCTGGTGCATGACGATGACGTGGTCCGACAGGCTCATGACCAGCTCGATGTCGTGCTCGATCAGCAGGATGGTGACGCGCCCCGCCAGCGATTTGATCAAGGCATCGAATTCCGCCGTTTCCGACGGCGACATGCCTTGCGTCGGCTCGTCGAGCAGCAACAGCCTGGGCTGCAGCGCCATGCAGACGGCGATTTCGACGCGCCGCTGGTCACCGTGCGAGAGATTTCCAACGAGCTCGTCCGCGCTATCTCGCAAGCCGAACTCCTCGAGAATGGCTCGGGCGCGCTCCTGCGGCCGCGACAGGCGATCCAAGCGAGTGAGATAACGGCTGCGCCGCTCCAGGCTCTGGCACGCCAGCCGGACGTTCTCGAACACGGTGAGACCGAAGAACAGGTTGGTAATCTGAAACGACCGGGCGACGCCGAGCCTCATCAGCGCAAAGGGCGCTTGCCCGGTGATATCGCGGCGGTCCAGCTCAATGGTGCCGGAGTCGGGCCGCAGCGCTCCCGCGATGAGATTGAACACGGTGCTCTTGCCGGCGCCATTCGGGCCGATGATGGATGTGATGCACAGAGGCTCCGCCTCGAAGCTGAGATTGCTCACCGCCCGCAGCCCGCCGAAGGCCTTGTTGAGTGCGGTCACCTTGATCATGGCGCGGCCTTCCTGCGTGCTGCCGTCAGGCGGCGCGCAAGCCCGATCAGGCCGTCGGGCAGGAACATGACGAACACGATGAAGATGACGCCGAGAACCAGGAGATGTCTCTCGGTGTAGCTGCCGACCAGCGATTCCAGGAACGTGACGATCACGCTGCCCGCGAGCGGACCCAAGAGCGTGCCGACGCCACCGACGAGCGACATCACCACGGCCTTGGTCGAGACCTCGAACCCGAACAGATGCGGCGCCACGAAGCCGCGTAGCAGCGGGTAGATCAGGCCGCCGAAGGCGGCGACCTGTGCGGCCATGACGTAGGCGAAAAGCTTGTACCAGAACGGGTTGTAGCCGAGGTAAGGCACGCGATCCGAGTTATCGCGGATGGCGCGAAGCACGGTGCCGAAGGCGGTATCGAGGATGCGCCGGGTTCCGAGATAGATGAGCACGAGAACGCAGAGCACGGCATAGTAGAAGACGACGTTGTTGTGCAGGTCGATGGCGACGCCCGGCAGAAGTGGAATGCTCGGCACCGGAATCCCGATCAGCCCATCGGACCCGCCTATCGCCCTGGTATTGTGGGCGATTTTCGACAGGATCTCGGCGGCGCCGAACGTGATGAGCGCGAAATACACGCCCTTGGCGCGGATCGCGACCGCCCCCAGAACGAGTGAAAAGACCGCGACCGCGGCGACGGCCGTGAGCGCCACCAGCCAGAACGACTGGGTCACGTGCAGATACATCATGGCCGAGACGTAGGCTGCCAACCCGAAATAGGCCGCCTGCCCGAGCGACAGCAAGCCGGCATAGCCGAGCAGTATATCGACGCTCAGTGCGACCGCGCCGAGGAGAAACGATTCGATCGCAAGCCGCGTGTAGAACGGACCGCCCAGCAGGGGAAAGACGACGGCAAGCGCAAGCAGCGCCAGCGCGAGCCAGCGCAACGGCGTAGCGCTGGAATGCGAGGGATAGAGCACCCGCACAAGACGCTCGCCGACCGTCGGTCTCGCCGCATCCTTTGGCGACGGCGCCGGTCCGGCGCGCCGGGTACTCGGCTGAAGCATCATGCCTCTCCGAGCCGATTAAACAGCCCGGCCGGCCGTACCACGAGCACGAGCAGCATCACTCCGTAGACGAGCGTTTCGGCCCAGACCGGCGGGATCCACAGGCTGGCAAGACCCTGAACTTGCGCGAGCAGCAACGCGGCGACGACCGCGCCGATGACGCTGCCCATTCCACCGACGATGACTACCGCGAACGCCATCACCAAGAAGTCGTGCCCCATGGTGGGGAACACGGCGTAGATCGGACCGAGCAAGACACCGGCGAGGCCCGCAAGCCCGCAGCCGTAGAGAAAGGTGAAACCGTAGACCCATCGGATCGGGATGCCGAAGGACGCCACCATCGGCGGATCGACCGCGGTCGCACGCAGCACCGCGCCGATCCGCGTCCTGTACAGCAGCCACCAGGTGGCGAAGATCGCGGCGACGCCGACGCCGAAGACGAAGAGCCGGTAGGTCGGCACGAACACATCGGCGAAGCTGGCAATGCCGGTGAACGGGGCCGCCACGGCGTGCGTCTCGGTCCCCCACACTACCTGCGCAACATCGCGCAGGATCAAGCTGACGCCGAAGGTCAGCAACAACGTGACGATGGCGCGATCCGCCCGCGGCAACAGCGGGCGGATTCCGAGTTCTTCCAGTCCCCAACCGACGACGCCGACGAGAATGGGAACAAGGACGAGCGCGCTCCAATAGCCCGCGCCCCACCCCAGCAGCGTGAACGCGGCATAGCCCCCGAGCATGTACAGATCGCCGTGTGCGAGGTTGATGACATCGAGGAGCCCGAAGATCATTGTCAGGCCCAGCGCCACGAGCGCGAGCGCCACGCCGATGATCAGCGCGTCGACGACCTGCGGCAGGACCACGACGTGCAGATACCCCAGGAGTTCTTCCATCACGGCAGCCCGCCCGCCTCGTCCGCGGTCAGAACTTCTCGCACTTGTCCGGGCCGACGGCCTCCGCGCCGGGGACCTTGCCGACGGTCTGGAAATCGTTGCCGTTCACCTTGACGACAACCATGTCGACGATCGCCTGGTGGTCGCCCTTGCGCATCTTCTTCGTGCCTTGCGGCGTCTCCCAGCTCGCGTCTTCCATCGCCCCTCGCAGCTTCTGCTCGTCCGTGCCGCCGGCTTTCTCGATCGCCTGCTTGAACAGATAGAACAAGCCGTAGGTATCGGCGGCGAACAGGTCCGGATCGCTCTGGAACTCCTTCTTGAACGCGGCGACGAACTTCTTGTTGGCCGCCGTATCGATGTCGATCGAGTAGCCTGCCGCGCTCAAGAATCCCTCGCTCGCGCCGCCCATGGCGCCGATATTCTCCTGCGTCACCGCTCCAGCCGCGCCCGCGAGCGTCAACTTGTTGGAGAGGATCCCGTATTCCTTGAGCTGCGTCAGGAGGCGCACGGTGTCGTTGCCCGCCGTCGCGGTCATGATGACATCGGGACGCGCGGACCGGATCTGGCCGACATAAGGAGTGAAATCCTTGGCCCCGAGCGGCGGGTACGCGCTTCCGACGTCGGTACCGCCGAGACGCTTGATGTCGTCCTGGAACGCGGAAACGGTGCTGCGGCCCATCTCGTAGTCAGGACCGATGAAGAAATAGCGCTTGCCCGACACGTTTTTCGTCAGCCACGAGGTCAACGCGTTCGACTGCATGAAGGCGTTCGCGTTCACGCGAAAGACGTTCGGGTTGCATTGCGCGCCCGTGATCGACGGCGCATAGGAGACCGTCGTGACCAGAATGCGGTTGTTGCGCTCGGCGACCTGGCCGACCGCGAGCGTGGACCCGCTGTTCACGGTCCCGGTCAACAGATCGACCTTGTCCTGCTGCAGCAACTTTTCGGACTTGCGCACGGCGACGGGCGGATTGGCCTCCTCGTCCTCGAACAGCAGCTCGAACGGACGGCCGTTCACGCCGCCGGCGGCATTGATCTCCTTGACGGCGAGCTCGGCCCCCCAACGCACCTGCTTGCCGATCGGCGCATAGCTGCCCGACAGCGGGGTCACCACTCCGACCTTGATCGGATCGGCCGCATATGCGGTTGCTCCGAAGCCGTGTGCGAGTGCGACGATCGCAGCGCTGCATACAAAAGTCGACGTCCTTAGCATGTCTTCCTCCGGTCATAATCCGGCGTTCACGCGCCGGTGAAATTGGCCTTGCGCTTCTCGCTGAAGGCCGCGATGCCTTCCTTGTAGTCGCCGCTTTCGCGCAGCTTCTCGTAGGCGTGTCCCTCGACCTCGAAGCCGACGTTGAGGCTGGTGTCGTAGGACGTGTTCAACACGCGTTTGATGGTCTTGAGCGCGAGCGGCGACATGCTGGTGAGCGTCGCAACGATCTCGTCGAGAACGCGGTCGAGGCCCGTGGTGTCGTCGGCAACGCGCGTGAGCAAGCCCCAGGCATGGGCTTCCGGCGCAGGAATGCGGCGGCCGAGCATCATCATGTCCACTGCCCGGGTCAGCCCGGCGATACGCGCCACCCGTTGGCTGCCGCCGCTGCCGGGAATTTGCCCGAGCGTCACTTCTGGGAGCGCCAACACCGTATCCTTAGTCGCGATACGGATGTCGCACGCCATCGCCAGCTCGAGGCCCACGCCCATTGCATACTTTTCCAGCACGCAGATAACCGGCTTCGGGCACCGCTCCGGCGCGGCGATGTTCCAGGCGAGATGGGACATCCCGTCGCGCTCGATCTGCGGGAATGCCTTGACGTCCCCACCCGAGGTGTAAACGCCGTTCTTTCCGCGGATCACGACGACGCGCACGTCCGGATCCTGGCCGAACGCGTCCATGATCGCGGCGATCTGACTGCGCCCGCGATAGGACACGACGTTGAGCGGTGGCCGATCGAGCCAGAGAAAGCCGACCTTCTTCTTTGGATCGACTTCATAGTGCAGCCCATCGAGATCGCGCAGGATCGAAGCGCGCTGTTCGGCGTAGTCCTTGCTCATGAGTTTTCCTTCACCGTGACCTTGCTGCCTTCCCATGCCTCGTACTCGCCCGTCCGCAACTTGCGGCGCAGCAGCTTGCCGGACGCGGAGCGGGGGATGGCCTTGACGAATACATATTCCCGGGGGCGCTTGAAACGGGAAAGACCGCTGCGCAAGCATACCTCGTCGAGCTGCTCGGGTCTGAGCTCGGCGACCGCCGGCTCGACGAAGGCGACGACCTTGGCGCCCAGTCGCTCGTCCGGCATGCCGACGACCGCGCATCCCGCGACCAGGTTGCTGTGCGCCAGCGTGTCCTCAACCTCCTCGGGGAAGATGTTCTCGCCGCCGCTGATGATCATGTCGTCGACGCGGCCGACGACGTAGAGCTCGCCATCTTCGTCGAACTTTCCGAGATCGCCGGTGCGGTACCAGCGGCCCTGGATCGCCTTGGCGTCGGCATCGGGCCGCTTCCAGTAGCCGGAGAACGCTTCCGGGCTGCGCATGCTGGCGATGATCTCACCCGAAACGCCTGGCGGCAGGTCGTTCTCGATATCGTCGTCACGGGCAGGCGAAACGACGCGGATGATCTGGTTCATCCCGGCACGCCCGGCGCAGCCGGGCTTGCGGTCGAGATGGTCGCAATAGCTGAACGTGTAGATCTCGCTGGAGCCATAATAGTTGACGAACAGATCGGGCTTGAGCTGCTCGAGGCAACGCTCGACCAGCGCCGGCGTCATCGTCATGCCCGCAAAACCGACGCGCGACAGGGAACGCAGGTCATAGGACTCGAACTTGGGGTGGCGCAGCACGTCATGGAACATCGTGGGCACGAGAAAGAGCGTGGTCAGCCGCTCCTCGGCGATCAGCCGCAGTACTTCCTCGGGTCCATAGTCGGGCACGCAGACCACTCGGCCGTTGAGCAGCGCGGTGCCGAGAAGGATGCGCACACCCATGGTGTGAAAGAACGGCATCACGCCGAGGCTGGAATCGCCTTGCCGGTACTGGTTCTGGGCGATGTGCGAAATCGCCGCCGTGAGCTCGTTGCGGTGGCTTCGCGGCACGCCCTTGGGGCGCCCCGTGGTGCCGGAGGTGTAAAGCATCAGGCAGGTGGCGTGCTCGCTGACCGCGGCGGGACCGGCGACCGCGCGGGCCTCGCGCAATCGTCCGAACGGCCGGCCCTCGCCTTTGCCGTCCGCGGCGATGATCACGCGCCGCGGGTCGATCCTGAGCGTGGCTACAGCCTCGGCCGCCGCCTGGCCCGATGCGCCGTCGAACGCCACCGCGACCGCTTCGGCGTCCTCCAGGCAATATTTGATCTCGTCGGTGGTGGCGCGCCAGCTCACGGGCGTGAACACGGCGCCGAGCAGCTGGCATGCCCAGTACAGCGTCGCCATCTCGTAGCGATTGCGCATCACGATGACCAAGTGGTCGCCCGCCCTCAATCCCATCTCCTTCAGGCCGCCGGCGACCGATCGCACCTCGCGATACCAGTCCGCGTAGGCGGTCCGCCGGTTGCCCTCGATGAATGCCTCCTGTCGAGGCTGACGCATGACCGATACGGCGAACGCGCTACCGAGATCCATGGTCATGACCCTTTGCGCAGCGCCGTTGCGGCGTCGAGCACGGCGGCGACGATGGACGCATAGCCCGTGCAGCGGCAGATGTGGCCGGACAGCATGTCGCGGACCTGCTGCTCGTCGGGCGCGGGCACCTCGCGCAGGAAGTGCGTCACCGAGCACAGGATGCCCGGCGTGCAGAACCCGCATTGCAGGGCGTGATGCCTCGCAAAGGCGCGCTGCACCTCATTGAGCGTGCCGCCTTCGGCGAGCCCCTCCACCGTCACGATGTCCGCGTCGTCGGCCTGGGCGGCGTACTGGGTGCAGCTGCGCACCGCGCGCCCGTCGCGGAGCACGGTGCAGGCGCCGCATACGCCGTGCTCGCAGCCGACGTGAACCCCGAAGGCCTGGAGCTCGTGACGGAGAAAGTCGCACAGCAGCATGCGAGGCTCGGCCTGGCCGGAGCGGCGCTGCCCGTTCAAGGTCAACTCCACGGTAAATCGCTCGCCGGCGGCACGATGCAGCGTCGTCATTGCATGCGGCCCCTTCGCTGCCGGGCCATCTTCAGCGCATCATCGACCGCGCGCTCCACCAGGACCTGCGTGAGCGCCACGCGATAATCGGCGCTGGCCGAATGATCCTCCATGGGTGTCACGCTGGCGGCCGCATGCTCCGACACGCCGGCCGCGATCTCGCCGCCCGGTCGACCGATATAGCGCGTCGCGTCGATCGCGATCGGCCGGCTTTCGACGCCTCCCACGCCCAGCGACAACTCCTCCACCCGA
>Ga0081455_10006419_pt1 | contig 12607 bp, 12 predicted proteins | sample TabmetS3T2R1_FD_70207 | JGI IMG/M metagenome (GOLD analysis project Ga0081455, IMG submission 70207) | Tabebuia heterophylla rhizosphere microbial communities from the University of Puerto Rico - S3T2R1 | ecosystem: Host-associated > Plants > Roots > Rhizosphere ... | reverse complement strand
GATACCGAAGTCCTCCGAGGAGCGGTAATCGTCTTCGGAGTCTCGTAACTCCACCTCCGTGCCGTCGCTTGACAGCACCTCGACGTTGAGGCACAGAGACTTCATCTCCTTGACCAGCACCTTGAACGACTCCGGGATGCCAGGCTCGGGAATGTTCTCGCCCTTGACGATGGCCTCATAGACCTTCACCCGACCGGGGACGTCATCGGACTTGATCGTGAGCAGCTCCTGCAATGCCCACGCCGCGCCGTACGCCTCCAGCGCCCAGACCTCCATCTCGCCGAACCGCTGGCCACCGAACTGGGCCTTCCCGCCCAGCGGCTGCTGGGTGATCATCGAGTACGGCCCAGTGGAGCGCGCGTGGATCTTGTCGTCCACCAAGTGGTGCAGCTTCAGCATGTAGATGTAGCCGACACCAACGGGCTCGGGGAAGGGCTCACCGGACCGGCCGTCATACAGATTGGCCTTGCCCTCGGCGTTGACGAGCCGCACACTGTCTCGATTGGGATGGGTATGGCCCAGCAGTCCGGTGATCTCCGCCTCGGTCGCACCGTCGAAGACAGGTGTCGCGATCTTGGCCGGACCCTCCACCTCGCTGAGCCCAACGCCGCGCAGGCGGTTGGACCAGTCAGTCTTGACGCCGTCGAGATCCCAGCCCTGTTTGGCTACCCAGCCAAGGTGAGTCTCCAGGACCTGGCCGACGTTCATCCGGCTCGGCACACCCAGCGGGTTGAGCACGATGTCGACCGGCGTACCGTCCTCGAGGAACGGCATGTCCTCAATCGGCAAGATCTTGGAAATGACGCCCTTGTTGCCATGCCGGCCGGCCAGCTTGTCACCGTCTTGGATCTTGCGCTTCTGAGCCACATAGACCCGGACCAACTGGTTGACCCCAGGCGAAAGCTCATCGTCGGCGTCCCGATCGAAGACGCGTACGCCAATGACCGTGCCGGACTCGCCGTGCGGCACCTTGAGTGAGGTATCACGGACCTCGCGCGCCTTCTCGCCGAAGATCGCACGCAGCAGCCGCTCCTCGGGCGTCAGCTCGGTCTCACCCTTCGGGGTGACCTTCCCAACCAGGATGTCGCCAGTTGAGACCTCGGCACCGATTCGGATGATGCCCCGCTCGTCAAGGTCGGCGAGCATCTCCTCGCTGACGTTGGGGATGTCTCGAGTGATCTCCTCCGCGCCCAACTTGGTGTCGCGAGCGTCGACCTCGTGCTCCTCGATGTGAATCGAGGTGAGCACGTCATCTTGGACGAGCCGCTGGCTCAGGATGATGGCGTCCTCGTAGTTATGACCCTCCCACGGCATGAACGCCACCAGCAGGTTCCGGCCGAGGGCCATCTCGGCATGATCGGTACAGGGACCGTCCGCCAGCGGTGTCCCCTTCTCGATCCGTTGGCCGGCCGTCACCAGCGGGCGCTGATTGATGCAGGTGCCCTGGTTCGACCGGCGGAACTTGCTCAACCGGTAGGTCTTGAAAGTGCCGTCGTCCTGGGTGACGTCGATCAGATCAGCGCTCACCGAGGTGACGACGCCAGCCTGGGTTGCGACCGTGACGTCACCGGCATCGACTGCGCCGCGGTACTCCATGCCGGTACCCACAAACGGGGCTTCGGATTGGATCAACGGCACGGCCTGGCGCTGCATGTTGGAGCCCATCAGCGCGCGTGACGCGTCATCGTGCTCGAGGAAGGGAATCATCGCCGTGGCGACCGACACCATCTGCCGCGGCGAGACGTCCATGTAGTGCACCTCGTTGGGCGGCACCGTGTCGATCTCGCTGTGACGCTTGCGGACCAGCACCCGATCTTCGGTGAAGCGGCCCTTGTCGTCGAGCTTGGCGTTGGCCTGAGCTTTGACGTACCGGTCTTCCTCATCCGCCGTCAGGTACTCGATCTTGTCGGTGACGTGCCCCTTCTCCACCTTGCGGTAAGGGGTCTCCACGAACCCGAATGCGTTGACTCTCGCGAATGAGGCCAATGAACCGATGAGGCCGATGTTGGGACCCTCAGGAGTTTCGATCGGACACATCCGGCCGTAGTGCGACGGGTGGACGTCGCGGACCTCCATGCCCGCGCGATCCCGCGACAAACCACCGGGACCGAGTGCCGAGAGCCGCCTCTTGTGCGTCAGGCCGGCAATCGGGTTGGTCTGATCCATGAACTGGGAAAGCTGCGAGGTACCGAAGAACTCCTTCAGCGCCGCAACAACAGGCCTGATGTTGATCAAGGTCTGCGGCGTGATCGCCTCGACGTCCTGGGTGGTCATACGGTCCCGAACCACCCGCTCCATGCGGCCGAGTCCGGTACGCAGCTGGTTCTGGATCAGCTCACCGACGGTACGCAACCGGCGATTGCCGAAGTGGTCGATGTCGTCCTCTTCGACGAGCAGCTCGCCACGAGGCGACTCAAGAGTCTCGGTGCCCTCGTGCAGGGCCACCACGAAGTGGATAGCAGCCACGATGTCATCGATGGTCAGCACCGTACGATCGAACGGCAGCTCCAGACCCAACTTCTTGTTGATCTTGTAGCGGCCGACCTTGGCCAAGTCGTAGCGCTTTGGGTTGAAGTAATAGTTCTCCAACAGTGCCTGCGCAGCCTCACGGGTCGGTGGCTCACCGGGACGCAGCTTGCGGTAGATATCCAGCAGCGCCTCGTCCTGGGTGGTGGTGTGGTCCTTCTCCAGAGTGAGCCGCATCGATTCGTACTTGCCGAACTGATCGAGAATCTGCGCATCGGTCCAGCCCAGCGCCTTGAGCAGCACCGTCACGTTCTGCTTGCGCTTACGGTCAAGACGGACGCCGACCATGTCCCTCTTGTCGATTTCGAACTCGAGCCACGCACCACGCGACGGGATGATCTTGCAGGTGAAGATGTCCTTGTCGGAGGTCTTGTCCGTGGTCTGCTCGAAGTAGACACCGGGCGAGCGCACCAGCTGCGACACGACGACCCGTTCGGTGCCGTTGATGACGAAAGTGCCCTTGTCGGTCATCAAGGGGAAGTCGCCCATGAACACCGTCTGGCTCTTGATCTCACCCGTCTCGTTGTTCATGAACTCGGCGGTGACGAAGAGTGGCGCAGCGTAGGTGACGTCGCGCTCCTTGCATTCGTCGACAGTGTTCTTCGGCGGCTCGAACCGGTGGTCGCGGAACGAGAGCGACATGGTGCCGGAGAAGTCCTCGATCGGAGAGATCTCCTCAAAAATCTCTTCGAGTCCGGACTTGGTGTTGATGTCTGTACGGCCCCGGTCCAACGCGTTCTCGACGCGATCGCGCCAAGCATCGTTGCCGATAAGCCAGTCAAATGAATCGATCTGCAAATCGAGCAGATCTGGGACTTCCAATGGTTCGGCGATCTTCGCAAACGAGATTCGGCCGGTAGGGGATGCAACTTTGGTTTTCGAGGCTGTGCGCGAGGCGGCCAACTCCTATGTCCTTCCGAAGGCTCTCAGTGGAGGAGCAAAGTGCTTCTACGCATGCTGAACGACCCGTGTCAAAGCGAAACGGGTCGACAGATGGCGAGGGCAAACCCCCAATGTACACGCTGAAGTGCCCCTAGTCAAGAACCGGGCGCAGCACAAAACAGAGCAGTCAAATCGAAACTGCCTTGGGAGAGATCATACTCTTCATCAGCGGCGCGACAAGGGGCAATATTCGGCGCGCAGGCCATCACGAGGAACGGTGCGCGGCCGCTCGAGCGGCCGACGAAGACCCGGTCGCATGCGTCCCGACAGCCCAGGACTTTGGACTCTCGTGCGGCTACACGGTGCGCATTTGACTAGAACCACGCATCGACATGAATCACGAAGGAGGCGCAATGGCGACGCGCCGGCGCGTGCTTGTGACCTACGCGAGCAAAATGGGCTCAACACAGGAGATCGCCGAGGCCATTGGGCGTGAGTTCGAAACCTACGGCATCGATGTCATCATCGCTCCTTGCGCAGACGACATAAGCCCGGAGGGTTTCGACGGAGTGATCATCGGCAGCGCGATCTACACCCGGCGCTGGGTCAAGGCGGCGACCAAGTACCTCAAGCGGCACGCACCCGAGCTCGACCGCCACAGGACATGGCTGTTTCACAGCGGCCCGTGCGGCGAGGGAGCGAGCGAGGAGCAAGTGCGAGCTCCAAAGGCTGTCGCACGGGTAATCGCCGCTCGCGGGTTGTCTGAACCAGCCACATTCGGCGGCCGCCTTGATGTTGACCATGCCATCGGTCCAGTGAGCCGGTGGATGAGCGCCGAGGGACCCCTCTCCGGCGACTTCCGGGATTGGGACCGAATCCGTGTGTGGGCCGTCGACATAGCCCACCAGCTCGATTCCGCGACCGCAAAAAAGCAGCGCGCCCGAGCTGAGCCGAACTGTTAATCTCCAGGTCGGCAGGACTTCATCCGCGCAACTCGTGCCCGGCATTTCTCTCGCCAACAATGGGACTTTAGTCCCGATTCTTTGGGACCCCACCCCTCTAGCGGAAGGTTCTCAGTTAGGCGCACAATCAGGTAAGGGTGGAGACTCGAGGAGATCAATCATGCCCACTTTCGGCGGTCGCGTGTCGCCCGGAGCTCGGACGCGCAGGCTCTCGCCGCACGAATGCAAGGCATGGCTCTGCAGCCATCATGAAGGGCGGCTGGGATATCAGTCAGGCAAGGGCCATCGCTCGGTCGTGGTCTCGTACGCAGTTGCCGAAGATCAGATCTTGGTGCGACTGCCGGATTACAACGACATCGTGCACTACGCACCGGGTTCTGAGGTCAGCCTCGACGTCGACGGCGGTACTCCCGCTGCCCATCGCGAGACTGTTGTGGTTACCGGCCGAGCCGCCCTGGCAGGGAACGGTCAGAAGCCCCTTATCGATCAGACGGCGTTTCAGGAGGAGTGGCCTCCCGGCGTACCAACGTCGGTAATCTGCGTGCCGCTTACCGCCATCGAAGGCTTCGAGCTCAGGGATCCATGACCTAACTCGAACTCAGCTTGAGTCCCTCCCCCTGAAAGCGGTCACGTACGACACGATCTTTCACACAAGATCAAGTCGTACGTGACCACTTTGTTTGGGGCGTGATCACGAATAGCTCGGCCAATGCACTTTGAACGACGGATCACTGTCTGAGTGACAACAACCTCGTCGCCCATCTACATTCAAGATCGTGACCTCAACCAGGTGGACTTCGGCTGACCTGCCGTCGCAGGACGGTCGTACCGTCATCGTTACCGGCGCCAACAGCGGCATAGGGCTCCCGACGGCGCAGGCATTCGCCAAGGCCGGTGCTCGGGTCGTGCTCGCCGTACGCGACATGGCAAAAGGCGAGGTGGCCGCAGCGTCAGTCCCTGGCGCCTGTGAGGTTCGCAAACTAGATCTTGCCGATCTCACCTCGGTGCGCGCCTTTGCCAACGGATTGCGAGAGGAGGTCGACGTACTGATCAACAACGCCGGGGTGATGAGAACGCCAGAGCGGCGTACGGTGGACGGCTTCGAGCTGCAGATCGGTACGAACCACCTCGGCCACTTCGCGCTCACCAATCTGCTGCTGCCGCAGATCACCGACCGTGTGGTGACCGTCGCCTCAGGCGCACACCGTGGCGGCTCGATTTCGCTGGATGACCTCAACTGGGAAAGACGAAGCTACCAGCGCTGGGCCGCGTATCAGCAGTCGAAGCTCGCCAACCTGCTGTTCACGCTTGAACTGCAGCGGCGATTGACCGCCGCAGGCTCAAGCGTTCGTGCCCTCGCAGCCCATCCGGGTTATACGGCAACAAATCTTCAGTTCCGCAGCGAGAGCCGAATGGAGGACCGACTCTCGGCGATCGGCAACCGGCTGTTCGCACAGAGCGACGAGGCCGGAGCACGACCGACATTGTTTGCTGCAAGCCAGGATCTTCCCGGCGCGAGCTATGTCGGCCCGGACGGGCCGGGTGAGTATCGCGGCTATCCGAGACTGGTCGGCCGCACCGCCGCCGCATCGGATGTGGAGATGGCCAAGCGGCTCTGGACGCTCTCCGAGGAGCTCACGGGAGTGGAGTTCCCGCTCAGTGTGCAACGCTGATCCGGCCGCGAGGTCAGTCGATCGTCGACCGCAGCTCGGCGAGCGCCGTCCACGCCAGCAGGGTGGCTTCCTTTTCGTCCTTACGCCAGGGGGGTCCGAGCGGAACACCGAGCGCCTTGACCGCCTGCTGCAGCGACTCCGCATCCTGCTGCAATCCGCGAACCGCAACCGCGGTGACGTCACGGGGATGGACGCGGGTGACCATGAGTCCGGCTTCATACAATGCCTCGGCGAGCGCCTCACCATAGAGTTCACCCTCGGCCGCATGCATGCGCATGTGCGCGGCGAGGACGTACGCGACATCGGCCTGCGGACCGCCCCGATGTGGGGACACGGTTTCCGGTCCGCCTGCAGTCGTGGCGATCCCCGCCGTTACGGGCGTGTGCCCAGTCGCGCGTAGTGCGGCGAGGAAGCTGGCTACCTCTCGCCCCGTGACCTGAATGACGATCTCCTCCGCGCGGCGGACCAGTTTCTCGGCCGTTGCCAGGTCCAGTCCGACCGCAGCGTGATACAGCTGCGCGGGTATGTGGTCCTCGTCGGTCAGCGGAATTACCCGGCGATCGACCACCTGCGGCGAGGCCAGATCGCCCGCGACAGCGACCGCAACGGCCCATCCGGTATGCGGCCGAAAGCCGAGCGCGACATCCACGATCTGGCACGGTAGCCGTCGTCTCTGACAACGTGAACAGCAACAGCGTGGTCGTCGTCAAGCAGCGCTGCTCGACGACGACCAATCAAAGCGCTATTTGTACGAGACCGTGGCGCCGGCTGCCTCGAGGGCCTCGCGAGCCTTGTCGGCAGTCTCCTTGTTGACCTTCTCCAGAACGGGCTTGGGCGCGGCCTCGACCAGGTCCTTGGCCTCCTTGAGCCCAAGGCTGGTGAGTGAGCGCACCTCCTTGATCACCTGGATTTTCTTGTCGCCGGCCGCCTCGAGAATGACATCGACCTCGTCGCTGCCTTCCTCCTCGACCGGTGCGGCCTCTCCGCCACCTGCCGCAGGAGCCGCTGCGGCGGCAACTGGGGCGGCCGCGGTGACACCGAAAGTGGTCTCGAATTCCTTGATGAACTCGCTGAGCTCAATCAAGGTCAGCTCCTTGAAGGCATCAAGGAGCTCTGAAGTGCTGAGCTTTGCCATGATTGGGGTCCTTCCTAGTCGTCTTCCGCAGCGGGTGCTGACGGTGATTCTGCTGCGGGCGCGGTACCCGCGTCAGATGCAGCTGCCGCTGCGTGTGGTGCCGCGTCGGCGGCGAGTTCTTCGTTCGTTGGCTCCTGAGTCACCTCGGCAGTGAGTTCTTCGTTCGTTGGCTCACTGCTCGTCTCGGCGGCAAGCTCCTCGTTGGACGGTTCAACAGTTGTCTCGGGCGCTGGTGCGAGAAGCGTGGGGTTGTCACCGGCCGCCTGCTCCAAAGCGGCAAACAACCGGGCAGCCTGGGAGAGTGGGGCGGCCACCAAAGACACCGCCTGTTGCAGGACCCCCTGGAGAGCGCCGGCAACCTTGGCGAGCAGGACCTCTCGCGACTCAAGATCAGCCAGTTTTCTGACCTCGTCCGGCGTCATGAACTTGCCGTCCAGTACCCCGCCCTTGATCACAAGCTGCGGGTTGGTACGCGCAAAGTCACGCAGGCCCTTTGCCACGACAACTGGGTCGCCGTTGATGAATGCGATCGCCGTCGGGCCGACAAGCTGCTCCCCGATCGCGTCAAGACCGGCTTGGCGCGCCGCGACCGTCGTCAGCGTGTTCTTGGAAACGGCATAGCTGGCGTCATCGCCGAGTGAGCGGCGCAGTTGCATGAGCGCCTTCACCGACAGTCCGCGGTACTCGGTCAACACCACGCCGGCCGAGTTGGAGAACCTGTCAGCCAGCTCCCCGACAGCAGCTACCTTGTCCGACCTCGCCATTTGACTCCTCCACTTCGTCACGCGCTGCGTCTGCAGCGCTCCGAAGGGCTGGCTGGCCGTCGAAACGAGAAAGCCCTTTGCGCGCACGGCGGCAAAGGGCAACTGGAAGCATGACGCGTTCCACCAGACTCTTACTCACCTGCGCGGGCCGCCCGTTGCTCTCGTACGGACACTTCGGGTCGAGCCTGACGGTTCGACCAACCAGCGGTCTTCGGCAGCGACCCACTGTACCGGCGTCACAAAGGGCGAGCCAAATCAACCCGCTCCTCGTCGGCGGCCGCCGTGCCTGGAGCGCGCTGCTGTCACGCGGCACGACGCGACACCTTGGAGAAGGGTGACCAGGGCAAGGAGGATGTGTCGATGCATCCTGCCGTACGCGAGGCTCGGGAATCGGATCTCGATCGAATCCAGCAGCTCATCGTCGACCTGGCCGAGTACGAACGAGCCGCCCACGAAGTCAAGACGACGATCGACCAGCTACGGGTCGCGCTGTTCGGGCCGCAGCCGGCGGCCTACGCGCTGGTGGCCGAGAAGGACCATAAGGTGGTCGGCTTCGCGCTCTACTTTCGGAACTTCTCGACGTGGGAGGGAGTCCACGGGATCTATCTCGAGGACCTGTATGTCATGCCGGAGTACCGCGGATCGGGGCTCGGCAAGGCGTTGCTGATGTCTCTGGCCGACCTCGCGGTCGAGCGGGGATACGCGAGGCTGGAATGGGCCGTCCTTGATTGGAACCAGCCCGCTATCGACTTCTACCGCAGCCTCGGAGCGGTCGCGATGGACGAATGGACTGTCTACCGGCTCAGCGGCGAGGCGCTTGTAGCCGCCGGCGCCGAAGTCTGAGGAGAATTCCGCCTACTCGGCAAACCGGCTGAGCGACACAGCGCCGCCAATCGCGAGCACAAATCCCGCGATTGCCAGCGGCATATCGCCAGGGCGGAAAGCATCACCGAACAAGACGATGCCGACCAACGAGGGCAGGACGACCTCAAAAACCAACGAAATTGCCGTGACCAATATGACGGCGTCTCGCTGGAGTGCGATGGTGAAAAAACTCATGCCGATCGCGCCGTGCACAATGATCGCCCACAACAATGGATCGAGCAGCAGGGTCCAGGAAAGGCCGTTGGCACCGACACCGCGCGACGCGAGAGCCACACCAGTGAACCCCAGACCCGCGGCACAGGATAAGACAATTGCAGAGGGCCGCCCTTTCATACGGAACCCGACCAGGCCTACGACAGCAGGCGCGACCACGCTCACCAGAATGATCCAGTCATCGATCAGCGAAATCCGGGCGGCCGCAGTCGGGACCGCTGTAACAGTGAGAAAGACCAAGCCAAGGCCAAGTACGGCAAGCGAGGTCCAGTCCTTCCACGACAGGCGCGCCCCGCGCAGGCTGGCGATCACAGCCGTGACTCCGACACTGCCGGCAACGATCGACTGAACCAAGAACAAGGGCAGCCGCTGCAACGCCACCACATTGCCTAGAAACCCCAATCCATCGGCCGCCAGCCCGATGAGATACGGCACTTGCTTGATGATCAAGGCCAGGCCCGTCAGCCCAACCACTTCGGCGGACCGCTTGGCGGCTACCGACTGGAGAACTGAGGCCACACCGTAGCCGAGGCAGGCGAGGATGGCCCCCAACCAACTCAGCACCACCACGCGAACGACCTCCTTTGGCGGTGCGAGCTGACGTTAGGAGGATTCCGGACGCGTCTTGTTGGTGTCGACCGGGATGCCGGGCCCCATAGTCGTCGATAGCGTGATCTTGCGGAGGTACCGGCCCTTGGCCGCGCTCGGCTTCAACCGAACAATCTCGTCCAGCGCTGCGAAGTAGTTCTGTGACAGCTGTTCAGTGCTGAAGGACGCCTTGCCGATGATGAAGTGCAAGTTGGCGTGTCGATCAACTCGGAATTCGATCTTGCCGCCCTTGATGTCGCTCACCGCTTTTGACACGTCCATGGTGACTGTCCCAGTCTTCGGGTTCGGCATCAGTCCGCGAGGGCCGAGGATGCGGCCGAGGCGGCCCACCTTGCCCATCATGTCCGGAGTTGCGACGACGGCATCGAAGTCCAGGTAGCCCTTCGAGATCTTGTCGATGAGGTCATCGGACCCAACCTCGTCCGCACCGGCGGCCTTGGCTGCCTCAGCACGATCACCGGTTGCGAAGACAAGTACCCGCGCCGTCTTCCCGGTGCCATTGGGCAGATTGACGGTGCCACGGACCATCTGGTCCGCCTTCCGCGGGTCGACACCGAGACGCACCGCGACATCAACGGTCTCGTCGAACTTCGACTTGCTATTGGCCTTGGCGAAAGCCATGGCTTCAGACGGTGCGTACACCTTTCCCGGATCGACCTTCTCAGCGACGGCCGTGTACGACTTGCTGCGCTTCATAATGCTGGTCCTCTCTGTACCCATTGCCTTTTGGGGCCAGTTGTGGTCAGAGCCGCGCCGGCTCCCCCACAGTGAATAGTTGCTCGCTCCGCTCGCTAGACCTTTCGCTCAGTTCTCCTCTAGTCAGAGACCGTCACTCCCATACTCCGAGCGGTGCCTTCGACGATCTTCATGGCTGACTCGATGTCGTTGGCGTTGAGATCGGGCAACTTGGTGTTCGCGATATCGCGCACCTGGTCGCGGCTGATCTTGCCGACCTTCTCACGATGCGGCACTCCCGAACCCTTCGGTACGCCGGCAGCCTTCTTGATCAACTCCGCCGCCGGCGGCGTCTTGGTGATGAAGGTGAACGTGCGGTCCTCATAGATCGTGATCTCGACCGGAATGACGGTGCCGCGCATGGATTCGGTTGCCGCGTTATACGCCTTGCAGAACTCCATGATGTTGACGCCGTGCGGACCGAGGGCGGTGCCGACCGGCGGCGCCGGCGTGGCGGCGCCTGCGTTCAAGGCGATCTTGACGAGCGCAGCAACCTTTTTCTTCTTGGGAGGCATTTCTCTTTCTGGATCCTTCTTGTGATCGTGTTGTGGTCAATCCGACCGTGGTGGGCAGTGTGCTGTCGTGGCGCTCAGACCTTCTGAATCTGCGGGAAGGTCAGATCGACCGGGGTCTCGCGACCCAGGATCTCCACCAGCGCTTTGAGCCGCTGGTTGTTCACGTTGATCTCAGTGATTGTTGCGTGGACACCCGCGAACGGGCCGTCGACCACCATGACGGAATCACCGACAGCGAAGTCGGCAACCTCGACCTTCTTCTTGCGGCGAGTCGGACCCTCGCTGGACGCGGTTGCCGCGGCGACCACCGCCGGCGCAAGCATCTTCTCTACTTCTTCGAGGCTGAGCGGCACCGGGGAGTTGGAGTGTCCGACGAAGCCTGTGACCGAAGGAGTATGGCGAACGGTTGACCAAGACTCATCGGTCAGATCCATTCGTACCAGGACGTAGCCGGGTAGTACCGTCCGCTTTACCTGCTTGCGCTGACCGTTGCGGATCTCGGTGACTTCCTCGGTCGGCACGACGATCTCGTAGATGTAGTCCTCCATGTTGAGCGAGGACACCCGGTTCTCCAGGTTCTGCAGCACCCGGTTCTCCATGCCGGAGTAGGTGTGCACCACATACCAGTCCCCCGGCTTGGCCCGCAGGTCAGACCGGAACGCCTCGAGGGCGTCCTGACCGGCATCGGACTCATCCTCGGGTTCAGGCTCGGCTACTTCAGGTTCCTCGGTTGGCTCGAGGCTGCCGAAGTCAAGCTCGAAGTCGTCCTCAAGCCTCTGCTCTGTGGTGGCTGCGCCGCCGAAGTCGAGGTTGATGTCGACATCGTCCTCGCGGCTCGCTGAATAGCTGCCGAGGTCGATGTCGAAGTCGTCGGTTTGGGTCTCCGCCGATGTGGAAGACGCAGGGCTTTCCAGCGGCTCCGCATCCTGCTGCGGTTCCTCGGCTGAAAAGTTCTCGGGCACGTCGATGTCTCCGTTGCTTGGGTCGTTGGGGGTCATCAGCTGAAGATCTTGAAGATTACCCAGCCGAGGCCGAGGTCGAGCAGGCTGACGTAGGCGATCACAAACAGCACGAAGACCAGCACTACGACGAAATAGTTGATCAGCTGCTGCCCGGTCGGATAGACGACCTTGCGCAGCTCACCGATGGATTGCCGGACGAACTTGATGGGCGTCGTACGCTCCCGCTTGACCGGCTGATCGCGCTTCTTTGTGGGAGTGCCCTTCGGAGCCCGCCCAGGACGGCGTGCTTGTTCGGTCTTGGCACTGGCACCTGAGGTCTCAGCCGCTACCGCGGCTGGTTCCAAGACCTTCCCCGACTGAGAATTGCCGCTGGTGTCTTTCGCCACCTCGCTGCCGTTTACCTCCGCCTGCCGGGCCTTGAGATCTGCGCTGGTCTCCGTGGCGCCGGACAACTCGGCAGAGTCCGCCTCCGCGGTCGGCTCCACCTCTTCCTTCTCTGCCACGCCTACGACCTTCCCTGCCTTGATCTACCTTTGGTCTGCACCTGCAGGGCAAGAGGGACTTGAACCCCCAACCTTCGGTTTTGGAGACCGATGCTCTGCCAATTGAGCTATTGCCCTCCGGAAGCCCTCCACCAGATGCTCTTGTATGTGTCGCGCCCGTACGAGGGCGCACTAAAACAATGGTGATTTGCCACCAAGTGAAAGAGTCTACTGAGGATTGCGACCAGAGTCGAACTGCTCTGG
>Ga0081455_10006418_pt1 | contig 12609 bp, 12 predicted proteins | sample TabmetS3T2R1_FD_70207 | JGI IMG/M metagenome (GOLD analysis project Ga0081455, IMG submission 70207) | Tabebuia heterophylla rhizosphere microbial communities from the University of Puerto Rico - S3T2R1 | ecosystem: Host-associated > Plants > Roots > Rhizosphere ... | reverse complement strand
CGGGGTCCTGCGGCCGACGCGGCGACGCCCACGGCGGCGAACGCCGCCAGACCCGCAGTGCCGACGCGGGGCCGCCGGCGGGACACGACGCCGAGGACCATCCCGAACACGGCGGCGAACGCCAGGATCCCGACGACCAGTGCCAGCTTGTCGTTGGTGCCGAACGTCTGGATGGCGAATCGCTCGACCGCGCGGGGTACCCGGTCGATGAGCTCGCCGGCCACCGCCTCGACCGGCGATGCCAGGCCGTCGTCGGCGCCCGCGACCAGCTCACCGGCGCCGAGCGCGGCGCCGGCCGAGACCAGTCCGGCCAGCGCCGCTCCGGCTGCGCCGGCGGGCGCCTCCGCCGTCCCGGCGGCGCGGTTCGCCGCCTGCGAGCTCGGCACCTGGAGGCGCTGGGGCGCCGCCCCGGATGTGTCCGTCCATTCCATGTGCGGCGTATCCGGCGCCGCGGCCGCCGGCGGATGACGGGAGAGCGGGCGATCGCGTCAGGCGGAGCGCACGACGTTGCCGGATGCGACGATCGGCCCGGTCGGCGCGGGCGAGCCACCCGCCGGTTCCTCGCTGATCGCCAGCTTGGCCGTCGACGAGGGCAGGCTGAGGGGCACGGCCTCGTCGTGGCCGTCGCCCAACAGGCCCAGAGACTCCGGGCGGGCGCCGTCGACGGACCAGAGCTGGTACTCGCGCTGGGCCGACAGCGCCGGAAGCCCCTCGAGCACCAAGACGTCGCCGTCGTCGTTCGCCACGACCTTCGCGACGTCGGCACCGTGGGCATCGGCGAGCACGGCAATGGTCGGCCCATCCGTGGACACGCCGGCCAGAGTGCCGGAGCCGCTGCCGTCGTTGTCCAGCTGAGTCCCGACGCCCACGCCCACGACGGCCACCACCGCTGCGGCGGCCGCCAGCAGGGCCAGGCGGCGCCGCATCCCGCGGCGACCGGCCGACCGGTCCAGATGCGCCACGTTGGGGCTGACCGGGTGCACCGGCGTCCCGTTCATCGGAGCAACATCGCCGGCGCGGATCTGCGCTTCGACGGCGTCCCACAGTTCGGGAGGGGGGCCGTCCTCGACGAGCACCCCCAGGGCCTCCTCATGGGCGGCGAGCTCCTGCCGGCACGTCGCGCACATGGCGAGGTGCGCCTCGACCTCCTCGGCCTCGCCCCCCTCGAGGGCGTCGAGGGCATAGAGCGCCAAGTCGTCCAAGGGGTGCCCCTCGCTGCGCTGGCGGCCTGTCACGGGGCTCACAATGTCACCCCCTCGGCCTCGAGGAGGCGTCGCAATCCCTCGAGGCCGCGACGGATGCGGCTCTTCACCGTCCCCTCGGGGGCGCCGAGCAGGGCTGCGGTCTCGCGATAGCTGTGGCCGCCGAAGTAGGCGAGCACGATGGCGTCACGGTCGTCGGCGGCCAGGCGATCGAGGGCGCGCCTCACGTGGTCGGCGAGGGAGGCGAGCAGGCTGGCCGCCTCGACGTCGCCGGAGGGGGGCGGGGTTGGAGCCATTCGCGCCGCTCGCTCCTGGCGTCGCTGGCGCGCCGTCTCGGACCGCACCACGTCGACGGCGCGCGCGTGCGCCTGGGCCACGAGCCACGATCGCAGCTTGCCCCGCTGGGGATCGAAGCGCTCGGGTCGCCGCCAGAGATCCACGAACACGGTCTGGCACACGTCCTCGGCCGACGCCCGGTCGCCGCAGACCCGTTGTGCGACGGCCCAGACCGCCCCGCTGTACCGGCGGTAGACCTCCGCCACCGCCCGCTCGTCGCCGCGGGCCACGGCGGCCACAAGGTCGGGATCGCTCGCCGAGGCGGCCGCTTCCGGGTGTGACGTCATCATGACTCCAGCCATTTGCGAACCACGGGACCTCGTCGCGCCGGACATGCCGCTTGTAGTTCGGAGCCGACCGCCGGGTGGATGACACAAAGCCATTCGCGCGGAATGCGGTTGGTGGGAGCGCGGACAGCCGCCAGGATGGTCGGCCATGCTGTCGGTCCGCGGTCTCTCGGTCGAGGTGGGCGGCACCCTCGTGGTCGAGGGCGCCGCCCTGACCGTGCGCGCCGGCGACAGCGTCGGCCTCGTCGGCCGCAACGGCGCCGGCAAGACGACCCTGCTCAAGGTCCTCGGTGGCATGGCCGAGCCGAAGGCGGGCGTCATCCAGCGACCGGACGCCTTCGGCTACCTCCCCCAGGATCCGCACCTCGACCAGATCCCCGCGCACGTCACCGCGCTCACGCACGTGCTCGGCGGGCGCGACCTCGACGCCCTCGCCGACCGGCTGGAGGAGCTGCGGCTCAGGATGGAGGCCCAGCCGGGCGAGGACGCGCTCGTCCGGAGGTGGAGCCGGGCGCACGACCGCTTCGAGCACGAGGGCGGGTACGCCGCCGAGGCCGAGGCGAAGCGGCTCCTCGCCGGACTTGGCCTGCGCCAGGACCGGGCCGCCATGCCCATCACGGTGCTGTCTGGCGGCGAGCGGCGACGCGTGGAGCTGGCACGGATCCTGTTCGCGGGCAGCGAGCTGCTCCTCCTCGACGAGCCCACCAACCACCTCGACAACGACGCCCGGGAGTGGCTGTTCGGCTTCCTGCGCTCCTACCGCGGGGCGCTCGTGATCGTCAGCCACGACCTCGAGCTGCTCGACGAGTCGATCACCCGGGTCCTGCACCTCGACCGCCCGGGCGAGGCCGACATCGGCGAGCTGACCGAGTACAAGGGCACCTACACGCAGTACAAGGTCGCCCGCGCCCGCGACGAGGAGCGCCGGGCGAAGCTCGCGTCCCGGCAGCAGGCGGAGATCGCCCGGCTCCAGACCCTCGTGGACCGCTGGGGCGCGAAGGCCTCGAAGGCCAGCTTCGCCAATGCGCTCGAGACCCGCATCGCCCGCATCCGCTCCGAGGCGGCGGACGCTCCCGCGGCCCGGCGCGGCCTGCGCCTCCGGCTCCCCGAGCCACCACCCTGTGGCCGCACCGCGCTCACCGTGGCGGCGCTGTCGAAGGGATACGGCGGCGGTGCCCCCGTGTTCGAGGACGTCACGTTCGACATCGGCCGCGGCGAGCGGCTGTTGGTCCTCGGGCTCAACGGCGCCGGCAAGACCAGCCTCCTGCGCATCCTGGCGGGCACGGCCGACCCCGACACGGGCGCCGTCACGGCCGGCCATCAGGTCACCATCGGCTACTACGCACAGGAGCACGAGGGCATCCGGGCGGGCGCCTCGCTGTTCGAGCACATGAGCGAGGCCGCGCCCCGCCTCGACAACCAGATGCGGCGTCGCCTCCTCGGCACCTTCGGGTTGTCGGGCGACAAGGTGTTCCAAGACGCCGCCACCCTCTCGGGCGGCGAGAAGACCAAGCTGGCCCTCTCGTTGCTGGTTGCCGGGCGCCACAACGTGCTGCTCCTCGACGAGCCGACCAACAACCTCGACCCGCCGTCACGCGAGGCCGTCGCGGCGGCGCTGGCCAGCTGGGCCGGCACGATGGTGATCGTCAGCCACGACACCGGCTTCGTGCGCGACCTGGCACCCGACCGGGTGCTGCTGATGCCCGAGGGCGACGTCGACTTCTGGTCGGACGACCTGCTCGACCTGGTCGAGCTCGCGTAGAGGTCGAGCGGGCCTCCTCGTCGTCGTCAGCCCGAACCGGACGGCGTCTGCGGTCCCGTTCACCGAGTGGCGCGGACTACACCGAGGTCCGGTGGGCCGCCGGTCGGCCGTCCACCGTGGGGGGCGCCGGCTGGAACCGCATCCACACCGTCGAGCACCGGACGCCGCCGGCCCGACAGCGGGATGTGGTACACGAGGTCTCCGTCGGTCTTGAACGCCACTGCGTCCGCCACGAGGGTGCCGTCCACCCTGGCGGCCCTCCGGACCCGCCGATGGTGCCGGCGCACGTAGTAGGCCACCCGCGCCACCTCGACGGCGCCCAGTAGCGCAACCGCGACCGGTGCGATCGCCAATGCGGGAACGTTGCCCAGCTCCGGGGCGTGCATGGCGGCCCCCAGGACAACGGCGCCGGTCAGCGTGACGTCCTTGATCAGCCGGTCGGTCCAGAGCCTCGGCAACCGGACCCCCTCCTGGTGGGCCGCCACCCGGAGGTATGCCGCAGACAGGCCAAAGACCGCGGCCGCGCCCGTCAACGCCGCCCACGCTGTACGGCCACCCACCTGCAGATGGGCACCGATCCCGATCAGGATGACTGCGTCGCCGACGTTGAGAACTGCCCCACCGAGCCAATCAGGGTTGTACGACATCCACCGGTGGCTCGTCGCGGTCGGCGGCGGGGGTGTGCTGGCTGCCGACACGACGGCTCGAGCGGCGACGATCAACGCCGCAGCGGCGAGGTGTCCGGCGGCGAGCGTGCCTGCGGCGCCGAGGGCCAGCCCAATCAACGCCACACGTGCGCCGGCCCGCCAGCGCTCCGCCCACGCGGTGCGGCGGCCTAGCAGGGAGACTCGCAGGTAGGCGCGCGTCACCCGCGCCTCCATCCCCCGACCCGCCTTGACGACTCGGCTCTGCGGCCTGTCTTCGACCTGATAGCCGTCGATGACCCGGTGCATGATCTCGTTGAGGACACGTTCGGCACGCTGTCGCGAGCGCTCCGACGTCGGCGATCGTCGGTCGGCGTGGAGGTCGTCGATCCGCATGAGGGTCTCGATGTCGACGTCGGTCGTGTGATCGAGATCCCGCCGGGCGTCGACGGCCGGGGGACACGATGAACGGGCGCCATAGCCCACATCCGACAGGAGTTGCTCGACTTCGTCCCGGGTGCGCCGAGCCTCGTCCCGCAGGCGTGTGATCGTGGCTGCGTCCACGTACGTCCCTGCCTCGCGGTCCCACGGGTCCGCGTCGGCGCCGTCAGGCGCGGGGGCGCGATCGTCCGCCACCGGTGGCGAGTCGCCCCCAGCGAGACAGGCGGCAACCGGCCGGCCGTGGCGGTGACGGCGACGCCGAGGAAGGAGTGCGGCCACGGCGGCACCACGTACACGATGGAGAGCCCGTCCCGTGTCGATCATGTCTCAGGATCCTCGCTGGTCGGGTCTGTCTTCTCTATGTCCCACAGGACGCGCATCTCCTCGCCGAGCCGCCGGCGCAACCGTTTCAGACTCTGCGTCAGGGCGTTCGGCGTCATCCCGAGGAATCGCGCCATGTGGCGATGCTCCAAGAGGCCGTGCTTGTCCTTGAGCTCGGGGCGAGCCAGGTCGTCCAGCCTTCGCGGGTTCCTGTCGATGGCCCACGCGGCCAGCAGAGCCGGCACGCTCTCCGCCGTCGTCAGGAGCGCACCAACACGATGCCGATACCGGTCGATAGCGACGCGCGGCGCCGACGGCGGGAAGGACAGCAACGCCTGATCGAGCGCATATGCCCGGACCGCGGCCCAGCGGCGGTCCTCCTCGAGGACGTGGCGCCAGAGCCGAGCGTGGTACTCGATCTGGGCGGGTCGACCGGTCCTGATCGACTCCATCGCGGCGATCAGCGCCGCGTCCCAGATCGGCTGGCAGTCCCCGTCGAAGAAGGGACCCGCGAGGCCCGTGTTCGGGGCCACGTAGTAGTACCTGAGGAAGCGCCGGGCGGGTCCCTCCAAGCCGCCTTCGGGCCTCATGCCGTGGCGATCGAACACCGCCCGACCAGCCGCCAAGGCGACGGCGTGCTCGCGAGCCACGCCGGCGTGCTGGAGCCCCGGCAACATGTCGAACACGGCCAGCAAGCAGATCTGGCGCAGTTGCAGGCGAGCCAAGGCCAGCTCGGGAGTCACCCCCCGGGTCGGTCGTCTGGTCGACTCGTCGCCCTGCACCCTCCGCCTCCTCGTGCCCGGTGCCACGGCTTCGTGCGGGTTCGACGGCCCTGTCGATCCGGCCTGCGGGGGATTGGACCACGGACGACCACTCCAAGTGACTGATGTCGCAGACTCGCGCGCTAAACGTCACGAAACCCATCGGCCGCCCCATCATCCGAGGCCCAGCTCGCGGATCGCTCGGCGCAGCGTGTGGCGGACTATCCGCTCGAGTTCAGCCTGGCGGTCAAGGAGGCCGGACTCGACGATCTGCAGGATCGCATCGATGAAGGGTCTCAGCCCCGGATCCTGTTCCTCGGCCAGCCTGCGGGTCACCGCTCGCAGCCGCGCCGCCGAGCCGGACACCGCCAGCGCGCTTTCGACGAGGCCATCCTCGAGGATGATCTGTAGGGCGCGATAGTTATCGACCCGCAAGGAACGGGCTCCGATCCATCGATCGCTGTGATCGATGGGAATCCCGTAGGAACGTACGGGAGTGGGGGGAGCGGTCGGCATGCCGGCATGTTGACCTACCGGCTGGGCCCAGGTGACGCCCTGACGGTCTCAGTGATGGTGTCCGGCAGGGTCGACCTGAGAATTCGGCCTGGAGCGGCACCCGGCTCGCGCCGTCACTCGCTGCTGGCCGGAACTGCCCGGAGGCGTGGCCGCCCGGCCGGGGGCTGGTCAGGGAAGATGCCGGGCCGTGACCCCGACCGGCGAAGGTTGACCACGATGGCGTCCCCGGTGGTGACGACGATGGCGTTGGGGACCAGGTCGCCGGTGCCACCGGAGGCGGCGGCGCGGCTGAGCAGGCGGCGGCGCCGGCGCGCGTAGTAGGCGGTGCGGGTCAGCTCGACGATCCCCATCGCGGCCACGACGCCGGGCGCCACGAGGGTGAGCGGCGACGCGGATCCGAGGCCGCGGCTCGCCGTGACCGCCGCCGCCACCACCGCCCCGGTGAGCGCCACGTCCTTGGCGGCCCGCTCGATCCACAGGCGCGGCAACCGCAGCCCCTGCTCGCGGGCGGCGATCCTGCTCACCGTGGCCAGCAAGCCGAACAGCGCCGCCGCCATCGTCAGCGCGGCCCACGCCGACCGCCCACTGGCGTGGAGCCCGGCCGCGAGGCCGGCGAGGATCAGCGCGTCCGCGCCGTGGCTGCACACCGAACTGGCCCAGTCCGGGTTGTAGCCGATGAGCCGGCGCCAGGTGCTGACCGAGGGCGCCGGCGGCGCGGTCACCGCCGCCAGCGTCACCCGCGTCCCGATCAGGATCGCCGCCACGACGACGTACCCCCCAGCCAGCAGGATGGCGCCGGCGGCCGCCAGGGCCAGCAGCACCCAGCGGGACACCGGCTCCCACCTCGCTGCCACCGGCGCGTGGTCGTCGAACACCGTGAGGCGGGCGTACGCCCGGCGGACGCGCTCGTCGACGCTGCGCAGCCGGCGCACCAGCCGGCTGGGCGGTGGGTCGCCGACCTGGTAGCCGTCGACGATGCGGTGGAGCGCCTCGGCGAGCACGGTCGTGGCGTGCTGCCGCTCCCGCGGGGATGCCGAGCGCATGCGACGGGCGTGGAGCTCGTCGATGCGCTGCAGCGTGTCGACATCGACGTCGAGGCCGGCGTCGAGGTCGCGCCGGGCGTCGAGGTCGGGAACGCGCGCAGCTTCCCGGGCTTCGGGAACCAGCCCGGCGGCGGCCAGGCGTTGCGCAATGCGCTCACGGCTCTGGCCGGCCGCCGCCTGGAGGCGGGCGACGTCGCGAGCATCCAGCCGGGGGTCCGCCTGACGGCGCCAGGCGTACGCGTTCGGCAGGGGGTCGTCCGCTTGGTCGCCGGTCGACTCCGCCGTCTCAGTGCCATCGCGGCCGGCGGATGTGGCATGGGGCAGGTCCATGGCGCTCAGCTCTCCTGTTCGCCGTCGTAGTCGTCGGTCTTCTCGACTTGCCAGAGCAACCGCATCTCCTCGCCGAAGCGGAGCCGCAACCGCCGGAGGCTCTGCGTCAGCGTGTTCGGGGTCATCCCCAGGAACGTGGCCATGTGCCGCTGTTCGAACAGGCCGTGTTTGTCCTTGACGTCGTTCCGGCTCAGGTCGCGCAGCCGGTCGGGGTTGCGCTCGATCGCCCACGTGGCGAGGAGCGCCGGCATGCACTCGGCGGTCGCCATCAGGGCGTCGATGCGTCCGCAGTAGCGCTCGATGGCCTCCCGCTCCGCCGAGGGCGGGAACGAGTGGAGGGGCTTGTGGCGCACGTAGAACCGTGCGGCCTCGGCCCGTCGATCGGGATCGCAGATGTGATCCCAAAGGCGGGCGTGGAAGTCCTGGCGGACCGGGACGCCCGACACGATCGCCTCACGGGCCGCCAACAGGACCGCGTCCTTGAGCAGGCCGGTGTCGCCGGCGAAGAACGGGCCCGCCAGCCCGAGGTTGGGGAAGACCCAGGTGAAGCTGAAGAACAGCCGGGCGACCTCGGGCAGCGGCCGGTCCGGCGCCGTCGCATGCTCGTCGACGATCCGCTGTCCGGACGCCAGCGCCCGCCGATACTGGACCCGGTGCGCGTGCTGCTCGGCTTCGGTGAGAACCTCGTAGGCCGCCAGCAGCGCGATGTCTCGCAGGTCGAGCTTGGCCACGGCCAGCTCGGGGGCGACCCGCTCCGTTTGTCGCCGCGTCGGGGTGTCGACTGCCACCGTCACCTCCTCGTTTCGTGAGGTCGACGGCGCTGTCGACGGACATTCCGCTCGTGTCTGTCTCTCGAGTGGCGGGACCGTACCCAGCCGCCCGAGTTGGGATGACATGGGGGCGGTGACGATCGGATGTCGGTTCGGCGACGAAGGTGTTCCCCTCACGCGAGGCCCAGCCGGTTGCGGCCGAGGCGCAGGGAGTGCAGGACGACCCGCCGCAGCTCGTCCTGCACCTCCCCGATCGCGGTCTGGGCGGTGGCCATGATCGGCTCGATCGCCAGGTGGGCCTCGGCCGGGTCGAGCCCACTGTCGAGGACGAGGCGGCGAGCCTCCGCACGCATGTGCAGCGCCGCGGCACTGGCCTCCACGCCACACCCGACAAGGCGTTCGATTGCTGCGGCCTGGAGGGCGAGGTACTCGTCGACGGCGCCGGGGCCGATGCCGGGGGCAGCGCCGGGGCCGATGCGATCCGCCCCGATGCGCCGAGTGGCGAGCTGGGGGTGGGGGTCCCATGCGGTCATGTCCCGCAGTGCAGCAGGCCTCCCCGGTTGGGATGACAGGTGAGCCGCTACGGTGCGTTCCCGATGAGGGTCCACCTGGTCGACGGCACGTACGAGCTGTTCCGCTACCACTTCGCGCCCAACAACCGCGACCTCCACAGAGGAGCCACCGTGGGCGTGGTGGGCACGTTGCTGCAGCTCGTCGCGGACGGCGCGACCCATGTGGGGGTCGCCACCGACCATGTCATCGAGTCGTTCCGCAACGACCTCTGGCCGGGCTACAAGTCGTCGGCGGGCATGCCCCGTGAGCTCCTGGCGCAGTTCCCCGTCGTCGAGGACGCGATGGCAGCGGCCGGGTTCGTGGTGTGGCCGCAGGTGGAGCTCGAGGCCGACGACGGCCTGGCCACGGCCGCGGTCATCGCCGCCGCCGACGAGCGCGTCGATCAGGTGGTGATCTGCACGCCCGACAAGGACCTGGGCCAGTGCGTCGGCGGCAAGGTGGTGCAGCTCGACCGGCGCAAGGGCCTGGTGCTCGACGCCGCCGGGGTGGAGGAGCGATTGGGGGTGCCACCGACCTCGATCCCCGACCTCCTGGCGCTGGTGGGCGACTCTGCCGACGGCTTCCCGGGCCTGGCCGGGTGGGGCGCCAAGTCGGCGGCTGCGGTCCTGCGGCGCTGGGGCCACCTCGAGTCGATCCCCGCCGACCCGGTGACCTGGGACTCGGGCGTTCGTGGCGCCGCCAAGCTCAACGCCGTGCTGCGCGACGAGTTCGAGCTGGCCCTGCTGTTCCGTCGCATCGCCACCGTGGAGACCGACGCCCCCGTCAGCGACAACGTGGACGACCTGCGCTGGGTCGGCCCCCCGGATCCGGCCGCATTCGCCGAGCTGTGCGAGCGCCTCGACGCGCCGCGCCTCCGGGATCGGATGGCGCAGGTCACCGCCGTGGCGGCGTCACGCGCCTAGCGCGCGTGGCCGGCGCTCGCCGTCACAACATGGGATCGGCGATGTCCAGCGCAGCCAGCTTGTCGGGATTGACCACGCTGTAGAGGGTGGTGATGGCGCCGTCGTGGACGTGCGCGGTGAGCGTCAGCAACCAGCGGCCGCCATCCGAGACGACCACGCCGGGCTCGCCGTTGACCACGGCCGACTCGACCGCGAGGTCCAGGGTCCCCAGCCGCCGGCTGATGTTGACCAGGAGCCTGGCAACCCGCTCGCGGCCCACCACCGGCCGGCGGGCGGCGTACGCCTGCGCTCCGCCGTCACTGATCAGCACCGCGTCCTCGGCCAGCAGCGACAGCACGCGTTCGACGTCCCCCGACGTCACCGCCGCCACCAGGTCGCCGACCATGCGGTCGGCGTCGTCGGGCACCTCGTGCCGTGCCGTGCCCTCCCGTATCCGGCGGCGGGCGCGGCTGGCGATCTGCCGGCAGGCCTCGGGACTCCGCTCGACCGACCTGCCGATCTCGGCGAACGGCACGTCGAACACGTCCGCCATCAGGAACACCACTCGCTCCAGCGGACCTAGCGTCTCCAGCACCCGGAGGAACCCGAAGGTCATCGACTCCGCCAGCTCCGTCGCGACGGCGGGGTCGTCGACGGATCCGGCGTCGGTCGTGCTCCCGAAGACCGGCTCGGGGAGCCAGGGCCCGACGTAGCTCTCGCGGCGATGTCGTGCCGAACGCAGATGGTCGAGCGCCAGCCGGGCCACGACCCGCGTCAGCCACGCCGCGGGATTGTCGATCGTGGCGCCGTCGGTGCGCCGGGCACGCAGCCAGGCCTCTTGGACGATGTCCTCCGCCTCGACCCGCGACCCCGTGATGCGGTACGCGAGTCCGACGAGCAGCGGGCGCTCGGCCACCATCGTGGCGAGGACGGGGTCGTCGGGATCGCCGTGGGACCCGGCGCGACCGGCCGCGCCGTTGGATTGGGCCCGGACCGCCCCGGGAAGCCGGCGAGGTGGCATCTTCCTGGAGTGTCGCGCCGACGCCCGGGTGCGGCCGCGGTCATCGGTCACGATCCTGCCCGACCCCGACCCCCACCCCCTGCTGGCGTCGGGCGGACGCCCGACTCGTGGCTGTCGCAACGGCGCGCACGATCGCGTCGCCCTCCAGGTCCACGGCCGCACGCCGCCCGGCGTCCTCGCCGCTGGCCAGCGCGGCGTCGGCCAGGTGGCCCCGTGGCCCGACCCAGTCGCCGGCGACGAGCACGCCGTCGTGACCGGTGTCGCCGACGTCGATCCGGCCCGCCAGGCCGACGCCCGGCACCGGCACGGCGCCGGTGACGGTCATCCTGTGGAGGTACCGGACGTGGGCCGCCGCATCGGGGTCGGCGCCGGCGAGCCGAGCGTGCTCGACCAGCTCGGCGCGCGCCGCGTCGGGCGAAGGGTCCTCGTCGGGCCGCAGGTAGCGCAGTCCGTGGACCACCGACCCGTCCGCCGGGGCCAGGTCCGCCGGAGGGCAGTGGCGGATGAGGTACAGCGGACGGTCCAGCCCCAGGAGCACGGTCATGTCCGGCGGCGTGGCGAACCCCATGTCCAGGCAGGCGGCGCGGGCCGGTGGACCGAGGTCGTCCCAGGCCGGTGGACGATCGGGCAGCAGGGTCGCGCACGCCGTCGGTGTGCCGACGGCAATGACGACCCGCCGGGCCAGCAGGGTGCCGCCGTCGGTCTCCGCGAGGATCGGCTCAGGGGCGTCGCCGCCGGAGGGCCCGTCGTTCGCGGCCAGCGCAACCCGGACCCGGCCGCCGTCGGGGGCCACCAGCCGCACCCGCGCCCCGGGTTGGAACTCGGCGCCCCGCAGGCTGGCGGCACGGGCGAGACCGTCGACCAGCGTCGACCAGCCGCCGTCGAGGTACTCGACGCCGTCGTTCAGTGCCATCTGGACCTGGGCGGCCACCAGGTCGGCGGACACGCCGGCCATGTCGACCACGTAGGTGGCCGTCCGGGCCAGCATCTCGGCGAACTCCCGGGCACCGCCCACGAGCCCCAGCTCGTCGAACCAGGCGGCGGCCGAGCGGTCGGCCAGCGCCGCCGGCTTCCACCGGGGAGCGGCGGCGAAGACGCGCGCGACCCTGGCCTTGTCCCGCGTCGTCAGCATGCGCGTGCGAGCGATGCCCACAGGCCCCAGGCCGAGTGCGCCCACCCGGTCGCCGCGGCGCACCCGGGCACCGTCCAGGATCGGCGCGTGCCCCCGCACGCCCACGCCGAGCCGCTCGAGCACGGACCGGCCGGCGCCGGCCCGGTAGAGGGCGTGGGCGCCACGGTTGAGCCGGAATCCGCCCACCTGGTCCGTCCTGGCGCGGCCACCGGGGCGTTGGCCGTCGAGCACCAGGACCGACGCCCCGCCCCCGGCCGCGGTTGCCGCGGCGGTGAGGCCGGCCAGGCCGGCGCCCACGACGATCACGTCCCAGTGCCTCTCCATGTGTGACTCCTAGATCGGGGTGCGTTCACCACCCCGACGAGACAGCCACAAGATCCGTGACAGCAGCACCCGCTGTCCACGGGCGCCGGGCCCCTGACCGCTAACCGTTTCTTGGGAGCTCCCTGAACGGCGTGTTCTTGTCGAAGCCGGGCTCCTTGGGCAGACCGAGCACGCGCTCGCCGATGATGTTGCGCTGCACCTGGTCGGTCCCTCCGTAGATGGGCGGGCCCTGGGCAAACAGCGCCATCTCGGTGACCCCGCTCAG
>Ga0081455_10006416_pt1 | contig 12613 bp, 17 predicted proteins | sample TabmetS3T2R1_FD_70207 | JGI IMG/M metagenome (GOLD analysis project Ga0081455, IMG submission 70207) | Tabebuia heterophylla rhizosphere microbial communities from the University of Puerto Rico - S3T2R1 | ecosystem: Host-associated > Plants > Roots > Rhizosphere ... | reverse complement strand
CACCCCGAGGGTTTCCGCGTCGGCTACATCCACGACTGGAAGTCGAACTGGTTCGAGGAGAAAAACTTCGCCGACGTCCTCCAGGAAGACCTGGCGATCCGCGACCACATCGTCAACAAGCTCTCGCACGCGGGCCTCTCGGACATCACGATCGAGCGCCGCGGCGAGGTCGCGGTCGACATCCACACCGCCCGGCCCGGAATCGTGATCGGCAAATCGGGCTCGGAAGTCGACGCCCTGCGCAAAGAGCTGCACAAGCTCACCGGTAGCCCGGTCAAAGTCAACATCCGCGAGGTCAAACGGCCCGAGCTCGACGCCAAGCTGGTCGCCCAGTCGATCGCCGAGCAGCTGCAGAACCGGGTCGCTTTCCGGCGGGCGATGAAACGCGCCCTCACCTCGGCGATGCGCTCCGGCGCCAAAGGGGTCAAGGTCCAGGTCTCGGGCCGGCTCGGCGGCGCCGAGATGGCGCGGACCGAAAGCTACTCCGACGGCCGTGTGCCGCTCCACACGCTGCGCGCCGACATCGACTACGGCTTCTTCGAGGCGCGGACGACGACCGGCCGGATCGGCGTCAAATGCTGGATCAACAAGGGCGAGGTGATGCCCGAGGGCTTCCGTTCCGATCTCGTCTCCGAGAACGAGCCCCCGGCCGGCGGCCCCGGGCGCGGGCGCGACGGTGGCGGCGGCCGTGGCCGTGATGGCGGCGGTGGCCGCGGGCGCGACGGCGGTGGCCGCGGGCGCGACGGCGGCCCGGGCGGTCGTGGTGGCCCCGGCGGTCGCGGTGGCGGACCGGGCGGCGGCCGAGGCCGTGGAGGTGGTCGTTAGCGATGACTCCTCCCACCCCAGCACACCTCAGCCGGCTGCAAACCGGCACTGGATCTTCGTCCTCGGGCTTGCCTTTGGTTCCACCAAGGGCTGCACCCTGCGGCCTCGCCCAGTTTGGTTTTCGCTCGGCTGAGGCGCACTGGGCCGGAAGGAGGCACCGCTGATGTTGATGCCGAAACGGGTCAAGCACCGCAAACAGATGCGGGGCCGGATGCGCGGCTACAACAAGGGCGGCAGCTCCGTCGCCTTCGGCGAGTACGGCCTCAAGGCGCTCGAGCGCGGCTGGATCACCAACCGCCAGATCGAGGCCGCCCGCGTGGCGATGACCCGCAAGATCAAACGTGGCGGCAAGGTCTGGATCAACGTCTTCCCCGACAAGCCCTACACGAAAAAGCCGGCCGAGACCCGGATGGGCTCCGGCAAAGGCAACCCCGAGGGCTGGGTCGCCGTGGTCAAGCCGGGCAAGGTGATGTTCGAGCTCGCCGGTGTCCCGGAGGAGCTGGCCCGCGAAGCGCTGCGCCTGGCCGGTCACAAGCTCCCGGTGAAAACCAAATTCGTGAAGCGCGAGGGGGCCGAGCAGCAGTGAAGGCCACCGAGGTGCACAATCTGAAAGACGACGAGCTGGTGGCGAAACTGATCGACGCCAAGCAGGAGGCCTTCAACCTCCGCTTCCGGCACGCCACCGGCGAGCTCGAGAACACCGCCCGCCTGGGCGCCGCCAAACGCGACGTGGCGCGGCTGCTGACCGTGGCCCGGCAGCGTGGGATCGATGTCGAGAAAGAGACGCGACGGATATGAGCGACGACGAGACGAAAAAAGACGAGAGCGCTGAGGAGCCCCAGGCCGAGGAGGCCCCGGTCGAGGAGGCTGCTGCTGCCGAGGAGGCTGCGCCCGAGGCTGAGGCGCCCGCCGAGGAGGCTGCGGCCGATGAGGCCGCTGCTCCCGAAGCCGAGGCTGCGCCCTCCGAGCCTGACCCGCTCGACGAGCTGCCCTGGAAGGAGCGGCGCCGCATCCTGCGCTCACGTGAGCCGCACGAGGCCGGTCCCCAGCAGGGCCCCGAGGAGCGCGCCGCCGCCCGCGAGCAGCGCCGCAAGCGCAAGGCCGGCGAACGCCGCAAGGAACGCGCCGCCACCAAATCGGCGAAGACTCCCGGCACCGGCACCCCGGCCGCCGAGCGCGATGCCAACGCACCGAAGGTGCGGCAGGGCATCGTCGTCTCCGACAAGGGCGACAAGTCGATCACGGTGCGGATCGAAATCGCCCGCCGTCACCGGACCTACGAGAAGATCGTCCGCCGCTCGCGCACGCTGCACGCGCATGACGAGCGCAACGAGGCCGGCGAGGGCGACGTCGTCCGCGTCGTCGAGACCCGGCCGCTGTCCAAGACCAAGCGCTGGCGCTTGGTCGACGTGGTGGAGAAAGCGCGATGATCCAGCAGGAGTCACGACTGAAAGTCGCCGACAACTCGGGCGCCCGCGAACTGCTCTGCATCCGCGTCAAGGGCGGCTCGCACCGTCGCTACGCGAGCGTCGGCGACGTCATCACCGCGACCGTCAAATCGGCCAACCCGCAGGGCGGCGTCCGCAAGGGCGAGGTCGTCCAGGCCGTCGTCGTCCGCACCCGCAAGCCGCTGAGCCGGCCCGACGGCACCTACATCTCCTTCGACGAGAACGCTGCGGTGCTGATCGACCCGGCCAACAACAACCCGCGCGGTACCCGCATCTTCGGCCCCGTCGCCCGCGAACTGCGCGATCGCAACTTCATGAAAATCATCTCGCTGGCCCCGGAGGTGCTCTAGCCGTGGCCAAGAGCATGCGCATCCGCACCGACGACCAGGTGCTCGTGATCGGCGGCAAGGACGCCGGCAAGACCGGCCGTGTGACGCGGACCGAACCGAAGCGCCAGCGCGTCTACGTCGAGGGCCTGAACATCGTCAAGCGCCACGAACGGCCGCGCTCGACCGGCGACATGGCCACCGCCAACCCGGGCGGCATCGTCGAGAAGGAGGGGCCGATCCACGTCTCCAACGTGATGCTGCTCGACCCGAAAGGGAACAAAGGCACGCGGGTCGGCGTCCGCCGCGACGACGGCGGCAAGCGGGTCCGGTACGCGAAGCGCAGCGGGCAGGCGATCGACTGATGGAGGCGAGCACCGTGGAGCCCACCACGCAGGCGGCACCGCCGCCGCGCCTGCGCGAGAAATACGAGAACGAGGTGATGCCGGCCCTGACCAGCCGCTTCGGCTACTCGACGCCGATGGAGGTCCCGCGCCTCGAGAAGATCACCCTCAACATGGGCCTCGGTACCGAGAAACAGGACAAACGCAGCTTCGAAAACGCGCAGGAACAGCTGGCGACGATCGCCGGCCAGTACCCGAACGTGCGCCGCGCCCGCAAGTCGGTCGCCTCGTTCAAACTGCGCGAGGGGATGCCGGTCGGCGTCTCGGCGACGCTGCGCCGGGCCCGCATGTGGGAGTTCCTCGACCGCCTGACCTCGATCGCGGTACCCCGCATCCGCGACTTCCGCGGTCTCAACCCGCGCTCGTTCGACGGCCGTGGCAACTACTCGATGGGCATCAAAGAGCAGCTGATCTTCCCGGAAATCGACTACGACTCGGTCGACGTCGTGCGTGGCCTGGACGTGACGATCACGACCAGCGCCAAGACCGACCTCGAGGCCTTCGAGCTGTTGCTCCGGCTCGGCCTGCCGTTCGCCGAGGAGGGCCGCCCGGGCCAGGCCGAGCGTGAAGAACGCAAAGCCGAAGAAGAAGAGGAGCAGCGCAAGGAGGAAGCCCGCCAAAAGGCCGAAGTCGAGCAGGCGGCGCTGGAGCAGCTGAAAGAAGAGAACCCGGAGGCTTACGCGAAGCCCGAAGCCGAGGAAGGCGAGGGCGAGGGTTCGGAGAGTGGCGAGGACGGGGCCGGCGAGGGCTCCGACGAGCAGAGCTAAGAGAGAAAGAGATGGCCAAGACTTCCCAGAAGGTCCGCCAGGGCCGCAAACCGAAGTTCAAGACGCGCAGCTACAACCGCTGCCGCCGTTGCGGGCGCCCCCGCGCGTACTACCGCAAGTTCGGCCTCTGCCGGATTTGCCTGCGCGAGGCTGCCCACGAGGGCTACATCCCCGGCATGACGAAGTCGAGCTGGTAGGACCATGCACACCGACCCGATCGCCGATTACCTGACCCGGATCCGCAACGGGATCCGCGCTGGCCACGACGAGGTGGAGATTCCCGCCTCGAACCTGAAGATGGAGCTGTCGCGGATTCTCAAGGAGCAGGGCTACATCAACGACTTCCACAAGAAGCCGGCGCGGGTCGGCGAGACGATCAACGTCGAGCTGAAGTACACCGAGGACCGCCGGCCTGTCATCCTCGGGATCGAACGAGTCTCGCGCCCGGGGCGCCGCCGCTACGTGAACCACACGCAGATCCCGCGGGTTCAGGGCGGTACCGGGACCGCGATCGTCAGCACCTCGACCGGGGTGATGACCGGGCACGACGCGCGCCGCAAAGGCGTTGGCGGCGAGGTAGTCGCCTACGTCTGGTGAGGAAAGAACCATGAGTCGAATCGGAAGAAAGCCAGTTACGGTCCCGGAGGCGGTCTCGGTCGAGATCGGCACCGGCACGATCGCGGTGAAGGGGCCGAAAGGCGAGCTGAATCAGGCCTTCTCGCAGGAGATGGCGGTCGCCCAGGAGGACAGCACGATCGTCGTCACCCGGCCGACCGACCGCGGCGAGCACCGCGCCCTGCACGGCCTCACCCGCAGTCTGATCGCGAACATGGTCGAGGGCGTCACCGACGGCTTCGAGAAGCGCCTCGAAATCCAGGGCGTCGGCTACCGCGCCAACCTCAAAGGCAAGAACCTCGAGCTGGCGCTCGGCTTCTCGCACCCGGTCTCGATCGCAGCGCCGGAGGGGATCGAGTTCGAGGTCCCGCAGCCGACCGAAATCATCGTCCGCGGGATCGACAAGCAGCTGGTCGGTCAGACCGCCGCCGACATCCGCAAGCGGCGCCCGCCGGAGCCCTACAAGGGCAAGGGCATTCGCTACAAAGGCGAGCAGGTGCTGCGCAAGGTGGGTAAGCGCGCCTAATGTCCTCTCCTTCCCAGACAGCACGCCTCCGCCGGCTGCAAACCGGCGCTGGATCTTCGTCCTCGGACTTGCCTTTGGCACCGCCAGAGGCGGCGTCCTGCGTCCTCGCCCAGCTTGGTTTTCGCTCGGCTGAGTCGCACTGCCCGGAAAGGAGAGGACATTGACGGTCGTCACCAAGCGACAGGCGCGCCTGCGCCGCCGTCGCCGCGTCCGCGCCCGCGTGGTCGGTACCGCGGAGCGTCCGCGGCTGTCCGTCTACCGCTCCAACAAGGGCCTCTTCGCCCAGCTGATCGACGACTCCGCCGGCCACACCCTGGCGGCGGTCAACTGGACCGAGTCGGAGCTGCGCGAGCTCGCCCCGACCGAGCAGGCGAAGAAGGCCGGCGAACTGCTGGCCGAGCGCGCCAAGGGGGCCGGGATCGAGTCCTGCGTCTTCGACCGCGGCGGCTACCAGTACCACGGCCGCGTCCGCGCCCTCGCCGAAGGAGCACGAGAGGGGGGACTGGCCTTCTAGGGAGCCCCGGCTCCGCTACCCTGGCCTGCCGCTTATGAAGATGACTGCGCAAAACGCCGAGACGGTCAGCCCGCGCGGGCTCGACCTGCAGGAGCGGGTGATCGAGATCAACCGCGTCGCCAAGGTGGTCAAGGGCGGCCGCCGCTTCTCCTTCACCGCGCTCGTCGCCGTCGGCGACGAGGAGGGCGTGGTCGGGATCGGCTACGGCAAGGCCCGCGAGGTCCCGCTGGCGATCCAGAAGGGCGTCGAGGACGCCCGCAAGAACTTGATCCGCGTGCCCAAATACGGGCAGACGATCACCCACCCGATCATCGGCCGCTACGGCGCCGGGCACGTCGTCCTGCGCCCGGCCAGCCCCGGTACCGGGGTGATCGCCGGCGGCGGCGTCCGCGCCGTGCTCGAGCTCGGTGGGGTGCGCGACGTGCTGACGAAATCGATCGGGACGCAGAACCCGATCAACCTGGTCAAGGCGACGATGGATGGGCTGATCAACTTGAGGCGGCCTGAGGAGGTTGCCGAGCTGCGGGGGCTCACCGTGACTCAGGTCCTCGGGCTTGACGGGGGCAACGGGAACGGCGCTGGGACTGGCGAGCACCTGGATGCGGGTCCTGTCTCCGCCGAGGAGAAAGCTTCCGAGCCGACCGCAGAGGCCGCTGAGGCCGCTGCCGCGCCCGAGGTGGCGCCGGCCGCTGACGCGACGCCGTCGGCCGAGCCGGTTCCCGCCGAGGAGGGCGCCGCGCCGCCGGCCGCCGAGGCTGAGGAGGCTCCGGTCAGCGAGGAGTCGCAGTCGTGAGCGCGGTGAAGATTGCCCAGGTCAAGTCGCCGAACGGGACGAGTCCGCGGCAGAAAGCGACCTTGAAGGCGCTTGGGCTGGGGCGGATCGGCAAGTCGGTCGAGCGCGAGGACTCGCCGCAGCTGCGTGGGATGGTCCACGCCGTCCGTCATCTCGTAGACGTGGAGGAGAAGTGACCGAAGAGATCGGCCTCCACAACCTCAAGCCGGCCCCCGGCTCGCGCCGGCCGCGCAAGCGCGTCGGCCGCGGCGAGGGCTCGGGCTACGGCAAGACCGCCGGCCGCGGCCAGAAGGGCTACGGCTCGCGCTCGGGCTCCAAGCGCCGCGCCCGCTTCGAGGGCGGCCAGAACCCGATCCACATGCGGATGCGCAAGCTGCGCGGCCCGAACAAGAAGATGTCGATGCCGTTCGAGCCGTTCCGGACGCACACCCAGCCGGTCAACCTGGCCGACCTGGAGAAGAAGTTCGACGACGGCGCGGCGGTCGATCTCGACGCCCTGCGCGCGGCCGGCCTCGGCACGCGCAAGAACATCCCCGTCAAGATCCTCGGGCGCGGCGAGCTGACCAAGAAGCTCACCGTCCACGCCCACGCGTTCTCCAAGACCGCTCGCGAGCGCATCGAGGCTGCGGGCGGGACCTGCCAGGTCATCGAGTAGCAGCGCCGCGGCATGATCTCGACGATCCTCAACGCGTTCCGGGTCGCCGACATCCGGAAGAAGCTGGCGTTCACGGCGGCCATGCTGGCCCTGTACCGGCTCGGGGCCTATATCCCCGTGCCGGGCGTGAACACGGACGCGATCGAGCAGATCTCCAAGAACTACGCCGGCGGCAACATCCTCGGGTTCCTGAACCTGTTCACCGGCGGCGGGCTGTCCCGGATCGCGATCTTCGCGCTCGGGATCATGCCCTACATCACGGCCTCGATCATCCTCCAGCTGCTGACGGTCGTCTCGCCGTCGCTGGAGAAGCTCCAGAAGGAGGGCGAGGTCGGCCAGCAGAAGATCACGCAGTACACGCGCTACCTGACCGTCGGCCTGGCCGCCGCGCAGGCGATCGGCTACGTCTTCCTCTTCCGCTCGCAGGGCAACAGCGCGGGCGCCCCGGTGTTCGAGAACTTCACCCCGGGCGGCGTGATCCTCGTCGTGGTCTGCCTCACCGCCGGCTGCGTGCTGCTGATGTGGATGGGCGAGCTGATCACCCAGCGCGGCATCGGCAACGGCATCTCGCTGATGATCTTCGCGTCGATCGTCTCGGGCCTGCCGCAGGGCATCCAGTCGTGGTGGACCAACCCGGACCAGGTCTTCAAGGTCATGATGCCGTTCCTGGCGCTCGGCGTGATCGCGGCGATCGTGTTCGTGCAGGAGGGCCAGCGGCGGATCCCGATCCAGTACGCCAAGCGCGTGATCGGGCGCCGGATGAGCTCCGGCGGCCAGACCTACCTGCCGCTGCGCGTGAACATGGCCGGCGTCATCCCGGTCATCTTCGCCGCGTCGATCATGGCCTTCCCGCCGACCATCGGCCAGCTCATCCAGCAGCCGTGGGCGCAGGACGTCTCGGACTTCTTCAACCCGTCGAAGGCGCCCTACCTGATCGGCGAGACGATCTTCATCATCCTCTTCACGTACTTCTACACGGCGGTCACCTTCAACCCGGTTGACCAGGCCGACAACCTCAAGAAGTACGGCGGCTTCATCCCCGGGGTGAGGCCTGGCAGGCCCACGGCAGAGTTCCTCGACCGCATCCTGGCGCGGCTGACGTTCCCGGGCGCGCTGTACCTGGCCGCGGTCGCAGCCCTCCCGACGATCCTCATCAACCAGACGAGCGCGAACTTCTACTTCGGCGGCACGTCGCTGCTCATCGTCGTCGGCGTTGCGCTGGACACCATGAAGCAGCTCGAAGCGCAGCTCATGATGCGCAACTACGAGGGCTTCCTGAAGTAAGTAGGGTTCCCGGCTTCCGATGCCCGGCTCACGCTTCCTGCGCCGTTCGGAAGTCCACTCGAACTCGCCCGTAACCCCTGTGTCGGAACTCAATCTCATCCTCCTCGGCCCCCCGGGCGCGGGGAAGGGAACCCAGGCCGAGCGCCTGCGCGAGGACTTCGACCTCGCGTACATCGCCACCGGCGACATGCTGCGCAAGGCGGTGGCCGACGGCACCGACCTCGGGCAGAAGGCCAAGAGCTACATGGACAACGGCGACCTCGTGCCCGACGAGGTCATCATCGGGGTGATCCTCGAGGAGGTCGAGAGCGACGCCGCGCAGGACGGCTTCCTGCTCGACGGCTACCCGCGCACGGTCGAGCAGGCCGAAGCGCTCGCCACGGCGCTCGGGCGCCTCGAGCGCCAGCTCACCGCCGTCCTCTGCATCACGGTTCCCGACGACGAGGTCGTGCGCCGCCTGTCCGGGCGGCGCATGTGCGTCAAGTCCGGCCACGTCTACAACGTCCACACCGATCCGCCGAAGCACGACGAGGTGTGCGATCAGGACGGCTCGCGTCTCGTCCAGCGCGACGACGACCGCGAGGAGACCGTCCGCAAGCGCCTCGCCGTCTACCACCGCCAGACCTCTCCGCTCGTCCGCTATTACGAGGAGCGGGATCTCCTGCGCCGCTTCGACGGCACGCGCAGCCCGACCGAGGTCCACGATCACATCCGGGCCACGATCGCCACGCTGCGCCTCGAAGACGAGCTGTGATCATCAAGAAGTCCCCGGAGGAGATCGACCGCATGGCAGCGGCGGGCGCGATCCTCGTGCGCACGCTGCGCCTGCTCGAGGGCAAGGTCCGCGAGGGCGTCACCACCGCCGAGCTCGACGAGGCCGCCGAGAAGTTCATCCGCTCGCAGGGCGCGACTCCGGCGTTCAAGGGCTACCGCGGCTTCCCCGGTTCGATCTGCACCTCCCCGAACTCGATGGTCGTGCATGGGATCCCGGGGCCGTACAGGCTCTCGCGCGGCGACCTCATCTCGATCGACGTCGGCGTCGTGCTCGACGGCTGGGTCGCCGACGCCGCGCGGACGTTCGCGGTGGGGCCGGTGACGCCGGTGGCGCACAAGCTCCTGGACACGACGAAGGCGTCGCTGTTCGACGCGGTCGAGCAGTGCCGGGCCGGCAACCGCCTCGGCGACGTCTCGCACGCCGTGCAGGCGCGTGTCGAGAGCGATGGCCTGAGCGTCGTGCGCTCCCTTGTCGGCCACGGGATCGGGCGCTCGATGCACGAGGACCCGCAGGTGCCCAACTACGGCGATCCCGGCCGCGGGCCGCTGCTGGAGGAGGGCATGGTCCTCGCCGTCGAGCCGATGGTGAACGCCGGGCGCCACGGGGTCCGCATGGGCGACGACGGCTGGGCGATCTTCTCCCAGGACGGCTCGCTCGCCGCGCATTTCGAGTTCACGGTCGCGATCACGGCCGATGGACCGCGGATTCTCACACCGTGGCACCTGGACAATGGGGTGGAAAAAGGCTGACACGGCCCCTTCGTGCGCTGAGAGACTTGGCGCGTAGGCACGCGACCTCGCGTCGCGGCCAACCGCACTGTCCCTCTCTCGGACGCGAAAGGACCAGCCGTGCTTGCTCCCCGTCGCCGCATTCGCGGCGTAGTTCTCCTTAGCGCGCTCGCGGGCGTCTGCGCAATGGCAGCGCCCGCCGTGGCCTCAGCCCACACCTACTCGGTGGTGCTGTCTCCGTCGTCGGCCGCAGCCGGGGCGCGCGTCGAGTTCAAGGCGACGTTCACCAACAAGGCCAGCGACGTGAAGCTCGGCTCGGCCAACCTGACGGCCCCGGCCGGCTTCTCGGTAGTCAGTGCCTCCGTGCCGGTCGGCAGCGCCACGACGTCGGGCAACGTCGTGCAGCTGCGCAACCTGTACCTGCAGCCCGGCAAGTCGGTGACGGCGAAGGTCGTGGCCGATGTTCCCTGCACCGCCGGCGACAAGACCTGGTCGGTGGTCGCCAGGAAGACGGGCGACTTCACGGGCGCCGATTCCGGGCCGCGCGTCAACAGCCAGCTGACCACCACGGTGACCGGCGGTGGTTGCGCGACCGCCCTGCGCTTCGTCAACCAGCCGGCCAACGCCCGCATCAACGAGACGATCACGACCTCGCCGTACAACATGCCGCCCGGCGGGCCGGTCACCGTGGAGGTCGTCGACGGCGCCGGGCACCGCGTGACCACGTCGAGCGCGGTGATCACGGTCGCCATCGCGCCCGGCACCGGCACCGGAACGTTGCACGGGACGACGACGGCGACCGCGGTCAACGGCCTGGCGACGTTCTCCGACCTGTCGATCGACCTGGAGGGAACCAGCTACGCGCTGCGCGCCTCGAGCTCCGGACTCACCTCCGCGACCTCGGGCAGCTTCCGCATCGACGAGGCGGCGACGGTGTGCACGGAGGACAACACCTGCACGGCCACGCTCGCGAACCAGGATGCCTCGCTCGACGTGACCGCGCAGGGCAACGCGCAGGGCGACAGCGGCGTCCTGGTCATCAACCGCACCGCGGGCGCGTCGCTGGATTGCGCCGGCTACGACGAGCTGCTCGACCGCGACTTCACGGTCGACTTCCTGCCCAACCCCGGCACGGTCGGGCGCGCGAAGACCGTCAGCCTGACGATCGGCCGAGATGCGATGAAGGACTCGACGGACAACGGCGTTGCCCACCTGGAGATGTGCTTCGGCGCGCCGTTCATGTTCGCGGTCAAGAATGGAACTCCGCCACTTCAGAACCCTGCGCCCGGACTGTTCGTCGGCCTGTTGCCGGACTGCGGCACCCCGCCGTGCGTGTCGAAGCGCAAGGGGCAGGGCGGCGCGGGAATCATCGTGGCGCAGGCGCCGGGCGGGGTTCAGGACCCGCGTTACAACGGCTGAGCGATGCCATCGCGGCTGCCGTGGGGCGCCAACGGCGCCTCCGGCAGCGCGATGACTTCCAGCCGATAGAGCAGCGAGTCGCGCTCGGAGCGGCGCGCCGGCGGCTCCGACCGTCCGGTCCGTAACGCGATGTGCTGCAGCGCGTCGAGTGTCACGGCGATCTCGTAGGCGTCCTCCTGCGCGCGTGCGGAGGCCAGCGACGCCTCGAGCTCCTCCTCGGCCGTGGCGAGGTCGCCGAGCTGGGAGAAGGCGAAGCCGCGCACGCGGTGTAGCAGCGCGGTCAGCCGCGCCGCCGAGGGCAGGCCCGCGAGGAGCAGATCCGCGCTGTTGAGCGCGGCCTCAGCGCTCCCGGACATCGCGTACGCCTCGGCGGTGAGCGCCTCCACCCACGTCACGTCATCGGTGGCGTGCAGGTCCTTGAAGGCGAGGTAGGCCTGACGCAGCAGCTCGATGCCCTCGTCATGGCGCCCGTCGCGCACGGCGACGCGCCCGAGCAGCGCATCGGCCGACGCGACGCCCCACTCGTGGCCCGTCGCGCGCCACGTCCGCCGCGCCCGCCACAACAGCACTTCGGCCTCTTCGAGCCGACCCTGGTCGGCCAGGACCTCTGCGACGTTGCAGTCGCCGAAAGCCGAGCTGCCGACGTCGCCCGCGCGGAAGCTGAGCTGCGCGCCGTGCTGGTAGAGGCCGACGGCCTCGTCCCAGCGCCCGTCGCGGTACGCGAAGCCCCCCATGTTGTTGAGCACCGATGCCTGCCGGTCGAGCTGGCCGAGCTTGGCGTAGATGTCGAGGGCGCGCTCGGAGTAGACAGCGTCGCGCGCGCGTCCGGACTCGACGAGGGCCCAGTCGAGGATGAAGCATGCATTCGCCAGCGCGGCCTCGGCGCCCGCCGCTTCGGCCTCGGCGATCGCGCCGCGGCAGAGTGCGATCGCCTCCTCCATTCGACCTTGGCGCTGTCGCAAGGTGGCGAGCGTCGCCGCGAGGTGCGCGCGACAGCCGGCCGCCTCCGGGACTTCGACCTGCTCGAGGATGCGAAGCCCACGGCGCGTCCAGCGGACCGCCGGGACGATCCGGCCGGCGCGGAAGTCGACCCGCGCGTGATGATGCATGAGCTCGGCCGATCGCACGGGGTCGTCGGCAACGAGGCGCCGCGCGTGCGTGAAGGCCTCCGATGCACCGGCGAGCTCGCCGTTGTGTTCACGCGCCGAGCCGAGGCCCTCCCAGACAAGGGCACGCTCGCTGGTCGGGATGTCAAGCGTGCGCGCGGCATCGAGGGCGCGGTGGTACAGCTCGGCGGCGTCGGCGTACGCGAACTGGTGGCTCGCGCGGTCGGCGGCAACCCGCGCGTAGCGCCACGCCTTGGCGTGATCTCCCGCGCGGGCGAAGTGCAGCGAGAGGATCGCCGCGTGCTCGTCCGCCTGCTCGCCGGCGTCGCGCTCGAGGTGCTCCCCGACCGAGGCGTGCAGCGCGCGACGGGTGCCGAACGGCAGGCTCGCGTATGCCGCCTCGCGGACGTAGGGGCGGATGAAGTTCA
>Ga0081455_10006415_pt1 | contig 12614 bp, 12 predicted proteins | sample TabmetS3T2R1_FD_70207 | JGI IMG/M metagenome (GOLD analysis project Ga0081455, IMG submission 70207) | Tabebuia heterophylla rhizosphere microbial communities from the University of Puerto Rico - S3T2R1 | ecosystem: Host-associated > Plants > Roots > Rhizosphere ... | reverse complement strand
GTGTAGTGCATGCCCGCCACCGCGAAACCGTAGGCGACCGCACTCAGTGCGAGTTGCACGCCCCCCTGCCGCGCCAGAAATGCACGGAGGCCGCCATAGGCGGTGGCGACCGCAATCAGGACCGACAGCGCGACCATCGCAACGTCATGCGTCATGACGAAATTGCCGGACAATCCATGCATGCCGACATAGTGCATGCTGGCGATGCCGACCCCGAGCAGCACCGCCGAGGACACCACCCGGAAAACCGGCGGCTCGCCGACGCTGACAAGAAACACGGAAATGCCGACGACCAGCGCGCAGATCAGGAACGAGACGATGGTCGGCAACACCAGATAGACCGTGCCCGCCGGCAGCGGCGCCGCCAGCATGCCGACGAAATGCATGGTCCAGATGCCGATGGCGAGGAAGAATGCCGCGCCCGCGAGCAGCACGCGATGACTGGCGTCCGGCGTCCCGCGGATGCGCGCAGTAAGGCCGAAGCCGGTATATCCTCCCAGAATCGCGATCACCACCGAGAGCGCGACGAGATAGGGATCGTGTCCTTCGAACATGATCGTCTCGGCCGCCCGTCTCCACGGACGTGCCTCCTCCCGCCGCCGAGTTTATAGACGCGGCGGGGGAGTTGACAATCAGCCGATCGCAACTTCGGCCCGCGGTCCAGCGACGCCGGACCGCAAGCTGATGTTTGATGCGTTTTCGTGCGAAATCGCAACGATCTTACACAATCCCCGCCGCCACCTGGCCGCGCAGCCGTTCCAGGCTGTGCAGCGTGTTGGCGCAGGCTTCCGCCACCTCGATCCCCTTGATGACGAAATGCTTGCGGAAGAAGTCGTGGTGCACCGCGCTGTCATGGAATTGCTGCGGCGTCAGCACCGCGGAGAACACCGGGACCTCCGTTCGCAATTGCACGTCCATCAGCGCCTTGATCACGGTGTCGGCGACGAATTCGTGGCGGTAGATGCCGCCGTCGACCACAAGCCCCGCGGCCACGATCGCGGTATAGCGCCGCGTCTTGGCCAGCAGTTGCGCATGCAGGGGGATCTCGAACGAGCCGGGCACCTCGAACAGATCGACCTGTGCGCGCGTGATGTGGCGCGCCTCGATCTCGGCGAGGAACGCGATGCGGCATTCCTCCACCACGTCGCGGTGCCAGGACGACTGCACGAAGGCTATGCGCTGCGGCTTGACGAAACGCGGATGCACCGGCGCCGGCGGACGCTCGGGCACGTCGGGAGCGCCACTGGTTTCGGCTGTCTGGGGTTGGGATTCGACTTCAGGTTCTAGCAACGTCTGATTCATGGCTTTCCTCTTTCAGGACCAGAATCAGGGCATACGGAACGACGTCAGCCCACGCGCAAGCGCGCGAGGCCACCGCAAACCGTTCTCTTTCATCCGGACTGTAACCGTCGGCTTCGGATTCACACCGAATCTGCTGACCCTTCTTCTCGGGAGAGAAGAAGGCGCTCGCGGGCTTGGGCTACGTCACCCTTACCGCCGGTGGGGATTTTCACCCCGCCCTGAGAACATCGGCCGCCCGGAATGGACGACCTAGGGCGAGGATATGACCAAGGCCGGGCCGTCAGCAAGCGCCTTTGACATGGGGAATCGGCATGTCCCCATGCCGGCGGAACAGGGCGCGACCGGCGTACCCTTACAGGCCGCGACAATTGGGCTAGGTTTCCCGCGAAACAGGGGGACGCTCAACATGAACATTCTACGCCGCCACTTTCTCAAGCTCACCGGCGCGCTCATCGCCGCACCGGCCTTGCCGCGGCTGGCATTCGCGCTCGATTACCCGACACGACCGACCAAGATCGTCGCCGGCTTCGCCGCCGGCGGCGGCGTCGACATCACCGCGCGCCTGATCGGCCAGTGGCTCGCCGACCATCTCGGGCAACCCTTCGTGGTCGAGAACCGGACCGGCGCCGGCGGCAACATCGGCACCGAGGCGGTCGTGAACGCGGCGGCGGACGGCTATACGCTGTTGCTGGCGACGGTGCCGAACGCGGTGAATGCCTCGCTCTACGAAAAGCTCAGCTTCAACTTCGTCCGCGATATCGCGCCGGTCGCCGGCGTCATCCGCGTGCCGATGGTGGTGCTGGTGCACCCCTCGGTGCCGGCGCAGACATTGGCCGAATTCATCGCTTACGCCAAAGCCAATCCCGGAAAGGTCAACATGGCCTCGGCCGGCAGCGGCAGCGCGCCGCACATGGCGGGCGAATTGTTCAAGATGATGACCGGCGTCGACATGGTCCACGTCCCCTATCGCGGCCAGGGCCCGGCGATGACGGATCTGCTCGGCGGCCAGGTGCAGATCCTGTTCGCGGCCGCGCCCGGCACCGCCGATCACATCAGGACCGGCAAGCTGCGGGCGCTAGCGGTCACGACGGCTGCGCGCATGGCCGAACTGCCGGAGGTGCCGACGGTGGGCGATGTCGTGGCGGGCTATGAAGCCAGCCAATGGTACGGCTTCGCCGCGCCGAAAAACACGCCGGCCGAGATCGTCGACAAGCTCAACAAGGAGATCAACACGGCCATCGCCGACCCCGGCATGAAGACCCGGCTTGCCGCGATCGGCGGCGCACCGATGCCGGGCTCGGCAGCCGATTTCGGCAAGTTGATCGCCGACGAAACCGAGAAATGGGGCAAGGTTGTCCGCGCGGGCGGGCTGAAGCCGGAGTGAGCGGGCTCCGGCTAGATCTTGCGCGCGAAGGCCACGTATTGCGCGCCGAGCGGAAGCCAGCCGAGCCTCGACTCAAGCGGCCGCAATCGCGCCAGCGCTCGCGGGAAGAACAAATTGTATTGAATGCGCGGCGACGTCCATCCCGCACCCCGCAATCGCTTCGAGAGACTGCCCGCGAAAATCAGCCTGGCGTTCTCGTCGAACGGGCAGGTATTCACCGCATGAACGGTGAGCGGGTTCAGCGGATTGTGCTCGAAGATGGCGATCAGTCCGCCCGGCCGCGTAATCCGGTGCAATTCCTTCAGCCACATCGCGTGCTCGCCATGCGGGATGTGGTGGAACACGCAGGCCGAGAACGCGACATCGAACGAACCGGTGTCGCAGGGGATGCGCCCCTCCTCGATCAAAACGCAATTGCCGTTTCCAGGGTAGCGCTGCTTGCCCAGCGTGAGGCTGCGCTCCGAGACGTCTGACGATGTCAGGGCAGCGTCCGGGAAATAGGTTCGAAAGAATGGAATCGAGTTGCCGATCCCCGAGCCGAAATCGCAGATCCGCGACACGCTGATCTGCTCGCGCTCGACGATCTGCCGGAGCTGCCTGATCTTGTATTCGGCGAAGTATTCCGGGCCCTCGCCGGTGACGGCGACATTCTCGCGATGCTGCTCGTAATAGGCGTCGGCGAAGCGATCGAATTCGGCCTTGTCCATGCAGGCGATCCAGGTTCTTGAAAAGGCGCCGGCCGGGTGGATGTGCACGGGCCGACGGTCGTCGTGACGCAACGTTTAGACAGCGCCTAAACATTTGATTAATTGCGCCAAGCTTGGCTTCGACGAATCGTAAGCCCGCGGCTCTAAAAATTGATGAACAATTAACCGGGCTTCATCGATTATCTCAGGCAGCACTTCGCATCGATTCATTGCCCGACAGGCTGCCAAACCCATGGAAATTCAGGACGGGATACCGCGTCCCGGCAAGATGTTTCTGTCCATCGTTGTACCCTGCTACAACGAAGAGGAGGGCCTGCGCGAATTCCATTACCAGATGACTTCAGCCGCGCGTGCGCTGTGCGGCCAGCGGTTCGAGCTGATCCTGGTCGATGACGGCTCGACCGACGAAACCTGGAAGCTGATCAACCAGCTCGCTGCGGAAGACCGCAATGTCGTCGCCGTACGCCTGTCGCGTAACCACGGACACCAGCTGGCGCTGACGGCGGGACTGTCCACCGTGCGCGGCGACCTCGTGCTGGTCATCGATGCCGACTTGCAGGATCCGCCGGAACTGTTGACGCCGATGTACGAGATGATGGCGCGCGAAAATGCCGACGTCGTCTACGGCCTGCGGCGCAGCCGCGCCGGCGAAACCCGCTTCAAGAAGAAGTCTGCCGAAGCCTTCTATCGCCTGCTCGCCCGCATCACGCGCGTCCAGATTCCGATCGATACCGGCGATTTCCGGCTGATGAGCCGCCGCATCTCCGACCAGCTCGTGCAGATGCCGGAGCATGATCGCTTCATCCGCGGCATGGTGGCCTGGCTCGGCTACAAACAGGTCGCCTACGAATACGACCGCAATCCGCGCCATGCCGGCACCACCAAATATCCGTTGGCGAAGATGATCGGCTTTGCCGCCGACGCGCTGATCAGCTTTTCCATGGTGCCGTTGCGGATCGCGACCTATGTCGGCGCGCTCCTGACCACCGTCCTCACCTTTGTCGGCATCGGCGCCGTCATCAGCTGGATTCTCTCGGGCACCGTGCCCGGCTGGACCAGTCTGACGCTGCTGGTGGTGATGATTTCGTCGGTCCAGCTCCTCGTGCTCGGGCTGATCGGGGAATATATCGGCCGCCTCTATATCCAGTCCAAGAACCGCCCGCTGTTCGTGATCTCGCATATCTACCGGCGCGGACGGCTGCCGCACCATACGACTGACGGCGAGGATCGCGTCGAGCAGGCGTCGTTCAAGACCCTGCTGGCCCAATCGGGGCCGAACGCGCGCAGCCATGTCTATGACGAGGCCTCCTGATGAAGGCGATCCTGAACCATCCCGCGCTGTACCAGGCCTACCAGAACGCCGGCGGATTCTTCGGCGCCCGGATCAAGGCGATCGCCGATTATCTGACGCTGCGGCCGGGAATGCGGGTGATCGACATCGGATGCGGGCCCGGTCATATCCTCCGCCATCTGCCCGAGGACATCGACTATACCGGCTTCGATATCGACGAGGCCTATATCGCCTATGCGCGGCGGTCATTCGGCCATCTCGGCACGTTTCATTGCCGCCATTTCGACGCCGCGGCCGCCCGTGAGTTCGCCGGCGCCGACGTCGTCATGATGAACGGCGTTCTGCATCACATCGGCGACGACGGCCTGCAGACCACGCTTGCCGACATCCGCGACGCCCTCAAGGAGGACGGCGTCCTGTTCACGCTCGACGGCTGCTATCGCGAGGGACAGTCGCGTGTCGCCAAATGGCTGCTCGACAACGACCGCGGCGAATTCGTCCGCGACCGCGACGGCTACGACAAGGTGCTGCGCCGCGCCTTTGGAAAAGTGAACCTCGCGATTCGCGACGACTATTCGCGCGTGCCCTACACGTTCATCATCGGCGTCTCGCAGAAATAGCCGCTGATACCGTCAATCGTTCCGGCGCAGCACGTCGATCCCTGCGACCGAGCCGACGAGCGTGTAAGCCCTGAGCAACTGCGTCACCTCGGCGTCGGCGCGAGCCCAGGCGCCCCAGTCATCGCGCAGATTGTCGACCAGGACGATATCTGGCGGCAGCTTCCTGAAATCCTCGATCAGCCATTTGCGTTCGAGCGCCAGATACTCATTCAGCTTCGCATCGGTCGCGGTATCCACGAGAGTCTTTTCGCGCGTCAGCCGCACGAATTCGCGGATCCAGAGGTTTTCCTGGCGAGAAACCCACACGCCGTTGACGTCACGCACCAGCGGATGCCCTATCGCCGCCTCGCCGCTCAGCACCAGTATTCTTGGATTGGGTTTGAGGCCGGCGACCGCGTCCCTGACCGGGCCAACATAGACATTGCCGTTGAACCACAGCATGCCGAAGCCGAAGGCCATAACCAGCGCGACCGCTGAGGCAATCTCGAGGCGGCGCGAGCGCCAGTCAACCACGCCCGTCAGCGCATGGCCCATCGCGAGCAGCGCCACCGCCACCATCGGATAGGAATGATAGGCCCAGCCGCGCCGTTGCAGGAAGAACGAGACGGCAAATCCGGCAGAGGCGAGCATCGTCACCATCAGCAGCGAGTCGATCTCGCCCTTCTGCCGCACCAGCAGCACCGAGACGATCGCGATCGCGAACACCAGCGTTGCATCGTTCAGGAAGATCACCGAAGCCGACATCGACCAAGACAGATAGGTGTCGCGCACCAAGGGATAGGTGACCGTGAAATATTCGGGATAGAAGACGTAGGTACTGACGCTGACTGCGATCACCAGCACCGCCGCGATGATGTTTTCGGGCGCAAACAGCGTCGTCCACGAGCGCGAGCGATACGCGCCGAACAGGATGCACAATGCGGCCGGCACCGTGAAGAACGGCTTGAATGCCAGCGTGATGCCGGCGCCGACGCCGGCAACCAGGACCGCCCAGAACGGCAATGGCTCGCGGTTGCTGCGCAGCGCATAGACCGCAAGCGCCGGAAGGAAGGTAAGCGTTGCGACATGTTCGCGCTGGGCGAAGACATGCATCGGCAGGATCGTCACCACGGCCGCTGCCCATATGACGAATGGGCGCCACTTCAGCTGAGCCAGCGCCGGCGACAGACGCAGGATGCGCGATACCGCAAACAGCGAGGCCGCGGCCAGCAGCAGAAGCTGGGCATCGATCACGTGCCGCGGATCGACACCGAACACGCGCGCCAGCGCGACTCCCGGCAGATAGGCGAAGGCCGCCATCGGCGGGTTGATCTCGATGATGTCGCGATAGAGATGCTGTCCGTCCAGCATGCGTTCGCAGACGACGAGCAGCCAGCTCACATCCGTATTGAGGGGAACGATCTGCCGCAGCAGGATGGCGACGACGAAGACGATGCCGGTCAGCAGCAGCGTCGGCATGAGCCCTTCCCGTTCCGCCGTATCAAACGGCGAACGGCCGGAAGCCGCGGATAATTCCGAGATCATGAGTCAATCCTGCCAACAAGTGTCCGACGCTATCGAAGGAGCGTTAACGCGCGATTTGCAAACGGCCAGCGACGCTTCGATGCCGGGCGAAACATTCACGAATCCTTAAAGCCGGCGGCCTAGATGTGTCTGTCGTGCCCAACTCCAGATCGCCCGGGCGACGCACATGGAGCTAGCGTGACACACGCCGCTGACGTTGCCGACACGCAGGCAGCAAGGCCCGCGGATCGGGCCTGGCAGACGCCAATCCTTCAGACCAATATCCTGGTGCCGATGGCGATTGCGCTCGGCTCGTTGCTGGCCGGCGCGATCTACACCTGGTTTGCCGGCGAGGACGTCAACTGGGACTGGTTGAATTACCACGAGTACAATGTCTGGGCCGTCATCACCGGCCGCTATGGCATCGATGCCCTGCCGGCCGGCTTTCAGACCTATTTCAATCCGACCGTCTATTTCCCGGTCTACTATCTGCGCCACCTGCTGCCGACCCCCTACGGCCTGATGATCATCGGCGCGGTGCACGGGCTCAATCTGCTGCTGATCTATTTTCTGGTGCGCGTCCTGTTGCGGGAAGCGGCGACGGCATGCGCGATCGCAGCCGCGATCCTGATTGCCGCAACCGGGCCGATGACGCTTTCGGAAGTGGGCACGAGCTTCTCCGACATTCTCACCGCGCTTCCGGTTGTTGGTGGCTGCATCCTGATCGTATCGGCGGATGGATCGCGCCCCGGGCGTTACGTGCTCGCGGGGCTGCTGATCGGCGCGGCCGTCGGGCTGAAGTTGACCAACGTCACCTTTGCGCTCGGCGCGGCCGCCGCCGTACTCGTTGCGACCCGGCCGCTGCTGGCGACGCTCTGCCTCGGCGTTGGCGGCGCGATCGGCGCGCTGGCCACGGGCGGCGCGTGGGGGCTGATGCTCTGGCGGGAGATGGGCAATCCGATCTTCCCGCTCTTCAACGCCGTGTTCCAGTCCCCCGAGCTGGTCCCGATGAACATCATGGACTGGCAGTTCATGCCCCGGGGCCTGCTCGATGCCCTGGCATATCCGTTCTACTGGCTGGTCGGCGACAACAGGAGCTCTGAATATCCGTTCCGCGATGCGCGATTTGCGGTCGCGACCGTGCTGATCGTGCTCGGCATCGGCCGGAGCCTCATCACCAACAATTCGATCCTCACGCGCCGCGACGTTCAGTTCCTGGTGTTTTGCATCGTCTCCTATGCGACATGGCTCGGCGTGTTTGCGATTCATCGCTACGCGATCGTGCTGGAGCTGTTGTGCGCGCCCTTGATCGTCCTGCTGCTCCACCGCAGCATCGCAGCCATGTCCGGACCTGCTTCGCGGGACGCATCGTCGATGCCGGCAAATTCGATGATGCTCGTCGTCGCTGTCGCAATTGCGCTATGGACGCAACCGGCGGATTGGTTCCGCCGTCCCTGGTCCAATCCGTACAATCCGAGCATCTCAAAATCCCTCGAGCAGCCCGCTTTCTACTTTCTGGTCGACAAGCCGCTGGCCTATGTCGCTCCACTGCTGCCACCGCAGTCACGGTTCTTTCAGATCGCCGACATCGCGCTGCCCATCATGCCTGACGGCCAGTTCGACCGCCGCATCCGCGCCGCGTTGAACGATCCGTTGCCGGGCGGCGCATGGGCCTTGCACACGCGCGGCAAGCCGATCCGCGAGCCGCTGCTGGAACGCTATGGCCTGCACGTCGATGCCTCCCGGCCATGCGTCGAAATCGAAGGCGCGTGGCTCGGGACTGCGATCGAGGCCTGCCCGCTGGCTGCGCGCGAGAAGTAGGGCCACGGCGTTCCCGCCGTTCGTTCAGGCCGCCTGTTGGCCGGCCTTCAGCAACTCGAGAATCTTCCTCAGCCGGGCAACGACATCGCAGGTTTCGAGCAGTTGTTGTCGTTGATCGATTCCGGCCGACAGCAACGGTGCGATGCAATCGGCCAGCATTCCGGGGGCGTCGATCTTAGGCAGGTGCAGACGGGCCTGAAGCGGCCTTGGCAGCGCTGCGTGATCGAGATTCGCATAGACCCGATAGGCATCGATGATGGCGCCGGACAGGGCGACGGCTTCCGCCGTGTCGCCTCGGCTCTCCTCGCATGGCGCTATCTCTGCTGCCAAAAATTCTTCTTCCATGCGCCTGACGACCGATGCGCGCTCGAGGCCGGATATAATGGCCTTGAGTGTTCCGTCCGCGAACGGCACGCAATGGATCACGTCGGCCGCTGCGCCGACCGGATAAAGCGCATCCAGCGTCGGATCGTCGTCGCCCGAGCGCCGCTGCGTAAGCACGAGGATCCGGCGATCGGTCGCCAAAGCGCGCTCGATCGCGCGTTTGGTCTTGTCGCGCCCGACGAAGATCGGTGCGATCATTTGTGGAAACACAACGAGGTCCCGCATCGGCACGATCGGAACAAGCGCTCGCGGCGGTATCGCCTTCGAGGCGATGGCCGGTGGCGACGTCTCCGAAGAAGAAGGGGCTGGCGGTTGGCTGTGCTGAATCTTCGCAGCCAGAAAATTCCAGTCGGGAAAGCCGAGCGTCTTCGCGACCAGTTCCAGGCTCTCGCTGTGGGTCAGGGAAACAGACTTGGCCTTCAGGGCCTCGCGCAAGGTTTGCGCCATAGCCTTTGCATCGCGGAAATCGCGCATGGGAAGATCCTCTGCATTGGCGAACGAGAAATGTCAGGCGCTTGCGTTACTGACTCGTTCGCTTGGGCAAAGGGTGCCGGAAGCGGCTCGATACGTTCACCGTACCCTGAACGGGCGCAAGCGGCGGGTCGTATCCACCCGACGAAAATATGCGCCCCGGTCAGCGCGGCTGTCAATTGCAAAGAGGAACCGCTTTATCCGGGCGATTGCCTGCATAGCGGCGCTATAGCCGTACGGCCCCAACCCATCACACCGCGCCCGGACGCGGCTGGAGAATACTGCGGACAGACCCGCCACCGCTTTCATCAGGGGCGGCGAATGCCCCCAGGCGACGCGACGTCAGGCTGCCTTGAGAAAATTAACCACATATTAACCAATGTGGCAGTCTCGCCCCATTTCCGGCGCAACAGACTCCACGACGCTCGAATCCGATTCCGGTTTGTTCTCAAATTAATAACCGTGGCCCCGAACACCCTGTGGACGACGCCGCTTTGGCCTGTGGATGGACTCAGGGGTCAGTTGCGCAGATTCCGCAAATCACATCACTTGAGCTTCGGCAGGCCCCAAGGCGATCAGCGATCAGGGGATTGCAGCCGGCAGCACCGCATCAGTTTAGTGCGTGCTCCGCGTGCGTATCAGAAGAATTCAAGAAACAGGGTCGAGACGGCATGTCCCTCCTCGAGAGCAATATTGATTCCCGGAACAACCCGCTCGCGGCAGTCGAGGACATTGCCGCCGAGAACAACTGGGCGTTCGAGCGTTCCGGCGAAGACGAAGTCACGATCGTCTCCAAGGGCAACTGGACCGACTACCATCTCTCCTTCACCTGGATGGGCGAGATCGAGGCGCTGCACCTGGCCTGCTCCTTCGACATGAAGATTCCGCCGGCGCGCCGCGCCGAGGTGCAGCGGCTGATCGCCGCCGTCAACGAGCAGCTATGGGTCGGCCATTTCGACATCTGGACCCACACCGGCATGATCATGTACCGGCAGGCGCTGGTCCTGCCGGGCGGGCTGACCGCCTCGACCTCGCAATGCGAAGTCATGCTGGCCGGCGCCATCCACGCCTGCGAGCGCTACTATCCGGCGTTCCAGTTCGTGGTCTGGGCCGGAAAGAGCGCGGCCGAGGCCATGAGCGCGGCGATGTTCGATACCGAGGGCGAGGCGTAAGGCCGACCCGTTTCCACAAACGCGGCGTCGTTCCTGCGAACGCAGGAACCCATACCCCGCGGCCTCTCGGCTCAAGCAAACCGCTTGTGGCCCTTCTCTCGCTTTACTAAAAAGTGCTGTGGTTATGGGTCCCTGCGTTCGCAGGGACGACGGCAGAACTCATGGTGACACCGTGAACACCAACGCACTTCAGAACCTCCACGGCACCATCGCGCTGGCCGGCGCCGGCAAGATGGGCGGTGCGATGCTGACGGGATGGCTGGCCGGCGGCCTCGACGCCAACCGCGTGCTGGTCATCGAGCCTCATCCATCCGACGAGATCAAGGCGCTCGCCGCCAAAGGCGTCCGTCTCGATCCGAAGGACGCCGGCCCGGTCGATACGCTGGTGGTGGCGGTGAAGCCGCAGACATTTCCCGAAGCGGGGCCGGCATTGAAGTCCTTCGTCGGACCGAACACGCTCGTCGTCTCGATCATGGCCGGCACGCCGATCGCGGCGCTTGAAAAAACCTGCGGCGGCATGGTGGTTCGCGCGATGCCGAACACGCCGGCTGCGATCGGCCGCGGCATCACGGTTGCGGTGCCCGCGAAGAATGTCAGCGCGGCGCAGCGCGACACGGCCGATGCGTTATTGCGCGCTACCGGCTCGGTCGAATGGGTCGATGATGAAGGCCTGATGGATGCAGTGACCGCCGTCTCCGGCTCCGGCCCGGCCTACGTGTTCCTGCTCGCCGAAGAACTCGCGCGCGCCGGGGTCGAGGCCGGCCTGCCGGCGGAGCTTGCGACCAGGCTCGCGCGCGAAACCGTCGCGGGCTCCGGCGAATTGCTGCATCGCTCGGAACTTGCTTCCGCCACGCTGCGCCAGAACGTCACCTCGCCCGGCGGCACCACGGCCGCCGCGCTGGAGGTGCTGATGGCCAAGGACGGAATGCAGCCGCTGATGATCCGCGCGATCGCCGCGGCGACGAAGCGCTCGAAGGAATTGGCGAAGTAAGAGAAATCGTAGGGTGGGCAAAGCGCCAGCGTGCCCACCATCGCGAACACGGTGCGGGATGGTGGGCACGGCGCGAATGCGCCTTTGCCCACCCTACGCACTGAGGCCGCCGCTACTTCCCCGCAAACCGTTTCGTAAACATCTCGACATTAACGAGACCTCGGGCGTGGCGGCCGTCGCCGATCTTGCGCTCGCCCTCAAAGGCTTCGACCTCGAAGCGGATCACGCGGCGCTCGACGGCCACGACCTTTGCGGTGACCCGCACCGTGGCGCCGACCAGCGAGGCGCCGAGATGACGGATGTCGACTTCGGTGCCAACCGTGATCCACCCCGGCTGGAGATGGCGCTTGATGGCGTCGCTGGACGCCATCTCCATTTCCAGGATCATCATCGGCGTCGCATAGACCATCGGCATATCAGGCACGAAATGCCCGACGGTGCGCTCGGGTGGAACGACAAGCGTCCGTTCCGCGCTCATGCCGACCTTAATGAAATCGCGTGCGTCCATGGATCGCTTCCGTAAAGCAGGTGTCGTCCCGGCCCTTATGCGCAATTGCGCATCAGGAGCCGGGACCCATAACCACAAATCTATATTGTTGCAGCAAGCTGGAACTCCCAGCCTTTTCCAACAACCAACATCGGTGGTTATGGGTCCCCGCCTTCGCGGGGACGACGATGGAGATTATTTCTTAGCCGCCGCCGCGCGCTCCACAAAGGTCTTGCCACCCTTCATCTTGTGGGCCAGCGGCGCTTCGTTGATCTGGATCACCACCGCATCGGCATCGACGCCGAGGTTCTTCACCAGCGCCTGGGTGATGTCGCGCATCATGCCGGCCTTCTGCTCGTCGGTACGGCCGGCGGCCATGCTCACGGTAATCTCAGGCATCGATAACTCCCTTTTGCTCTTGCGTATTCGGTAAGCTGTCATTGCCGGGCTTGACCCGGCAATCCATCATTTTGAAGATGGA
>Ga0081455_10006414_pt1 | contig 12614 bp, 10 predicted proteins | sample TabmetS3T2R1_FD_70207 | JGI IMG/M metagenome (GOLD analysis project Ga0081455, IMG submission 70207) | Tabebuia heterophylla rhizosphere microbial communities from the University of Puerto Rico - S3T2R1 | ecosystem: Host-associated > Plants > Roots > Rhizosphere ... | reverse complement strand
TCGTGCTTGCCGTGGCGGGTTATTGTGGCGCTACTGCAGCCCGGTGTCGCCGCTGGTGCGCTTCTTGGCGAGGTCCATTTCGGTCACCGCGATCAGGATCTCGGCGCGGGTTTTCAGGTCGGGCGCTTCCAGCATCGCCTGCTTCTCCGCCGGGCCGTAGGGCGACATCATCGCCAGCGCGTTGACCAGCGCCTCGTTCGGCGCACTCTCGATACCCTCCCAATCCACCTTCAGGTTGTTGGCGTTGAGAAAATCGGTCAGCACGTCGAGCAAGGCCGTGCGGTCCACCGCCTCTTCGCCCTTGCGCGCGACGAAATCGTCGACATAGGGGAAGAAATCCACCTTGCACTGCCGGTAGGTGGTCAGGGCCCTGATTTCCTCCACGACCTTGAAGCGGGCGACGCCGGTCAATTCGAGGATGTAGCGCCCGTCGCCGGATTCGGCGAGCTGGGTGATACGGCCGACGCAGCCGACCCGGAACAGCTCCGGCTTTGCCTCGTCTCTGCTGTGGGAAATATCCGGCTGGATCATCCCGATCAGCCGGTGGCCGTCGCGCAGCGCGTCGTCCACCATCGCCAGATAGCGCGGCTCGAAAATATTGAGCGGCATCTGGCCGCGCGGCAGCAACAGCGCACCCGGTAACGGAAACACCGGAATGATCTCGGGAAGCTCGCCGGGTCCGCGGTATTCGGCATTGATCGGCATCGGCGGTTCCGGTCAGTTTCGTGGTTTGGTGCGTATACTCTTCACAAAACCAGTTTCCACGGGTTTGGATCGGCCTACGAGAAAAGAATCGTCGACAGCCGCTTTCGTCCCTCGACGGTCGCCTCGTCGGCGCCGCCCCATGCCTCGAAGAACTGCACGAGCTGCTTGCGCGCGCCGTCATCGTTCCATTTCCGGTCGCGCTTGACGATCTCCAGCAACTGGTTGGTCGCCTCGCTGCGCTTGCCGAGCGCATTGAGCGCGGTGGCGAGATCAAACCGCGCCTGATGGTCGAGCGGGTTTGCGGCGACCTTCTGTTCCAGTTCGGTCACCGGGCCGACCGACTGCGCCTGCTCGGCGAGGTCGATCGAGGCCTGCACCGCCTTGACGGCGGCGTCATTGCGCTTCGATTCCGGAACCATCGCCAGGGTCTGCTTGGCCTGTTCGATCGCGCCCGTCGTCACGTAGCACTTCGCCAGTCCCGCCATCGCCGCAATGTTGGTGGCGTCAAAGCCCAGCACCTCGGCATAGATCTGGGCTGCTGCGGCCGGATCGCCTTCCGCCAGCACGGCCTCGGCCTCTTGCAGGATCTCCGCGATGTTCGGCTCGCCCGGCGCGGTCATGCCCTTGGTCAGCTTGTCGATGAAGGCGTTGACCTGGCTCTCCGGCACCGCGCCCATGAACCCGTCTGCGGGCTGGCCGTTGACGAACGCGATCACGGCCGGGATCGACTGAATGCCCATCTGGCCGGGAATGGCCGGATGGTGATCGATATTCATCTTGACCAGCTTGACCTTGCCCTTGGCGGCGCGGACCGCCTTTTCGAGCACGGGCGTAAGCTGGCGGCAGGGACCGCACCATTCCGCCCAGAAGTCGATCAGCACCGGTTGGCGCTTCGATTCCTCGATGACGTCCTTCACGAAGGCCTGGGTGGTCGTCTCCTTGATCAGATCGGGTGCTGCCTGCGGTGCCGGGCCGCCGCCCTGCTCAACTATCGTCACGGTATCCTCGCCTGATGTGCTTTGCGCTGTTCGGAAACGGGGCCCGTTCTAGCACGTCCCGGAACCAACTTCTCACCCGCTAGATGGCGGCTTGGCCACAAAATTCAATTGGCCGCAGGGGTACTCCGCCACCCGGCCCGAGCGGAGATCGCGCACAAAAAACCTCCGCGGGTCCCGTTATCTGGTCATGGGGCCGGCGCTTGAGGCTTGCACCGGTGGTAACCGGTGATTGTCGATTGCCGTTCGGGACGCGGGCCGCACCTGTCGGAACCCTCGTGTTTGTGCTTGCGTCAGAATCGCCCACAGGCCGATAGCGACCCGGTTCGGGGTCCGAATCGCACCCTCTGACCCCGGTCAAGCCGATCAGGCGTGGTTTCGAGCTGATTCGAACCGCTTTGTTGATGAAATCGGCCAATCAGATGTCATCAGATTGCGTTCGGACTGTTGCATTCCCAGTCCGCATTTGGCATAGGTCTGCCGCTGACGGCGAGTGATCGCCGCCATCTCGGATGCGGGTGTAGCTCAGTGGTAGAGCACGACCTTGCCAAGGTCGGGGTCGAGGGTTCGAGCCCCTTCGCCCGCTCCAGATTTCCTCAGATCGGCAACGCCATTGATCCAACGACAGGCCGCCCTTTGGCGGCCTTGTTTGTTTTTGGCGCCCCGGTGTGATCCAGCTCTCTTTTCGTTCAATGTGAGCGTGCAATGCTCTTAGACCAGAGATTGTAGAGTCGCATTGTACTCGGCGGGGCAATTTCATGGGCCGAAACATTGTTTTGCTGTCCGACGGCACCGGCAATTCAGCGGCCAAGGTCTGGCGCACCAACGTCTGGCGCACTTTTGAGGCACTGGATCTTTCTGGAAACGATCAGGTCGCCTTCTATGATGACGGCGTCGGCACGTCGACGTTCAAGCCTTTGGCGGTCCTTGGGGGCGCGTTCGGCTTCGGACTGAAGCGGAACGTCATCGACATCTACAAATTTGCATGTCGCAACTACAAGGATGAAGACGACGATCTCTATGGCTTCGGCTTCAGCCGCGGCGCGTTTACGATCCGTGTCGTCATCGGTCTGATTCTCAACCAGGGGCTTGTGTCCGCCGATAGCGAAAGCGAACTCCACAAGAAGGCCATAGCAGCGTACCGGCAGTACCGCAGCGAGCGCTACCACACTTCGTGGCCCTGGCGTCCCGAGGACGCGTACCGGGCTATTCGCAACTTCCTCTTCCCGATCAAGTACGACAAGCGCGACAATCGCAAGGTCAAATGCATCCGCTTCGTGGGGGTGTGGGATACCGTGGCCGCCTATGGGCTGCCGATGGATGAGATGACGCGCGGCGTCAGCCGGTGGATCGTTCCGCTCGAACTTCCCAATCACACGCTGGATCGCAAGCGCGTCCAGCGTGCGTGCCAGGCGCTTTCGCTCGATGAAGAGCGAACCACCTTTCATCCCGAACTCTGGGATGAAAAAGTCGTTCCGCCATCGGAGTTCGATCCAAACCAGAAGCGCAACATCGCCGACGAACAGATCAGCCAGGTCTGGTTCGCAGGCGTGCATTCCAATGTAGGCGGCGGCTATCCCGATGATGCGCTGGCCTACATTCCGTTGGTCTGGATGCTCAACGAGGCGCGGCGCTGCGGTCTGAAATTCAAATCGGAAACCGGCGATCCGCCTGCCTATCCGGATGCGTTCAAGAATGCCATGTCGAGAGCGGACAAGGATGGCCGAATCTACGATCCGCGCGCGGGCCTCGGCGCCTATTACCGTTACGGCCCGCGCAAGCTCGTTCAGCTCTGCAACTACCGATACTCGAAAAAGGAAGACGACGAAGTCTCGATCGACCGTCCGAAAATCCACGAATCCGTGTTCAGGCGGATCAGGAACCATGCGCACGCCTATGCGCCCATCGGCCTGCCCCCGGTCTATGACGTCGTGAAGGCCGATGGCGAGATCGTCACGCCAGATCAATTCGGATGCGAGACCATCGATGCGGCCAGAACGCGCGCGGATGCACAGGAGCATGTCTGGAACGAAATCTGGAAACGGCGCGTCGTCTATTTCGCCGCCGTCGGCGCGACCGCCTGGCTGCTGGCTTTTCCGCTGATCAGCGGCGCCACGCGCTCCGACGAGTTCACGAGCCGGATCCGATGGGTCTCGGACATCATCCGCTTCGTCGGCGCGTTTCTGCCGGGTTTCGCGTCCACGTGGATCGACGGCTATGCCCGCGCACCGTTTTCTTTCCTGCTGCTTGCCGGACTGGTCGTGTTCTTCAATCTTTGGGGAGTGCGAATCGCATCTCGCATCGACGACCGCATGGGGTCGATCTGGCGAAAAACGCCTTCTGCACCGACGGGCTTGCCCGATAATTTCATCTATCGGCTTCGCAGCAACAGATTCTACATCGGGCTGCATGAGGGCCTGAAACGCAAATGGGCACCTGCGTTCTTTGCCCTGTTGTTCGCCTATATCGGTCTGGCTCTCGTTAACCGGCTGCTCTACAACGTCCAGGACGTTGCCGGTCTTACCTGCACGCCGAGCGCGGAGACGAAGGGTCTCGCCAGGGGCGAGGCGGTCGCGGAGCCGATCGTATTCAAGACATCGGACCTGTGTAAGCCGACGGGTGTTCACCTCGACGGCGGCGGAGCCAGATATCTGGTGAAGGTCGAGCCGGTGCCATCGGAGCCCTGGCATGATGCCAGCATCAGCGTCCCGTTCGGCGGCTTTTCACCCACTGAGCAGCCGACCTGGAAACAGCGCATCCTGCTTGGACTAGGAGTGCCGTTGCGCCGCGAATTGACCCAGGACTGGTTTCGGATCGTTCTACGCTATGGCGATATCGGCGGAGAGGAGGCCTTTCTCGATCCCGATCCCTCTGATTCCGTGATCGAAGCCACCATCAGGCCAACCCGCGAAGGCGAGCTGTTCATCTTCGTCAACGACTCCGTGCTCGGTGTTCCCGGCCTCTATGATCTCTTTTATCGAAATAACAAAGGCGCGGCGAAACTGACGGTGAAGCGGAGATAACGCGATCGCGTTGTGTCAGCTGGCTTCAACTTCGCCGCCAAATGAGCACGCAGACGTAGGCTTCGCGAGAATATTGCGGTGCAGCGGGCGCGCTTGCACATGCGGATCGACAACTAGTTATCAATCCGTCTCACAATTTGCTTTCGTCTGCCGGAGCCGCGGTGCCCGCGCTTCTCTCCCCCATCGGATGTGCTACCATTTCCCGGTCTGTTTTCACTTCACCAGACCAAGTTCGCCTCGAACGATCCAAAATAATAACAGGCGCAGCCGCCAGGCTGCATAGGGAGTGACGCGATGAAATCGGCTTTCAATCGATCCATTCTTGCGCTCGCAGCCTTCCTCGTTGTCGCGGGGGCCAGCCAGGCCGACGCGCAGCAGAAGGCCCTCAAGAAGTACGAATCCGGCACCAAGGATTTCTGGACCAACCCGCCGCCGGACTGGTTCCTTGGCGACGAGACCGAAGCCCAGAAAGGTCAGGCGCCGCCTTCCGGCCCGCCGACCGGTGCCTCGGAGGCCGAGCTTGCGGCGATGATGAAGAAGATCAAGCTGCCGGACGGCTTCAGTATCGAAGTCTACGCCTCCAACGTGCTGGAGGCGCGGCAGATGGCCTGGGGCGACAAGGGCACGCTGTTTGTCGGCTCTTTCAGCCTCGGCAACGTCTATGCGATCAAGGACAATGGCGGAAAGAGGGAAGTCAAGACCGTCCTCAAGGGCCTCAACATGCCCACCGGTCTCGCCTTCCAGGACGGCGCGCTCTACGTCGTCGCGATCAACAGGCTGATCAAGTACGAAAACGCCGAAGCCAATCTCGACAATCTCGGCGCCGGCAAGGTGGTGTATGACGACATGCCGACCTACGTCGCGCATGGCTGGAAATATATCGCCGTCGACAAGGATGGCTGGTTCTATCTGCCGTTCGGACCTCCGTTCAACATCGGCATTCCGCCGACCAGCGTCTCGCAGGTCCGCCGCGTCGATCCCAAGACCGGCAATGCCGAGATCTGGGCGCTCGGCGTCCGCAACAGCGTCGGCGGCGACGTCGATCCGCGCTCGGGGCGATACTGGTTCACGGAAAACGCGCGCGACTGGATCAGCGACGACATGCCGAGCGACAAGCTCAACATGATCTCGAAGATCGGCGAGCATTTCGGCTATCCGTATTGTCATCAGGGAGACATGCCGGATCCGAAATTCGCGATGGGGCACAAGTGTGATGAATTCACGCCGCCTGTCGTCAAGCTCGGCGCCCATGTCGCACCGCTCGGCATGAAGTTCTATACCGGCGATCAATTCCCGCCTGAGTACAAGAACAACATCCTGATCGCCGAGCATGGCTCCTGGAACCGGTACAAGTACCAGGGCGCCCGCATCAAGCGCGTGATCGTCGATGCCGACGGCAAGAACGCCAAGTCGGAGATATTCGCCTCCGGCTGGCTCGATGGCGACACCAACTATCTCGGCCGTCCGAACGACATCATCCTCGCCAAGGACGGCTCGATACTGGTGGCCGACGACTGGGCCGGCGCCATCTATCGCATCAGCTACAAGAAGTAGGACGTGAAAAATCAGAGGCTGCGGTTGCTCGGGAACGAGGGGCCGCAGCCTTTGTTGTTTGAAGCGCATCGCGGAGAGTAGTTGAAATGCGAAGGGCAGTCGTCGGAGCGCTGGTGCTTTTGATGTCTTGCGGCTCGTTCGCCTACGCCGCCGATATCGCCGCCGGCAAGGAAAAGGCCGAACTCTGCGTCGGCTGTCACGGCGAGAACGGCATTTCGCAGATGGAGAACATGCCCTCGCTGGCGGCCCAGCCGGACCTGTTCATTCAGTGGCAGCTGGTGTTCTTCCGCGCCGGCACCCGCAAGAACGAGCAGATGCAGCCGATCGTCGAACAGCTCAACAATGAGGATATCCGCAACCTCGGCGCCTACTTTGCTTCGCTGCCGCCGCCGAAGGAACCGAAGCCCGATGACGACCCCGATCTGTCGAAGAAGGGCGCGCAGGCGGCCGCCGGCCGGCGCTGCGCCTCATGCCATTTGGATACCTATGCCGGCACCAAGGCCGTCGCCCGCGTTGCCGGCCAGCGCGAGGATTATCTCGTCAAGGCACTGCGCGACTACAAATCGGGCGTCCGGGCCGGCGGCGCGATGGCGGCGATGGCCGATGTCGCCTTTCCGCTCAGCGAGGAAGAGATCGAGGCGCTCGCGCATTATCTCGCGCATCTCTAGAGGCGACGTAGCCCGGGTGAAGCGAAGCGCAACCCGGGACGAACCGACCAATGCGAATGAATGCCCCGGATTGCGCTGCGCTTCATCCGGGCTACGGGGCCAACTAGCCCCGCTGCTTCTCATACGCCTTGAGATGGGTGTAGGCGATCCGCAGCTTCGGCACCGGGATCTTGGCGGCGTCGGCGCGCGCGACGAGATCGCCGATCACGTGATCGGCCTCAACCGGAAGGCCGGCTTTGATGTCGCGGAACATCGAGGCCGTCATCGGCGAGCCCTCGGTTGTCAGCAAGCCGGCGGTGCGCTGGAAGAACGGGCCGGCCGGGTCAAAGCCCGAGGCCTTTGCAATCGCGGCGCATTCATCGAGCATGCCGAGCAGAAAATCCTTGCCGCCGGGAACTGCCAGGATGTTGCCGACCGAGGTGCGCATCAGGCAGGTGGAGGCCGCGAGCGAAGCCAGGAAAACCCACTTCTCCCACATGTCCTGCATGATGTGTTCGCTGGCGACCGCGCCGACCTTGCCGCTGTCGAACACTTTCGCAATCGCGCGCACCCGCTCCGACATCGCGCCATCGCGTTCGCCGAAATTGAGCGACTGCATCGGGGCGAGCTGCACCACCTCGCGGGCTTCGTTGAGCGTCGCCGCGATGGCGCAGAGGCCGCCCAGCACGCGTTCCGCTCCAAACTTCTTGTCCAGCACGTTGAGGTGCAGCAGGCCGTTGAGCAGCGGGATGATCGCGGTGTTCGGCCCGACCGCCGGCGCAAAGGACTTGATGGCGTCTTCGAGGTCGAACGCCTTGCAGCTCAACAGCACGACGTCGAACGGCTCGGCGAGCTTGTCGGCCTGCACCGTCGGCGGGTTCTTGAGCGTGACATCGCCAGCCGGACTTTTGATGACAAGGCCCGCGCTCGCGAGCTCCGAAGCGCGCTTCGGCCGGACCAGGAAGGTGACATCGTTTCCGGCCTGAAGCAGCCTGCCGCCGAAATAGCCGCCGATGGCGCCGGCGCCGACCACGAGAATGCGCATGGATCAACTTCCTTTTGTTATTGGTCTTGGAATGGCCAAATGGCGGGCAGCGAATGGCGAATAGGGAGCTCGCGCATCTTCCCGCCACTCGCTATTCGCTTCTTTACCACTTCCCGCCAAACAGTCGAATCGGAGCGGCTATTTCCCCGAGACCATTTCCTCGACTTCGCGGAGCTGTTCCTTGCCGAAAAACATTTCCTTGCCGACGAAGAAGGTCGGCGAGCCGAACGCGCCGCGCTCGACCGCATTTTGCGTATTCTCGATCAGCCTGGCTTTTACGTCCGCGTCCTGCGAGCGCGCCAGCAACTTGGCGGCATCGAGGCCGGAGGAGGCCAGCGCCTTGGCTGCAATTTCGGGATCATCCATCTTCTTCGGCTCGACCCACATGTGATGGAAGGCGGCCTCGACATATTTTTCGAATACGCCCTCGAACTGGGCTGCGATCGCCGCGCGCATCAGATGCAGCGTGTTGACCGGGAAGAACGGGTTCCAGACATAGGGCTTGACCCCGAACCGCTTCAGGAAGCGTTCGGTCTCCAGCGCGTGGAATTCGCGCTTGTTCTTGATGCCGGCGAACGCTTCGGCCGGCGACCTGTTGTTGGTGGCCTTGAAGATGCCGCCGAGCAGGATCGGCACATATTCGAACTTCACGCCGGTGCGTTGTTCGATCGCCGGGATCGCCTCGTGGCTGAGGAAGGCGTTGGGGCTGCCGAAGTCGAACAGGAATTGCGGGTTTGAGCTCACGGCAGTCTCCCTGATTGTTTTCACGCATTGTGGCGCATGGCGATCCGCGCGTCCACAGTATTATGACGAGCGTAATATTGTAGGAGCGCGCGAGCTGTTCCCTCGCTAAACCAGCCGTTGCAGCGGACGTCGGCGCCAGACCAGCGCGTAATAGCCGAACTGCAGGGCGAACATGGCGCAGAACACGATAGGGTAGGCGGCCCAGACCCCTTCCAGCCCGATGGTCCGGCTCAGGATCACGGCGGCGGGGATTTCGATCGCGGCGATGGCGAAGATCGACAGCAGCATCGGAGCCAGGGCGACGCCGCCCGCGCGCATCGCGCCGGAAAATACGGTCGCCATGCCGAACGGCACCGAACTCCACAAGGCGATGGCGAGCAGATCGCTTGCGAGATCGAGCACGGCGGCGTCGGTAATGAAGATGCCCAGCACGGCGCGGGGATACAGACTGATGAGCGCTACCAGACTGCCGGTCATGATCAGATTGAGAAGCAGACCGGTCCGGACGATGGCGTCGAGCCGGTCGCTTTGGCCGGCGCCGATCGCCTGCGCGCCGAGGATCGATACCGTGATCGAAATCGAGATCGCGGTGAACTGCGCATAGCCCATGATCTGGTTGACGGCGCCGTAGGCGGCGGTCGCATCAGAGCCGAAGCCGTTGACGAGACCGAGCAGCACCAGCTCGGCGATCGCCATCACCACCATCCCGACCGCGCTCGGGATTCCGATGCCCAGGATCTTGTCGAGCAGGACGCCATCCAGCCGCAGCCTGCGCAGGAATTCGGTGTCCGGCGCCAGCGGGCTCTTCCTGCGCCGCAGATACAAGCCGAGCACGAACAGCGTCAGGGCGTTTGAAACAGCCGACGCCCACGCCGGTCCAGTCACGCCGGCGGCGGGCAATCCGAACCAGCCGCGCATCAGCAGCGGCGTCAGTATCAGGCCGATCGCGGTTGACAACGCCAGCGACAGCAGCGGCGTCAGCGTGTCGCCGATCCCGCGCAGCATCGCTGTCATCAGCAGGAAGGCGAAGCCGAGCGGCATGGTCAGCAGCACGACACGGGCGTAGGCGCTGGCCTGGTCGAGGATGTCGGGCGGCGTCGCGAGCGCGATCATCAATTGCCGGCTGAACAGCCCGCCGAGCACCGCAATGGCGACGGCGAGCAGCAGCCCGACCGCCAGCGTCGCGCCGGCAACCGCCTTCACCCTGCCCCGTTCGCCGGCGCCCCAGGCCTGTCCGATCAGAACGGTGGCGCCGGTACTCAGGCCCATGACGAAGGCGAACAGGAAAAACATCACGGGGAAAAACACCGACACGGCAGCCAGCGCCTCGACGCCGATCATCTGGCCGAGCAGTGCGTTGCTTACGGTGCCGAACAGCGATTGCAGCGCATTGCTCAGCATCAAAGGTGCGAGGAAGACGAGGAACGTCTTCCAGAGAGACGGGGTTTTCGACACGGCGGTTTTCCTGCTGAAGACGTGAGCGATCGTTGCCGCGCACCGGAGCGGTGGCGGATGAGAGGCGTTGGAAATTCGGCTAGAGAGCGATCGCGCTTATGGCTCGGCGCGATCGCTGAAGGCGAGCTTGACGACGTGGTCGCGGATATCGTCGGGCCAGCCGGCGACGAGGCCGACGAAGCGCCGCCGGTCATCGGCGAACAGCGCCCGCGAGGCTTCCTCGAAGCCTGCGAGGTTGCCAGCCATCACGGACATGAAGCGATAGGCGGCATCTCTTGCGGCGCGGGCGCGATCGAGATCGCCATTGGCGCGGCGCGCTTCTTCCACGAGCTTGCGCAGCGCGACGGACGCCCCGCCGGGCTGCGCGCCCAGCCACTCCCAATGGCGCGGCAGCAGCGTCACCTCGCGCGCGACGACGCCGAGCTTGGGCCGTCCGCGCCCGCGCGGCGTCTCCGTCGGCTCGTCAGTCGCAGCTTCCGGATCAGGAACCGGCTGCGGCAGACGCGCGATGACGTCGCGTTCGGTGCCGCGAAGGTCGAGATCGATCGGCTGGCCGGTGGCGTCGCTGAATATGATGATCGGTGGCGCGGCGGGTTTTCGGGCGGCCTGCATCACGGCCAGCGCGACCTCGGCCAGCGGACCCGCTGCCAGGCGCTGCGGGCCGATGAAGGCAGTGAATTGGGGGCGAGCATTGTCAGCCATTGGAGGAACTTCCGGATTTAGGTATGCTATATTTACCCGGATAAATTGCGATGTCAATATCACCCGGGTAAATATCGATCCACCTAAGGCCGTCTCGACTTTCCGTTCCCCGGCTGGCACCAACGCGACGCCAACTTCAGGGGAGCGACAATGCTGACGGTTCATCATCTCAACAACTCACGCTCCCAACGCGTGCTCTGGCTGCTCGAAGAGCTTGGCGTCGCTTACGAGATCGTCCGCTACCAGCGCCAGCCGGACATGCGCGCCCCGAAGGAGCTGCGCGCCATTCATCCGCTCGGCAAATCGCCCGTCATCACCGACAACGGCAATACCATCGCCGAGTCCGGCGCGATCTGCGAATACATCATCGGCACCTATGGCAACGGCCGCCTGATCCCACCGCCGAACACGCCGGAGCGGCTGCGCTACACCTATTGGCTGCACTACGCGGAGGGATCCGCGATGTCGCCGCTGCTGTTGAAGCTGCTGTTCACCTTGATGCCGAAGCGCGCGCCGGCCTTGCTGCGACCGCTGGTGCGCAAGGTCTCCAACACGGCGCTGACCACGCTGGTCAATCCGCAGCTCAAGCAGCACATGGATTACTGGGAGGGTGAGCTGGGCAAGAGCGAATGGTTCGCCGGCAACGAATTTTCCGGCGCCGATATCCAGATGAGCTTTCCGCTCGAAGCCGCCGCGGCGCGCGGCGGGCTGGAGCAGGGCCATCCCAAGGCGATGGCGTTCCTCGAACGCATTCACGCCCGCCCGGCCTATGCGCGCGCGCTGGAAAAGGGCGGGCCGTATGTGATCGGGCGGTAATCGTCTTAAGGCTGCACCGCCGTAATCACTTCCTTCACCAACCGCGCAGCGCCTCTGATATCGCCGGTCGGATCGACGCTGTCGCCGAGCCGCACCACGACGAGGCGCTGTGACGGGATGACAAAGATGCGCTGGCCGAGATCGCCGGAGGCAAAGAAGGCATCGCGGGGGATGCCGAGCCGCACCCGGCCTTTGGCGTTGGGGTGCTCGCTGCGGTTGGTCCAGAAGCCGGCGGCGTAATCGGTATCGAGCGTCGCCGCCGCGCAGAAGTCGACCCAGTCCGGATGCAGAATGCGTTTGTCCCCGACCACGCCGTCATTGAGGTAGAGCAGGCCGAACTTCGCCCAGTCCCGCGCGCTGGCCAGCATGTAGGTCGAGCCCTGCAAGGTGCCGGCGCCGTCGAATTCCAGCGTGACGTTGCGCATGCCGAGCGGATTGAACAGTTCGCGCCAGGCAAACGCCAACGTCTGCTCCGGTCCGCCGACGGCATCGCGAACGATGCGCGCCAGAATCTGCGTGGTCGGGCTCGAATAGTGCCAGCGCTTGCCGAGCGGCGCGATCATCCCGGCGCCGACGGCGTAGGCGGCTGTGTCGTCCTGCAGGTACATCCGGCTCGACCGGTCGAAACCGGAATTGGTTTCGTCCAGATCCAGGCCCGTCGTCATGCGCATCAGGTGCTCTACCTCGATCTCGCGCCGCGGATCGTCGGCGCCGCGCCATTCCGCAATCGGCGCCGGCATCGAGGGCGTGACCAGGCCCTGTTGCGTGAGAATCCCGATCAGCGCGTTGACCACGGACTTGGTCATGGAGAAGCCGAGCAGCGGCGTGTCGACGCCTACCCCGCTTGCATAGCGCTCGGCGATCACCTTGCCGTCATGCACCACGACCACCGCCTTGGTCCTTCGGAACGGCGGCTCGGCCGGCTCCT
>Ga0081455_10006413_pt1 | contig 12615 bp, 10 predicted proteins | sample TabmetS3T2R1_FD_70207 | JGI IMG/M metagenome (GOLD analysis project Ga0081455, IMG submission 70207) | Tabebuia heterophylla rhizosphere microbial communities from the University of Puerto Rico - S3T2R1 | ecosystem: Host-associated > Plants > Roots > Rhizosphere ... | reverse complement strand
AGAATCGGCCTAGAGAAGTCAGGTGTAGGCATTGGTTTCACTGAAGAGTACTACATGCGACAGTTCACATATCCAATACAGCAGTTTATACTCGACCACATAGCTCAGGACTTTGTAAGAGTAAAGCATGAGCGTCTGGTTGCATTACTTTCAACGTTTGCTGATGTGGCCGGGTCAGACTGGGGAGCTATCGGCGCCACCGACCTCCGTTCAACTGCCCGACCACAGGAACAACTAAACACTATCAAGACTACCGTAAACGCAGACAAACGAGCATCCATAAACACTATCGTATCAAGAGAGCAACCATACTTAGACTATGAACTTAACACATGGACTCAGGGCTTCCTACAGCCACTAACCGCATCAAACCTATCAGCAAATGATGTAATCACAAATCCAAGAGGTATTCCATGGTGTAACAGATGGATACTTAATGAGGATGTAACAGCAAACAATGCATTCATCTTTGATAACAATGCCTTTGTTATGATTCAGGGACCAAGAAAGACTACGCAGTTTGAGAACAATAATCCACAACAGACTATTACAATACAGAAAGACTGGTTTAAGCAACACCTCAGAAAGCCAACATGGGGTCGTGAGCTTACCGGAGTATCTGCTTAGTTGTCTGGCTGGGGAGGTTCAGGCTTAGCGATTGGCCTCTCAATCGCTGCACTTGTTATTGCAATAGTGGCTATCTTTATTTAGCCTCTTTTCTTTATCTTTACAAATGCCAGCAGGCTTCTTTAAGTGTCAAGAAGGTATAGACGCATACAACAAAGTAGGAAAAGAGTATGACAATACATTAGACGACAATAGGTATGACCACATTCTAAAGGTAACAGCGAACTCCCCTCATAGTGCTAGGAATATCGAAGTTGTTAGGGCTATGGTTCGAGAGATAGCTGACGACGGTAATGAGTACATCAAATATGATGTTCATGAAGTGCTTTATGATGCAATAGGAGCGTGGCATGAAGTCTACAAACCTAATATTGGCACATATCCAATACCCATTGTTCAGCCAACAATACAAATGGGCGCTAACATGACCAGTAGCGAAGTAGTCAATGGTCCTGTAATACGAGTTGATACTGGCTATCTGATACCATTTTCACCTGAGGCTGCTGATAAGATTCATGCAAAGTGTAATGATGTTTCACAAAGAGAAAGGACACAATACATCCTGAAGCGTGGAGGTGCCAGGCGAATAACAATCAAAAACTATGCCGATTTTAGAGATAAATCCTTCCAGGAGCTAGAGACTGGCAAATCCAGTACTTTACAAGAACCTGAAAAGTCCAAATCAACAAGCAGAAAATAAGTGTCATCTACAGGCAATCAAGAAGCCGACTTTGTAATCAATCAACTAGTATTTTTCCTAGCATTAGCTATATCACTAGCAACTACTGCTGGTATAGGCATTAAAATAGCGACATATATCAAGAAAAAGGCATCAGAATCCTCACAAAAGGTACAGAAGGCAATAGAAGATAGGATTAATGAGCAAGATATTACGATTAAGCGATATATCGAGAATATTGTTGATTCAGCTAGAGAGCGCAGAGACAAACAGGACTATGTTATTGAACAACTAGCTAAACGCATGGATGGATTAGAAGAGCAACAAAAGATACAGATGCAGGTAGTACTGCAAAACCAACAAACTATTACAGACTTTATATCATCACAAAAAACAGGGAGAGGAGTAGGTAGACCTAAAAAAGAGGAATCAAGTACCTAACTTTGCTTCTGCTACTGCCGCATTTATTGTTTTTAGTGTGCTTTCTGATTCTCTAGGCAGGTTCTTTGTGTTTACATCAGTTGACTTTACTCCTATTAGCTCCTTGATTGCTGGTATCTGTTGATTTATTACATCAATCCTTTCTCCTGCTGTATTTACTACCGGAGCAACCTGTTTATCCAGCATTTGTCTCTGTTCATCAGTAGTCGCTAATCCTAGTACTGCTTTACCAACCTGTCTCTGTTGTGCCGTAGTTTCTGCTATCTTCTGCATAGCAACCTGTAATGCCTCAGCCATTCCTATAGCTTGTTCTTCTTGCTTTGTCTTTTGTCTTCCTGAGCTCCTTTGTGTTATGATTGCAACCACTATCCCACTAACAGCAATGATTAGGGCAGTAACAGAACCCATCAAACTGTTTATTGAGGTTAGGAATGCATCACCGGCTATTTCGGTAGCCGTTCCATTGGCAACTTGCATCAATAACTGTTCAAACATGTATACTTAGAATACTAGACGATAGTGTTGAGAACTTTGGTAGTAACCCTTACTTCTAGTGTCCAGAAATCTTCCTGAGCACTTCTAGATTGTGGTTCAATCCTGGAAGTTATGCCAGGCAGATATATCTGAACAATCCCAGCACTGGTTAAGGCAGACGGTAACGGAGTTAGATTCTCATGAAGCCTCCTTGTAACAAACTCTCTCATTTGTTTAATAACAACAGGCTTCCCAGCTCCTATCCATCGATATGTGACTCTAATCACATTTGTAGCAATAAACTCTATTGGGCTAGTACCTAACCCCAGATTCCTATGCTCTGTTATCTCTTCATATACCATGAAGGAAGTGCTATTAGTTCCAGCCCAGTAGGTGTCCCAATCAATCTCTTCCTCTAGTGGTACAATATTAGGGTCTACCAGACTATTGCGCCACGGGGTATACAACGACTTTAGCCAGTCATGTAGTGTGTCATCAGGGTCAGGAAACTGTAGCCAGGGCATGTCTTATATCTATCTAAGTAGCTGGGTTTATTGTAGTATCGTTCTCTCCAGTACTACCCTTCTTTAAGTTAGGATACCGTGTTGACCATATTATGCCTGCAGGATTAAGGGCATAAGTTTCATCTGGCGAACTTCCAACAATATCGTTAGAGCCCGCACCTCCAGGGTCATGCTCTTCAATAATCGTGAACATTTCCTCTATCTCCTTCTGCATCCACTCTCTATCCTCAAAGTCCTTAATACCAATAGCCATTTCTAGGGCTGCCTTGAATCTGCATATTTTCTTGACAATACCAAAATCATTTTCTGTATCTTTCCAGTCATTCGGTGGCTGCCTATTCGTTCTTCTGTTTATCTCATCATATGCTGAATCAATAGCTAGAGTTATCTGGGCATCAGTTCTCTGAGTTCCTATGTTTCCAAGCAATGGCCTAACCTCTGCAGGCGTTGCGTATGACATTGAACCTCCTAATGACTCTCTCTCACTAAATAACTGTTCTGCAACGGATACTGAATCAAATACAAACTTATGTAATGCCTGGTAGAATACCTGTTCGCTTACCTCTACAATATCCGGAGTAGTGGCACGGATAGCTGTAACAATCCTTTGTATAACAGGTTCAGTTACAGCAATAGTCTCCTCTAATCTACGACTAAGAGATATCTGACCCTGAACTTCTGACACTACTGTAGTATCATTCAGACTCCTGGATGCAGAGAGCACCCGAGAGAGGGATGCTTCCACAACACCAGGAGCTTCGGATATAGACCGAACCCTAGCGACCGACCGAGTCAATGAAGTCTCTGCAACGACTACGGAATCCGATGATGGTAATCGAATTCGTGTTATTATACGACTAAGTTGTTCATTAAGGTTTACAGTATCAGCAGTAGGCACTCTTCTAGCCGATAAGATTCTGGTAAGATTCTCTGAGACATCGACAGACTCCTCAAGTGACCTTGATATGCGCCCTGAAACCTGTGCTCCTAAGCTTTCTCCAGTTGTGACTATCTCAGTTGATGGAACTCTAACAGCCGATAATATTCTAGTTAGCGATGAATCAGTAGCAGATATAACTTCTACAGATGGAAGTCTTAATGCAGATAGCATCCTTGTCAGCGAAGAATCTATAACAGTGATTGAATCACTAGCTGGAGCTCTAGAGACTGTTTCAATCCTGGTTGCATTATCATTCGTTATTATCGTATCAGTTGAAGGACTTCTAAAGAGTTGTAACAGTCTTGTCAGCGAAGAATCTTGTACCGTTACCGTCTCAGTACTTGGAAGCCTTAAGGCAGATAATATCCTCGTTAATGAGGAATCAACAATATTGACAGTTTCAGCTGTTGGCGACCGTTCATATGTTTGTGCTCCTTGTGTTTTCTCTGCTGTAATATTTTCACTTGTTCCAACAGAATCACTAGACGGAACTCTTAACAAAGATAGAATCCTGGTAAGCGAACCATCTGCAACAGTGATTGTCTCAGTAGTTAAAGTCCTGAATAACTGAAGCAGCCTAGTAACAGAAATGTCAGAGACCACTGTCGAATCTGTACTAGGTGCTCTAACTCTTGTTATGCTCTGAGTAGTAGATGAATCTTGTGCTGTTATACTATCAGTTGAAGGAGAGCGCATAGCAGAGAGTATGCGAGTTAGATTCTCTCCTGTTGTTATACTATCACTGCTCGGAAGCCGAAGGGCAGAAAGCAACCGAGTCAGTGATGAATCTGCTACTGTAATGCTATCAGTAGAAGGCGACCGTTCAAGCAACTTGCCACCTGTTAGATTCTCACTAGTTGTTACTGAGTCACTTGATGGATTGCGAGAAGCCGATAATATCCTTGTTAAAGATGAATCTGTTGGAGTAACAACTTCAGTACTAGGAACTCTGAGCGCAGATAACCTTCTAGTGGTAGAAACATCTGAAACTGTTGTAGTATCAGCACTTGGAATTCTAGGCCATGTCTTGCTACGTTGCACATCCTCGGTAGTTGCAACGCTATCAGAGGATGGCGACCTAAATGCCTGTAATGTTCTTGTTAGACTAGAATCTGATACAGTTGTGCTATCTGAAGAAGGTGCTCTGTTAGCAGTTAGAATCCTTGTCGTCGAACCATCTGATACCGTGGTACTGTCAGCAGATGGTGAACGTTCAAAGGTTGTTCCCTGGCTAAACCTGTCACCGCAAACAAGCCAACATACTTCCCTGGCAGTTGCGTCGACATCAGGCCAGTTAAGGGTAAACTCTCCTGCTGTTCCAATACTTGTTAGGTCTGCTTCAGCATCAACTGTAGACCCTCCAGACGCTTCTGTTAACATTCGAATAGATTTAGATTCTGAATGGTCACACTTGGCAACAGTAGTAGTAACATTATCTGTAGACCCTATCCATGAACAACATTCATTTGTTCCGTCACCTCCTCCTAGTGTGAATCTGTGATGGTCTACTGCACTAGTAGTTGCAGTATTGTTGAAACTACAGAATAAAACTCCTTTCGTATTCAAATCTTCAGGGTCAGTATCAACAACCTGGTTGCCTGTTGAGGTAGGTTGACTAAGCGCTCCCAAGTCCCAGTCTCCTCCCCTAACGACCATGAGTTGTATATCGTCGTTGTCTGTTGCAATGACATTAACACTCAATCCATTGCTCAGCCAATCTGTAAATGATATCTCAGCAGCAGTGGCAGGAAAGCCACTGACGGTATTTATTGACTGTAAACATCTGTCCGTTCTCTGTCTTCTCGCATTGTTTGTGGTATTGACATTATCTGCTGCCGAACACACTGCCCATTGTTTACTATTATTCATGGCAACCCCAAATGCAGGCACAGGCATTGCTCCAGTACTGGCATTAGCACCAAGTGAACCTCCTCCAAAGAATGCTATCGTTCCTGTAAAACCTGGTGCTGTTATATTCCAGTTCCCAGTACCTGCAGGAATGGTTTGAGTACCACAATAGATATTGGCTATGTTAGGAGCAGTAAACGCAAAATAGTTAATCTTGTACTGTACTGCATCAGCGGCAGCATAAACAACATCAAACCCATTATTCTGAAAGTTTACTCTCGCTGTTACTAGTTCCGTTGCTCCTGTACTATCGCATATTATGATACAATCGCTTGGCGATGATTGAGTGGTAGTCTGGCTGCTGGCAGTTGCACTTGCATCTGCTTGAGCACCCATATAACCCCAATCGCCAGAAGCATTATCCGCAGTCATTCCAATACCAAATCTGGCATTAGCAGCACCTCCTGTAGCAGTTTGACCGGTGCCCCAGAATATCATGCCTTTAGGTCTGAATCCTAGTTCGTTGGTAAAGTTTTGGGTATGTACCCCTGTAGTAGTATCTTTTGTTATAGTTCCAAACTTTACCATTGCAGGACCAGGTTTGTACCCTAATAAATTCTCACTAACAGCAACATTATCAGTAGATGGCGACCGAGCAAAGTTACCAGGGCCAGATACCCCAACAGCCCACCATGCCATTCTTCTCAGAGTAGTATCTGCTGTTGTCCAGTTGAGAGTAAACTTACCATTGATAGTAATATCACTCATATCACATGCTGCATTTGTCGTTGAACTAGTTGCAGTGGAAGCAGGAGTTGCTTGCCAGAATGTCTTTGTATTACTGTCAATATGCGAAGATGTGAATGTACCTAAGCCGTTCTGATTACCCCACCAAGAAGCACCTTCATTTGTTCCATCAGATGCACCTATACCAAAATAGGCATTGTTTACTACAGTAGCACTTGATGCAGAGTTAATCCCTGCAAGAAATACCATCGAAGTATCGACATGTGCATCAGTGTATGTTACATCCTGAGTACCAGTTCCACTCCTTTGCTGGAATGCTCCACAATCCCATAGTCCTCCTTTTACAAGTAGAAATCCTATTCTTTGTAATGACTGAGTAGCCGCATCTGTAACATTTACTGTTATACCTCCTCCAGCAGCATTATCAAATGATACAAAGTTAGCAAGAAAGGTCACTGTTCCTGCAGTAGTAGAACATGCAGCCAAACATGCACTAGGATTAAGATACATATCTGTGTCTGATGTTGTAAAAGTTTCATCTCTACAGTAAGCAACCCATTGTTGAGTCGTAGATTTTGCAGCACCAATACAGAAAATAGAACGGTCTCCACTTGCTATCAGAGTATCGATTCCCGCAGCGCCTTCATTAGAAGACATTGTTAAGGCAAAATCAGGTGTCCATGATGCTCCAGAACCAGTATACGAATGATTACCTGTTGAGCCATCACCTATAGCAACATTGATGATGCTTACATTTGTGATATCCGACCCTCCAATAACTTCGTAGTGAATGTTTAAGGCATTGGTATCTGTCTGAACACTCCAGTTTATTGTAAATGAACCAGCAGCAACACCGGATATAGTTCCCTGACTAACAATAGCATTAGAAGCCAGGTCGATTAAACAGATTATAGCATCAGTTCGCCATGTATATCTCTCTACTCTTAATGATTCATCCAGAACATAGGCTTGACAGTTACTAGTTGTACCATCTGAATAGCCATAAGAGATTCTGGTATCATCTGTATATGCATCAAATGCAGTATGTCCTGTAGTATGTAGAATGATAATCTTTGGAGTTAACGAACTGTTTGAAAGATTAACCTGTTGGCTGGATGTTCCTGTAGTTGTTGTCTTTGTAAATGTACCTTTCTCTACATCGAGCGCCAATCAACTATTAGCACTACCCAATGTTTATAACATAAGTGACTTTTAGTTTATCGCCTGATATCAAACTAGCAGCCGTAAATGTACCTTCGTGAGTCATTGTTCCAGAGGATGAGGCATTAAACAATGCACATTTCTGAACATTGGTATGAGTACCAGATGCAGTCCATTCATGTTCGATAGTTGTACTATTGGTGTTGTCGGTATGTGTTTTAGTAGTCGCATCTGCCCTTGCAAGTCCGTTAGTAGTAATCTCGCCTGTTAGTGTGGTATCGCCAGCAGCAGGAGCAGTAGCATCAGTAGTTACTGCTATAAAGCCACTGCCACGGGTGCCGGCTGAGGTATTTGTCAAGACCTGGGCGTGATAAAAGTCTCGACCATCAGTAGTAAGTAAGTTCGGATGATACTGGTCAACAACTTCCCATTTCTTTTCTAAATGTCGATAAACCTGAACAGTGATGTATCCGTGAATCCCTTTAGGATTAACATCATCATGTACTGAACGACTTCTAGTCATAGTAATATGGCTCATCGCTACTTCAAATCCTCCTTACAGTTATCACAAACAGGCTTTTTGTTTATTGGCTTATGATTATACTGTGTTTGATTGCCGCAAATAACACAAGCAGCACTTCCTGACTCTGTTTTACCGTGCTTTGGGTCTTTGATATGTTCATTCCATGCATCAGGGCTCACTGTTTCGAACGGTGGTTCATGGTCATAGCATTTGAAAGTTCCTCCGTCTATAACACTCATTGTAATGTGATATTGCCTTTTGTGACGCACTAAGGAACTATCACTTTTTAATAGTTCTCAAAGTTCTCGATTGAGCCAATCCCCTTAACACACATGTCATTTATTCCAAGTGCGCAGGTCGATGTAGTAAAGCGACCGCAGTTCGTAGAGGAACTAGTAGAAGGTACTTTGCCACTAAACAACGGAGTAACACCAACGCCAGGCCCCATTACTTTTCGTAGTGTTGGCTGGGGTATGACTCTGGGTGAAGATATTGCAATAGAATCAGATAAGTTAAGAATGCTCGGTAGTTATGATGTAGAGAAACAGCTTAAACTAGGACAGACTATCACTTCTGAGATTACTTACAAACCTTTTGACTTTAAGTTTGCTGGCTACGGAATGAAGAAACCCGTACCGCCAACAGTAACCCCTCCTGACCCAACAGGAGTTGCGCCTAATGGTACTTCTGGAGTATCGATTTCCATACTTATGTCAGCACTTATCGAAGGTGTTGAGAAGTTCAAGATATTCAAAGGTGTAAAGTTCGGAGGATGCTCAGGAGAGATTACTAGAGACGGTGGCTGTACTTTCACACTACCATTTGAATGTAAAGAAGTTACTGGTTGGGTAGTGGAGCCAACATGGAGTTCTGGAGCACCTACTTATGCGCCTAATCCAACGGCGACCAATCCGTTCACAGGTATATCAGGTGGTGCAGACCCATTAACTATTGCAACAGTACCTTACGATTCCACTTCATTTAGTTTCAATGTAGATTTGGGAATGATGAACTATACGCCATTAGGCCAATCCACATTCAAGTTTAGGAAGTCCATGCAGAGAAACATGACTGTAGAACTCAATACTCTGGTTAAAGCCGATAATGTCGTTATTGGTAATGTAACAAACTATTCACCACAAGATGTAGAATATACATTTGCAACAAACAAGAAGCTAAAGTTTACAGGAGTACAGTTTGAGTCATATGTCCAGAATAAGGATGCCAGCAGTACAGACTTCTGGATTGAAGAGCTATCCGGACAAGCATCAGGCGACCTAGTCATAACAGATACATAGTAGAATAGTATCTACTCCTTTATTGTCTGATGTAGAAGGTACGAATAAGTCTAAACAAGAACAGCAAGAACTCGACTTAGTAGAACTTAATCCAGAGGACGAACAGATTACAGACACCGGAGCTCTTAAACAGCCTGAAGAGGAGGAGTTCAATCCAGACGAATATGCCGGCTTTCCAATGGAAGCCTGGAACAGATATTTTGGTGCTATTAATGACAAAAGACAATCCCGTTCTGCATCTCTAGCTAAACTAACGGCATATACTGTTAGAATGAATACAGCAAAGCCTGATGCTATTTATCCAGACTTCAAATATGTTAAACTAACATACTCTCCTATTACAAAGAGTGTTTGGGAAAAGAGACGCAGAGAACTAGCAGAGATTGAAGACTTAGAAAGAGAGCAACAGACCCAAACAACCCGATTAGCAGAGATGCAAGAATCATTAAGACTTCGTATCTTTTCAAGGAATAAGCCTAGAGGTATGATAACAAACAGAGAGGACCCAACAAAGGCACAGCTAGATGAAATCCAAAGCAACATGAAAATGTATCAGGATTTATCAATGGATATCTCTAGACGAGTAGCCGAAAAGAAACAATCATCAGATTTATCAGCATTCACTATGTACTTCCACAAAGATAAGGAGACATACGACCAGATAATGAATGAAGACCTAGATGATATACTACGAGCTTGCGACTGGAAACAGATTCACGGCTCGGCAAATTTACGGCTCTCAAAGCCATTGTCTACACCGGCGGGCTCGCAGGGTATACATTAACTCCGGCAGAGGAACGATGCTTAGAGCACTTCCGCATTAGAAGGCGGTGGCATATGTGGTGGTGGCAGTTCGAGAGAAAGGAGCCACTACAAGAAGACTTGATGACCTACGAGCGATTTGAAGAGTTCAGAGAGGATAGGGAAAGAATGAACAAAGATAAAGAGGAACAGAAAGCTAAGCGTAAACAACTAGGTGCCGGAGGAAGCAGCACTACCTATAATATACCAGACCCGAAGTAAAATAAGCATTTAGTAGTATGCCAGCAATCACCATTAAAGGTTTAAAGGGAATATCACTGGGAATGAACGAGCTTTCTGGAGCTCTTAGTACTTCCCTTTTTGAAAGAACAGCTATGCCAATAGCACAAGAGGCCAGGCACAGGTTGGAAGGAGATACCCCAGTAGTAACCGGTAGATTGTTGCGTTCAACTACCACTAGAAAGGGTAGTAACGAGATTACATTGGGACAGTTTGCTCCTTATGCTAACGTAGTTAATAATCGCAGAGGTTTCTGGAATGGCGCAATACAAGTAGCACAAAAGTGGCCTCCATTTTATGCCAGAATGGTACAGCAGGAAATAGGCATTGTCTCTAGAAAGTATGCAAACCAGTAATAATCAACAAAAATGAGTTCTTTTCCTATTTCTATCAGTTGGCAGATTTCTAATCCTCCAACAGGAGCATTTGACTCATTAGCAAAGTCTGCACAGTCATTAGACCAGGCTATGTTAGGTACTGCTGCCAACTTCGAGAAGTTTGGTAGTTCAGTATCCCAAATGGAATCGCCATTATCAGGTGTTTCGAGCTCCATGTCTCAGTTAGAGGGCTCAATGGGGAGTCTAGAAGGCTCTCTTAGTGGCGCAGCGGGTTCAATGGGCGAGTTTGCAGGCTCAACAGAACAAGTTAATGGAGCTATTAGTGAAACAGGCGGCTTCATAACTGAAGCTAGTGGCTCAATGGGCGAGTTATCTTCTGCAACTGGAGAAACAGGCAGCGCAATGACTGAACTTTCTGGTACTACTACCGAGTTTAATGGTAGCATTCAAGAAACAGGTGGTTTTGTCACGGAAGCCTCTACAGGAATGGGAGAACTATCTACCGCAACTACAGACACAGGTACAGCAATGACTGATGCTGGTACAGCAGTAACAGAAATGGGAACTGCAACAACTGAAACAAATACAGCATTAACTGAGTCAGTTGATGCTCTTGGTAATGTAGTTCCTGGTCTTCAAGATACAGCGACAGGAGCCGCTGACTCTGCACAAGGCTTTTCAGATTTAGCTCCTCCTATAGAAGATAGTAATGCCGCTCTAGATACTAGTAGCGGCCTATTGGAAGGCGTAGCTCCACTTCTTGGCACTACTGGTGAAAATGCTGGAACGGCAGCAACCTCAACTGATGACTTTTCAGGTGCTATGGCTGGATTAGGTACTGAACTTGGTCCTGTTAATGGCGGCCTCACTACTGGTAATACCCTAGTTGGTGACTTTGGAACCGAGGCAGCCACTACTACAGGCAGTACTAACGACCTCAAAGATAGTATGAGTACACTGGCCTTTGGCCTCACTACTGTAGTAGGTGCAGGTTATGGGCTTGTTAATGCATTTCTCGGTATTCGAGATGCTGGGTTTAAAGTAGAAGCAGCAAATATCCGTGCCGAAAAATCTGCTAGTACTCTAGATAAAGCAGTATTAGGAGTTAGTAAATCAATCAATAAACTAGCAACTGATTCTGAAGCGCCTATACAGGGTATAGGTAGACTTCAGAAAGCTTTTGCGGATTTCCAAAAACTCTTAGATGCAGGAGTAAGAAGCGGGCCACAATTTACTGCAGCTCTTAACAATCTCAAAGCAGCAGGGGATGGACTTCACGGCACTACTGTAAAAGACCAGCAAGCAATAGCCGCATTAAACATACAACTCGACCAGATGGGTCAGAAAGCAGCCAAAGCCGACTTAGACCAGCGAAAGCTGAATAAAACTCTGGAAGCCCAGACTAAGGCTTATGTTGATGCTGGTGTAAGTATCGCAACTCTTGTTGGAGGAATGGGTTCAATGATTCAAACTATTACTAGTGCTGGTGCTGCTGCTACAATACTGAAAGGAGCATTTGTTGACCTTGGGATAGTGATGTCTCAATCCATCATTCCTGTCCTTGCTTCTATTGCTGTTCCTGTCGGCATTGCGATTGGAGCATTGACTGCATTTGTTGCAGCAGTGACTGCAATCAGAATGAATATTGCTGTATTTGATGATTTGGGTATGAAAGTCGGAGAGGTATTTCCAGAGATGAAAGGGTTCCTGGAAGATGCCAGACAAGGATTTATCAATCTCTCTGATGGTATCAATTCAGCAATCTCCTTTATTCTAGGTGGTCTCGATTCATTTGCTGGTGGTACAACAAATCTAAAGAATCAGTGGGACGGATTCACGGGAACACTCCCTAAAGGAACAGGGGAGATAGGTCTTGCAGGCAAAGCCATTTCGGAAATGGGTGGAATCATGCAGAGCACTGGTGAGAAGGTAAAGATTGGTTATGGTCAGTTTCAGATTCTTAACGGTACTCTT
>Ga0081455_10006412_pt1 | contig 12616 bp, 12 predicted proteins | sample TabmetS3T2R1_FD_70207 | JGI IMG/M metagenome (GOLD analysis project Ga0081455, IMG submission 70207) | Tabebuia heterophylla rhizosphere microbial communities from the University of Puerto Rico - S3T2R1 | ecosystem: Host-associated > Plants > Roots > Rhizosphere ... | reverse complement strand
CGACCCCCGCCGACCCCTCGGAGGGGGTGCTCGTCGGCGTCAGGCGGATCTGCGACGAGAGCGGCGTCGAGCCGGGCGAGCTCGGATTCGTGATGCACGGCACGACCGTGGCGACCAACGCGATGCTCGAAGCCAAGGGCGCACGCGTCGGGCTCATCACGACGCAGGGCTTCGGCCAGATCCTCCACCTGGCGCGCTCGCAGACGCCGGGGCCGCTCGCAGGCTGGATCATCATGGTCAAGCCGGACCCGCCCGCGGCGCTCGAGGACACCCGCGAGGCGAAGGAGCGGATGAGCGCGCAGGGCGAGCCCGTCGAGTCGGTCGACCGCGAGCAGGTGGCCGGCATCGTCCGCGACCTGGTCGACTCGGGCGTCGAGACGCTCACCGTCTCGCTGATCAACTCGTACGCGAACCCGGCTCACGAGCGGGAGATCAAGGAGATCATCCACGAGCTCTATCCCGACTTCCCGGTGACGATCTCCTCCGACGTCCTGCCGGAGTTCCGGGAGTACGAGCGGACGCTGACCGCGTGCATGAACTCGTACGTGCGTCCGCGCGTGGAGAGCTACGTCCGGAACCTCGAAAGCTCGCTGCGCGCGCTCGGGGTCAAGGGGGAGCTGAACCTCCTCCGCTCCGACGCCGGCCTCATGAGCGTTGCCGTCGCCTCCGAAAACCCGATCTACGGCATCCTCTCGGGGCCCTCGGGGGGAGTCGCGGGCGCCCTCTACATCGCGCGGAGAGCCGGGTTCGAGAACGTCCTCACGTTCGACATGGGCGGGACGTCGACCGACGTCGCGCTCTGCCAGAACGGGCAGCCCACGATCGAGCGGCAGACCGAGATCCCGTACGGCCTCGGCCTCCCAGGGGAGGTCATCCCCGTCAAGGTCCCGAGCGTCAACGTCCGCTCGGTCGGGGCCGGCGGCGGGTCGATCGCGCACGTCCCCGACGTCACCGGAGCGCTCCGCGTCGGCCCGCAGTCGGCCGGCGCGGATCCGGGTCCGGCCGCGTACGGGCGCGGTGGAACGGCGCCGACCGTCACGGACGCCAACGTCGTCGTCGGCCACCTGCCGCCGCAGCTCCTTGGCGGCGAGATGCGGCTCGACGTCGAGGCTGCGAAGACGGCCGTGCAGACCATCGGCGACGCGCTCGGGCTCGACGTGCACCGTGCGGCGGAGGGGATCCTCGACATCGTGAACGAGAACATGGCCGGGGCGCTTCGGCTCGTCTCCGTCCAGCGCGGCTACGACCCGCGCGACTTCGCCCTGGTCGCCTTCGGCGGGGCAGGGCCGATGCACGCGAACGCCGTCGCCCGCATCATGGGCTCCTTTCCGGTGGTGGTCCCACCGGCGCCGGGCCTCCTCTGTGCGACCGGAGACCTCGTTGCCGACTTCCGGGACGAGTTCGCTCGCACCTTCATCCGCACCACCGACTCCGTGAGCGGCGACGAGGTCCGCGGCATCCTGGACGAGCTCGGGTCCGAGGCGCGCGGCTGGCTCGAGCGCGAGGGCATCCCGGAGGCCGACCAGCGCCTCGCCTTCAACGTCGATATGCGCTACTACCGCCAGGGCTACGAGATTCCGGTGGAGATCGACCCGACGCTCCTTGCCGGGAACGGGACGACGATGCTGGCGGAGCGCTTCAACCAGCTGCACGAGCAGTTCTACGGGTTTCGCATGGAGGGCTCGGCGTGCGAGATCGTCAACCTCCGTGCCATCGGATACGGGAAGGTGCCCGAGCCGCAGCTCCCCGAGGACGAGCCCGGCGCCGGCGATGCATCCGACGCGGTCATCGACGAGCACGAGGTGTACTTCCAGGGCGAGTGGCTGCCGACTCGGATCTACGACCGGGCAAAGCTGCGACCGGGCCACCGCATCGCGGGGCCGGCCATCGTGACCGAGTTCGACTCGACGACGGTCGTCCTCTCCGGCTACGCCGCGGAGGTCGACCGCTATCTGAACCTCATCATCAACCCGACGGAGGAGTGACGATGGACGGCGTCAAGGTCGCAGACATCCCGGAGATCGAGGTCGACCCGGTCACGCTCGACATCATCGAGGGGGCCCTGAAGAGCGCCCGCTTCGAGATGGACGCCGTGCTCTTTCGCACGGCCATGAGCCCCGTGATCCGGGAGCAGCACGACGAGTTCCCGATGATCACCGACCCGAAGGGCCGCATGGTCGTCGGCCAGTTCGGCTCCTACATCTCGGAGATGTTCGAGAACATCGCGGAGCCGGTGCGCCCGGGCGACGTGATCCTCACGAGCGACCCCTTCAAGTGCGGCGGCTCGATCTCCCACATCAACGACTGGCTCGTCTGCCTGCCGATCTTCTGGAAGGACGAGCTGGTCGGCTGGGCAAGCATGTTCGGGCACCAGATGGACGCGGGCGGGCCGCTTCCGGGCGCGCTTCCGACGGGCGCGAAGACGATCTTCGGCGAGGGCGTCCGCATTCCGCCGGTCAAGATCTTCCGCGAGGGCGTGCTCAACCAGGACGTCCTCGACGTCATCCTCAACCAGGTCCGGATGCCGGAGATGAACCGGGCCGACCTCATGGGCATCATCGCGGGCTGCCGGACGGGCGAGAAGCGGGTGCTCGAGCTCTGCGAGCGCTTCGGCAAGGAGACCTACCTGGCCGCGTGCCAGGCCCTCCTCGACCGCACGTACAAGGCGATGGCGAAGCTCATCCTCGCCGCCATCCCCGAGGAGCCCCAGTCGTTCGAGGACTGGATCGACGACGACGGGCTCGGCAACGGGCCCTTCAAGATGAAGCTCACCATCTGGCGGGAGGGCGAGCACGCCTACTTCGACTGGTCGGGGACCGACCCGCAGGCGATGGGGCCGGTGAACTTCTACCTCTCGGAGGCCATGTTCAAGATGTTCATCGGGGTCTACCTGATCATGGTCTTCGACCCCCAGATCCTCTTCAACGACGGCTTCTATCCGCTGCTCCACATCGTCATCCCCGACGGCTCGCTGCTGCATCCGAAGTTCCCGTCGGCGCTCGGCTGCCGCACGCACGCGCTGACGCGGCTGTTCGACATCCTCGGCGGGGCGCTGGCGCGAAAGAGCCCTGAGCACACGACGGCCGCCGGCTACGGCACGAGCCCGTACATGCTCTACTCGGGCTGGGACCGCGGGGGCGAGTTCTTCTACCTCATGGAGATCTCGTACGGCGGCATCCCCGGGCGGCCGATCGGCGACGGGATGGACGGTCACTCCTGGTGGCCGCTCTTCCAGAACATCCCGACCGAGTACCTCGAGGCCTACTACCCGGTGCGTATCGACGGCTACACGACGATCGAGGACTCGGGCGGCGCCGGCTTCCACCGCGGTGGCAACGGGATCGAGAAGCGCTACGTCTATCTCGAGCCGGGTGAGGTCTCCATCCACGACGACCGCTGGCTCACGTATCCGTGGGGCATCCTCGGCGGCAAGCCGGGGAGCCGGTCCGAGAAGATCCTCGTGCGCACGGACGGCACGCGGGAGCGCCTGCCGTCGAAGTGCGACGAGATCAAGGTCGAGCCGGGCGACATGCTCGTCTACCGGACGGCGGGCGGCGGCGGCTGGAAGGACCCGCTCGAGCGGCCGGTCGAGAAGGTGGAGGCGGACGTCGCCAAAGGGCTCGTCTCGGAAGAGAAGGCGTACGAGGACTACGGCGTCGTCGTCGGCGACGGGGCAGCGACGGAGAAGCACCGCGAGCACCTCCGCGAGAGGCGCGGCGAGGTGAAGGACTTCGACCTCGGACCGCCGCTCGAGGACATCCTCCAGCTGGCAAAGGAGGAGACGGGCCACGAGCCGCCTGTCACGCCCGAGCCGTTGCCCTGGGCAGAGATGGAGTCGCCGGAGGAGGCGATGCGCCGCGTGCGGGAGTTCGGCGATCGGCAGATGACGCAGACGGAATGAGCCCTCGTACCCGTCGATGCGAGGGACAGTCCCCCGAGAGGGACTGTCCCTGCTAGTCGTGAGCGAGACAAGGCATGCCGGGTTCCACGGCCGGGCAGGTCTCGGCCGTCACCCCGCGCTGATCGTCGTCGACGTCAACGTCGGCTTCACCGATCCCGAGTCGCCGCTTGTTTGCGACCTCGATGGGGTTGTCGCTGCCATCCAGCGCCTGCTCGTGGAGATGCGCTCGGCCGGACTCCCGGTCGTGTACACGACCGTGTCCTACGATGACGGTGACAAGGAGACCGCCGCGGCGTTCCTCGACAAGATTCCGGCTCTGCTCACGCTCGAAGCCGGAAGTCGCTGGGTCGAGATCGATCCCAGGATCGCACCACGAGACGGCGAGCCGGTCCTCAACAAGCTGTTCGCGTCGGCGTTCTTCGGCACGGCGCTCCTGAGCTTCCTCACGGCGAACGGGTGCGACAGCCTCATCGTCACCGGAGCCTCCACATCGGGGTGCGTCAGGGCGACGGTGGTCGATGCCATCCAGCACGGCTACCGCCCGGTCGTTCCGCGCGAGGCCGTCGGCGACCGCAATCCCGAGGCGCACGCAGCCAACCTCTACGACATCGACACGAAGTACGGCGACGTCGTCTCCGTCGACGACGTGCTCGTGCACCTGGAGGAAATCGGTGCCGCACACGCTCGCTGAGAAGATCCTGCTGGAGCACGCCGATGCGGATGACGTACGGCCCGGCGACGTCGTCACCGTCCGCTGCGACGTCGTCATGGCGAACGACGTCAGCGGACCTGTCGCCTTTCGGGTCATGGAGCAAATGGGTGCGGAGCGGGTCTTCGACCCGACGAAGGTGGTCATGGTCGCGGACCACTTCATGCCGGCGAAGGACGCACGCTCGGCCGAGCTCCAGCGACGGCTCAAGGAGTGGTCGGATGCCCAGGGAGTGACGTTCTTCGCTCAGGGCCGAGGTGGGATCGAGCATACGCTCCTGTGCGAGGAAGGATGGGTCGTTCCCGGTTCCGTCATCGCCGGGGGTGACTCCCATACCTGCACGTACGGTGCGCTCGGTGCGTTCGGCAGCGGCTTCGGCTCGACCGACATCGCCGCTTGCCTTGCCTTCGGCGAGTTCTGGCAGGCGGTCCCGGCGACGATCCAGGTCGAGCTCGCGGGCAGGCTCGGCCCATTCGTGGCGGGCAAGGACGTCATCCTCGCCGTCATCGGCGAGATCGGCGTCGGCGGCGCCACGAATTGTGCGCTCGAGTTCGTCGGCGAAGGTGCGGAGGCGCTGTCCATCGACGAGCGCCTCGCTGTCTCGAACATGGCGGTGGAGGCCGGCGCGGACACCGGCCTCTTCCCGGCCGACGAGACGACTGCCGCGTACCTCGAAGGCCGCACGGAGCGGCCGTGGCGGGCAGAGCGCACCGATCCGGACGCCGAGCTCGCCCGCCGCGTCGAAATCGACCTGGGCACGCTTGAGCCTCTCGTTGCGAAGCCGCACCTCCCGGGGAACGTCGTGCCGGTCTCGGAGGTGGCCGGGACGCGCGTCGACCAGGCGTACATCGGCAACTGCGCCAACGGGACGATGACCGACCTCCGGCAGGCGGCCGACGTGCTGCGCGGGAACCACATTCACGCGGATAGCCGACTGATCGTCGTGCCCGCGACGCAACGCATCTACCGCGAGGCGCTCGAGGAGGGCCTGCTCGACGTCTTCGTGGAGGCCGGCGCGATGGTGTCCACGCCCACCTGCGGCGCGTGCTTCGGCGGCGGAATGGGCGTGCTCGCTCCGGGAGAGCGGGCCGTAACCACGACGAACCGCAACTTCCGTGGCCGCATGGGCTCGCCCGAGGCCGAGGTCTACCTCGCAAATGCGTGGGTCGCCGCCGCGGCCGCGGTCGCAGGCGAGCTCGTCGATCCGGCGGCAGTCATCGTTGGAACCGCGCGATGATCATCGAAGGCGTAGCAGTGGTCATACCGGGGGACGACGTCGACACCGACGTCATGTACCCGGGTCAGTTCCTGAACATCGAGGATCCCGAGCTCATGAAGGCGCATCTGTTTGAGGGGTACGACCCCTCGCTCCGCGACCAGCTCGGGCCGGGCACGATCATCGTCACCGGGGCCAATTTCGGCCTCGGCTCGTCGCGCGAGCACGTCGTCCAGGCGATGAAGGCCTGGGGCGTCCGCTGCCTCGTCGGCACGAGCTTCGCTCGCATACTGCGCCGGAACGCCGTCAACCTCGGGCTGCCGGTGCTCGAATGTGCAGGTGCGGCCGGCGCCGCGCGTCCGGGCTCGCAGATCCGGATCGATACCGACACCGGCGAGGTGGACGTCGACGGCCAGAAGTTCCACGCTCAGCCGGTGCCGGCGTTCGTCGTCGACCTCGCGTGCTCCGGTGGCCTCGTGCCGTGGGCCAGGGAGCAGTTGGGGGCGTGATCGTCCGGGATCTAGGCGATGCCTGGCAGGTTGTCCTCCAGACCGACCACGCCGACCTCTGCGGCCAGTTCGCAGAGAGCTGGGCAGAGAAGGCCGCCGTCTCTGCGTCGCTGAAGATCGCGACGGGGCGTCACGACGACGGCTGGGCTGTCTGGGAGCGCGCGCCGCGCGTCGAGGAGACAGGCACGCCGGTGAACTTCCTCGACGTCGATGTCCGCTCGCACCTCGCCTTCTATCGGGCAGGGATCGCGGCGATCACGGAGCAGGACGAGCACGCAGGCCTGCTCGTGTCGATGCACGGCGCAGGCATCTACCGCCAGCGCTACGGGCTCGATCCCGCCCTCGGTCTCACGCGGGCGCCGGAAGTGCAGGATGAGGTCGACGTGTTCGTCGCCGAGCAGGAAGCGAAGTTCGGTGGCGATCCGGGTGATCACCTTCCCGAGTACCAGCTGCTCCAGCTCTACGACCGCCTCTCGTTGTACTTCTGCATGCGCGACGTCGAGGCAGGCGAGTCGGCGGAGATCCAGGGCTACCGTCTCGAGCCAGTCGCGCCGTGGCACATCCGCTGCGAGCCATTCCCGTTCGAGAAGTCACCTGCAGGCTTTTCCCTCCTCCGGCGTCTACTACCGAAGGACGGATCGCTGGAGATCCTGTCCGTGACGCCCGAGCGCGTGGCGATCACCGTCGATGCCTGAGCGCTACCCCTTGCCCTGGTCCCACGCGAGCCAGCGGATCGGTTCGATCTCGACAACTGTCCGGCCCTCGAACCAGAGCATCTCCTCGAGCTCGGGGCCGCTCGCACCCTCGAGATAGCGAAGCTCGACCTTGTGCGTGGCCTCACGGACCGCCTGCTCCTCCTCGACGAGGGCGGCCAGGCCGAAGCACACGACGGACCGAGGCGACTGCGTCAGGTCGGTCATCCTCGGGTCGTCGTCGACGCACATTGTCACGTGTGGGTCCGCTGCGATGTGGCGGAGATGGCGGCGACTCTTGCCGAGCGACAGAACGAAACGCCCTTCCTCCCACACGTACCAGATCGGCGTCACGTGCGGCCAGCCGTCCTCCCGGTTCGTCGCGAGCCGGCCCACGCGCTTCTCGGTGAGGAAGGCGTCGCGCTCCTCGTCCGTGAGCGCGTTCTCCTTCGTCGCCGTCGTGCGATTGAGCAGCGTGCTGGTCATCTCACACCTCCGGGATCACGACGTCCTGCACGGGAGTCGAGTCTGACAGACTCCGCCCGATACCACGAGGAGGCGTGATGGAAGGGACGGCGGAGGTCAACGGCGTCAACCTCTGGTACCGCTCGAGCGGTGAGGGAGAGCCCGTCGTTCAGATCCACGGCGCCGGGTTCGGTCATTACAACTTCGACCCGGCAACGCCCGAGCTGTCGAAGCATTTCCGCGTCATCGACTACGACATGCGCGGATACGGCGCATCGGACCGACCGATTCAGGACTACGACATGGAGGTCTGGGCGGACGATCTCGCCGGCCTCATGGACGCACTCGAGATCGAACAGGCGCACGTCCACGGCACCTCGATGGGCGGCATGATCGCCATCGTCTTCGCCGGCAAGTACCCCGAGCGCACGACGTCGGTCGTCATCAACTGCGCCGCCGCGAAGCTCGGCGTCACCGGCCGCTTGATCTTCAAGAACTGGATCGACATCGCTCGCATGGATCCAGACGGCCCCGGCAGTCGCATCCTCGCTGAGCTGATCACATGGCAGGCGCTGTCGAAGCGGTTCCTCGAGGAGCAGAACGCCGAGGAGCTGACCGACCTCATCCAGCGAATCCTGCGTGACTCGAACCGGATCGAGGTCTTCACGGCCGCTTGTCAGGCCATGTGTGACATGGACCTGTCCGAGTGGCTCCCGAAGATCACGTCGCCCGCGCTCGTGCTGGGCGGAGACGAGGACGTCATGACGCCGTGGGACCAGGGGCCGGGCGGAGTCGGCCAGCAGGGCATCTACGAGGGCATCGCCGGCGCCGAGAAGCACGTGATCCGCGGCTCGAACCACTCCACGCTCTTCGACGGGATCGACGAGCACAACCGGGTGGTCATCGACTTCTTCGTGCGCAACTCGCGAGCTGCGTAATGCCCACCGTCGAGGAGTACGGCGTCGAGCCGATCCCGCAGGAGCTCAAGACGGCCGGCTGGCGCGACCTCTTCGCCATCAACTTCACGTTCTTCCTCAACCCCGTCATGTACGTGCTCGGCGCGCTCGCCGTCGTCGACGGCGGCTTGCCTCTGTGGTGGGCCGTGCTCGCGATGGCGGTCGGCCAGGCTCTCGCTTACGCGATGCTCTGCATCGTCGCCCAGCCGGGCGTGGACTACGGGCTGACGGGGCCCGTGCAGATGCGTTCGCACCTCGGCTACTGGGGCTCGCGCCTCTTGTCCTCGCCGTACCGCGTGCTCGCCGCGACGTATTGGTTCGCCGCGCAGGCGCTGACGGGAGCCCTCGCGATCCAGGCGCTGTACGGCGCGATGACCGGCGACCGCCTCCGGCTCGTCCCGCTCGCTCTCTGTCTCGGCGCGGTGCACGCGGTGCTCGCGATCCTCGGGTTCGACGTCATGCGGTGGCTGCTGAAGGTCGTACTACCGATCTCGCTCGCGTTCACCGTGGGCCTCGTCGTGCTGTTCCTCGGTACGGACAACGCGGACTACGCCGCCGCTCGGGTCTTCGAGTCGCCGGATCAGCAGCTCACGTGGACAGGCTTCGCGACGTACGTGACGGTGATGTGCGGCGCCTCGCTCACGCTCGTGGCGAACATCTCGGACTTCTGCCGGTACACGCCGACGCGCCGTGACATGCGTATCGGCCTCGCGGGATCCGCAGTCTCGGCCGCGGTCGTGACGACGTTCGTCGGTGGGTACGCGGCCGCGGCAACCGGAGAGACGAACCCGTTCATCGCGGTCGCCGAGCTCGTCTCGAGCGACGCCCTGCTCGTCGTCCTGATGGGCGCGATCGTCCTCCAGGGTCTGGCCGCGAACATCATGAACATCTACACGGCCGGCCTGTCGCTCGTGAACACCGTGCCGCGGCTGGGCCGCCTCGTGGCAACCATCGCCGTTGCTGTGATCGCCGTCTCGTTGTCCGGCTTCCCCGATCTGATCGAGGATGCCCAGCGGTGGATCACGCACCTCGGCAACTTCGGCGCGCCACTCACCGGCGTCGTGCTCGCCGATTACCTCGTCGTCAAGCGGCAGCGAATCGACGTGGAGGCGCTCTTCGATCCGCGCGGGCGCTACCGCTATCTCCACGGCGTCAACGTGGCGGCCGTGCTTGCGGTCGCGGCGGGCTTCGGCCTGTACTACGCCGTTCCCGACTCCTGGCTCAAGGTCGTCGTCGGCGTCGCCGCCGGTGCGGTGATCTATCTCGCGCTCGTGGCCGTGCGGGCTCCGTCCCGAAGATTCGAAGCCACGACCGAGTCGCAGCGCGCAGCCTGACGGCGGCGCCCGTGCAGCGCGATCAGTTCGCCGCCAGCCGGTTGAATGCGGCCAGCGAGCGCTCGAGCTCTTCGCCGTCGAAGCGGCGGCCGATGAAGACCATCCGCGAGCGCCGATCGTCGTCCGCCCAGGCATCGAGGTGCTCCGGCGGGTGAACAGCATGCTGAACGCCGTTTACGAGCAGTGGGCCCTCGGCGCCGACGTTGAGCAAGCCCTTGACGCGCAGCACGTCCTCGCCCCGCGCCTGAAGGAGCATCGTCAGCCAGACGCCGAACGCGGTCCAGTCGAGCTCGTCGTCGAGGAAGAGGCAAACGGCGCGGATCCCGTCCTCGTGTTCCTGACCTGACGGTACGACATCGCGCGGGTCGCGAGCAGGCCGCGCGAACAGCTGGGCGGGCTCGACGTCGCCGAAGGATGCCTCGATCACCTCCGCGGTGGGGTTTAGCTGCTCGAGCCGGCCCACCACCGGCGCCGTCTCGACAAGGTCGCCCTTCGTGACGACAAGCGTGTCGGCGATCGCTACCTGCTTCACGGACTGGTCGTGGCGTAGTCCGTGGACGGCGTCGACGGTCGCGACGACCGTCTCGAGCGAGTAGTGATGGCGGACGACCGGCTCCGACAGGAGCGTGTACACGACCGGAGCGGGGTCGGCAAGACCGGTTGTCTCGATCACGACCCGACGAAACGGCGGAATCTCGCCGCGCTCGCGTCGGCTCAGGAGGTCGCGCAGCTCGTCCGCCAGGTCGCCGCGGAGCGTGCAGCAGACGCATCCCGAACGCAGGAGCACCGTACGCTCGTCGACGCGCCGCAGCAGGTGATGGTCGATGCCGATCTCGCCCAGCTCGTTGACGATGACCGCCGTCTCGCCCATGTCCGGGTGGCCGAGCAGCCGCGAGATGAGCGTCGTCTTGCCGCTCCCGAGGAAGCCGGTCACGAGGCTGACCGGTGTCTTAGGCAAGGCGTAGAAGAAACTCGGGATCGAGCGGATCGAGGGGCCGCCCCGCCAGTTGCTCGGCCTCGCGCCAGATCGCGCCGAGGTCCTCGACCACGGCGGTCCGGCCGGTTCGGTCGCGCAGGACGTAGACGCGGCCTGCCCACTCGTCGAGCCGGAGACCGAAGTGGGCCAGCACGCGATTCATGAGCCGTAGCCGGAGCGCCCGAGCCCGCCGGTCACCCCCTTGCTCGGCCCAGCTCTCGTTGAGCAGGACGCCGCAGAGGCTGCACATTTATGGTCCGGGTTCTACCAGCGACGGGAGGTGCTGACATGGCGAAGGAGATCTTCTGCGCGTACGGCGTGGACGTCGACGCAGTGGCAGGGTGGATCGGCTCCTACGGCGGCGCCGAGTCTCCCGACGACATATCGCGCGGGCTGTTCGCGGGCGAGCTCGGCGTGCCGCGGCTGCTCGACCTCTTCGAGCGCGCCGGTCTCAAGACGAGCTGGTTCATCCCCGGCCACTCGATCGAGACCTTCCCGGAACAGACGAAGATGGTGGTCGACGCGGGCCACGAGATCGGAGTCCACGGCTATACGCACGAGAACCCGATCGCGATGACGCGAGAGCAGGAGACGGCAGTGCTGCTGCGCTGCATCGACCTCATCACGGACGTGGCCGGCAAGCGGCCGACGGGGTACGTTGCTCCCTGGTGGGAGTTCTCGCCCGTGACCAACGAGCTCCTGCTCGAGAACGGCATCAAGTACGACCACTCGCTGATGCACAGAGACTTCGAGCCGTACTACGTCCGCGTCGGCGACTCATGGACGAACATCGACTACTCGAAGTCGGCGGAGGAGTGGATGAAGCCGCTCGAGCGCGGCCAGGAGACCGACCTGATCGAGATCCCCGCCAGCTGGTACCTCGACGACCTGCCACCCATGATGTTCATCAAGGCGGCGCCGAACAGCCACGGCTTCGTCAACCCGCGGCACCTCGAGGAGCTCTGGCGCGACCAGTTCGACTACGTCTACCGCGAGGAGGACTACGCCGTCTTCGCGATGACCGTCCACCCGGACGTCGCCGGGCGGCCGCAGGTGATCCTCATGCTCGAGCGCCTGATCGAGCACATCTCCGGCCACGACGGCGTCCGCTGGTCGACGATGAACGAGATCGCCGACGACTTCGCCCAGCGCTTCCCGCGCACCGGCGACGCGCGGCCCGTCACCGCACACAAGAACAACGTCACGGCCTGATCCAGGTGGGTCGTGGCGCGCGTGGCTGCCGTCTTGCGGTTGCTGACGTTCGTGGACATCGTCGACGAGGACGACGGTCCCGATGGTCGCAGAGCGTCGATGTCGGCAAGACATGAGGCCGTGCTCGCGGACGGGCTTCGCGTCGTGCTGCTCGATGATCGGGGCTGGACCGAGGAGCTTCGAGTCGTTCGGGGCAGCGAGCCTTCGCTGCAGGAGAGCCGAGTTGTCGAAACGCTCGGGATCTGGGCGTACGAGACGGCGGAGGAAATCGAGCGCACCGCCCGCGTCGTGGTCGGACCGGACGAGCCGATTGAAGGTCGCACGCAGGCCGAGATGGAGGCGAGCCACTGGGACTCGCTGGCCCGAGCGCTTCAGCAGCAGGGCATCGAAGTCCAGGCTGCCGAACTGAGGGCGCTTCCGCACGATGTCGAGCTCGGCGATCGTGTGCTCGCGCGTGTGGGCATCCCGGGCCGCTAGCCGGCCTCGGCGGCGACGACTTCTTTTTTGTCAATCACAGCGGCGACAGCGTGATCGAAACCGCGGGCGGCGGCTACGACACCGTGGTGGCGACGGCCGACTACACCCTGCCGGCCAATGTCGAGGCCCTCTACATGAATGGCTCGGGCCTGACCGGCACCGGCTCCGC
>Ga0081455_10006411_pt1 | contig 12618 bp, 10 predicted proteins | sample TabmetS3T2R1_FD_70207 | JGI IMG/M metagenome (GOLD analysis project Ga0081455, IMG submission 70207) | Tabebuia heterophylla rhizosphere microbial communities from the University of Puerto Rico - S3T2R1 | ecosystem: Host-associated > Plants > Roots > Rhizosphere ... | reverse complement strand
TGGGCATTGTGCCAGTGTTATGGCTTACCATACCTCCTCTATGCCCATGGCGAAGAAATTCTCATCTCCCTGACTTCACGCAAGCTCGCCTGGCTGCTGCCACGGATTTACCGTGGGGCAACAGCCATTATTGCCAATTCGCGTCATACCAAAGCACTACTGCAGGAGCTTGGGATTGACGCGAGCAGGATTCATGTCATCCACCCAGGCGTTCACATGCAGTCCTTTTGTGCTAGCCCCGAGGCAGCTCAGCGCATCCGCGAGAAGCACCATCTAGGTGTGGCCCCTGTGCTCCTGACAGTCGGTAGAATGCAACGTCGGAAAGGGCAGGATATGGTTATCCAGGCCCTCCCGCGTATCCGGCAAAGCATGCCGCAAGTGAAGTACGTTATCGTAGGCACAGGAGAGGAGTTCACTACCCTCACCACCCTGGCACAGGCATTAGGAGTTCAGGACAGCGTGGTCTTTGCTGGCAATGTCCCGGACCAGGAGTTGGCAGCGTACTATGCCGCGTGTGATGTGTTCATTATGCCGAATCGCCAAATTGGCGGCGACATCGAAGGCTTCGGCATGGTCTATCTGGAAGCTGGTGCCGCCGGCAAGCCGGTGATTGGTGGTAAGAGTGGCGGGACCGACGATGCGATTCTCGATGATGTGACAGGCATACGGGTGGATGGAAACAGTAGTGTCGAAATTGCCAATACCGTTATCGACCTTCTCTCTACCCCGGACAAGGCCAAGGCCATGGGCACGCGTGGTCGGCAGCGGGTTGAGAGTGAGTTTGCCTGGGACACAGTGGTGCAACGCACACACACACTCTGTACCGCTATACAAAGGCAAACAAAGTAGTAGATACCCACGGGTTTACGCCCGTGGCTCTTGGGCACTAAAACCCGACATCCAGTTGTGCTTTGCCCGTGTCGACTTTCTCCTGAAACTCCACCTATCTTTTGCTGACGTCTGCGTTGACCCCGACTGTGGAGGAGAAAAAACCGACGGACCACAATGCGTTCCGCCCGTATCCCTTCGTGAGCCAGGGAAAACGCTGGCGCCTTGCCCGACTCGGGTTGGCTTTGATCTGGCCCACGATGTCAGACACGGCCTACGGGGGGGAATCACGCGCACCCAGTGCATAGGATCGACCGGGATGCTCACCGGCTCGCTTGCCATGTCAGGCTGACACGTCGCCAGGTCGCATACGCCTTTGTCCCGATCCGGCTTACGTTCCCCCTGGAGGACTTTTTTACGCTACTTGGGGCTCCACACAACAGGGTACGGATGGTGAGATGCACCGTGGGCACTGAGCTTGATCTGCAGGTCCACAGGGTATCAAAACTTCCGAACGAAAACCTGCAGCCTGCGGCTGCGGGTTTTCACCCCGGGTGAACACCCGGGGTCCTCAGCCCAATTTATGATAGAGACAAAGCAGCTTATTGATATGTTTCGCCTTGTGTGGAATGATTATCCCAACCATATGATATGGGTTAGAGACCCTAACACTAGTAAATTTAAAACAACCATTAGCTAATCTAGAGAGATTTCAATATTTACTCACACTTGACACAACGCATCAGTACCTTACAATGGAGGCATGCACCTTAAAGAATAACACTTAACTTGATTAATCTACACTAAAAGCTAAGAAAGGAGGACTAGGGAAAAGTCATTACCGATTTTTACACTCGCTGAAGTGTAACAATGCAGTAGAGTAATTTGTTGATTGAGTAGAAAATTTAATGTGGTTTTATTACTTCTGAGACATGGTCCACTGGTGGTCCAATAAGAGGATAGGAACCTTGATTTTGCTGATCGATTTTATTGCACTTAACCACGAGACCGCGCCCAAACACCTTCTCAAACACCTCAGCGCACTTTTGAATGCCCCACACTTCTACCTGACAATCATGGGTGGCGTAGATATGCAAGGCGATACGGTCGGCATCAATGGGGCATAGCCATGCCTGCTGCACGAGGCCGGTATGACTACGGTCCAGATGTTTGGCCAGGCGCAGGAAGACACTCAAGACCCGCACGATGTCCTGGGTGCGCGTGTCGAGTGCAGCGAAGGCGGGATCTTTCTTGCGAGGCAGAGCCTTGCGCTGGTACAGCGCGGTGGTCGCCATCATGGTAATTTCTTTCTGGTCAAAGCCCAACAAATTGGCATGGCGGATGAGGTAATAGGCGTGGGCCTGGTAGTCAGTGTACGTCAGGAAGGCGCCGATGTGATGTAGCAACGCTGTGTATTCTAACAGCTCACGCTCCCACGCTCCTAAACGGTGCAACCCCACGTCGCGTGCACTGTCAAACAACCCGAGCGCGAGCCGGGCCGTTGTCCGGGCATGGGCTTCGTCAAAATGGCAGGCGCGTCCTAACTGCAGTACACTGCGGGCACGTACCGAGAGCTCTGCCATCAGTGACGCATCCTCATGCTTCAGGAGATAATCCACCAGGAGTCCTTCGCGCAATCCGCGCTCACTGACGTGAATCTCCGGTACACGGAGTTCCTGCATGAAGGCATCGAGAATGGCCGCACCAGCAAGAATGATATCAGCCCGCTCTGGCTGCAGGCCCGGCACCTTGCGGCGCTCCTCAAGGGGCAGCGCCGCTAACAGTGCCACGACCTGCCGCAGGTGCGCGTATGTTAAAACATCGTCCTGTTGTAGTGGCCGCTTGTAGAAACGGCGCGCTGCCACATCGGCGACAGTCCGGATGGTGCCTGAACTTCCGATAGCCTGATCAATGCGATAGGCCCGCATCTCGCGCAGTGTCCGCACGGCATGGTGGCGCACGAAACGTTGGATGGCGTCGTACTTCTGGGGTGGCACAGGACCACGCTCCTCAGGCAGGAAGTGCGTGGTGAGACGGATGGCGCCCAGTTTGAGTGACCCTACGTAGGCATGCTGGTGCTGACTACCAATGATCACTTCCGTGCTGCCACCGCCAATATCGATAAAGAACGCTTGCTTATCCCCTAAATGGACGCCATGCGACACACCAAGGTAAATGAGGCGCGCCTCCTCCAGACCGGCGATGACACGCACGTCGAGTTGGGCGTCTGCCTGGAGGCGTTGCATAAAGACGTCCTGATTATCGGCTTCGCGTGTTGCCGCTGTGGCCACTGCCACGATCTCGTCTGCCCCGTTGGCACGTGCCAGTTCGGCAAACTCTTTGGCAACCAGCACGGCCCGCTCCATGGCTGCTGGCTGCAAGTGCTGGCTGACAAACTCGCCTTCGCCAAGGCGTACAATCTGTTTGAGTTCAGTCAGAATCGTGTACGAATGGTTCGGATACAGACGCACCAACAGCAGGCGGATCGAGTTGGTGCCAATGTCCATGAAGGCTACAGTTCGCGCTTCGGCACTGGTCAACGGTGTTCTCCTCCTCACAAGCTGTCGCCATTGATATTGTGCTGGGGTGGCGCAAACGTGGCTGTCGTGGTTGTCTCTGGTACAGAGAGGAAGCCACTCACTGCCTGCTGCCCCCGGGCGGGTCTGGGCTGGGCTTGACTGGCAAGCAACTCACTGCGGGTTTTCCAATGCTGCAGTAACCAGTCCTGGGCACTAATGCCTTCGGTGTTGGGCGGCGGACTCAAGCGCTCGTAGCTGCCGTCGTGCCGCAGGCGTCTAGCCTGGACGTTATCCTTGATGTAGATATGCAAGATATCCTGGACGAGCGCCTGTCGTAAGCGCGGGTCGTCGACGGGGAAAAGAATTTCGACACGACGATCGAGGTTGCGCGGCATCAGATCCGCACTCCCGAGCCATACTTCCTCCTCCCCACCGTTACGAAAATAATAAATGCGGGCATGCTCTAGAAAGCGTCCGACGATCGAGGTGACCGTGATGGTCTCACTGAGCCCTGGAATACCCGGGCGTAAACAGCAGATGCCGCGCACCTGGAGATCGATTTTCACCCCTGCCTGCGCGGCACGGTAGAGCGCCTGGATACAGGCCTTGTCCACTAACGCGTTCATCTTGAATGCTAGATAGCCATCGCCATGCCGATGCTGACGTTCGGTCTCACGGGCAATACGCGCCAGGAGATGCTGGCGCATGGTCATAGGAGCGACGAGTAGTTTGCGGTAGGTCTCCTGGCGGGAATACCCTGTGAGGGCATTAAACAAGTCTGCGACATCAGCGCCCAAAGCCGGATCACAGGTAAAATAGCTCAGATCCGTATAGATACGACTCGTGACGGGATTATAGTTGCCCGTACCCATGTGCACGTAGCGTCGCAGTCCATCCGCCTCGCGACGCACCACCAGACACATTTTGGCGTGCGTTTTCAGGCCGAGTACCCCGTAGACCACGTGCACCCCAGCCTGTTCGAGTGCCCGTGACCAGGCAATGTTGTGCTCCTCGTCAAAGCGCGCCTTGAGCTCAACCAGGACCGCCACTTGCTTGTGGTTTTCACGTGCCTCCATGAGCGCCTCGACGATGGGGGAATTCTCCCCCACGCGGTACAAAGTCTGCTTGATGGCTAAGACCTGCGGGTCTCTGGCCGCGGCACTCACGAAGTCCACCACTGGCATAAAACTGTTGTAGGGTTGGTACAGGAGCACATCCTGCCGACGCAGGACCGCAAACACATCTTCGGTTTTTTTCATGAGGGCGTGCGGTACGGCCGGTAGAAACGGTGTATCTTTCAAGTCTGGGCGATCAATATGGGTCAGTTCCATAAGCTCTGCCATGCCCAGAGGGCTATCAAGAGTATATACCAGGGAGGGCACTAAATCTAAATTGCGGGTCAACACATCGCGCACGGTGTCAGGCATGGTCTGATCGATTTCGAGCCGTATCACCGAGCCGAACTGGCGCATGCCCAGTTCCTCTTCCATGTCCGTCAAGAGATCAGAGGCTTCATCGTCCTTGATTTCGAGATCAACGTCACGCGTGACGCGAAACGGATACGCGGCCACTACGGTCAGCCCTGGAAACAGCATGTCTAGGTGCGCGGCAATGATCTCTTCCATCCAGACAAAGGTATTCGCTAAGACCTCCGTTAACCCCCGCTGTATGTACTGCTCTGCCTGGTCTGCTTCCGGTAGGCGTACCAGGCGTGGCAAGACGTCTTCGACTTTGATCCTGGCAAAGCGCTCGCCCCGTTGTGGGTCGTTGACGACAACCGCTAAATTAAAACTGAGGTTCGCCATATGGGGAAAGGGGTGCGTCGGATCAAAGGCAAGTGGGGTGAGGACCGGTAAGACTTCACGCTCGAAATACCAGCGTAAGAAGGCGCGTTGTGGTGGCTGTAGGTCTCTGTAGTGCTGGAGTCGGATACCAGCCTGCTGCAGCTTCGGCAACAAGTCCTGCTGCCAGCACGCCGCCTGCCGGACCAGATGCACGGCCAGGGTGTTGTGAATCGCCGCCAACTGCTCCGACGGCGTCATGCCATCTGGCGGCACTTCCAGGACACCACCCGTGGCTTGCCGGCGCAGGCCAGAGACACGAATCATAAAAAATTCGTCCAAATTGGTGGCAAAAATGGCCAGGAACTTGACCCGTTCGAGGAGGGGATGGCGCTCGTCGAGGGCTTCCTCCAGGACACGCCAGTTAAACTGCAACCAGCTCAGTTCGCGGTTGATATATAGAGATGGATCGTCCAAATCTAGGGCTGGACTTGCTGTCTGGGGTGATGGCGACATCCGCTGTGCAGGCATAGGCTCCTCTGTCTGCTCATGGAGTATCAAAGGCTAGACAACACATATCGGAATAGCCACAGAAGTGTACCATGCCAGGACACGATCCGCTGCAACGCTTCAACCACGCACGCACATGGCGAAACCAAGGACGAACAACAAAGCGAACATCAGACGACGAAAACGAACATGATCAATGCGATCGAATAGGTAGATACCAGCCGTGACGCCGATGGCGGATGGGACCACATAGAGACAGGCGAGCCACGCCACTTCACGCGTCAACAAACCGGCCCACCAGTGGTTCGCGACAATGACGGACTGATTGACGAGAAAAAATGCCTGCAACATAGCCTTCATTACGCGTGGACTCCACCCTTGCGCCACGGCATAGAGAATCACTGGAGGACCTGGCGTGCCAATGGCGCCACCGAGGAGACCCGCCAGCCCCCCAGCACACAGGCCCCAATGGCGGCCTGACAATTTTTCCGGATAGGCCCCATACCACTCGATCACCACAATCCCCATGAGAATCAGGCCGATCAGGCGTTTGAGCAGGCTCGGTGGCAACGCCTCCAGCACCCACACGCCCAGGGGTGTACCGAGAACCGTCCCGATCAAGAGGGATACGAGTTGGGGGAACATGACATCGCGCCGCAGTTGTATGGTCATCACCAGCGCGAAGGCAGCCCCGTAGAGTGTGATAAGTGGTACGACCGTTGCCGGCGGCACAAAAAAGGGCAGGAGTGAGAGAGAAACGAGACCAATGCCAAAGCCGGTCAGCCCAAAGACAAAACTGGCGACCGCCAATATGCCAGCTCCGACTACCCAAGTGAAACCCACACGAGCTCCTTTCCGTACACTCTTGCCCTTGCATTGCCCTTCCCTCGGCACACTCAAAAGGGGTGAAGTACCCTTGCCAAGGGGCAATTGTACTCGTGTTGATGGAGCAACACCAAATCCCTGAAGGTGCTGCCTTCACCCCGCTACTCTGCATAAGACACGATGCCGTAGCAGATCCAAAGTGGTCTGCACATATGACATTTGATGAGCTTGAGCTGCATCAGTCGTCCCGTGGTGTCGTTTTCACTGGCTCACTGTGCTATCCTCCGAGGGGACGGTAGGCACTCTTTCCATGGTCGCAACGCCGGGAGGACGGGACGCATGTTTGCATGGCTTTTTCGAACCGACAAGAGCGTGGTGGGGCTGATCCTGCGGCTCACGCTCGCGGTGGTGATCTTTCCGCACGGTGCTCAGAAAGTCCTTGGATGGTTTGGCGGTCAGGGCTTCACACCCACACTGCAGTTCTTCACCGGTGCCGGTATCGCTCCTGCCTTGGCACTACTGGACATGGCCGCCGAGTTTCTCGGCCCGCTGGGCCTTGCTGTCGGACTGCTCACGCGTCTGGCCGCCTTCGGGATCGCCTGTGTGATGCTCGTCGCTATGGCGACAGTGCACTGGTCGCAAGGCTTCTTCATGAACTGGTCTGGCACCCAGCAAGGCGAAGGCTTTGAGTACCACCTCCTGGCGCTGGGTATTGCCATAGCGCTGCTCATCATGGGTGGTGGCGTGTGGTCGGTCGATAGGGCTCTCGCCGATACCCCTAGGGGATAGATTGGGGGGAGAGGGACGTTATCGTGGTTCCTGGGAACGGTGCTGTACCAGAGAAGCAGCGACCTCCAGTACCATTTTAGAAGAACGTATCGCGGCATTGTGAATCTCTGACGCCAGGGAGCACGTTATGCATCTCATTCATGCAATCTTCGAGCCGCATGGGGACGGCCCGCATCCAACCATCTTGGCACTGCATGGGCGGGGGGCGAATGCCCTCGACCTCCTCGGATTGGCGCCGTACCTGTGCGGCGGCCGCTGCTTAGTGCTGTGTCCCCAGGGGCCTCTGCAGATACCGCTAGGACCGTCCGGCCCGGTCGGGTATGCCTGGTTTCCCAGTACAGGCGGTGGTCCCCCTGCTATGACAGCCGTGCAAGCCGCGTACGAGGCAGTGCAAACTTTTCTCGATGCCGCGCTGGCGCGTTATCCCTGTGATCCCCACAAGCTCATTGTCCTTGGCTTTAGTCAGGGTGGCGTCATGGCCTATAATCTCGGGCTGTACCAGCCAGAGCGTTTTGCTGCCCTGGTCGCCCTGAGTACCTGGCTGCCACCGCAGATTTTGGAGCGTGCTCCCAACCTGGCGTCGGCTCAACAGCTCCCTATCATGGTCCAGCATGGCTCACGTGATGAGCTCATCGATGTGGGACGGGCTCGACAGTCGGTTGAGACCTTACGGCCCCTGCACCTTGCGGTGACGTACCGTGAATACGACATGGGACATGAGATTAGTGGGCAAAGTCTTATGGAGCTGTCTGCCTGGCTCGAGGAGAAAGTGCTGTCATCGGTCATTATAAAAAGCTAGGATAATGAGGACCGTATCTATGCGAAATCGACTCCTCCCCTCGCTAGGGGGCATGGCGCTGCTCCTCTGGCTATCTGCCGTGTCGGGGTGGGCGGGGTTTGAGGAGGGGATACGGGCCTACAAAAATGGGGACTATGCTACTGCCGTGCGCGAATGGCTGCCCCTGGCGCAGCAGGGTGACATGCGCACACAATTCCTCCTGGGCGCTCTGTACGCCCAGGGGTACGGTGTACCGCAGGACTATAACACAGCGGCCCAATGGTTTCGCCAGGCCGCCGAGCAAGGTCACGTTGCAGCGCAATACAATCTAGGCGTACGCTACCACGAAGGTCGGGGGGTGCCGCGTGATCCTTCCCAGGCGGCCGAGTGGTTCCGGCGGGCAGCGCAGCAGGGGTTTGCTCGCGCGCAATATAATCTCGGTGTCCTGTATGCGAACGGCGACGGTGTCCCCCGGGACGCCAGCCAGGCGGCCCAGTGGTTTCGCCGGGCGGCAGACCAAGAGGATCCTAAAGCCCAGTATAATCTCGGTCTCTTCTACGTGGAAGGCGTAGGCGTCCCTAAAGACTATGGGGAAGCCTACGTCTGGTTCACGCTTGCGGCTGCCCGCATGCCCCCTGGAGTCGACCACGAGCAGGCGGTCCGTAACCGCGACATCGTCGCAGCACGCCTGACGCCGGCCCAGCTTGATGCAGCCCAGGTACGTGCCAGCACCTGGCAGCCGCCCGAGATACCCCCAGGAGATGCCTCAGCACGTCCGCTGGCGCCCACCACGCCCCTGTCTCCGGCCGCATCTCGCGTACAACAGGCACAGGCACGCCTCAAAGCGGCCGGGTTTGACCCTGGCCCCCCCGATGGCACGCTGGGACCAAAGACGCGCGATGCCCTCCGTCGGTATCAACGTACCAAGGGATTACAGGCTACAGGCGAGCTCGATGCACAAACGTTGGACGCCTTGCACCTGCGATGAGTTAAGGTAACGCTCGTCGGTCTCATGCTGTAGATGACCACGCCGCTTGCTCGGGATAAGCCAGGACAGGATGCTATCGACAGACCGCAGGCATTTGTCTACAATGCCTGTGCCGCAGCGGCGTGCCTTGATGGCATAGCTGCGAGAGAGGTCGTAAGAATGCGCTGTGGAATGCAAGAGTATACGATCCTGGAGGATCACGATCATGGCTGATGTGCCGATGTGGCCTGATGAAATCTATCGTATCCTGCGGGACTGGGAGGTCACGCAGTTTTCCTATGTGCCCGACGCTGGGCATGCGGTATTGATTAATCGTTCACTCGAAGATCCGGAAGTCCATTCTGTGGCCCTGACGACCGAAGAAGAAGGCGTCGCCATGCTCGCGGGGGCTCATCTCGGCGGGGCACGCGGTGTCGCCCTGATGCAGTCGAGTGGTGTTGGTAATTGCGTCAACATGTTCTCGTTCGTCAAAAATGGCCAGTTCCCCATGCTCATCCTCGTCAGCATGCGTGGGGATTTCGGTGAGGGCAATCCCTGGCAGATGCCGATGGGGCAGGCCATACAGCCGATTCTCGAGACGTGTGGCTTCATCTGCATGCGCGTTGATCAACCCGCGGAAGTTGCCGCAACGCTCCAGGCGGCCTGTACGATGGTCTATCAGGGCGGCCAGGCAGTCGCTGTATTGCTCTCGCAGCGTTTGATCGGCGCCAAGGCATTTTAACGCGTATGCGCCTGGAATGGAGCGCGACGTTTTGCAGGGAGAGGAGACATCATGCCAAGCGATATCTTCCGCGCGGGGAGCATGGCGCGCATCAGTGAGACGGGTGTACTCGACCGCTGTGAGGCGGTACCAAAACTGGTCGGCAATGCGCAGGATTTTTTGATCATTGCGGGTTTGGCCGGCACCGCAAAAGATGTGGCGCATCTCTGTGAACCCCACGCCAACTACTATGCCTGTGCTGGGGTCATGGGTGGCGCCACGGCAATGGGCCTTGGGCTCGCCCTGGCGCAGCCCGCCCGGCGTGTGCTCGTGATGACGGGTGACGGGGAATTACTCATGAATGTCGGGTCGCTCGCCACGGTAGCGATCATGCATCCGCCCAACCTGTCTATTGTCTGTGTCGATAACGGTCATTATGGTGAGACGGGCTATCAGAAGAGCCACACTTCTCTCGGCGTAGACCTGGCAGCGATCGCTGCAGGAGCTGGCATCCCGGCAGTGCGTACGGTCACGCAAGAGTCGGACATTGCCGAGGCCGCCGCGCTCATCCGGCACATGGACGGGCCGGCGTTTGTGCTCCTCAAGGTCAAGCCGACTGACCCACCGAAAATTCGGCGCTCTATGGATGCAGCCTGGACGAAGCACCGCTTTCGGGATGCGCTCCTCGGCACGCGCTGATTGTGCCGGGTACTTCGTGTACAATTGGGTGCGCGAGACGCGACCTGTGATCGCCCTGCACACGAGGAGAATATACGCATGCCGATTAAACTAGGCATCCACACTGGACCACAAAACCTGTCTATGGCTGAGTTACACCGACTCTGGAAACGGGCTGATGAGGCAGGGTTTCACTGGATTTCGGTGTGGGACCATTTTTATGCCAACCCGATGGTACAACAGCAGCGCGACCCCTGCTTCGAGGCCGTCGCCTCCATGGCGTCGTTGGCGTCCGTGACCTCGCGGGTACGGGTGGGCTGCCTGGTGTTTTGCACGCTATTTCGTAATCCGGGACTGCTGGCCAAAGCCGCAGTGACCATTGACCACATCAGTAATGGCCGCTGTGAACTGGGTGTGGGCGGTGGCTGGTTCGAGGAGGAATTTCGCGAGTTCGGCTATGGCTTTCCACCTATCAAAGAGCGTCTGGATCAGAGGGAAGAGGCCGTACAGATCATCAAGTCGCTGTTCGAGGATCCAGTGACCAATTTTAAGGGGCGATATTACGACATCCAGGGCGCTGTGTGCGCGCCAAAACCGCTGCAGAAAAAACTCCCCCTGTGGGTTGGCGGACGGGGTCCCCAGCGCACCGCACGCCTGGCAGCACAGTATGGTGACGGCCATAATCTCGCTTACGTATCACCCGAAGAGTTCAAAAAGTATCAAGAAGGGCTCGAGAGAGCCTGTGAGAAGTGGCAACGCGATCCCGCGACCCTGCAGCGCAGTGTCAACCTGCACTTCCACATGGGCGCCGATGAGGCGGGGGCTAAAGTCGCCCGCGACAAACTCCAACACTTCCCACCAGCCCAGCGTCTGGGGGCAGTAGCCGGGACAGCCCCGGAGGTTATCGACCGTGTTGCTGAGTATATGGAAGCAGGGGCGGATGGGCTCAATATCGCCTTCCGTCCGCCCATAGACTGGGACGCATTTGAGGCTTATATCGAACGGGTACTCCCGGTGTTTCACCAGTCTGCCTAGAGCGGTTGGCATACTAGTGTACGGGTTCATGCGCATCGGCCTCAGTAGTAGCCTGACGGTGGTCTGCGGATACCGTACATCCAAGTGAGAACCGCTCTAAGTGCTCGTGCGTGCTAACGCATACCTGCGCACGGCTCAGTCCCCCGCCCGTTGGGCGGGGTATCTTATGTCCTCTCCCCCTCGACGGGGAGGGGGTTAGCTTCCTGGTACAATCCCTGGCGGCAAGCTCTCAATATAGGCGCAGATATCGCGTGGACGAGTGAGCCAGATGCGGTCACGGTAGTGCAAGACGTGCTCGAAGGCCCGCCGCAGTTGGCGTATGCGATAGGGCCGCCCCACCACAAAGGGGTGCAGGGAGATAGGACAGACTAATGGCTGGCGTACGGACTGCTCCAGCATCTCGTCAAAATTGTCCACCAGCATGTCCGTAAACTCACTGGACGTATAGCTATACCACACGAGGGCGCGATTGTCGTTGCACTCAATAGGATAGGGCATCGACAGGATACGCCCCTGACGCGTCTTCATCCAGATGGGTTGGTCATCGGCAGTCCAGTCCATGACATAGCGGTAGCCGGCCTCCTGGAGGAGATCCAGCGTGACCTCGCTATTCGACAGCCATGGGCTCATCCACCCCACAGGAGGTTGCCCCTCGTGCTTGGCAATCGTCTCGGTCACCGTACGGATCAGCTCGGTCTCGCTGGCTTCATCGAGATGGCCTTGCTCGTCAGAATTTGTGATGCCATGGCCGAGAATCTCGTCGCTACGCGCGCGCAGACGGGCAGGAATATCTGGACAGTGCTCGTAGATGGCCGTGTTCATCTGGGCTTCAAGGGGGATGTCCAGGGCATCGAAGAGGTCAAAGAGCCGCCAGATACCGACGCGATTCCCATAGTCACGCCATGAGAACACGCTATGGCTGTTGGCCTGGTCAGGTGGGGCAATGGCTGCTCCCTTCCCCGCACCATAGCGAAACTGCTCAATATTGACCGCCACGTAGACCGCCAGGCGCATGCCTCCAGGCCAGCTGTAATCGGGTCGCTCGGTAATGTTGGAGTAGTCGTATCGGCCATGCGTGGGCAGCATGCTATCACTCCTTTCACTGCCATGGGGGGTAGTGCCAAGCACCAGGGCAATGTACGGGAAGCTTAATCATGTCTTGACACTGGCTATGCCTGGTGGAAAAA
>Ga0081455_10006410_pt1 | contig 12618 bp, 13 predicted proteins | sample TabmetS3T2R1_FD_70207 | JGI IMG/M metagenome (GOLD analysis project Ga0081455, IMG submission 70207) | Tabebuia heterophylla rhizosphere microbial communities from the University of Puerto Rico - S3T2R1 | ecosystem: Host-associated > Plants > Roots > Rhizosphere ... | reverse complement strand
CCGCCTCGATCATCTCCTCGTTCCAGGCTTCGAGCTCGGGCGGACCGCCCCGGCCGCCGTCCCACTCCTTCAGCAGGCGGTTCCGTTGACGGAGGACCCGGTCGTAGCCGGACGACAGGGTGTCCCGGAGCGGCCACAGGGCCACCACGGCCTCGTCCATCAGGTCGCGGCGCTTGGACGGGTCGCCGATCACCGCCGGCAGGTCGAACGGGCCGAACAGCACGGCCCGGACCTGCCGGCGCAGCTCACGCTTCCGACGCAACGGGCTCTTGTTGAGCTTCACGCGGCTCGCGCCCTTGCGGGGGATCTCCGCCTCGACGAGCGCGCGACCGTCGAGGCCGTCGAACTCCCCCCTCGCGTAGCCCACCTCGCTCCCCTCTCGGACCAGCGGAGCGTTCGTCGAGGTCCGCGGCGAGCGCAGCGCGTACAGGAAGAACATCCCCTCGAGGAGGTTGGTCTTGCCCTCGCCGTTGGGGCCCACGATCGTGATCGACCCCTTCGGCACGTCCTCGATCCGGGTCTCCCGATGGTTCCGGAAGTCCCGGAGCTCGATCCACGCGAGGTGCATCGCTGCACGGCCCCGCGGCCGGCGTCAGCCGACCGCGGCGGGGAGGCGAACCGGCATCACGAGGTACGTGAGCTCGTCGCCATCGCCCCGGATCACGCCGGGCTTGAGCCCGTCGCGGACGTCGATCCGCACGCTCTCCCCCGTGGCCGCGGTGAGCCCGTCGACCAGGTACTGCGGATTGAACGCCGCGGTGAGGTCCTCGCCCTCGTACCGGGCCTCGACGGTCTCGACGGCCTGGCCGAGGTCGGGGCTGGACGACGAGAGCTTCACGCCCAGCGCATTGAACTCGAGCCGGACGGGGGTCGTGTCGCGGGCAAGCAGCCCGACGCGGCGGACGGCTTCGAGCAGCTGCTGCCGGGAGATCGTGAGTCGGCTCTCGTGCGTCTCAGGTAGGAGCTGGCGATAGTTGGGGAACTCCCCCTCGATCAGCCGCGACGTGAGCGTCAGCGAGCCGACCTTGAACGCGATCTGCGACGCGTTGACGAACGCCTGCACGTTGGCCTTCTCGTCGAGCGCCGCCCGGCCCGCCTCCGTCAGGGCCCGCTCGGGAACGATCGCTTTGGCCTCGCCGTCGGCGGTGGCGACGAGGTCCCGGACCGCGAGCCGGTACGAATCCGTCGCGACCAGCACGACCCCCTCGCGGCTGATCTCGAGCAGGACGCCGGTCAGGACCGGCCGAGCCTCGTCTCGCGACGCCGCCCGCGCGACCTGCCCGACGGCCTCCGCGAACGAGGCCGGCTCGGCCGTGATCGCCGTCCCCGAAGGCTCCTGCACCCCCGGGAAGTCGTCGACCGGGAGCAGACGGAGGGCGCCCTCGTAGGCGGCGCACCGGATGTGGGCCTGGGAGCCGTCGGTCTCCACGTCGACCGGCGCCTCGGAGAGCGACTTCACCGTGTCCGCCAGGAGCCGGGCCGGCACGAGCGCCGTCCCCGCCTCCTGCGCCTGCACCGTGATCGACAGGCGGGCGGAGACCTCCAGGTCGGTGGTGGTGAGCGTCAGGGTCCCGTCCTCCGTGACCTCGAGGAGGACGCCCGTGAGCGCCGGGATCCCCGGCCGGGACGACACTCCTCGCTGGACGGTCTGCAGCGCGTCGGAGAGACCGTCGCGGTCACACCGGAACTTCATCGATCGACCTCCTGCTGTCTCTAGGTTCTTCCTTCTTGAAGAAGCGGTAGTAGGGGCGGTGGGGATGTGGAAGACCTGCGTATCGATGCAGCGTAACGGGCCTATCCGACATGTGGACGGACGGTGGAAGAAGCCTGGCGCTCTGGGCGCGGGCCCGACGAACGTCCCCGATCGGGCCCCCGGTGCGCAGGTTCTCCACCGCCATCACACCACCCCGCGCACACGTCCGCGGATGATCCTCGTGAGGTCCTGGACCTGGCGGAAGGTGTCGTCGCGGGACCGCATCTCGTCCTCGACCTTCTTGATCCCGTGGAGGGCCGTGGTGTGATCGCGACCGCCGAAGATCTCCCCGATCTTCACGAGCGAGAGGCCGGTGCACTCCCGCATCAGGTACATCGCGATGTGCCGCGCCTGGGTCAGCGGCCGGGACCGTGACTTCGAGACGAGATCGCCGGTCGAGAGCTGGAAGTAGGTGGCCGTCTCCTCGAGGATCAGCGGCGGCGGGATCTCGTGCTCGGTCTGGGGGATCAGATCCTGGAGCGCCCGCTCGGCCAGCTCGATGTCGATCGGCTGGCGCGTGAGCTCCGACCAGGCGACCACGCGCACGAGCGCCCCCTCGAGCTCGCGGACCGATTGATCGAACTTGGACGCCACGAACTCGATCACCTCGGGCGGGACCGCGGGGATGTTCTCCCGCTCCGCCTTCAGCTGCAGGATCGCGATCCTCGTCTCCAGGTCGGGAGGCTGCACGTCGACGCACAGGCCCCATCGGAACCGGCTCACGAGACGTTCCTCGAGGCCGGAGAGCTCGTGGGGAGGTCGGTCCGACGCGATCACGATCTGCCGGCCGGCGCCGTGCAGATGGTTGAACGTGTGGAAGAACTCGGTCTGCGTCTCCTCGCGCTTGGCCAGGAACTGGATGTCGTCGACGAGCAGCACGTCGACGTCGCGGTAGCGCGCGGCGAACTGGTAGCCCTGGCGTTCGCGCACCGCCTTGATGAACTCGGCCATGAAGCTCTCGCTCGTGACGTACTTCACGCGCAGGCGGGGCGACAGGCCGAACATCTGATGCCCGATCGCCACGAGCAGGTGCGTCTTGCCCAGGCCGACGCCGCCGTAGATGAACAGCGGGTTGTACGCCTTGGACGGCGGCGTGTCGGCCACCGCCATCGCCGCGGCGTGCGCGAACCGGTTCGACGGACCGGCGACGAAGGTCTCGAACGTGTAGTTCGGGAACGGCAGGCCGGGCGCGCCGAACGACGTGTGCTGGTGTTCGGGCCGCGGGTCCGCGGCCGGGCGAGGGTCGGGGACATCGGCTTCGCGTTGCCCCGCAAGGGTTTCGGGCGAGGCCGCGTCGAGCTCGACCTTCACCGGAAGTCCGACGGCCTCGGTGGCCGCGTCCTGGATCAGGTCCACGTACTGCTTGGCCAGGCGTTCGCGGACGTAGTCGGACGGCGCCACGACCTCGAGGATCCCGTCGTGCAGGCTCTTGGGCCGGACGTCCTGGAACCACATCGAGAACGAGCTCTCACTCAACTCCTGCTGTGCGCGTTCGACGACGTGGGCCCAGGTTCGCTCCGCCGCCTCCTCGAACGATGCGATCGCCATTATCCACACGGCCTTTCCACAGTTGTGGAAACCCCTGGGGAAGGAGATGACGCCATGCGCATGCGACGCCGACGTCGAGGGAAGCGCGCAGGACTATAGCACCGCGGTTTTCCCCACCGGCCCCCGGACGCGGCCTCTTGTCACACTTTCTCGCGAGCCAGGGTTCCACGGCGGCGGGCGGGCCCCGTGAGCGGCGGCGATGGGTCCCGGGCGCCTTCGATATACTTCGCGGCGACCGGCCACCGCCGCGTCGATCCCGCATCTCGAACGCCGAGAGGGTCCGATGTCCAAGCGAACGTACCAACCCAACAACCGCCGCCGTCACAAGCGTCACGGCTTCCGCGTCCGCATGCGGACCCGGGCCGGCCGAGCGATCATCGGGCGTCGACGCGCCAAGGGTCGCTCCCGCTTGTCCGCCTGAAGGGCCGTCGACGGGCAGCGATCGGGTCGCCCGAACCCTCTCGTCCGGCCAGGCGTTTCACGGAGAACGGGTGATAGTGTTTGTCGCCCCCGGGACGGGGTCGGTGGCGTTCGTCGCCGGCCGGAGGATCGGTGGCGCGGTGCTCCGCAACCGGGCCCGGCGCATCCTGCGGGCCGCGTGGCGCGAGCTCGCGAACGAGGTCGGAGACGGATACGACGTCGTCGTGGTGGCCAGGGCCGCGATCGTCGGAGCCCGAACGCAGGATCTGGTGGCGGAGGTTGGGGAGTTGCTCTCGCGCGCGCAGGTGACCCAGAGGTGAACCGGCTGCGCCGTGCGGCATGGCTGGCGGGAGCGCCCGTCCGGATGGTCCTGATGGGGCTGATCCACGTGTACCGCCTCGTCCTCTCCGGATCGCTGGGCGGGCAGTGCCGCTTCTCCCCCACCTGCTCCCATTACGCCGAGGACGCGATCCGCGAGCACGGCGCGTTCCGGGGGAGCCTGATGGCCGCGTGGCGGATCGCGCGATGCGGCCCCTTCACCGACGGTGGGTACGACCCGGTTCGCCCGGGACGCCGCCACGAGTATGATGTCGTCATACACGCCGAGGCCGGCCGATGATCGCGCTCGCGCCGTGGCAGGCGCTGCTGAACGCGCTCGGCCAGGTGGTGGCGTTCATCTACAACCTGGTCCCGAACTACGGGGTCACGATCATCCTGCTGACCGTCACGATCCGGCTGATCCTGCTGCCGCTCGGGATCAAGCAGGTCCGTTCGATGCAGCACATGCAGATCGTCCAGCCGAAGATCAAGCAGATCCAGCAGAAGTTCAAGGGCAACAAGCAGCGTCAGCAGGAAGAGATCATGAAGCTCTACAAGGAGTACGGGGTCAACCCGTTCTCCGGCTGCTGGCCAGTCCTGCTCCAGTTCCCGATCCTGATCGCGATGTACTCGGTGCTGCGCTGGCCGCAGCACCCGATCCACGTCCCCACCGACAGCGACCTGTACCGGGTCGTCGCCCAGCAGATCCCCGAGACGCTGCCTCCGGGCGACCCCGAAGGAGACCCGGTCACGGGCCAGCCGCAGATCGACCAGTTGGAGAAGGACGGAACGCTCCCCGGGCCGACGAGCGGCACCTCGTTCCTCGGGATGAACCTGCTGTGCTCGGCCCTGCACGCCGGCAACGAGGACGCCACCCTGCCCGGCAAGAGCTCGACCGGGCAGACGCTCGAGTATCCGGTGGACTGCGGCAGCACGGTGGTCGACCGGATCCCCTATTACGTGTTCGCGGTGCTGATGTTCGGGACGACCTTCTACCAGCAGCGGCAGATGCAGAAGGCCAGCCCGCCGGGCGCGTCCTCACAGCAGCAGGCGCTGCTCAAGGTGATGCCGGTCCTGTTCGGCGTGTTCGGCGTGTTCTTCCCCGCGGGCCTGGTCCTGTACTGGACCACGTCGAACGGCTGGCAGATCGGACAGCAGTACTTCATGCTCAGGAGCCGGCCCACGGCCGAGCAGCTCGCCGAGAGCGCCAAGTCCAAGCCCCAGAAGTCTCAGCGCAAGGGCTTCATGTCCTCGATGATGGAGCGGGCCGAGCAGGAGCGTGAGCGGCGCGGGACCGGCAACGGGAAGGCCGGCGGGACGAGGAAGCCCGGCTCGCCCAAGCCAGGGCCGAACCCGAAGGGCTCGAACCCCAAGGGCTCCAACCCCAAGCGTGGTTCCAACCCGAAGCCCGGAACCAACCCGAAGAAGCCGGGATCCGGAGGCAACGGTAGTGGAGGAGATCCGAAGAAGCGCCCCGAGCGTTGAGGAGGCCGTCGAGGCCGCCCTCGGGGAGCTCGGCCTGACCGAGCAGGAGGCCGACGTCGAGGTCGTCCAGGAGCCTCGCTCGGGACTGTTCGGGGTCGGCGCCCAGGAGGCTATCGTGCTCGTTCGGGCACGCGTCAGGCGCGAGGACGACCTGAGCGAGGAGGACCTCGAGGAGCAGGCGGAGATCGCGGCCGACTTCCTCGAGGGGATGCTCGACCGCATGGGCATCCAGGCCAACGTCGAGCCGAACCTGGAGGACGGGACGATGTACGTCGACGTGATCGGACCCGATCCCGACGACGAGGACATGGGGCTGCTGATCGGGCGTCACGGGCTGACGCTCGAGGCCGTCCAGGAGCTGACCAGGGTCGTCGTGGCCCAGAAGACCGGGCAACGAGCCAGGGTGGTCGTCGATGTCGAGGACTACCGAAAGCGGCAGATCGACCGGCTCACGGCCCGGGTTCGGGAGTCGGCCGCCCGGGTGCGCCGGACCGGCCGGTCCGAGACGCTCGAGCCGATGAACCCCTTCCTGCGCCGGATCGTCCACACGGCGGTCGCCGAGGTCGACGGCGTGGACAGCGTGAGCGAGGGCGAGGGTGCGGAACGACGCGTCGTCATCCGCCGCCGGGGGTAGCGTCCCCGAGCCACCTCAAGCTGCCGTTTCACGTGAAACATCTCCCGAGGAGCTCCTGACCCGGTCCGCGGCGCTCGGCGTGGAACTCGACCGGGACCGTGCCGAACGACTGATCCGCTTCGAGCGGTTGCTGGCCGAGCGCGCGATCCCCCTCGGGGCGGTGGCGGCCTCCGACGCCGGGCGCCTCCGGGAACGGCACGTCCTGGACTGCCTTCGCGCCACTCCCTTCGCCCGCGAGGCCCGGCTCGCCTATGACCTCGGGTCGGGGGCGGGGCTGCCGGGCGTCGTGGTGGCGATCTCGATGCCGGAGGTGCGGGTGGTCCTGGTCGAGCGCCGGGCCAACCGGGCCGCCTTCCTGGAGCTCGCTGTCCAGGAACTCGGTCTGTCGAACGCCGAGGTGTTCGCCGGCCCCGTGGAGATCCTGGCCGAGCCGGCCGATGTCTGCCTGGCGAGAGCGTTCGCGCCGCTGGAGCGGTCGTGGCGGGCGGCCGAACGGGTCCTTCGGCCCGGCGGACTCCTCGTCTACTTCGGCGGCCGCGAGCTGGGGGAGCAGGGATCGATCGAGGTGCCGAGCGGAGCCGTCCTGGAGGCCGTCGTGCGCACGCCCGTGCTTGAAAGCGCGGGGCCTCTGGTTATCATGGCTCGTCAGTGACGAGGGCCTCCTCTTCCCGGGCGCGTTCGTCCGCCCAGCCGAAGCCCGTCTCCACACGAGCCGCCAAGGCGTCGGGTACCGGACGAACTGCGGGGCAACGCTCTTCGAAGGCTTCTCGAAGCGCGCCCAAGCGCGCCCCGGCGACCGCGGGGAAGTCGGTCGGCCTGCGCGTCATCGCGGTCGCGAACCAGAAGGGCGGGGTCGGCAAGAGCACGACGGCCGTCAGCCTCGGCGCCGCCCTGGCCGAACTCGGCCACCGGGTGCTCGTGGTCGACCTGGATCCTCAGGGCAACGCCTCCACCGGTCTCGGGATCCGTCACGAGGAGCGGGAGGTCACGGTCTACGACGTCCTCGCGGTCGAGGCGCCGATCGAGCAGGCCGTCGTGCCGACGCCGATCGACAACCTGTACGCGATCCCCTCCACGATCGACCTGGCCGGCGCCGAGATCGAGCTCGTGAGCCAGTTCTCCCGCGAGCTCCGGCTCCGCAAGGCGATCGAGCCCCTGCGAGCCGAGGGCACCTACGACTTCATCTTCCTCGACTGCCCGCCCTCGCTCGGCCTGCTCACGGTCAACGCGCTCGCGGCCGCCGAGGAGCTCATCGTCCCGATCCAGTGCGAGTACTACGCGCTCGAGGGCCTGGGGCAACTGCTCCGCAACGTCCGGCTGGTGCAGCAGAACGTGAACACGTCGCTCCGGCTGACCGGCATCGTGATGACGATGTTCGACCCCCGGACCAAGCTCTCCGAGCAGGTGGTGGCGGAGGTTCGCCGCTACTTCGGCGACCGCGTCTACCGGTCGATCATCCCGCGCACGGTGCGGCTCTCGGAGGCGCCGGGGTTCGGGCAGCCGATCACGGTCTACGACCCGAGCTCCAAGGGGGCCCAGAGCTACCGCGACCTGGCCAAGGAGGTCGCGGCGAGGCTTCCCGACGAATCCCCGCTGCCGATCGTCGAGGACGTCCCCTCGGTCGTGGTCGCACCTCCGGAGCCGCAACCCGCACGCGCCCCACGCCCGCTGGTGGGTGCGGATGACGTCGAGGGAACGCCCGCACGAGGGGAGGAGGACGCCGAGGTCGAGGTCTCGGCGCTCGAGGCTCCTGAGCCTGAGGTCGAGGCCGTCGTCGACGAGCCGGCCGTCGATCCGGTCGAGGTCGCCGACGCGAAGGTCGAGGTTCAGCCGCACCTCGAGGAGGTCCCGGGGCAGCCCGAGACTCCGGTCGTCGAGTCCCAGCCCGCCGCGCCTCAGGCCGAACCCGAGGCAGAGGCCCCGCCACCCGAACCCGAGCCGGCCTGGCCCGAGATGGAGGGTCCGGAGCCCAACGGTGAGGCGGACATGGCCCCGGTGGTCGAGGAAGGCTCCAGGCACGAGGATGTGCCGGAGGTCGCCGGCAACGGTGACGGGTCGAAGGAGGCCGAGGAGACGGCCTCGGGTGGCGGCAAGCGCCGTCGGCGCCTGTTCCGCAGAGGGGGGTCGTGATGAAGCGAGGAGGGTTGGGGCGCGGGCTCTCCGCGCTGATCCCGGGCGCGGTGGAGGAGGGAGCCGGGCTCCTCGAGATCCCCGTCGAGGCGGTGGCGCCGAATCCGAGGCAGCCGCGGACGACGTTCGAGGACGAGGCGCTGGACGCCCTCGCCCTGTCGATCCGCGAGGTCGGGGTCCTGCAGCCGATCGTGGTCCGCAAGACCGGCTCGGGGTTCGAGCTGATCGCGGGCGAGCGGCGCCTGCGCGCCGCCAAGCTCGCGGGCCTTGCGACCGTGCCCGCGGTGATCCGCGAGAGCGACGACACGGAGTCCCTGCGCGAGGCACTGATCGAGAACATCCACCGGGAGGACCTGAACCCGATCGAGCTGGCCGAGGCCTTCCGCGAACTGCTCGAGGAGCTCGGGCTCAAGCAGGAGACCCTGGCCGAGCGGCTGGGCATGTCCCGCTCCCACATCGCGAACACGATCCGCCTGCTCCAGCTGCCGCCCGAGGTCCAGGCACTGCTGGCCGAGGGACGGATCCAGGCGGGCCACGGGCGGGCCCTGCTCACGCTCGGGGACGCCGAGGCGCAGCGGTCGCTGGCGCTCCGGATCGGGGCGGAGGACCTGTCGGTTCGAGAGGTCGAGGAGCTGGTCCGGACCTATCTCGACCACCCGTCGCAGCCCGACCGCCCGGCGCAACTCGAGGCCGTTCCCGAACCCTCGGCGAACCCTCTCGCTGAGGTCGAGGAGCTGCTCTCGGAACAGCTCGCCACCCGGGTCCAGATCCAGATGGGGAAGCGTCGAGGCAAGATCGTGGTCGAGTTCGGCTCCGCGGACGATCTCGAGCGCATCGTGTCCGAGATCATCGGCTCGGGCCCGGGCCGGGCGCCCGAGTAGGACGCTCCAGACCCGAAAACCTTTGCAGCGCAAAGCGCTTCAGCCACACGCACTCCCCGTGACGAGCCGCCCTAGGATGCCGGGCATGGAGCTTCCATCGGGCCGGGAGGTTCGGCGGGCCGCCGTCGCGGTCGTCCTCGGTCTGGTGCTCGGGCTGGTCCTGCTGGTCTTCGGTCGCCGCGGGGAGCGTTCCTCCTAGCTGGAACGCACGACGGCGGGCGGCCGCGAGAACGCCAGGACGCCCTTCACCACCGACCGGGCAACGTCCCCCGCGAACGCCGGTTCGGCGATCCGCGCCGCGTCCGCGGGGTCGGTCCGGACCGCGGGCTCCACGCGAACCGCCGGCATGCGCGTCTCGCGCAGGATCGCGATCGAGCGAGGGTGCAGCCCGCCGTCGGCGGTGCCGAGGTCGCGGACCAAGGCCTCCTGGATCGACTCGGCCAGGCGCCGGCCCATGGGGGAGTGCGTGCTCCGCGTCCCGTAGTAGAAACAGGCGGACCCGCGTTCGACGGGCCTGCCCGACCCGACGGCCACCGAGATCAGCGCCGCCGCGTCCTCGGCGTTGGCTCGGCGGATGCGGTCGCCGACGGGAACGGTCCCGAAATCGTTGCGTAGCACCGATGGGTGAGCACCTACCCTCTGCAGACGCTCCGTCATCTCCCGGACGATCGCGAGGGAGACGTCGGCGCCGTCACCCTCGACCCGCTCGGGGTCGAGCGCGATCACGGCTCCCGACAGCGTGATGCCGGGCCCGCGAGCGGCCTCACCCTCGCGTACCACCGCACGGCTCGGGGCCTCGGCCGCCGGCCGATAGCGCCCGATCGAGCGGACGGTCTCGAGCCCGACGATGCCGTCTGCCCTCGACCCCACGTTCCTCTGGAACTCGCGGACGCCCCGGTCGGTTGCGGGACCGAAGATCCCGTCCTCCTTGCCGGCGTCGAAACCCAGCACGTTGAGCATGCGCTGGAGTTCGCGAACGTCATCGCCCCGGAAAGCGGGGGAGCGCAGGTACAGCGTTCGGTCGCCGAGCCGGTAGCCGGCCTCGACCAGCTGCTCCCAAGTGTCGGGACCCAGGATCCCGTCGGAGGGCAGGGCGCGTGCCTGCTGGAACGCACGAACCGCCGACTCCGTGGAAGGCCCGTAGCTCCCCTCGAGCTCGTCGGCCGCCACCTGGAACCCCGCAGCGAGCAGACGGTGCTGGACGTCGCGCACGGCCTCGCCTCGCGCCCCCGGACGGATCAGGTCCATCGTCGGAGTCTCCGTCCCCCCGGCCGGTTCCGGCAAACCGCAGCGGTGCTCCGATCGACTCCGGGGCGTGCCGGGCCCGCTAGCTGGGGGCCGGAACGTGCGGTTCGATCTCCCGCAGCAGCGCGTCCTTGCCGCGTGCGCCGACGAGGCGGGCGATCTCCTCGCCGTCCTTGAACAGCATGAGCGTCGGGATGCTCATCACCCCGTACCGCCTCGTCACCTCGGGGTTGTCGTCGATGTTGAGCTTGGCGACCTCGAGCGACGCACCCTTGTCGCGCCCGATCTCCTCGACCACCGGAGAGACCATGTGGCACGGCACGCACCACTCGGCCCAGAAGTCCACCAGTACCGGCGTCCGCGATCCGAGCACCCGCTCCTCGAAGTCCCCGTCCGTCACGTCTCCGATCAGCGACACATCCGTCCCCTTCGTCGTATGAACCGTCGTTCCCACACCTGAACCACGTCCCGGCGCCCGCCTATTCCACCCACGGCCGGGTCATCCGTTCCACCCACGGCCGGGTCATCGGTGTGCCAGCTCCTCGAGGTAGCGCTCGGCGTCGATCGCCGCCTTGCAGCCCTGGCCCGCCGCGGTCACCGCCTGACGGTAGATCACGTCGGTGACGTCGCCGGCGGCGAACACCCCGGGCACGTTCGTCCGGGTCGTCGGCTCATCCACCACGACGTACCCGGCGTCGGTCAGCTCAAGCTGGCCCTTGACAAGGTCGGTGTTCGGTGTGTGGCCGATCGCGACGAACACGCCGTCTGTCGGAAGGTCGCGCACCTCGTCGGTCCGGACGTTCCGGACCCGAGCGCCCGTCACCGAGCCCTCGCCGAGGATCTCTTCGACCACCGAGTCCCAGATCACGCCGATCTTGGGATTCGACAACGCGCGATCCTGCATGATCTTGGATGCGCGGAACTCGTCGCGCCGATGGACGATCGTCACCGAGCTCGCGAATTTGGTCAGGAAGGTGGCTTCCTCCATCGCGGTGTCCCCCCCGCCCACGACCACGAGGGCGCGGTCGCGGAAGAAGAAGCCGTCACAGGTCGCACAGGCGCTCACGCCGCGGCCCCGGAGCGTGTCCTCGCCGGGGACGCCGAGCCAGCGCGCGCTCGCGCCGGTCGCCAGGATCAGGGTCTTGGCCCGCCACTCCTGGTCGCCGGCCCACACGCCCAACGGCCGCTCCGACAGGTCCACCCTCGTCGCGGTCTGGGCCACGATGTCGGCCTCGAACCTGCCCGCCTGCTTCTCGAACGCGTCCATGAGCTCGGGGCCGAGGATGCCGTCAGGGAAGCCCGGGTAGTTCTCGACGTCGGTGGTCAGCATGAGTTGCCCGCCGGCCTCGATGCCCTTGAGCAGGAGGGGGCGCAGGTTCGCGCGGGCGGCGTACAGGGCGGCCGTGTACCCGGCCGGGCCCGAGCCAAGGATGACGATGTCGCGCTCTTCCAGCATGCGATTGCGGCTCCTCCACCGAGGATAACCGGAGCCTATTCCCGTTCAGTCCCGCGGAAGGTCAGCCCGGCGAACCTTGCCCGAGGCGGTGCGGGGTAGGCGCTCGACCAGCACGAGCTCCCGGGGGGCGGCGTACGGAGCCAGCGCCTCGGCGATGAACCCTCGAAGGTCCGCCAGGGTGGGCGGCTCCCCGGCGTCGGTGGGGACCACCCACACGGTGACGCGCTCGCCCCACACGGGGTCGGGGACGCCCGCCGCGGCCACCTCGCGCACCCGCGGATGTCTCTGCAGTGCGGCCTCGACCTCATGGGGCCACACCTTCTCGCCGCCGGTGATCACGACGTCGTCGCTCCGGCCGGCGACATGCAGGAGGCCCTTCGGATCGAGCTCGCCGACGTCCGCGGTGCGCAACCAGCCCTCTGGCGTGAAGGGTTCGCCGTCGCCCAGCCGGTAGCCGCGCATCAGCGTCGGGCCTCGCAGCTGGATCTCCCCCTCGCCAGCGATCCGTACCTCGGTGCCGCGCAGCGGCACGCCGTCGTACACGACGCCGCCGCAGGACTCGGTCATCCCGTAGGTCTCGACGACGTTGGCGCCGGAGCGCTCGGCACGCGATCGGAGCTCAACGGGCAGGTGCGCGCCGCCCACGAGGATCGAATGGAAGGTCGACAGATCCGAACCGGTCTCGACGAGCCGGGCCAGCATCGTGGGGACGACGGAGGTGAACGCCACGTCGGGTTCGGCCAGCGCC
>Ga0081455_10006409_pt1 | contig 12621 bp, 13 predicted proteins | sample TabmetS3T2R1_FD_70207 | JGI IMG/M metagenome (GOLD analysis project Ga0081455, IMG submission 70207) | Tabebuia heterophylla rhizosphere microbial communities from the University of Puerto Rico - S3T2R1 | ecosystem: Host-associated > Plants > Roots > Rhizosphere ... | reverse complement strand
GCTGGACCGCGCGCGTGGCGACCAGCGTCGGGGTGACGCTGCCGCTGGTCCCGGTGCGGCACCAGCTGTTCGTCACCGAGCCGATCGCGGGGGTCGAGCCGCTGCAGCCGATCGTGCGCCTGGTCGAGGCCAGCGTGTACGTGCGCTACGAGCAGGGCGGGCTACTGTTCGGCGGCTACGAGGACCAGCCGCGCGTGCTGGGCCACGAGGGGCTCCCGCCCGGATTCGAGATCGCCGCGCTCGAGCTCGATCTGGGCGTGCTGCGTGCGCTGGTCGACGAGGTCGCGCCGCGCTTCCCCGCCCTGCGAGATGCCAAGATCGCGGTGCATCGCGGCGGCGCGCCCACCATGACGCCCGACGGCCGGCCCATCGTGGGCCGCGTGCCCGGGCTCGAGGGGCTCTTCGTCGCCTCGGGCTGCTGCGTGGGCGGCCTCAGCCTGTCGCCCGCCGCGGGCCGGGCGCTCGCCGACCTGATCGTGGACGGCAAGAGCGATCCCGACCTGGCGCCGCTCTCGGTGGAGCGCTTCGGCGGCGCGCACCGCGATCCGGCCGCGCTCGAGTCCGCGTGCGTGGCGCAGTACGCCCGCCGCTACACCCACTGACCGTTCGACCACCAGGAGAGCCGATGGCCAAAGTCGACTGGAGCTACCACCGCAACGGCTGAATGACGTGCGCCAAGACGCAAGGGTTCCTTGCGAAGCACAAGGTCAGCGTCGGCGAGCAGGCCGACGCCAAGAAGGCCACCATCAAGGGCGCCCACGCCCTCGACGTCCTCGACGGCATCGACGATCTCTACGTGGCCAAGGGCAAGAAGGTCGAGCACGTGGACTTGAAGAAGGGCAAGCCCGACCGCGCCACCCTGCTGGGATTGCTCCTCGGCCCGACCGGCAACCTCCGCGCGCCGACACTGCGCAAGGGGCGCACCCTCATCGTCGGCTTCGCGGAAAGCACTTACAAGAAGGTACTGACGTAGCAGAAGGGGTCAGGTCTTACATTGCGACATTTTCGTGGCGGGCGTCGATCCCGCGGGGCCAAATGTCGGAATGTAAGACCTGACCCCAGTCCGCAAATGTCGCAATGTAAGACCTGACCCCAGCGCTCATGATCCAGCCATTGGCGTCGTGAGCGTTCCAGGCATCCCAGGACTGACGCGATCGCGAGGTTGTCTTGCTCGGACATGGGGTGGATCCTCCTCTCCAACGGGTCGGGGCCGTTGCCAGTGGCGCGCCGAGCTCGGATGGCGTGGCCGGGAAGTGCTACTGATCCATCGCGATTCATGCCTGCACCAGCGGCCGTATCGTCTAGGAAGGGCGGGGCGGGACGGCCGGCGCGAGCACTCTAGGCGGGCGGATGCGACACGTCAAGGGCTGGGACCCCTCACCCTGCCCTCTCCCCCGGGGGAGAGGGAAAAGAGGCGGGCTGCCCTCTCAACACCCAGCCGCTAGCGCGAGGGCGACAGGCGCGTCCCGACGAGGTTGGCGACCAGCACCGCGACGTAGAGCTGCCCGCCGATGGCTTCCAGCACGGCGACCCCGCGCGCCATCTCGCTCCGAGGCACGATGTCTCCGTAGCCGAGCGTGGCCAGGGTCACGAAGCTGTAGTAGATCGCGGCGGACAGCGAGAACGGGGCGCCGCCGGCCTGGCTGGCCGCGTCGGTCAGCGAGCCCGGCCAGGTCTGCTCCGTGGTCCAGTGCACGACTCCGAAGAGCAGCCCGGCCAGGAGGTAGACGCTGAGCGCGGCGTAGATGTGCTCGGCATCGACGCGGGCGGTGCCCATCGCGAACCGCAGCGCGCTGACGCCGGCAAGCACCGCGATCGCGCAGGCCACCGCGAGAGCCCCCGCGGCCAGCCCGCTGCCGACCGCCGTGGTCGGGGCCGCCCGCAGACCCAGCGCGAGGGCGGCGGCGATCATGAGAAGCGCCCGCCACCGCTGCCCCGGGACGCCGAGCAACGCAGCGAGCAGACTGAGCACGAGGAGGATCTGCAGCAGATCGGTGCTGAAGTGCAGGGCCGCGAGCAGCGGCGCCGCGCCCAGGGTGACCAGCAGCGTGTAGAAAAGGACCGCGTAGCGGCGGCGGCCATAGGCCGCGGCGAGCGGGCCGGCCGGGCTCACGGGGCGGCCACCGGCAGCCAGTACACCGAGGCCGCGATGACCAGGTAGACCGCGACCAGCTGAATACCCTTGAACCAGGTGGCCTGCCCGTCGCCGGCGGTGGTGACCACGATGAGCGTGCCGAGGAGGAGGGTGCCGATCTCGAGCCGGCTGAATGCCAGGCTCATGGGCTCGGGGGCGATCGCCAGGCTCAGGAGCACCAGCACCGGCGTCACGAAGAGCGCGATCTGGATGGAGCTGCTCATGGCGATGCCGACCGCGAGGTCTGCCTGGTTCCGGCGCCCCATCGCGATCGCCGAGCCGCTCTCGGCCGCGCCTCCGATCACGGCCAGCAGGATCATGCCGAGAAAGATCGGCGACATCCCCAGCGCGTGCCCGGTCGCCTCGGCGGCCCCCACCAGGATCTCGCTCATCCACGCCGCGCCCGCGGACGCGGCCACGAGCGTGCCCACGCCGCGCCCCATGCCCCACGTCGCCCCGCCGTGAGTCGCGTGGGCGGCGGTCTCGCGCGCAGTGAAGAAGTCGGGATGCGTCCGCACCACGTAGATCAGATAGCAGACGTAGGTGACCAGGAGCACCAGCGCGGTCCCCAGATCCAGGCGGTGGGTCGCGACCGGCCCCGGCGCCGCGGAGCCGAGGAAACGGTGGAAGGCCGCCGGCATCGCGAGCGTGATGACCGCGAGCATCAGCATGCTTCCGTAGGTTCGCGCGCCCGTGGGGTTGTACTCCATGACGTGCGCGCGCCGGCCGCCCAGGAGAAAGGCCACCCCCAGGGCGAGCAGCACGTTGGCCAGGATCGCGCCCACCAGCGAGGCGCGCACCATCTCGATGAGCCCGGCCCGCAGGGCGACCACGCAGATGATGAGCTCGGGGAGATTGCCGAACGTCGCATTCAGCAGCCCGCCCACCGCGGGGCCGGTGTGCTCGGCCACCTGCTCGGTGCTGTGGACGATCAGGGCGGCGAGCGGCACGATGGCCAGCGCGGCGACGAGGAAGATGACCGGCGCGGCCACGCCCACCTGCTCCAGGACGACCGCCACCGGAATGAGCACCAGCAGCCAGGTCACCGGGCTCGCCTCGGCACGAGAGCCATGCTGCCCACGATGATAGGGCACACCTCTCGCGAAACCGACATGGATAGGCGCGCCGGTTGGGATAGGATACGGCCCGATGACCGCCCCCTCGCTGTCCGACCAGGAGCTCCAGAAGAAGATCTCGGCCCGTCTGCTGGACGTCTTGATTCGGGCGGGGTTCATCGCGGTCCTGGCCGCGCTGTGCTACACCGTCTTCGCGCCCTTCCTGACCCTGATGGTGTGGGCGATCATCCTGGCCGTCACCCTGTATCCGCTGCAGCAAGTGCTCGCCCGCCGGCTGGGTGGGCGCGAGGGTCTCGCCGCGACCGCCGTCGTCATCGCCGGATGCGCCCTCATCATCGCGCCGACCGCGGTGCTGCTGGACTCGCTCGGCAGCTCGCTTCACGACCTCGTCGGCGCCGTGCAGCAGAACACCCTGGACATCCCTCCGCCGCGAGCGAGCATTCGGGGCTGGCCGATCGTCGGCGAGAAGATCTACGCCTTCTGGTCCCAGGCCCACTCCGACCTGCCCGGGCTCGTCCAGAGCATGCAGCCGAAGATCGGCGAGCTGGCCAGGAAGGCGCTCGCGATCGTGGCGGGTATCGGTGTGGGGCTGCTCCAGTTCCTGGCCTCGTTCATCGTCGCCGGCATCCTGATGGCATACGGCGAGGCGGGCGCGGGCGGCAGTCGGGCGATCTTCGCGCGCGTCATCGGCCCCGATCGCGGTGAGCCCTTCGCCCGGCTCTCGACCGCGACGATCCGCGCGGTCGCTCTGGGCGTGGTCGGCATCGCCTTCGTCCAGGCGATCCTCGTCGGCCTGGCCCTGCTCGCCGCCCACGTCCCGTGGGCCGGCGTCCTGGCCGCGGTCACCTTGGTGCTGAGCATTGCCCAGGTGCCGGCCCTCATCGTCACCCTCCCGGCGATCGCGTACATCTGGTCGAGCGGTGACTACGGCACCGGCGCGGCGGTCACCCACACGGTCACGCTGCTACTGGCCGGAATGGCCGACAACGTCCTGAAGCCGTTGATGCTCGGGCGCGGCGTCGATGCTCCGATGCCGGTCATCCTGCTCGGGGCCCTGGGCGGCATGGCGAGCGCGGGGATCCTCGGGATGTTCGTGGGGGCCACGCTCCTGGCGCTCGGCTACCAGATCTTCACGACCTGGGTCGCCACGAATCCCGATTGACGGGGTCAGGTCTTACATTCCGACATTTTCGTGCGGCGCTCCAACGTCGCCTGCTGGGACGAAAATGTCGGAATGTAAGACCTGACCCCAGGAGTGGCTAGCCCTTGACGCTGCCGGCGGTGAGGCCCTCGACCATGTACTTCTGCAGGTAGATGTAGGCCGCGATGACCGGCAGCGTGGTGAGCACCGCACCCGCCATCAGGTAGCCCCAGCCGTAGACGTCCCCGGTGATGAAGGTGGAGAGGCCCACCGGCAGCGTGCGCAGCTTGACGTTGGTGATGAACACCAGGGCGTAGAGGAACTCGTTCCACGCCTGAGTGAAGGCGTAGAGCGCGCTCGCGAGCAGGCCCGGCGCGGCCAGCGGCAGGATCACCCGGCGGAAGGCGCCGAAGCGCGTCGCCCCGTCGATCATCGCCGATTCCTCCAGCTCCACCGGGATCGACTCGAAGTAGCCCATGAGGAGCCACGTCACGAACGGCACCGTGAACGACGGGTACGCCGCGATCAGGCCGGTGAGGCTGTCGGCCATGCCCAGGTTGCGGATCTGCGCGTAGAGGGGGATGAACAGGATCGACGGCGGCACCAGGTAGGTGATCAGCACCGTGCTGGCCATGAACGCGCGCCCGAGAAACTTGAGCCGGGCCAGCGCGTAGGCGCCAAGGGTGCCCACCGCGGTGGCGACGAAGGTGCTGGAGACGGCCACGATGATGCTGTTTCCGTACCAGGAGACGAACTCGGTCTTGGCGAGCAGGTGGTCGTAGTTCTCGGTCACGAACGGGCTCGGCCAGAACATCGACACCAGGCTGCGCATCTGGGTCTCGCCCTTGAAGGACGTGACGATCATCCAGTAGAAGGGAAAGATCACGAACAGGGCGAAGGCGAGCAGGATCGCGTAGGACACCGCCGACTGCGTCCGCTCGATGCGCGCGGTGCTTCGACCGCCGACCACCATCTAGCGCACCCTGCCCTTTCTCATGTAGTTCGACAGCACGATGATGACGAAGGCCAGCGCGGGCAGCATGTAGAGCGCCACCGCGATGGCCTCGCCCAGGCGCTGCGCCCCGAACGCGATCTCGTAGGTCAGCACCGGGAGCACCTGGGTGGCCCCGCCCGGCCCGCCCTTGGTCAGGATGTAGATGATCGCGAAGTCGTTGAAGGTCCAGATGGTCGACAGCAGGATCACGATCATCACGATGTTGCGGATGCCGGGCAGCGTGACGTAGCGGAAGCGCTGCAGCACGGTCGCCCCGTCCACCGCGGCCGCCTCGTACAATTCGCCCGGGATGGCCTTCATGCCGGCCAGGAAGCTGATGCCGAAGAACGGGAAGCCGCGCCACACGTTGACCCCGATGACCGAGGCCATCGCGGTGCCCGGCTCGCTGAGCCAGCCCACCCCCTGCTTCAGCACGCCGAAGACGTGGACCAGCAGGTAGTTCAGCACGCCCAGGCTGTAGTCGTAGATCCACAGGAAGTTCAGCGCGGAGACCACGGTGGGCGCCACCCATGGGATCAGCAGCACCCCGGTCCAGAGCGACCGGAAACGGATCTTGGAGGTCAGGACCAGCGCCATGCCCATGCCGAGGACCGTCTTGATGGCGACCGACCCGAAGGTGAACACGAAGCTGTTGATGACCGCGCGCTGGAAGAACCCGTCGTAGGTGAGCCGGATGTAGTTCTCGAGGCCGACGAACACCGGCGGCATGCCCACGTACTTGCGGGTCATGCTGAGGTACACCGCGTAGCAGAACGGGTAGGCGACCAGCGCCAGGACCAGCACCACGATGGGCGCCACGAACAGGAAGCCCATCCGGTAGTCGGGCCCGAGCACGCGGCGCAGCGCGTGCTCGAGGCCGGCGCGCGGGCGAGGAGAAACCTGGGGATGGTATGCGCCCCTCCCCCCGACCCTCTCCCCGGAGGGGAGCGGGGGGGAGGAGGGACGGATCGTGGCCATGACCGTCCGGCGCTAGGCCTTGCTGCGGATCTTGTAAACCTCCTCGACCCGCGCGTGCGCCTCCTTCAGCGCCGCCTCGGGGGAGAGACCGCCCACCACCACGCGTCCGGCCATGTCGGTGAGGATCTTCTGCCCGCGCACCTCGGCGGCGGCCGTGGTCATGGGGCCGGGATGGCCGAGGTTCACGCTCCGCAGGATGTTCTGCACCATGGCCTCGAAGTTCGGGTCCGACTTCCAGTACGGGTTGTCCACCCGCCCCTTGTAGACGGGACCCGCCTGGCCCACCGACACCTTCATGTACTCGGCGAAGCGCGTCTCGTCCTCGAGGTAGCGGATGAGGTTCTCGGCCAGATCGGCCTTCTGCGACTTCTGGAAGATCGCCCAGTTGTAGCAGGAGGAGCCCACGAACGAGCCGGCCGGCCCGCCCGGGGTAAGCACGCAAAGGGTCTTCGGGGCCAGCTCGTGCTTCTTGCTCACCATTGCGTAGTACAGGCTGGCCCCGTTGTTGGTGGTCACCAGCTTGCCCGCCATGTACGACTCGTTGTTGGACACGTCGGTCCAGCCCATGACGCCGGGCGGCTGGATTCCGTGCTTCTTGATGGTGTCCACCGCGAACTGCAGGGCCTGGGTGTTCTGCTTGAGGAAGCTGGTGCCGAGAGCCGGCTTGCCGTCCTTGTCCCAGACGCCTCCGCCGTAGTCGAGAAGGATGTTGTCCATGAACCCGTCGCCGTCGTCCGAGCGGTTCAGGGTCTGGCCGAAGCCGTACAGGTCCTTGCTCGGGTCTTGCGCCTTCTTGGCGAACTCGACCACGTCCGGATCGTAGACCTTGGGCACCTTCAGCCCCTTGGCTTCCATGATGTCCTTGCGGATGAAGAACACGGTGGTCATCGAATAGCGGGCGACGGCCAGGAACTTGCCGTCGGCCTTCATGGCCCGCTCCGCGAACGGCAAAAGGCCGCCCTTGGCCGCGGCGATCTCGGTGGCCACCTTGCTCACGTCGCGCAGGGCCGCCTTGTAGCGCAGCGGGCCGTAGATGTTCATCTCCGCGATGTCCGGCGGGTTGCCGGCCTCGATGGCGGCCACGAACTTCTGCTCGCGGTCACCGAAGGTGGCCCAGTCCATCTCCACCTCGACGTTCTTGTCCTTGGCCCAGGCCTCGATCTGCTTGGCCACCACGTCGTTGCTCGCGGTGACGAAGCTCTTGAACAGCCACACGCGCAGCTTGGCCTTGGACTGCGCCGGCGCCATGCTCCGCAGCGCGTGCAGCCCCGCCGCGGTGCCGCCGGTGATGACCGCCGCTCGGCGTAGGAACTCGCGGCGGGCGATGAGACCTGCGTCGAGCTGCTCGGCCAAACCAGTGAGGCGAGTGTCCATCGAGGGCTCCTCCTTTGGAGCGTGAAGCCGGGCTGGCGGATGCGCGAATGCTAACCCAGCGCGGGGCCGCGGGCAAGCAAACACTGCGCCGCGTGCGCGATCGCGGCCGCGTCGACGCCGTAGTGGCGATAGAGATCGCGTCGCGCGCCCGACTGACCGAAGTGATCGACGCCGAGCGGGATCTGCGGGACGCCGAGCGCTCCACCCACGAACCCGAGCCCATGCGAGTGGCCGTCGAGCACGGACACCACCGGCACGCCTTCCTCCTCCGCCGACACCAGCTCGAGTACGTACGGACACGTAGTCCGCAGCCCCCGGTACAGCAGGTCGGGGCTGGTGACGACGAACACGCTGGCGCAGACACCGGCCGCGCCGAGCACGCGGCTCGCCTCGACCGCCTCCGGCACCATGACGCCGGTGGCGAAGAGGTGCACCGCGTTCACTTCCGGGTCGTAGCCGGGCTGCTGGCGCGCGTCGATCAGGCGGTACCCGCCGCGCAGCACCGCCGCACGCTGGGCGGGTGACGACGCGGGGGCCAGCGACTGGTCCACCGGCTTGGTGGACAGCCGCAGGTAGAGGCTCTCGCCGTCGGGCGCACGCTCGGCCAGACGACCCAGGCCGTCGAGCAGGATCCACTCGACCTCCTGCGCGAAGGCGGGCTCGTAGTAGACGATGGCGGGCAGCGCGATGCCGATGCCCGGCGTGATCACCGACTGGTGCGCGCCGCCCTCGGGCGACAGGCTCACGCCAGACGGCGTGGCCGCCACGATGAAGCGCCCGCCCGCGTACAGCGCGTGGTAGAGCGCGTCGAGCCCGCGGCTCACGAACGGGTCGTAGAGCGTGCCGATGGGCAAGAGCGTCGCGCCCGACAGCTCGTGCGTGAGGCCGAAGGCTCCCAGGGCCAGAAAGAGGTTGTGCTCGGCTATGCCGAGCTCTATGTGCTGGCCTTCGGGTGATTCCCTCCACTGCACCACCTGCGGGCCGTCCGCGGCCACGCCGGGCTTGGCGCGCGGGAAGTAGATGCCCTTGCGGTTGATCCAGCCCACCAGGTGCGTGGTCACCGCGACGTCGGCCGACATCGTGACTACGCGATCGCCCAGCGGCAACCGCCCGAGCCGGCCCAGCACGCGGCCGAGCGCCTCCTGCGTGGAGGTCTCCGGCGGATACGTCTCGTCGAGCGAGTCGGGCACCGCGAGGGGCGGATCGTCGCGCCCCGGCGGCGGCACGTAGGGCTTGGGGCCGCCCCCGATCAGGGCGGCCTCCGCGCTGTCGGGCGGAAAGCCCGCCCACTCCTCACCGGACGCCACGCCGAGCGCGGCACGCAGCTCGTCGAGTTGGCGTGGGGTCAGCAGCGCGCCGTGGTTCAGCTGGTCGGCCCCGAATGGATAGCCCCAGCCCTTGATGGTGTCGGCCAGGATCACGCAGGGCCCGCCGCGCGGCCGGCCCGCCTCCTCGTAGGCGGCGAGGATCGCGGCCAGATCGTGGCCGCCCACGTCGGCGGCGAGCGCGGCCACTGCGTCGTCGGGCACGTCGGCCAGGAGCCGGTCCACCGCGCGGTCGACCTCCCCGTGAGCCGTCGCGGTCATCACCTTGCGCGCGCCGCCCGGCGGCAGGCGCAGCAGCGCGTGGTACTCCGCGTTCCCGAGCGCCTGGAGCCGCGCGCGCAGCCGCTCGCCGCCGGGCTTCTCGAAGATCGCGCGCAGCCGCCCGCCCCAGCGCAGCTCGATCACGTGCCAGCCGGCGCCGCGGAACCAGTCGCGGAGCTGGTCGCGGCGCGTGTCCGGGGTGACGCGGTCGAGGCTCTGGCGGTTGACGTCGACGATCCAGAGCAGGTTGTCCAGCTCGCGCACCGCTTCTTCGAGCAGCGCCTCCCACACGTTGCCCTCGTCCAGCTCGGCATCGCCCAGGATCGCGACGAACCGCCGCGGCATCGCCGCGCCGCCGCCATGGTGGCTCACGTACTTCGCAGCCAGCGCGCCGAAGGCCGCGCTCGCCGCGCCGAGGCCCATGGAGCCGGTCGACAGGTCGATGATCTCGGGATTCTTGCGCCGGCTCGGATAGGCCTGCAGCCCGCCCAGGCTGCGCAGCGAGCGGAGCTGCTCGGCGGTGAGCCGGCCGCGCAGGTACTCGATGGCGTAGAGCACCGGGGAGGCGTGCGCCTTGGTGGCCACGATGTCGCCCGGCCGCAGCGCGTGGAAGTAGAGCGCGGTCATCAGCGAGACCACCGAGGACGACGAGGCCTGATGACCGCCGATCTTGGTCCCGTCGGGGTTCGGGCGGACGTGGTTGGCGTGGTGGACCAGCAGGGCGCTCAGCCAGAGCACCTTCTTCTGGATCGCGTCGAGCGTCGACAGCATGGACCGCTACCTTACCCCATGTCGTGAGCCCCCGCGATGCGGCCCGGCCACGGCCCCTCTCATAATTGACAAGCCGCCGGCCGCCGGGACACCATGGCCGGCATGCGCGTGGTCGATCTGAGCTTCCCCATCGGGCCGCACTTTCGCTGGACGGTGGCGAGCCAGCGCCGCTCGACCCACGAGGCGGGGGCGAACTTCCAGTCCACCGTCCTCACCGTGAGCTGCCACGCCTACACGCACGTCGACGCGCCGGTGCACTTCCTCCCCGGCCACCGCGACATCGCGTCGATGCCGGTGGATCAGTGGATGGGCGAGGCGGCGGTGGTGGATCTCACCGACGTGGGCGACAACGGGGAGGTGACCGCGGCCGCCCTCGACCACCATGCGGGCCACGTGCGGGCCGGCGACATCGTGCTGCTGCGCACCGACTGGCCGCGGCGCTGCCCGGTGGCCAGCGAGCGCTTCTGGAAGGACGCGCCCTACACCGGACGCGGGGCGTGCGAGTGGCTGGTGGCGCGCGGAGCCAAGGCGGTGGGCTACGACTATCCGCCCGATTACTGCATCCGCACCTCGATCTTTTCGCCCGAGACCCCGATCGCGCGGGAGGAGTGCACCACGCACCACGTCTTCTTCCCGGCCGGGATCACCGTGATCGAGTACCTGACCAACCTCGACCAGATCGGCACGGCCCGCTGCCGCTTCATCGCCCTGCCCCTGCGCGTGACCGGCGCGGACGGCTCGCCGGTGCGCGCGATCGCCCTCGTGGACTGAGTCGACGGGGATCGATGGATCTGACCGAGGCGACGGCCAAGCGCATCGCGGTGTGGGGCATGATCGGCCTGGTCGCCGGCGGCTTCGCGGCCGACCGGCTGTGGCGGCAGAAGAGCGCCCAGGAGCAGGCCGCGTTGCGCGCGGACCACACCCAGGAGATGCAGCGCCTGGCCGGCCAGGTCAAGGACCTCACCGACGAGCTCGCGGCCGAGCGGCTGCGGCGCGAGGCCGTGGAGCGTGCCCTGAGCGAAGGCAGGAAGTAGTGCCGCGCGCCGGCCACCTGGCGCTCGTCCTGCTGACCGTCCTGGGAGGCGCCGCGGCCGCGTCGGCGCAGGAGCCGGCCCGGCCGCGCAGCCTACCCGCGGTGGTGGTCCGGGTGCTGAGCGGCGACGCCCTCAACGTCTTCGTCAACGGTGAAGTCGTGCCGGTCCGCTACATCGGCATCGCGTCGCCTGCGCCCGGCGAGGGCCCCGACGGCGGCGAGCCACAGGGCCGCGAGGCGCTCGCGTTCAACCGCGCGCTGGTCAACCAGAAGAACGTGCGACTGGAGCTGGACGCGCAGGAGCACGACGCGGAGGGCCGCCTGCTCGCCTACGTGTGGGTCGGCGACGTGCTGGCCAACGCGGAGGTCGCCGGGCGCGGCTACGGGCAGGTGGTGACCGGCGGCCTCAACGTCCGCTACCAGGACCTGCTCCTGCGTCGGCAGGAGGAGGCCCGCGCCTCGCGGCTCGGCATCTGGAAGAACGCGGCTCCATCGCCGCCGGCGCGCCGATAGGAGCGGGCTGCGGTGGACGCGCGTCTGATCCTCGTCGTGGACCGCGACGTCGCGGTGCGACAGTCGCTGATCGATCTGCTGAGCCTCGAGGGCCACGAGGTGGACCCGGCCGAGGACGCCGAGTCAGCCCTCCTGCTGCTCGAGCAGCGCCGTCACGATCTGGTCATCTCGGACGTGCGGATGCCGGCCCTGGACGGTCCCACCCTGATCGCCGCGCTGCACGAGCGCTTCGCCGACGCTCCGCCGCGGGTCGTGTTCCTCTCCGGGCAGACCTTCGATCCCCAATACGGCGGCTTCCTCGCCGACCTGCGCGCGCCCATGCTGATGAAGCCGCTCCGACCCGGGCCCGCCCTCGAGCTCATCGTTCGCGTGCTCGCCTCATGAAGTCGCGCCACATCCTGGTGGTCGAGGACGACGCCAACCTGCGCGAGCTGATCGCCAACATCCTGCTGCTCGAGGACCACGACGTCGACACCGCGCGCGACGGCGTGGAGGCGCTCTACCGCATCGAGCAGCGCGCCTACGACCTGATCATCAGCGACCTGCAGATGCCGAACCTGGATGGCCGCGGGCTGCACGACGCTCTCCGCACGCGCTACGGGCAATCGCTGCCGCGGGTGATCTTCGTGACCGGCCACGCCGAGGCCGATGAGTACGTGCCGTTCCTGGCCGCGACCGGAGACCCCGTCCTGACCAAGCCCTTCTCGGTGGAGGACCTACGCACCCTGGTGCAGTGGGTGCTCGAGACCTGACGCTCAGATCTCGGGCGGGCCGGTGACCGCGGGACCGGCCAGGTCCTCTCCGAGGCGCTCCAGCCAGAAGGTCATGCCCATCGCCTGAAACCCCTCGCGCGCCTCGGCCAGGTGCTTCGCGGCCATCGAGGCGTCGCCGGCGCGCGCGGTGAGCCGGCCCAGGCCCAGATGACAGCGCGCGGCGAGGGGCCGCATGCCGAGCTCGCCGGCCACCGCGAGCGCTTCCGCGTAGTGGGCGCGCGCCTCGGCGACGGCGGGCGGGCTCGCCT
>Ga0081455_10006408_pt1 | contig 12623 bp, 11 predicted proteins | sample TabmetS3T2R1_FD_70207 | JGI IMG/M metagenome (GOLD analysis project Ga0081455, IMG submission 70207) | Tabebuia heterophylla rhizosphere microbial communities from the University of Puerto Rico - S3T2R1 | ecosystem: Host-associated > Plants > Roots > Rhizosphere ... | reverse complement strand
GCCGAGCGAGCTTCCGGTCCAGGCCCCGGTCAAGTTCGAGCTGGTCATCAATCTTAAGACCGCCAAGGCGCTTGGCCTCACTGTGCCTCCTCCGCTGATTGCCCGCGCTGACGAAGTGATCCAATGAAACGGCCATTGCGGTGTGCAGCTACATCAAAGCCGGAACGCCATCGATCGCGTACGGCCGGAAAGCGGCCCCAAACGTAATGCATCGTGTGCTTGGCGGTCCCGCAGCCCAGTTCTCGGGTTGGCAGTCCTGGAGCGCCTCGCTCGTCAGCACATCTTCAGAATAGCTTCGGTCAAGCGCATGACAACGAGACAGGAATTCCTCGAGCATCTCTGGAAGGAAGTGATCAATCTGTATCTGCGTGATGCGGAATTGGACGGCATCGTCAGCAATGACAAGCGCCATCCAGAGCGTCCCTTCGGCGATACAGGCGCCGCGATCGAGCGGATGTTGGCGGCGGGTGTTTCCAGGCGTGACCTGTCTCTCGTTCTTCGCTTTGCCGCCTACAATGCAGTTTTCGGCACGCTCTACGCGCTGAGCGATCCGGGCGTGGATGACGACAGCGATGTTGGGGGTCTTTACGAGGAACTTCTGATGGCCGATCCGAGCGGGATGGAAGGCAGGCCGGGCTCTGCGGATGCCGTCCGACGTTAGCAAGGTGCCTCGTGCCCGACATTGTGCTCCATGACATATATATCGTTTGGAATTGGACGCTGAGCCTGTTTCTTCTGCTTGCTCTGATCGTGCTCGTCCTGGGCGCTGCCGCGCTCGTAAAGTATTTGTTCTTCCGATAGGGAGCGACACCGTGCGTGCGATCTCGGCTCCAGTTTTCGGTCGCCCGGCTCTCGGGCCCTATCCGTCGCTGAACCGATGGAGGCCCAGGAAAAGCTGCCGCGTGATACATCCCGAGACGTCAGCTTTCGGGACTTAAGCGGACATGCCGTTCTCCGGCCGCCAAGTCTGCTTGTGATCCAAGGCGGACATCAGTTCGTTTGGCCTTCTTCCCGGTAAAGAGCCGCTTACTCGCTCGGCTCTTCAAACGCCTAAACGAGTATCATCTCGGGTTGTGAACAGCGCCATTTCGTTCCCAATTTGGTGTGGGCATGCTGTCGCTGTTGAGGGGCTATCAGTTGTCTCACGCACCTTTTCGCTAACATCCCGTCCGTTACTCTCCGCGATCTTCCCATCCACGATGTGGATGCGGCGGTCGGCGCGGGCGGCGAGGGCCGGGTCATGCGTCACTACCACCACGGTCTGGCCCTGGTCGGCGATGTCGCGGAGAATCTTGAACACCTGCTGCGTTGATACGGTGTCCAGGGCGCCGGTAGGTTCGTCCGCCACGATGATCTCGGGGCGGTTGGCGAGCGCGCGGGCTATGGCGACCCGCTGGCGCTGGCCGCCGGAAAGCTGGTTGGGGCGCTTGTTGGCGTGCTCGCCAAGCCCAAGCGAGGTCAGCAGGGCAAGGCCGCGCTCGCGCATCTCGGCTTCGCTCATTTTGCCGGCGGCGCGCATCGGCAACAGCACATTGTCGAGGGAGGTGAACTCCGGCAGCAGGAAGTGGAACTGGAACACGAAGCCGCATTTGGTCAGGCGAACATCGGCGCGTTCCGACTCCGACAATTTCGAAGTCGGCTGGCCGCAGATCATGACGTCGCCTTCGCTGGGCGCATCGAGCAGTCCCAGCAGATAGAGCAGCGATGATTTGCCCGATCCCGACGGCCCGGTGATGGCGAGGAATTCGCCCTTCTTCACCGACAGATCGATGCCGTTGACGAGAGTGTGCGCAATATCGCCCTCAATGCGTCGAACCAGGTTCACTGCCTGCAAAGCGACCTCGGTCATGATGCTCCCCGAATGATTTCAACCGGCTGCACGCGCGTCGCCTTGCGCGCCGGGAAATAGGCTGCGCCCGCACAGCACAGAAGGGATATGCCGCCGACGACGACATAATGCGTCAGCGAATAATAGATCGACAACGGAACGGTCGTGCCCGTCAGCGGATTGAAGATCGTGATCTTCGACCAGCCGTAGCAGAGCAGGTAGCCGAGGATCCACCCGAACAGGATGCCGACCATGCCGATCATGGCGGCTTCGATGATGAAGATCCGCCGCACCGCATACTCGCGCATACCCAGCGATTTCATGATGGCGATATCCTGACGCTTCTCGTGCGTGATCGTCGAGATGATGTTGTAGGTGGCAAACGAGGATGTCAGCAGCATCGCGCCCATTACGGTGAGGACGATGAAATCGCGTACGGTAAAGGAGGACAGCAGGTCGGCATTGGCTTCCTGCCAGGAGACGGATTTGTAGCCGGTCTGCGCCTCGACCTGGGCCGCGACCTTCTGCGCCAGCATCGGATTGTTCAACCGCAGTCGTAGCTGGTTGACCACGCCGCTTTGCCCCATCACGATCTGCGCCGGTCCCATCAACGAATAGATCTGGCTCTCGTCAATACTCTTCAAGCCGGAGCGGAATATCCCGGCCACGGTCGAATTCAGCTGAATGCCCTGGCCGCCGATCAGAAGCACGGTATTGCCGGTCTTCACGCCGAGTTTCTCGGCCAGCGCCTCACCCATGAGGATGCCGTTCGGCGCGCGCGAAAGATCCTCGATCTTTCCCTCGCGCATTTGGGTCGCGAGTTTCGAGACCTGGACCTCGCGGCGGGGGTCGATGCCGTTCAGCGTGATGCCGATGCGCGCGCCGCCATGATTGATCATCGCGGTGGTCCTCGCCGAGGGGGCCACGTCCCCCGGTACCCAGGAGCGCAGCGAACTCATCACCGATTCCGGATACTTGATTCCGGGACGCTTGCCGACATTGGCGATGTCGGACATCTGGACCGCCGCATATTCCTGGTCTGCCGGTTGCGTCGGCACGGAGCGCCGCTCGTCCTCGATCGTGATATGCGGCATGGTGTCGACGAGCTGGCGCAGGAAGTCGAGCTGCGAACCCTGCATCAGGCCCGCCATCATGATCGTGAAGCCCACGCCCATGGCCACGCCGGCCATGCCGACGAGGGTCTGCCGCACCCGGGTGCTGACATGGGTCCATGCGATGTTGAACAGGAGTTTCACGGCGGCTACCTGCTGTTGCTGATCATGCTGCGACGCGCGTCATTGACGACGGCATCGATATGTGCGGTCATCGCTGCCGAAATTACCGCATCGTCGGGATCCATGGGGGCTGCGGTCGCCGCGGCGACCACCGTTGTTTCCGCTGCAGGGCCCGGCTGATCGACCGGTTCGCTCGTTGCCGGCGGCTCCACGACCTTGGCGAGGCTGTTGTCGATGCGAATCCTGGTGCCGTCGGCAAGATCGGTGCGCGAGGGCGAAAGGACGGCCATGCCCTTCACGACGTCGCCGATGATCTCGACGTTGCGGCTGCCGCGGATGCCGACGGTCACGGGCACCCGGCTGATCCGGCCGTCTTCGATGATCTGAACCGAGTCGCCTGTGACGGCTTCCGCCGGCACGACGACGGCCCCCTGTTTCTCGCGGAAGATGATATTGGCTTCGACCGACATGCCGATCCGCAGCGGCGTATCCTGCGGCAGCCGCAGGTAGACGCGGAAGGTCTTCCGGGTCGGGTCGCCCTTGGGCGTGATCTGGGAGACGGTGGCCCGCAACGCCCTGCCGGGGAACGCCTCGCTGCGCAGCAACGCCTTCTGGCCGGCCGCGATGCGGTTGATTTCTTCCTCGTTGATTTCGGCAACGACCTGCATCGGGGCCGGGGGGCCCACCCAGAACAGCACGTCGGTGGGACCTGCGATCTCGCCGACTTCGCCGTCGCGTCGCAGCACCATGCCGTCGAGCGGGGCGCGCAGCAGCAGCGAATCGAGTCGTACCTTCTGCGCGGCGATCCGCGATTTTGCTTCCTCGAGCTTGGTCCAGCGCTGTTCGTATTCGGTGCGCGCGGCGTCGCTCTTGTCGCGTTCCTTCTCGGCGCGCGACAGATCGCGTTCGAGCTGGCCCCGATTGATCTCCATCTGCTCCAGCGCACTCCGTTCCTCGGCGTCGTCCTGTCGGCCCAGGATCTGGCCGGACTTCACCACCTGTCCCTCGCATTTGCAAAGCTCGACCAGCCGACGGCGCTGCAGCGGCACCACCTTGGCCCAGCGCTCGGGTTCGACGGTGCCTGTCCCGTAGACAGCTTCGGAAACCGGCGCGAGGTTCGCGATACTCGTGGTCACCAGCGGCGGATACAGGAAATTGGAATAGGCATAATAGCCGGCCCCGATTGCGATGGCGAGAATGCCGGTTGCGATGAGATGCCTAACTTTCATGACGTGTCCTGTGAACTAGAAACCAAACCGCTTGCGCAGGCCCGATGGAACCTGGTCGACCAGGTCGCGAATATCGTCTCGCTTTGCATTCATCGCTGGGGGTGCCGACGCGGCGTTGGAAGGTGCCGGCAACACCGTGATCTTTGAGGGCGCCGGTTGGGCGACCGCAGGAGCGGTCGTGGCTGCGGGGGTTGGCTGCACGGCCACTGGCGCCGGCTGCACGGCCACTGGCGTCGGCTGCACGGCCACTGGCGCCGGCTGCACGGCCGCAGGCGCTGGCTGCGCGGCCGCAGGCGCTGGCGCAGCCGGGTCGAGTTGGTCTGTCGGGCTCTCTGCGGCTCTTTCGATTTCCGGAGCCTTGTTGGCTACCCGAACGGCACGCCAGGCCCTTGCAGCCACCACGGCACGGCCGATCTCATCGCTCGTCATCCTGTTCATGAGCAGCGACATCAACTGCCGCGCACCGTTGCGGTATTCGTCGACCTGGCTCGCCGAAGAGACGATATAAGCCCAAGTATAAGCGTTCACGTTGTCCTTCGCGATGCCGCGCCCGCTGGCGTAGAGGCCGGCAACGATCAGCATGCCGTGGGAATGCCCCTGATTTGCAGCGCGCAGGAACCAATTGAACGCCTCCTCATCGCTGCGCTGACGGCCAACGCCGGATGCATACAGTGCGCCGAGATTGAACTGGGCATCATCGTCGCCCGCTTGCGCGGCCTGCTCGAAGCGATTGGCGATGTTCCGGTCGGACGCGGGATCGGCGATCGCTGGGTGGAGATCGGCCAGCACGGCGCAGCAGCAAGCGGCTACGACAACTGCCTGCTTCAGGCCCCGCGAAATCGTGGAACGAAATCCTGGGTGCAATGGCCGGATGGGGGCGGTCGATCGGAAATTCGGGATGTGACGCATGGCCTGTTCACGCCTTCAGCTTTGCTCTTCGTCTCGAAAATGATGGCTTGCGCTGTTGCGCAAGTCTCATACGGGTCGAGCGGCTGACGCGCGCCAGGTCCTCCCCACACGCCTCTCGTGAACAAATACCTAACCGATCCGCGCGCGGATAAATGTGCACTGCGTCACATATGGAGATCGGCGCAGGTGGAACCCGCCATTCACCTGGTATGCCACGCAGGGAACGCGGACGCGGGCCAATTGCGCCGCCATACTGGCCGGAAGCGGCCGGTTTTCCTGTCCCGGGCGGCCGCCACAATCGAAATTTCCAGGATCGAGCGCAATCGAAATAGAGGCCACTGGGCCTCTCGCTCGACGCGAGTACAACAAATCAACCTATTTGCATCTGGACCAGGCTTGGATAGCCGGATCAAGTCCAAGTATTTTTCAAGCCGTCACCGGGGACGTCACATCGAGCAGCGAACATACGGCATTTCCACCGGCACCGGCTGCTTCGAGCGCAGTGTGATCTTGTTATCTCGGGAGACTTGCAGGTCGAATGCTACGTCCGAAACCGCGACGCCGTCCGAGCACGCCGCGATCAAGTGCATATTCGACCCGTCATCGTGCAACGATTTGACAGTACATTTTTGAAATGTGCCGGTTATTTGCTTCCCCTGGACGATAAATCCGCCCGCGTGAAGGTCAGCATCTTTCTTGAACGCAAGCTTGTTATTCTCTTTGATGAACATATCACCGCAGGCCGAGGCGTCGATCGTCCAAGCTCCGTTCAAATCCGCAGCCCGTGTTGAGACCGATTGCGTAACGAGCACCATGCCCAGCACCAACGAATTGAAGGTTCTCATAAAGCTCCTCCGATTAAGCAAGATGGGCCGCCGGAGCCCTTCGCCACATCCCGACGTCGCGTTTCGTGTCGCTTTGGCGCAGTTTCCCCGTGCGATGAGTTCTCGGACCTTTCGTTGATCTAAATCAATAAGTGCTGCAGCGCACTCGGTCTTGCCTTCACGCCTATGGCCCGTAACCGCAGGGCTGGGCTGAATGTCAGCTCCTGATCCGAAGCCGAGATGGTTGCGGTAATCAGAATGTCCGCTCTGAGCGGTGGGGCGGCTTTGAGGAGGCGGGGCTGAACTCTGTTCGTGACCATCCTGAGCAAACATCAGATTGGCCGTTTCAAGAAGGTAAAACAGAGATGCAAACATTTCCTCAAAAGAAGCTAGTCGGACAGTAAGCTATCGCGGCGGGACGATGCCTATGCACCAGCCGCCTCATTGGTTAGATTTCGCCCGGAGGCAGGAAAATGGTGGCGCACGGACGAAAAACAGCAAAGAGCGCAAAAGCGCCTGAGCGGGCCAAATCAATCCGCAAACCCCCAACTACTCGCCCCAAGTCGCGCAAGACGAAGTCCGGCGAACGACGGGCTCTTAAGCCCGAGACTGCGAGGCTAAAAAGCCTTCTTCGCGACGCCGAGGATCGCCAGACCGCCACTGCCGAAATTCTTAAGGTCATCGCCAGTTCGCCTGACGATGTGCAGCCAGTGTTCCAGGCCATCGCCGAGCGATCGAATCGGCTGGTCAATGGGCTGTCGACCACGGTGCTTAGCATTGTCCACAATACCGTGCACCTGTCGGCATTCACGAAGACCACTCCAAACGCCGACGCAGAGCTGACGGCCTGGTTCCCTAGGGAGTTGTCCGCACTTCCTTATGGAGACCATATACGTCGAGGTGAGATCTTTCGTCTTCCTGATACTGAGACGGACCCGGTCCTGCGGGGCATTGCACGATCGCGCGGCTATCGAAGCATAGTGTTTGTTCCCCTGCTGCACGACGGGTTTGCGATCGGCATGATCGGCCAAACCAAGCGTGAATCCGGCCCATTTGCTGAAAATCACGTCCAGTTGCTGAAGACATTTGCCGACCAGGCCGTGATCGCCATTTCAAATGTCCGGCTGTTTCAGGAGGTTCAGAAACGCACGAGGGAGTTGTCGACGTCCCTCGACGATCTCCGCTTCGCTCAGGACCGCCTGGTGCAGACGGAAAAGCTCGCCGCACTCGGACGGCTGGTTGCCGGGGTCGCACACGAGATTAATACTCCTATCGGCACCTGCTTGACCGTCGCCTCGACTTTGGAGAGCAAAAGGGCGACGTTTGCTACAGAAGCCGCCCGGGAAACTCTGAGGCGATCCACCTTAACCGAGTTTCTGGAGGCAAGTCGCGAGGCCTTATTGCAGTTGATGGCAAACCTCAACCAAGCGGCAGGACTGATCCAATCGTTCAAGCAGGTCGCCACCGACCAAAACTACACTGATCCCCGCGTCTTCGATCTCGGTGAGTTAACCGAGCAGATCGCCAAGAGTTTGCGGCCCGGGCTGAGGAAGCGATCCGTTACAGTAAATATAACCTGCCAACCAAATCTTGTTTTTAACAGTCATCCGGGACCGTACGGACAGGTTCTAACTAACCTCTTCCTAAACGCTACAGCTCATGCGTTTCCCGACGCCACGTCAGGCACTATCTCAATTAACGTTCAGGCCGCAGGTGATGACGCCGCAGAAGTTCTCTTTTCAGACGACGGCTGCGGTATGACTTCTGACGTGAGGCGAAAGGCCTTCGATCCATTCTTCACGACCAGTCGCGATCAAGGCAACGCTGGTCTTGGCCTCCATATCGTTCATTCAATCGTCACGACTTGCTTGGGTGGCACGATTGATCTCAACAGCGAACCCGGCAAGGGAACGAAAATCAAACTGCGGCTGCCACTTGTGGCGCCCGTCGGTGCCACCGAGAACAGCCAGCCTGGGACGTAGGGTGTTGGCGACAGTCGCAAGATGACGCAGCAGACTCTTCGCGCCTAATGTGCCTCGACGAGGTAGGCACCGCTTGTCGCGACAAACCGGGCAGCCTGCTTCTCGTCGACCTAACCCTAAGGGGAATAGAGGATCACGGCCCGATTCCTTTGCCGAACGATCAATCAAGGAATCTGTTCGTCTTCCTTAGTCGTTGCGCCAGGATCCTCATGACTTTGAGGGCGAAATACGGGGTCTGGCTTACAAGAAAAAGAAACTGCTTTTCCGATATGGGAACGAGTTCAACGTCGGTGATTGCAACGGCAGTTGCGCTCCGTGGCTCGTTGTCAATCAGTGCCATTTCACCAAAAATGCTATCGGCCGAAAGTTCGGCCATGATTCTATTGCCGACTTGAATTCGCACGTAACCACTCTTGATGACAAAAAGCTCGTCAGCAACTTCGCCTTCGCGAAAGATGATGCCACCGGCTCTTACTCTGAGCGTCTGAATATGATCGCCTGTCAGTACGCTAAAGCTCGTATCCGCCGTCATAGGCAACTCCCATACCACGAAGGGGCCATTCTGCAGAAAAAACAGGGGCGGGGAAGTCACGGATCCGCTTAAATATCCCCTTCTGGCCATGCGGCGACGCAAGCTGGATGTCCGCTTTCAGTGGTAGAGCGGACGCGAATAGTGAAGGGGCGGGTTGTCCGCAAATGACCCCTGGCGGACGTAGCGATGGGCGTCGGGCCACGTCGGCTTTTGACGGTGGCCTCAACCGGTCGACGCAACACTTTATCTTAGAGCGAAAAGATGGAGTGTGACGATGGATCGAGGCTTTCGTCGAGGGTTTACGGCGGCTGAGAAGACGGAATTGTGGGATCGCTGGCAGCGCGGGGAGTCGCTCAAAGCGATCGGGCGGGCATTTGGTAAGCCCTCATCGTCCATTTATTTCCAGGTGTCGCCATACGGTGGAATTCGTCCAGCCCCTCGGCGTCGCTCGCGACTGGCGCTGACGCTCGCAGAACGCGAGGAGATATCGAGGGGCATTGCGGTGCATCGATCGGCCCGCTCGATGGCCGGGTTGCTGGGCCGCTCGCCCTCGACGGTGAGCCGGGAAATCCGCCGGAACGGCGGCTATGATGGCTACCGAGCGGCTTTGGCGGATGACAAAGCCTGGGCCCGAACCCGTCGCCCGAAACGCTGTAAGCTGGCGACCAATGCCTGGTTGCGACAGGCGGTGGCCAGCAAGCTGAGACTAAATTGGGCGCCGGAGCAGATAGCCGGCTGGCTTAGAAGAGCCCATCTTGATGACGAGCGCTATCACGTGTCACACGAGACGATCTATCGCAGTCTGTTTGTTCAAGCTCGGGGAGTGCTCAAGAAAGAACTGCTTTGCCATCTTCGGTCGAAGCGCACGATCCGTCGATCGAAGCAGGCGGGTCTCATCAGTGATGGACGAGGGCAGATCAAGGATATCGTCTCGATCCGTCAGCGGCCGGCAGCGGTTGAAGATCGGGCGGTGCCGGGCCATTGGGAAGGCGATCTCCTGTCCGGGTCGAAGAACAGCTATATCGCGACCTTGGTCGAGCGTCATACCCGTTACGTGATGCTGGCAAAAGTGGCCAACAAGGACACCCAGACGGTCGTATCCGCCCTCATCAAGCAGGCAAGGAAGCTGCCGAGTGAGCTGTATAAATCGCTGACCTGGGACCGGGGCAAGGAACTTACGGATCATCGACGATTTACGCTGACGACCAACATCGATGTCTACTTCTGCGATCCGCAAAGCCCATGGCAGCGGGGGTCGAATGAGAACACCAACGGCCTATTGCGACAATACTTCCCGAAGGGCACCGACTTATCAGTGCACTCGCAAGCCCACCTGAACAAAGTGGCGCGTCAGCTCAACGAGCGACCGCGGGAGACCTTGCAATTTGAAACTCCCGCGGAGAGATTTAACGCCTGTGTTGCATCGACCGGTTGAGACGGCAACCCAAAGCGGACATTCGATGTGCCAGGAGGCGTGACGGTATCCAGCGGAAGAGCTACCCGTCAGAATCACTGTCCCAATTCTCAACCGGCTGTGTCGTCGGATGAAGGCAGCGAAATTTCGGGCTGCCGCTTGCTGGCTGATCTCTATGCGATATCCTTCGCTGTGAACCGCCGCGTTAGTAGATCCTCTCACGCGAGCGGAGTGACTCACGATGGAAACGGGTGACGCTCTCCGGCGCGAAATCAAGGCGCCGTACGGACCACTTCGTCACGGAACGCCCCTTCTCCTTCACGCGCAATCCCGACCCCGCGCTGCCCTGCGCACCGACGCGGGAATGGCGATCCACGGGACTACCCAGCCGGACCACCGGCGTCGGGGTGCCTAGTTGAGCTGACCCGCCGGCCACAAATGGCGAACTCCGCCACCAGCGACGTACAGAGCGAGAAAGTAATATAAAATGTAGAGGTTATAAGTCTGGCCGTTGCCTGTGTAGAGCATTCGGATCCGCTCCGCAGACGCCGTGATGGCGGTGGCCAGTCCGCCCCAGAGCGCGCCGGCCCATGGAGGCGTCAGCATCGTGAAGACAGTGGTGAGGCCTTTGTAGAGGCTTGATCGCGTGCCACCGACATTTGCGATGGCTGCCCACCAGCCGCTTTGTTGCAGCAGCCAGAACAATCCGAACAATATCATAGATGCGATCACGGCGAGCGCCATGACAGGCACTGGATTCCAGTAGCCGTAAATCATCTCCAGCGACATGCCCTGCCACACCAGCGTCGATGCGAATTGCGGATCGATCGCGTTGGAGAGCGGGGTGATCAGCAGTTTCGGGAAGAATGACATCAGGAAAATGCCGGCGATCAGCAGGATCTGCGGTGTCAGCAGGGAGATCGGCGCCTCCGTCAGGGCGTCATGCGCAGCCTTCCGAGGTCCGAGAAAGATCGCCTGGATGAAGCGTGCCATGTATATAAAGCCGACAAAGGTCGCCAGCAGAGTCATCAGCGCCGGACCGTACCAGCCCTTCTCCATCATTGCGCTCAGCAGCAGCCATTTGCCGCCGAAGCCGGCGAGCGGCGGCAGACCGGACATCGCGACAATCGCGATCGCAGCCGCTGTGAATGTGACGGGCATGACACCGGCAAGACCGCCGAGTTCGACGATCGACCGCTTCCCCGTTCGCAAGATGATCGCGGCTGCGACGAGGAACAGGATGCCCTTCACCAGGAGATGATTGGCAGCGAGGTAGAGCGCCGTAACCCAGCCGAGATGGCTCATCAGTGCGATCGCGGCCACGATGTAGCCGAGCTGGCTCATGCTGGAATAGGCGAGCATGCGCTTCAGATCGTCCTGGCGCGCGGCAAGCATGGCGCCGGCCAGCGTGGTCAGCATGCCGATCCAACCCACGACGAGCGCGAGATTCAAGCTCAGGTCGGAGCGGATCGCGACGTAAGTCCCGATAAGCAGTCCGAAAATCGACACCTTGCTGATGACGGCCGAGAGCAGGGCCGATACGTCGTCATCGGCTTCCGCATAGGCGCCCGGTAGCCAGACGTGGACCCCGATGGCGCCGGCCTTGATCAGCAGACCGATGGCCAACAGCACAAAGACGGGGACGCTGTCCGGGCCCGCTACGCGCAGCGCCGATAGCGACACGCTGCCGGTCTGCGCGTGAAGTACAGCGAATGCGCATATCAGGAAGAAGGCCGCGGCCAGCGAGAACAGCAAATATTGTAGCGCGTGGGATGCGGCCTCGGTCCTTCGCAGGATCAGGAAATAGGAGGACAGTGTGATCAGCTCCCAGACGAAAATGAATTCGAGGCTGGTCGTGGCGCGCGGCAGCGCCGGCAGCGACAGCAGCATGACGGCAAGCAGCGGATAAAAGCCCGAACGGTGGTCCGTGCGGGCGAGGCAGGCGATCGACACAACAAGGCCGCCAGCGAGAAGGAGCGTCGCAAACAGAAAACTGATGCCGGATAAGTCGAGAACGAGCCAGATGCCAGCAATGGCCACCAGAACGAGCACGATCAAACATTGCATGCGGCTCGGCAGCCGAGCGAGCATGTACACTACGAGTCCTGCGGCAAGCGGCATGTACGCCCACAGCGCGGCAAGGCCGGCAAGTTTGCCGGCAACGTACCCGCTGATCACAAGAAGAAGAGCCATTCCGAAGATTGGAAATAAATCAGCCTGGCCGTGGGGCACTCCGTCCGGCTCGGCTGGAGAATGAAGGGCCAGGCTAAACCAGCGGAACATATAGGCCGCTTCCAGCAGCGAGCCTACCAGCACGATGGCGATCCAGAGGTAGAGATCGCCGACTGCCAGAGACATGACGAGTTGCCATTTCGCCCAGAATCCCGGGAATGGCGGCAATCCTGATATCGCGACGATCAGTATGCCGAACGTCAGGATCGCTCCCGGGCGTCTGGCGAGGACCGCCCAATCTTGCAGGCGTTCCTTGCCGACGTAACCGGCCAACCAGAAAAGCCCGACTTTGGCGAACAGGTGATTGATGAACAGCCCGCCGACCACTGGGAAGATCGCATCGTTGGCGTTGAGCCGGTAGAGCAGGGGCGCGGCGATCGTCAGCAGGCCCATCTGGCCGATCGAAGAATAGCCGAGAAGACGCTGCGCGTTCGTCTG
>Ga0081455_10006407_pt1 | contig 12623 bp, 9 predicted proteins | sample TabmetS3T2R1_FD_70207 | JGI IMG/M metagenome (GOLD analysis project Ga0081455, IMG submission 70207) | Tabebuia heterophylla rhizosphere microbial communities from the University of Puerto Rico - S3T2R1 | ecosystem: Host-associated > Plants > Roots > Rhizosphere ... | reverse complement strand
GGGCGCATGAGGTCCACCGTGCGCTCGGCGCGGCCGGCGTAGCTCGGGTCGGCGAGGCCGGCGGGCAGCGGCAGCAGGTCGCGCAGGGACGACACGTTGCCGCCGATGGAGGGCACGGGGCGCGCCGGGTCGAATCGATACGTCGTAGCGGAGCTGGCCTCGCGCGGGGGCTCCGGGCTGAGCGACCCGTCGGCGTGCAGGTAGTAGTCGGTGAAGCGGGTGCGGGCCAGCGGCCACTCGTGCTCGTCGCGCCAGCGGCCGCCGTGCATGAGGCGGCCCGCGCTCGAGCGCCGGCCGGAGCCGCCGCCCATCACGAAGAGGCGCAGCGGGGCCTCGCCGTCCAGGCCGTTGTCCACGCCGCGCAGCCAGCGGTCGAACCAGCGCACGTGCAGCTCGTCGAAGCTGGGCAGCGCGGCCTCGGGGCCGAACTCCACGTCGCCCGCGTAGGAGAGCTCCATGGTCTTGCCGCCGTGGGTCCACGGGCCCACCAGGGCGCGCACCGGCCGGCGGCCGCCGGCGCCCAGGCCCACGAAGTTCTGGAAGGTGGCGCGCGTGTAGGAGTCGTACCAGCCGCCCACGAGCAGGATCGGCATGTCGGGGACGCGGTCCCAGTGGCGGCGGAAGTCCACGCTCGGGTGCTGCCAGTAGTCGTCGTAGTCGGCGCGGGTCAGGATCTCGAGCGCCCACTTCTCGTAGGGCGGCACCAGGGCGAGCTGGGTCTGGCCGGGGCGCAGGGGCAGGCGCTCGAGCCAGTCGGAGAAGCGCGGGGCGCCCTGGTTGAGCGCGGCCTGCACCCAGGGCTGCGCGGTCAGCGCGGCCTGCGTGTTGTAGGCCGAGTGCCAGAAGGCCCAGGCCAGGAAGCGCAGCTCGAGCGCGCCGCCGTGACGCACGCTGGATTCGTGGGCGTCGGCGCCGCTCATGTTGGGGATCATCGTCGCCAGGCCCTCGGGGCCCAGCGCGGCCAGGGCGGTCTGCGTCCAGCCCGCCCACGAGGTGCCGAAGGTGCCCACCGTGCCGTCGCACCAGGGCTGCTTGCGGACCCAGGCGATAGTGTCGGCGCCGTCCTCGGCCTCGGGGATCAGGAAGTTCACCTCGCCCTCGGAGCCAAAGCACCCGCGGCAGTCCTGGTTCACCACCACGTAGCCGCGCGCGGCGAAGTAGCGGCACTCGCCCCCGGTGGCCTCGGTCTCCACCTTGTTGTAGGGCGTGCGGTGGAGGAGGACTGGGCGGGGGTTGGTCAGGGGGTGGCTGGCGCGGGTTGGGCGGTAGATGTCCGTGGCCAGGCGGACGCCGTCGCGCATGGGGAGCATCACGTTCTCGGTCAGGTGGACGTCGAACTCTGGATGGGAGGGGCGGGCGGAGGGGTCGAGGGGTTTCATCGGGCCGCGGGGAGTGTGCCACAGGGCCCGGCGAAGGGTCTAGATTGACGGTGTCGCGGGCTCCCGAAGTACGATGCTCTCGTGGCTTATACCGTTCCCGAGACCCTCAGCTCGCTCGACAGCCGTGTCATGCCCGGGGAGCGTAGGGTCTTCATCGCCCTCCGTGACCATCTCCCCGAGGACTACCTCGTTTACTACGACATTCCAGTCGGTGGCCGTCACCCGGACTTCATCATCGTCGGGCCGGACCTGGGGTTAGTAGTCCTGGAGGTCAAGGACTGGCGACTAAGGAGCATCGTGGAGGTCAGGTCCGATCAAATCCGGCTTCGCCAGGCGGAAAGCGAGCTCGACGTGTTGAATCCAGTCCGGCAGGTGCGTGACTACCTGCTCAGGACGGTTGACGCTCTAAAGAGACGTCCACGCCTCTGCGTCGGCAACCAGCTCTGCTGTGGATGGGGTGCTGGCGTCGTCCTCCCGTATCTCGCGCCCGACGAAGTCCGACAGCCCTCGCTCTTCGGTCCAAGTCTCGAGGAGGCCCTGGGCCCCGGACTCGTCCTCACCGGCTCCGACCTGACTCCCGAAGCCTTGTTGCCCCGTTTGCGCAAACTCGTTCCGGCTCGAGGGGCGGCCCGCGGATTGCTGGATCCCCAGCAGCTCGACGAGATCCGAAGCGTGCTGCACCCTGAGATTCGGATTGGGTGGGGCGCGACGGGCGCGGAGATCGTCCGGGTGATGGATCTCGAGCAGGAGCGCCTAGCCCGCAGCCTGGGGGATGGCCACCGGCTACTGCGTGGCGTCGCTGGGAGCGGAAAGACCATTATCCTTATTTCTCGCGCTCGGTATCTGCGGGCCCAAAATCCCGACTGGCGCATTCTGGTCGTTTGCTATAACCGTGTCCTGGCGGACTTCCTGCGCACAGCCATCGGCGACGAACGAGTGGAGGTCTCAACCTTTCACGCGTGGTGCACGCGACAGCTCAAGGCGGCTGGCATCGATATCCCCGAGCCTCCCGGCCGTGGAAAGCAATGGGATGACTTCTGGGCCGAAGTGGTACCGCAGCTGCTGTCCGAAGGCTTCGGCATAGGTCGTGTGCCGACGGCAGCCTATCAAGCCATCCTCGTCGACGAAGGCCAGGACTTCGCAGACAACTGGTACCGCCTCCTGCTCCGAGCTCTGGACCCGGGGGCCAACCGACTCTTCATCGCCCTCGACTCCTCGCAGAACATCTACCGCCGTCGAATCAGCTGGCGCGCGCTCGGCATCCAGATTGCGGGCCATACTCGAGTACTGAAACGCAACTACCGGAACACCAAGCAGATCCTATCGGCCGCCTACGGCATGGTCCATGAGCTGGACGCCGCCGAGGCCGACCCGGCCGATCTCGTCTCTTCGCTCGTCGTCCCTGAGCAGGCGTTGCGCGAGGGCCCCGCGCTTGAGCTGAAGCGGCTGGAGTCGGCGGAGGGCATACGGCAACACGCCAAAGATTGGATCGGCACCAGGATTGCTCGCGGAATCTCGCCGACTGACATCCTCGTTCTCGGTCACAACCGGCTCGGAATGGAGAAGATCGCCGACTGGCTCGTCGAACAGAAGGTCCCGGCCTCATTCCTGCCCGTCCGAAGAGACAACGGGACCGTCGGCGTCTCCACCATCCACAGCTCGAAGGGCCTAGATGCAGGTCACGTGCTGATTCTGAACGTCCACCAGCTGGATGGCCTGGATACGAGGGAGGAGACCTGTCGTTTGCTCTACATCGCCATGACGCGCGCTCGGGATGAGCTCTGCATCTCATTCGCCCGGCCGTCCTGGATCGTGGACGAGGTTGCTCGAGCGGTGCAGGCCGGGCCCATGTCCTCCTCAGCATGACGCCGGCTCGCGGCCGATCTCTTGAGATGAATATTCAAAGTCTACTCCTCTACTGCGGGGGACCGCTGGGGACTTCCAGGTTTTGAGAAGACCGTGCGAGTCGAGTGGAGCCAACGGTTCCGCCGGTCGCTCGGACGCGTCCATCTAGAACATCGCGTGGTGCGCGTATCTGCGGAACTGGCGGTGGCACGCTTCGGCCGCGGCGACGGATCCCATGGTCGGCGCCATCGGAACACGCCACAGGGCGCAGACGGCGCTATGTCCACCGCTGCCCGGTTTCCATTTTCAAAGGACCGCATGGCGTCCCGTCAGGCAGTGGCGCTGCGTGGCCTGCCTGGCCGCCGGGCTCCCCGGACAGCTTGAGATCAGTTCGATGACACCCGCCCCCAAGATGACAGTGCGACCGCGCCCCTTCTGTGGCCCGCCCGATGATCGACTCTTCCATCGTGGACGCCTAGTCATCGGCCTCTGGTATCGAGATTCCGAGAAGCCAGGGTGTCAAGCGGCTCGAAGTGCTGCTGCGTGCCTTGTTTCGCCCCCGTCATGACGATGAACCGGGCGTCGGCCCCTTGCTGTGGGTTCCGGAAATTCTGGCCGCTCATTTCCGGAAATTCTGGCCGGTGCCGAGGATGATGGCTCCGGGTCTTGGTTGAGGTCAAGCTTCGTGTTCCGTGTGCGATAGGACGGGCCGCGCAGCTCGAGGAGGCGGCCGCGCTCCAGCACGCGGTCGAGGAGGGCCTGGGCCAGGTCGGGATCATGGAGGACCCGGCCCCAGGCGCTGAGGGGCTTGTTGGTGGTGATTCTGTGGAATCACGATGTCAATCTCCCTGGTCGGGGTGGCGCGGTGATGGTGAGTAAGGCCGGTGGGGGGCAGGTCTCCCGCGGGGTCGCCCCACTCGGTGTTGGGACGTCGGCGAGTCGCGTGAGAAGACGGTCGACGGCCTCGGCTCCGTCATCGACGGCGGCGCGCTCGTCGTCCGTCAGGGGGATCGTCGCCAGCATCCGCTGCAGGGACGTCTTGGCCTCGAGCAGCTGGGCGCGCGACGAGGCCTTGGGGAGGTAGAAGTCGCAGCGGGCACAGGCCATGCGGTGCGGGCACTGCTCGAAGAAGTTGTAGGTGCAGTAGCCGTGGCCGAGGTCGTAGTACTGCCAGGGTGTCCCGGCGGCGGTGGCGCCGCTGGCGACGGCCTCGCGATCAATCAAGACGTCGATGGTGCGGAGGTTGCGGGTGAAGTAACCGGCATCGGCATAGGCCTGCACGAGGTGCGTCGGGGTGATCTGCGTGTAGTGCTGCGTCGATTGCGGGGAGCGATGCCCGAGCCAGGCCTGCAGCTCGAACAGCGTCATGGGCTCTTTGGCGTTGTACAGCTGACTGGCGATCGTCGAGCGGGCCCGGTGGCTGGTGATGCGCCCCGGGCGTCCATCCTCGGCACGCCGGCCTTCCGGCAGAGGGCGGGGATGAGTGCCTGGTTGACGTATTCGCGGGCGACGCGCGTGGCGCGCAAGCAGAAGAGGAGCGCGACGCGTTCGCCGGTGCGCGGATCCAGGAGCAAGGGCTGGGTGGGGCGGACGACCTCCCAGGCCGCGATCGCCCGGCCCACGAGCGGATCGACGGGTTTCGTGAAGGGCGCCCCCGTCTTGTGCGCCGGGACGTCCAGGAGACAGACCCGATCGTCCGCGCCGTCCGGGGCCGGCTGCCAGCGCACGCAGCCCACGCGGAGTCGCGCAATCTCGTCGCTGCGCAGCCCTGTGAAGAGCCACGTCACGGCCAGCGCCCGGACCAGCTCGGCAGGATAACAATAGCGAGCGCGCGCGCCCGGCACGAGATCGGTCGGCTCCAGGTGGAGACCCGCCCAGAGCAGCTTCGCCCAGATGTCGTCGGCGATTACTCGTGGGGTGGGGCCGATAAGGGCCTTCACGGACCGTGGCGTGGCGAGCGCCCGGCTGGGATCGAAGCGGCGAGGGATCCAGCCCCACTCTTGCGCGTCCCGAAAGAATTGGCGCACAGCGCCGAGATACGCCTCCTTCGAGCGCGGGGATAGGGGTGTCCCGAGGCGGTCTCGGATCGGCTCCCGTCGCTGGGCGTAGTCGCCAATGAGCAGGCGATCGACGGCCGCGACGTAGGCGGCACAGAGCTCCCGCGTCCACTCGGCGGGCTCCACGGCGGTGGGATGCTCCGTGGCCAGCCACCGGCCGGCCTTGAGCACGCAGAGGCGTACGTGGCGGCGGGTGGCGGGCGTCAGCGTGGACGTGCGTTCCCAGCGCTCCACCCACTCCTGCCAGCGCTCCGGGACTCCCTGCACCGTCGGACGCGGGACGACCGCGGCCGGGGGCGCGTCCATGATGCCGAGGGCGGCCAGCGCGCGCTGCAGTTGGTGAAGCAAGCTCCGCTTCTCGGCGCCAGGCAGGCGCCGCAGGTCCTCGAGGAGCGCCGGCCTGAGGTCCTCCAGCCGCGGGCTGCGATTGTGCAGAAGCGTCTCGCAGAGCGCCCGGGGAAACGCGCGGCCGGCCTGGGCGTTCTGATAGCCCCAGCCCGCGAGCACCCCGGCCACGCGGGCGACGGTCGCCTGCACGAGCGCCCGGCCGAAGACTTTCTCGGCCAGCGCGACCCGTTTGTAGTTGCCGAGGGGACGGAGATCGTGGAGACAGTGCAGCAGATAGGGCAGCGCGATGAGGTAATGGCGGACCTGGCGCTCGACCCACGCCGGCTGCACGGCACGAAAGTCACGCTGGGTCGCGCCGAGGACACGCCGCCAGGTCGAGGCCGACCATCCCCAGAAGGCCGACTGCTCCCGGACACACTGGCGAAGGATCGCCACGCCGAGAGATGGCGCTGACACCGCGGCCACTCGCGAATGTCCTCACCGATCACCGCGAGGGCGCGCGCTTCCTGGGGACTGAGACCGGGTGAGCGATCGTAGATGGTCACGTTGATCGGCCACGGCCATGGCGACACTCCGTCAGGGCCCGTCGTCGCCCTCGCGTCACACAGAGACGCACTCGCCGCCGCCGGGGCGATCATGCCTGCGCTCCAAGCAGCTCGGCCAGCGCCGCGCGGCGCCAGGCGTGGACCTCCGACATCCCACGGGCGAGCTTGGCGGCGAGATCTCGCCCGGACAGGTGGATGTACTGCAGGGTCGTAGCGACGTTTCGATGCCCCGCGAAGCCGGCGATAGCATGGAGTTCCCACCCCGAGCGCGCCAGGTCCGTGAGGCACAGATGGCGAGGGGTGTGGGTGCTGAAGCGAGGGACATCAGCGCGAAGCGCCAGGGCGCGCACGACCTTGGACCAGGTCCAGAGCGTGATCGGCGCCGCCCGGTTGCGTCGCGATTCCGACAGAAAGAGGCGGCCCCGCGCCGCGCTCAGCGCCCGCCGTCGCTCCAGATACTGCTGCAGGAGCACGCCCGTGGCGACCGAGTACGGCACCACGCGACTCCGGCGGGGCTTCGTCGTCTCCGCGCGCACCCGGAGGGTCCGGAACGCGGGGTCGACGTCTTCCGTCTGGAGCCGGCAGAGCTCCTCGCGCCGCAAGGCCGCATCGTACGCGATCGCGAGCATCAAGCGCGTGCGCAGCGACTCCTGCCGCGCGATGACGAGGAGCCGTTGCCATTCGGCATCCGTGGGGATCCACGGCAGCTTCGTGAAGCGCGGCACCAAGCCGCGGTCGCGGTGGCCTCCGAAGGCTCGCCCCGGCGTGTAGCGTCCGCGACCGACGGGATTGGTGTCCCGACGCCCCTCCTCCATCAGGTAGTCGTAGAAGAGGCGGACGATGACGAGCCGCTGCTGCAGGGTGGCATTGGCCAGGCCCGCTCCAGAGTCGATGGACACGATCGTTGCTCCGCGCGGATTCGGCCGACGCACCAGATCGCGGACATAACGCGCGACCTCGGCACGGCCGGCCGTCAGCGGATCGATCCTCTCGCGGGCGCAAACTTCGAGGTAATCGGCGAGGCCTCGAGCGTAGGCCTCGATGGTCCGGGCGGCCAGGCCGAGGTCGGCTTGGACGCGCAGCCAGATTGACGCCTCTGGACACCGGGCAAGGGCTGGCCAGCGAGCGGTGATGGCGACGCCCGTGAGCTCCGGGCGCGCGCACGACACTTTCTCATATCCCCTCCTCGGTGGTGAGACGTGGTAGTTGCTGCCACCACGATAGGAGGAGGGGAGGCATATTCCTCATAACTTAGAAGAGCATGGGACGCTGATGCAGGTAGCGCTCGTTGACGACGTGGAAGAGGACGTTGGCGGCGTCGGGGCCGTAGCTCAGGTAGCCGACCTCGTCGATGACGAGCACGTGGGGATGGGTGTAGGCGGGCAGGACGTGGCGCAGCCGGCCTTTCCGGGTGGCGGTGGACAGCTCGTCGATGAGGGCCGTCGCGGTCGTGAAGCGGGCCTCGAAGCCATTCTGAATGGCCCGATAGGCGATGGCGACGGCGAGGTGCGTCTTCCCGGTGCCGCTCGGGCCGCTGGCGATGAGGCAGAGGCCCCGGGTGACCAGCTCGGGGCCGAGGACACTGCCGAGCAGGGCCAGGCGGATGCTGGCCTGGAAGGTGAAATCGAACTCCTCGATCGTCTTCAGGAAGGGGAAGTGAGCCCGACGCACGCAGCGCTGGATGCGAGTCTGGGCCCGGTGGGCGACCTCCTCGGCCATAAGCAGACCGAGGTAGTCGCGGTAGCTGACCCCGTCCTGTTCGGCCCGCTGAGCCAGCTCGGGATACAGGCGCCGGACGGTGGGCAGGTGCAGTCGCCGCAGCAGCGCGTCGAGGTCGATCGCCGGAGCGGTCATCCGGCGATCCCCCGGGCGGCAGTGCCGGTGAGTTGCGCGGTCACGTACTCGGCGCCGATGGCGCGCTGGCGCACCCCCTGCGCGAAGGCGGCCCGCATCGCCTCGGGCCCGTGATCCTGCAGGAGGCCGAAGCACTGCTCGACGTCGAGCGGCCAGCGGGCCGGCCGTCGGTGCACGAGCTCGGTGAGCCAGGCCTCGGCGGCCCGGCCGAGCTCCCACAGACTCTGCCGCTGGTAGTACAGGCGCGCCCGGCCCCCGCGGACGGCGCCGAGCATGGCGGTGCGATGCTCGGGCAGGATGCTCGCCTCGCCCCGGGCTAGGCGCCGGGGATGCCGGATCTGCTGGCCCGCCTTCGTGAGAATCTCGACGTGATCCGGGTAGAGGTGCAGGGTCGCGGCCTGGCCGATCGTCTCGGGCGGCATCGAGTACTCCCGACCATCGTAGGTCACCCGGGCCCGCGCCGTGACGACTACCGGGACTTTCAGGGCGTAGGCGACCGGTGGAATGGGCAGCGCCCGCAGCCGCGCACGCTCCTGCTCGAGGCGGACGGCCGGAATGATCCCGGTCGCCCAGCTCGGCCGCTGCGTGTTCACCTCCACCAGCGACTGGGCCAGCTGGGCCTCGAGATCGGCCCGGTCGTGGAAGCGGCGGCACTTGAAGAAGCTGCCCTTCACCCACCCGACGAGATTCTCGACGGCACCCTTCTGATTGGCGGCCCGCGGCCAGCACAGCTCGGGCGCGAAGCGGTAGTCGAGGGCGACTTGCCCGAACACGGGGTTCCAGACCACCAGGTCCCCCTTGCGAGAGAGGACGACCGTCTTCGGGTTATCCCAGACGGTGACCAGGGGCACGCCGCCGAAGGCCGCGAAGGCCGCGAGCAGCCCGCGCACCAGGGCTTCCTCCCGCTCGTCGGGGACGAGGACGACGTGGACGGTGCGGCTCCACTTCAGGCGGCTGGCGAAGAAGCGCACGCGCTCGCTCCGCCGCGAGGCGTAGCGGACCTCGACCTGGCCGAAGTCGTGCTGGCTGAACTCCCCCGGCACGCCCTCGAAGCGGACCTGCGGGGCCACCGCCGGCACCCGCAGCCGGCGGATCAGCTCGTAGACCGCGCTCTTGCCGCCCGGATACCCCTGCTCCTGCAGCCGGCGGAGAATTTCGCCTCCGGGAAGATGACGGTCCTCCTCCAGCCACGTCGTGATCGCATTGGCCCAGCGCCCCGCCGTGGCCGGGCGTCCCACTGGCCGCGGGGCTGCTCCACCCGCCGGCGATTCGGCCACGCTCACCGGCGGCTCCTTGGCGATGCGCCGCACGCTCCGGGTCGAGACGCCGGTGCGCTTGGCGACCGCCGCCTCGGCCATTCCTACCGCTCGCAGAATCTGGATCTCATGCCGGGTCATGGCTCCGATCACCCTTCTCCCTTTCCGGGGCGGCCATCGCGCGCCGCACCTCGGTCAGGATCGCCGCGGAGCTCTCCTTACCCGGCCAGAATTTCCGGAAACCCTCCGGTCAGACTTTCTGGAACCCGCACTTGCGATATGAACTACTCACAGCCACAGCTGGAACGCTCCCATACACCGCATACCAGAAGGCCGCGAACGCTGTCTTGATCGTGCACGAGTTCCTCACGAACAAGACGAGCACTGTTCGACAGGCGCGGAACGCCGCGGACTACAAAGGGTTTCTACATCGACTTACGGGGAAAGCTCCTCGGACCGCGACGTCGCGTCGCTGCTTGGTCCAATCCTCGTACCTAGTCCGCACTATTCGAGAAGCCAGCCAAGCTTTTCATTGGAAAGATAGTCACAACTTGTCAGTGATCCTTGCTACCTCAACTGACGCAGCCGGCCTGCCAGTAGTCTCGATGCTTTCATTCCGCTCACGATAGCCGCATTCATCGAAGGCCACTCCCCAAAACGATCGCCAGCTAAATACACTCGCTTCCCGATTCGCTGTACTTTCTCCGCTCGCCCGCCGCACGGGAGCCCCTCCCGCCAGCGATTGACCAACGATCCAATCGGTCGTTCGGCCAGCGGAGACAAATCGCAAAGACCGGCGATGCATGTTTGGAGGATCCGTCGCTTGGTCCAGCGCAATCGCTCGTCCGCGTAAGGAAAGAGAATCCGCAGCGTTCGTCTGCCGCGGCCAGTTCGAGATGCTTGCTGGACGTAGTTAAGTGGACCGTCGGTATATAAGCCCGACACGAAGGCCCGGCGAACAGTCGGACTCTCGTCGTTCCACCACGCCCGCTGATAGTTCAATAAGACGTTCACATACGAATGGAAGTGGCCACGTCTCTTTCTCCGCGCGAGTCGGTGGCCGTCAGGAGTCGCGATGACCACCGCCTCGAATGTCTCCTGGTGCCGGCCTCCGGGCCCGATCCAGCGGACCGATACACCTCCATGTGTCTCTCGTACACGATACACACGAGCACGAAGCTTCAGCGTCAGCTGACGATGGGTCAGAAGACTATTGGCCAGCTTCTGCGTCCCACCCCGAATCCGATACCATCTGTCGTCGGCCAGGCATCCAAGGATGAAGCGGGCACTAAGATGATTTAGCGGTGCACAGGTCTCCGCGGCCAGAAGCATTTCTAGAAAGGACATCGCTTCTACGTCACCACCAAGCCTCTTTCGGAGCCAGCGTTCAGCCTGTACTTGCGGGCACCGAGCGTAGTGGGGCGCAAGAGCGAGCACCCGCTTTGCGCGCTCGGCAGACCTACGCGGCAGCACCTCATGAGCGACAGTGCGCAAGCTTCCTGAGGCGAAGCGCCCTCGGAAGCGCACCCAACCCCAGTCATGTATCTCCTCACACCAGAGGCCTAGCTTGCTGACCAAGCGACGTATCTCCTTTTCGCAACCGAGGAGAAATTCTGCGCCTTCCTCCCCGCCAAGGTGGCGGGCAGTTCGTACCCGGCCACCGATCGTCCCGCTCGATTCGAACATCGTCACGTCGACCGTGCGCGGCAGATGGTAAGCGGCAGAGAGCCCAGCCAAACCCCCGCCGATGATCGCAACTCGTCCATTGTTAGGTGCTGTCACCATTCGTTCCCCACCCTTTGAGTTCAACGCAGGTTGAAGCACGTACTGCTCAGACTAGAGTGAGATCATCTTGGTTTCGGGTATGACGTTGCGTCACCGCCAGTACTACCACCCTGACGCCCGCCCCCGCCCATGGCGCACCGGCCGGCGGCGCCCAGGCTCACGAAGTTCTGGAAGGTGCCGCGCGTGTAGGAGTCGTACCAGCCGCCCACGAGCAGGATCGACATGTCGGGGATGCGGTCCCAGTGGCGGCGGAAGTCCACGCTCGGGTGTCGCCAGTAGGCGTCGTAGTCGGCGTGGGTCAGGATCTCGAGCGCCCACTTCTCGTAGGGCGGCACCAGCGCGAGCTGGTGGACGTCGAAGTCGGGACGGAAGGCGCGGGCGGACGGGTGGAGAGGTTTCATCCGGCCGTGGGCAGTGTGCCACAAGGGCGGCCGGGCCGTCCAACTCTCCCATCAGCTATCGCGAACCACAGCTCTTTGTTGTCGCGGCGCCATCTGCACGCTCGCGATGAGCCTCGTGGCGTGGGGTGACGTCATGAGGCGTATCGTCACATTAGGATAGTCCCCAGATCCGGGTTGGCGGTTCGATCGAACGTCGTGCTAGCTACTCCGGTGCAGAAATGAACGCTGACATCGAGCAAGGGCTTGGGGTCGAGGTTCTGGCCGGGGCCGGACCTCTCAGTTCCGCCGTTCTCGCGTGCACTTCATCCATGTCGCGTGTTCTCCGCCGCGCCCAGGCTGGCCGAGGTCGCTCATGGCCCAGCGCGGGCGAGCACGAGCAAGTCATTGGCGAGCACCCCGAGACCGACCCACCGCTGCATCCCACTAGCGCCTCGGTAGCGGCACCGCCGCAGTCCATGACGACGTTTGAGGGCGCTGATGCGTCCTTCGCTGCCAGTGCGCCAGCGCAGCGCGGCGCGTGCCGCGCGCGAGCGGGTCTCTCGCGGCTGGCGCGGCAGGACGACGTGCCGGACACCGCGATCCTGCGCGGCCCGCTCATTGCTCCGCGAAGCGAAGCCGCCGTCGGCGACTGCCAGGTGCGGGGCGTGATCGAACAGCGCGATATGCCGATCCAGGCTCGGCGCCCACAGCGAGCGCTCCGTCTGGCCGCGCTCACACACCTCGTAGTCGGTGATGAACTGCGCTTCCGCCTCCTGGATCTTCACGACCCGGCCGAACTCGGTCGGCTTGGCCAGCTTGCCCTTTCGGATGATCTCGGTGTGGGACTCGAAGAGACTGACCACCTTGCCGGGGAAGCGCGTATCCCCGCGGAGGATCCGAGCCCGGGTCTGGGCCACGATGCGCTTGAGCAGGTCAATCGTGGCTGGCAGCTGCGCGGCGGGGTTGCGATCCTGCGTCCGGGCCACCACGCGTTCGGCTTGGTACTTCACCTGCCCCGTAGAAACCCGCGGCCTCGCGCTGGTCGAAGCCACCCGGGCGCATGAGGTCCACCGTGCGCTCGGCGCGGCCGGCGTAGCTCGGGTCGGCGAGGCCGGCGGGCAGCGGCAGCAGGTCGCGCAGGGACGACACGTTGCCGCCGATGGAGGGCACCGGG
>Ga0081455_10006406_pt1 | contig 12624 bp, 8 predicted proteins | sample TabmetS3T2R1_FD_70207 | JGI IMG/M metagenome (GOLD analysis project Ga0081455, IMG submission 70207) | Tabebuia heterophylla rhizosphere microbial communities from the University of Puerto Rico - S3T2R1 | ecosystem: Host-associated > Plants > Roots > Rhizosphere ... | reverse complement strand
TTTGGGGGCCCGCATCGGCTGGCCCAGTTCACAGCCGCCGGGACACCGATCGTTGCCGCCCCGACCCCCCCGAGCATGGCCCCGTGCTCGGAGCCGTCAAGGACAAGCCCTGACGGGCGCGCCAAGAGCGCGTCCTTGACCGCCCCTGCGCGCGTGGCCCAAGACACCGCGCGGGTCGGGACGAAGAAACGGGCTAACGGTCGAACAAAGAAACAAATCAAAGCTGAAAGCCACAAACGGGCTCAAATCGCCAATCGCAGGCAAGCGGCCTGACGACTTCAGACTCGGGGCGCCACAGCTTCCGCCCCGGAACCCGTCTGTCACCAAAGAAGCTGACAGTTCATGTGCTACAAAAACACGACATCTTCACGCGCTAGCAACAGGGCGCGCCGAGACAGCAGCAGCCAAAAGCGGAAATCGCGATTCAGTCCGCAGTGGGCTGGCTGCTCATCGCACCGCGAAGGGCGCCTGATAGGGCCGCCCGAAAGGCACGCCCGCGAGAACCACGCCGGCGGGCTTGATCTGTGTCTTGCCCTGGCGCTTGTTGTTGCGCGTATCGACGAACTCGACCGGGCCGTCGACGACCTCGAGCATCGAGATATCCGCCGGCGCGCCGACCTGCAGCGTGCCGAGCTTCGGTGCCCGGTTGATCACCTTGGCAGGATTGATCGTTGCCATCGCGATCACCTGCTCGAGCGTGAAGCCCAAGTTGAGGAACTTGCTCATCACCCAGGTGAGATAGGGCATGCCGGGCGTGTTGCCCGAAAAGACATGAATGTCCGAGGAAATCGTATCCGGCCCGGCGCCGGCAGGGATCGCTACCTCGGCGATTGTGTAGTCGAAGCTGCCGCCGCCATGGCCGACGTCGAACACGACGCCGCGCTGCTTGGCGGCGAGCGCGGCGGGCAGGAGCCGGCCATCCTGCACGATGTTGGTGAAGCGGCCTGCGATATTCGGTGCGCCCGAATAGCTGTGGGTGAGGATATCGCCCGGGCGAAGGGTGTCGAGAATCTGGCTCATCAGCTCCGGCGTCTCGACGCCGCCAATGTGGCACATCACCTTGGCGCCGGTACCAGCCATCTCGCAGGCCCGGATCGCCCGCTTGAGCGGCTCCAGTCCGTTCTTGGCGATCACGTTCTCGCTCATGCGCACCTTGATGCCGATGACGAGATCGGCGTTCTCGGCGACTGCCTTGGCGGCGGCATCAACCTGCGCATAGTCGATGTTGTAGAGCTCCGGCACCGGAAAGCCAGTCAGTCCGATATTGGCAATGTGGACGAAGGCATAGAGGCGCGAGCGCGTCTGCCCGACGATGGCGCGGCGGAACGCGGCGAGATTATTGGCGCCCGCATCGCCGGCCGAGACGAGCGTGGTCGTGGCCTGGAACGGAACGAGCTCGTCGGCCGGAATGCCGATGCCGGAGCCATAGGGAAACACATGGGCGTGCAGATCGATCAGGCCCGGAGTCACGATCTTGCCGGAGGCGGCGAGAACCCGTAGCGCCTTGTCGGCCGGAATGTCGGCCTCAAGCGCCTCGATCGCGCCAAAGCGGATGCCGATGTCACGTTTTGCCCTGAGATTCTGGCTGGGATCGAGCACCTCGCCGCCTTTGATGACAAGATCGAAGTTGTCGTTCGGTCCCATCGCCGCGACTGCGGCGCGGCTCCCGAGGCCGGTGAGCGCGAGCAGCGACGCGGAGTTGGCGAGAAACTGGCGCCGTGAAGAAGTCAACATGACACACTCCTCCCAATGCGATGTCTCGTATGATTGAGGTGGCAGGCGATCCTTATTCGGCCGCGATCGCGGGCTGCCGCTCGGGCTCGGGCACGCCCTGGCGTCGCCGCAGCCGCTGCTGCAGCCGGTCGAGATAGAGATAAATGACCGGCGTGGTGTAGAGCGTGAGCAGCTGGCTCAGCGCGAGACCACCGACCATGGCGTAGCCGAGTGGTTGGCGCAGCTCCGATCCGGTGCCGGTGCCGAGCGCCAAAGGCAGACCGGCGAGCATCGTCGCCGCCGTGGTCATCAGGATCGGGCGGAAGCGCAACAGGCAGGCCTCGCGGATGGCGGCGAGCGGCGCCATGTGGTGGTCGCGCTCGGCCGCAATGGCAAAGTCGACCAGCATGATGCCGTTCTTCTTCACGATCCCGATCAGGAGAATGATGCCGATGATGCCGATGACCGAGAGGTCCATGTGGCCGAGTTGCAGCGCCAACAGCGCGCCGATACCGGCCGATGGCAGCGTCGAGAGGATCGTCAGCGGGTGAATGAAGCTCTCATAGAGCACGCCCAGGATCATGTAGACGACGATCACGGCTGCCAGGATCAGGATCGGCATGTTCGAGAGCGACGACTGGAACGCCTGCGCGTTGCCCTGGAACGTGGTGACGACCGAGCCGGGCATGCCGATGTCGCGCGCGGCCTGGGTGATGGCGTCGACGGCCTGGCCGAGCGCGACGCCCTGGCGCAGGTTGAAGCCGAGCGTCACCGACGGGAACTGACCCTGGTGCGTCACCGATAGCGGGCCGACCTTGCTCGAATCGACATCGACCAGCGCCGACAATGGCACGAGTCCTGCGGTGAGCGGCGATTTGACATAGAGGCGGTCGAGCGAGGAGAGATCGTTCTGCAGCTCGGGCAGGATTTCGAGGATGATCGGATTGGCAACGAGCTGCGTCAGATATTGCGTCACCTGCCGCTGTCCGTAGGCATCGTTGAGCGTATCGTCGATCAGCTGCGGTGAGATGCCGAAGCGCGAGGCCTGGTCGCGGTTGATGTTGAACTTGAGCTGCGGCGCATTGGCCAGGAGGTCGGTCGATGCGTCGGCAAGCTCGGGCAGCGTGCGCAGCTTGTCGAGCATCTTCTGCGACCACTCGTTGAGCTCGTCGATGTCGACTGCCTGCAGCGTATACTGGAAGGTGCTGCGCCCGATGCGCCCGCCGACAGTGATGTCCTGCGTCACCTGCAACGAGAGATTCGCGCCCTGCACCTGCGCGAGCTGTGGCCGCAGGCGATCGATGATCTGTGAAGCGGTGGCGCTGCGCTGGTCGCGCGGCTTCAGCACGATCAGGAAGCGGCCGGTATTGGCGGTCGAGGGAGCGTCGTTGCTACCGGTCTGCGCTCCGACCACCGCAACGTCGGGATCCCGCATGATCAGCTCGCTGAGCACGCGCTGGAGCCGCATCATGTCGGCGGGTGGCGTATTTTGCGCGGCCTCGGAAACGCCGGCGATCAGGCCGGTATCCTGGATCGGGAAGAATCCCTTCGGGATCTGGATCGCCATCGCGATCGTCAGCCCTAGCGTGGCCATGAACACGCCGAGCGTGATGGCCTGATGCCGCAGCACGATGTCGAGGGTACGCCGATAGCCAGCCAGGATACCGTTGAAGCCCGCCTCGATGAAGCGGTAGACCGGACCATGGTGCTCGGACTGGACCTTCAGAAAGCGCGAGCAGAGCATCGGCGCGAGCGTCAGCGATACCAGGCACGAGACTGCGACCGAGGCCGTCACCGTCAGCGCAAACTCGCGAAACAGGCGGCCGATGATCCCGCCCATGAGAAAAAGCGGAATGAACACGGCGATCAGTGAGGCGCTGATCGAGAGCACCGTGAAGGCGATCTCGCGCGAGCCTTGAACTGCCGCCTCGAATGCTGGAACGCCGCGCTCCATGTGGCGGTAGATGTTCTCGACCACCACAATGGCGTCATCGACCACGAAGCCGATCGAGATCACCAGCGCCATCAACGAGATGTTGTTGAGGCTGAAATGGAGGAGATACATTACCGCGAACGAGCCGAGCAGCGCCAGCGGGATGGTGAGGCTTGGGATGATGGTCGCCCAGGCGTTGCGCAGAAACAGCAGAATCACCAGGATCACGAGGCCGACGGTGAGCACCAGGGTGAATTCCACTTCGTGCACCGAGGCACGAATGGTCCGCGTGCGGTCGAGGATGATGTCCACCGTCACCGCCGGAGGCATCTTGGCGGTGAGCCGCGGCAGTTGTGCCTTGATCAGCTCGACGGTCTCGATGACGTTGGCACCCGGCTGCTTGTGGACGTTGATCAGGATGCCGGGGTCGTTGTTCTGGTAGGCCGCAACGTTGCGGTTGGACGCTTCGGCGACCGCCTGCCCGACGTCGCGAATGCGGATCGGCGCGCCGTTGCGGTAGGCGAGCACGACGTCCTCGAACGGTTGCGCCTCGCTGATCTGATCGTTGGCCGAGATCGTGAATGAGTTGCTCGCGGTGTTGATCGTGCCCTTGGCGGCGTTCGTGGTTGCGCCGACGATGCTGCTGCGAACCTCCTCGAGCGTGAGGCCGCTGGCGGCAAGCTTGGCGGGATCGACCTGGATGCGGATCGAGGGCTTGCGATCCCCGCCAAGCGACACGCGGCCGACGCCGGAGACCTGCGAAATGGCCGGAATAAGGAAGTTGTCGGCGTTCTCTTGCACGATGGTGAGCGGCAGCGTCTCCGAGCGCAGCGAAAGCGTCAGTATAGGGGCATCAGCCGGATTGATCTTCCGGTAGACCGGCGGCTGGGACATCGCCTGTGGCAGCGACTTACCGGCGGTGATGATGGCGGCCTGCACGTCCTGCGCGGCCGAATCGAGGCTGCGATTGAGATCGAATTGGATCACGACCTCGGTAGCGCCAAGCGTGCTCTGCGAGGTGAGCTGGGTGATGCCGGAAATCTGCGAGAACTGGCGCTCGAGCGGCGCGGCCACCGCCGCTGCCATGGTTTCCGCGCTCGCTCCCGGCAGCGTGGCCTGGACCTGGATGGTCGGGAAATCGACCTGGGGCAGGGAGGCAACCGGCAGGAACGGAAAGGCTGAGATGCCCATGAAGGCCACCGCCGTCATCAGCAGCGCGGTTGCCACGGGACGATGGATGAACGGCGTGGAGAGGTTCACTTGCTGCTCCCGAACTCTGCCGAACGTGGCGGCGTGAGAGTCACTGGAGCGTTGCGCGCGAGCTTGTATTGCCCGTCGGTCACGACGCGATCGCCCTCGTTGAGGCCGGTGGTGACGACAGTGACATCACCTGTGCTCGCGCCAATCTCGATGTTGCGTGGCTCGGCCGCGTTGTTGGCGGTCACGGTCCAGGTGAACAGCCCGCGTGGCCCGCGCTGGATCGCCGCGGACGGCACCACGAGCACGTTTGACTGGGTCTCGAGCAGCAGCCGCGCGTTGACGAAATCGCCGGGCCAGAGCCGCTCGTCCTCGTTGGCGAACATCGCCTTGAGGCGGATGGTCGAGGTGGCCTGATCGACCGCATTGTCGATCAGCAGAAGCTTGCCGGTCGCGAGCGAGCGGCGGTTGTTCTGATCGAAGGCCAGGACCTCGATGGGAGCACGGGCCATCGCTTCGCGCACGTCGCCAAGCACGCGTGAGGGCAGCGTGAACAGGACCGCCGCAGGCTGCGTGAGCATCAAAGTGGCGATCGCGTTCGTATCGTTTGCGCGCACCAGATTGCCGGGATCGACCAGCCGGATGCCGATGCGGCCATCGCTCGGGGCGGTGACGGTGGTGTATTCAAGCTGGGTCTGGGCAGTCTCGATCGCGGCCTCGTCGGCGGCGATGGCGGCCTTGAGCTGATCGACCTTGGCCTGCTGCAGATCGACGTTCTGCTGCGAGGTGTAGTCGCGCAGCGCAAGCGTCCTTGAGCGCGCGAGGTCCTTCTCGGCGGCAACGAGAAGTGCGGCATTCTGGGCCCGCTTGGCTTTGGCCTGATCGAGCGCGGCCTGGAACAGGCGAGGGTCGAGCTTGGCGAGCACGTCGCCCTTCTTCACGCGCTGACCTTCGGTGAACATCACCTCCTGCAGCTTGCCGTCGACCTGGGTGGTGATCCTGACGGTGAATGAGGCCTGCACGGTCCCGATGCCGGTGAGATAGATCGGCAGATCCTGGCGGGTCGCGACCGCGATACTCACGGGCACGGAGGGTCGCGTGGCAGGGCGGGCGGCGCGTGCCGTCTCGGTCGCTTGCGGCCAGTACCAGTAGCCGGCCCCGGCTAGGACGAGCAGGCCGGCAGCGATCAGAGCGGCTTTGTGGCGGGGTCGAATGGCGCCGATGGTATCCACGGTCCTCCCTCGTCCCTCCCTTATCGTTGTTGCTTTGGCCTTTCACGCAATAGCCTTGTTTATAGCAATCCGGTGTCAGGGCCGGAAGCCGGTGCCATGCCTTTGTAGCGGATGATCCGGGGTGACATATCGGGCGCATAAACAAGCCGCCACGCGCCCAGTGTCACGCGCCCCACGTCATGGGCGCGGCTGTTCGGCCAGGCCTGCCAACCAACGTACCAATGAGGCCCCGCAGCTGATCGAGAGAATAGCGATGTCCGGCGGCGGCTCGGAGCAGTCGGGTGCGCCTGGATAGTGTCGAAAGCTGCGCGATGCCTCGACCCATTCCTGCAGGCAGGTCACCATCCGCAGCGCCGCTTTCTGCGAGGTTGGATCGCTCCGGTAGGTGCGCTCGACCAGCGGGGTCAAATGGCGCCCGATCTCCTCGACCGTGAAGCGGACTTGCGGAAACATCAGCGCGAACATCGCTTCCATCGCGGAGAGGGTCGCGCGCCACGCCTGCCGGTAGTTGGGCGGAATGGTGCTCAGGTTGCCGGAGGCGCGCTCCAACAGATCGCGGATGTTCTGATAGCGCTCCGCTTCCAGTCCGATGAGCGCCGAGGCGACGTTGCGCTGAAATTCACTGTCGATCCGCGGGTGCACGCCGCCCACATCGTCGATCTCGTAGGCCAGGTTCTCCTCGGCCAGGATCTGCCGCACCGCGTCGCGCCACAGGTTCGCAGCGCTGTCGCTCACATGCCAGAACAGATAGCGATAGACCACGGTGATCGTGTCGATGAAATCGGCGATCCGGCACTCGCGCATGAATTGGTGCCAGCACGAGGGATAGCGATGGTTCTCGGGCAGCGAAATGCCGATGTTGCGCACCAGATAGGCGGCGAGCTGCTCGAGCCTGGCGTTGAACAGGCTTTCGCGGAACAGCGATCCGATGCGGTGACGGGCCCTGGCGCTGTCGGGCGCCGGATCGCCAGGCCGCATGTATAAGACACTGAATCGGTCCCCCGGCATGCGGCAGTTCCCTAAGCCGGTGCTTCGCCCGCGCACCCGATGCCGGCTCGGCAGGTCGGGTGCAGGCGACGCCGGGTCATGAACTGCGGTCGCCTAGAAACCCGCGGCCAGCGGCATGCCGGGTGAATGGGGAATCTCGATATTGATCTCGAGCGCCGAGACGTTTTCGCCGCGTTCCATTTTCACGTGGATGTTGTCGCGCTCGATGATCACATGCTTGGCGATCGCCACCAGGATCTCCTCGCGCAGCAGCTGGAGCAGGTCGGATTGCCCGCGCGCCACCCGCTCGTGCGAGAGCAGGATCTGGAGCCGCTCGCGCGCAACGGTGGCCGTGCTTCGAGGTTTGAACCGGTTGAATACGCTCATGCCGCCCGTCGTCCGAACAATAGGTTAAGCAGGCCCTTGCGGTCGCTCGGGATGCTCATCGGCACATCCTCGCCTCGCAATCGCGCTGTCGCATCGTAATAGGCCCGCGCCGGCGCGCATGCTGGGTTGTTCAGCGTGACCGGGCACCCGATGTTGGAGGCGACTAACACCTCCTCGCTCTCCGGGATGATGCCGAGCAACGGGGTGGACAGGATGTTGATCACATCGTCGATATTGAGCATCTCGCCGCGGGTGGCGCGCTGCGGGTCAAAGCGCGTGATCAGGATATGCTTCTCGATGCGCTGGCCCTTCTCGGCCTTCTCGGTCTTGGAATCGAGCATTCCGATGATGCGGTCCGAGTCGCGTACCGACGATATTTCAGGATTGGTCACCACGACGGCCGCGTCGGCGTAGCGCATCGCCAGTGTCGCGCCGCGCTCGATGCCGGCCGGGCTGTCGCAGATCACCCAGTCGAACTTGGTGCGCATCTCGCGGATGATGGAGGCGACGCCGTTTTCCGTCAGCGAGTCCTTGTCGCGGGTCTGCGAGGCCGGCAGCAGCCAGAGCGTCTCCAGGCGCTTGTCGCGGATGAGAGCCTGCGACAGCTTTGCGACGCCCTGGATGACGTTCACGATATCGAACACCACGCGGCGTTCCGCTCCCATCACCAGGTCGAGGTTGCGCAGCCCAACGTCGAAATCGACCACTGCGACCTTCTGACCGGTTTGTGCCAGGGCGGCGCCGAGCGCAGCGGTCGTGGTTGTCTTGCCTACGCCGCCCTTCCCTGAGGTGACGACAATGACCTTAGCCATGGTTGCGATGTCCCCCGCCTTGGATTTGGTTTCGCAAGCCGCCCGGTTCGGGCTCGAACGCGCGCAACGCCATGAGCGGTGAGGTGACCTGTTCGACCAGAGGAACGCACCAGAACCCGCCGGCGTGGTGGCATGCTCAATCGCTCGCAGAAAAAGAACCTAAGTGATTCGCATCGCATTCATGTGGTAGCAAGGTGTGCCATACCGCGCGAATGGCGCAGTTGATGCGATGATTCCGACGTTCCCGCGCTCTCACGTGTGCGCGATGGGCAGCGCGAGCGCTTCGGTGGAGACGAGTTGAGGAATCATCCTGACGCCGTCGGCGCGCTCGGTGTTGCTCGACGAAGTCAAACTGCAGCCTTGTTGTGCGGCCCTGTGGATTCGCGCGTTGATTCGCCGTTGCAGTCTAGTGCGCGTTCAGAATTTCTCGACCCACGGTCGCACTTCTACTTCCCACGACCACACGCTGCGCGGCTGCCGGATCAGGTGCAGATAGGTTTCCGCAATGGCGTCCGGGTCGAGCAGGCTCTCGGGCTGGTCGGGCGGCTCCGCGCGGCGCCCGCTCTTGATGCCGCCGTCGACCACGACATGGGCAACGTGGATGCCCTGCGGATGCAGCTCGCGCGCCATGCTTTGCGCAAGCCCGCGCAGCGCAAACTTGCCCATCGCGAAGGGGGCTGACTGCGGATAGCCTTTGACGCCTGCGGATGCGCCGGTGAACAGGATCGCGCCCATCTTCCTCGGCAGCATGCGGCGCACCGCCTGCTGCGCCACCAGGAAGGCGCCGAATGCGGTCACCGCCAGCGCGCGCTCGACCCGCAACGCAGCGCGGTGGCCGAAGTCGTCAGAGCGATGCCGAAGGCGGAGTGGAGCGGCTCGTCCGCTGGCTACGGCGTCTGAGACTGCGACGTCCAGTTGCTCCTGGCTGATGTCGGTAGCCGCTAGGTCAAGCAGCGTCCGCTCGACCGTGGTCAGGCGGTAGCCGTCGCGATCCACCACGTCTGCGTCCGGAAGCACAGCGAAGTGTAGGTGCACGGCCGGATGCCTCGCCCGGAAGCCCGGCGGGACAGTCAGGTGCACATGCACTGGGTTGACGTCGCCGAGGTCGTGCACGGTCAGCGCGGACTCGTGGGAGAGCACGCCGCGGTCGCGACTCCACAGCCGCCACAGGACGAACCCGTCGTCCGTCCCGACCGGCCAGCCCGGAAGGCGGAACAGCCCACGATCCACCCTCGTCCAGTTGCCGTGGTCGACATGGTGCTTCTGAGCTTGATAGGAGTAGCCGACATCGAGTGCCTGGGCTGCGGTGAAGTAGCCCGCCTGCCGCATCGCGAGAGCGTGCAGCGCTCGTCGGAGCTGGGCGGGATCGGCCGGCACAGATGCCAGCCTACCACGTACTCAATGTTGGATAGAGTTAGGCGCAGAGCGGGTACGCCGAACTACACCTCTCATATAGCTACGCCGCATACAGCATCCGTTGGAGGTCGTCAACGGCTTGCTGGAGCCGCTCCGGCTTACCGAACCGGCGGGCGATCTCCACAACCGTGCCGAGTTCGTTGACCGGCTCCAGCTCCAGCGCACGCAGGTCCGCAAGGTCATCCACGCCGTACTCGGCATACCGCTCCAGCAAGAGGTCCAGCACCTCCCGTGCCTCGGGCTGGAAGCCGCGGAAGAACTCGCCGTGGTCGCGGCGCACCCGCCGTGCCCGCTCGTCGCGGGTGAGTACCGGCTCGTTCCAGGCCACGTGGACAAGGACGTCGAACGCATCGGTATCAGGCAGGTTCTCGCGCTCCGCGAGCTCGTCGAGATCGACTCCCCGCTGCCGCAACTCCTCAGCAACCTCGGCCCGGGTCGGCGCCTCCCGCCAGCGCCGCCGCAGGCCGGCTGGCGTCGGGAACAACCGCCGGACGACCTGGGCCACATAGTCGCGGTACTCGACGAGTCGTAACCGATCCGTCTCCGGATCAGTCAGGTACACGGCCTCGGCGGTCAGGTAGACATCCGCGTCGTCGACGTAGAGCTTGCGGGCATGCGGGGGCACCACCACGTCTACCGCGTCTCCGTCCTCATGGCCGACCTGATCGTCATCGGCCGCCCCCGGCTCCCGAACCTCCACCTCCTCGACCACCTGGCCGTGGTCATCAATAACCTCGTCGAGCTCTACCTCGGCCGGACCGTCGAACTCCGGATCCTCGAACAGAACAGTGGCGCCGGTGAAATCGATGATCTCGAAGGCATGCTTGTCGAAGTCAGGAGCGAGTCGGGTGCCGCGACCGATGATCTGCTTGAACTCCGCCATCGATCGGATCGGCCGGAAGAGCACGACTGTGTGGAGGGTCGGGATGTCGACGCCCGTGCTGAGCAGTCGTGCCGTCGTGACCACAACAGGCAGTGGACTCTCCTCGTCCTGAAACCGGCCCAACATCGCCCGCCCGCGTTCCTGCTCGGCCGCAACGATGCGAGCGACATAGTCGGGCTGCTGTCGACCGATGTCCGCGTTCGCATCCGCCATCCGCTGCGTCATATCGAGGGCGTGCTCGGAGTCAACGCAGAAGATCAGCATCTTGGCCATCCTGTCGGTGGCCTTGAGGTAGTCCGTCAAGTACTGGGCTGCGACGTCGGTCCGGGTCAGGAGGGAAACTACCCGTTCGAAATCCGAGGTCGTGTAGAGATCGTCCGGAATCTCTCGTCCAAAACGGTCCAGTTGTCCCGGGTCAGGCCGCCAACCGTGCGCATCAGGGCTGAGCACGACCCGGCGTACACGGTAGGGAGCGAGAAAGCCGTCCTGGATGCCCTGTGCCAATGAGTACGAGTACAACGGCCGGCCGAAGTACCCGTAGGTGTCGACGTCAACGTCTGTCTTTGGCGTCGCAGTAAGACCGACTTGGGTCGCGCCATCGAAGTACTCCAGGATCTCCCGCCAGACTGACTCCTCGCGAGCGCTACCCCGGTGACATTCGTCGACGATGATCAGGTCGAAGTAGTCCTGCGGGTACTCCTGGTACCGTGGATTGTCGGCACCGTCGTGCAGCGCTTGATATGTCGAGAAATAGATGCTCCGCGACGTGGTGATTTCACCCCGAGTCTCTCCTCGGATACGGTGCACGCTGTCGCCGAAGACCGGCTTGAAGTCCTTCTCGAGAGGCTGTTTGACCAGCGTGTCGCGGTCGGAGAGGTACAGGATTCGCCGAGTTCCAGCCTCACCTCGGGTCTGCCAGTAGCGCCAAACCTTCCAAACGATCTGAAGTGCAGTGAATGTCTTCCCAGTGCCGGTCGCCATGGTGAGCAGTAGTCGCGAACGGCCGGCCAGAATTGCGGTGACGGCTCGATGGATCGCCACGCGTTGGTAGTAGCGCGGCTCCTTGACTGATCCATCGACGTTGCGGAGGATGCGGTTGAACGGCTCGCGCACAACCTCGGCCACGCCGTCGTCGGGGATGCCTTTCCAGGCACGGTAGCGATCCCACAGCTCGTCCGGTCGAGGAAAGACGTCAAGCAACCGCTCGCGGCCGGTGAGGAAGTCGAACTCGACGATGCCGTGTCCGTTGGTCGACAACGCAACCGGGAGGTCCAGCAGGCCGGCGTAGTCCTTGGCCTGCTGAAGACCATCGCCAGGCTGGGCGTACTCACGCTTGGCCTCGACAACGGCCACCGGGAAGCCTGCCGTCAACTCCAGCACGTAGTCAGCTCGGAGCTGATCGGCCCTGCCCGGTCGGCGCCCGTGGAAGACGACCCGACCATCGGTGATCCGATACTGCTCCACGATCCTGTGCTGCTCGACCGACCGACCACGCTGCCACCCGGACGCGTCGAGCGCAGGCAGTACGTAGTCACTGCAGGTATCCGCCTCGTTGCGCCCTGACCGCGCCACACGCCGAAGCTACCCGATCACGAACGTCGGTTGTCGCGACTCGCTGACAATGCATCTGGGCAGGACGCCCTGCCGGCGTCGGCGACCGGCGCGTATGAGTGGACAGTGACGTTAACCCGGTCGGGGTTGTCGAACGCCGCGGCGGTCGTCTCGAACGCCTCGCCGCCGAACCGCCATCCCGACGACCAGGCGTGCCACAGGTAGCGACACAGCCCACGCCGGTCGGCCTCGAGGTGACGCCGTCCGTAGTTCGGTGGCGACGGACCACTGGTACCAGTAGGCCTGCGCCTGCGCCGGGCTGATCGGCGCGTGTGGGCCGGTGCCGCCGTACCCGACCGACAGCGCGACCAGCCCCCGCAGCCGCTGCGGCCACAGGGCTGCGAACGCGTGTCCGGCGCGGGCGCACCAGTCGTGGCCGGCGAGCACGACCTCGCGCAGATCGAGCGCCTCCACGGGACGGTGCAGGTCGTCGACGAGGGCGGTGATCTGGCC
>Ga0081455_10000544_pt1 | contig 12627 bp, 12 predicted proteins | sample TabmetS3T2R1_FD_70207 | JGI IMG/M metagenome (GOLD analysis project Ga0081455, IMG submission 70207) | Tabebuia heterophylla rhizosphere microbial communities from the University of Puerto Rico - S3T2R1 | ecosystem: Host-associated > Plants > Roots > Rhizosphere ... | reverse complement strand
GCGAGCCGGCCAGCGTCACGGGTACGGGCGAGCCGGCCAGCGTCACGGGTACGGGCGAGCCGGCCAGCGTCACGGGTACGGGCGAGCCGGCCAGCGTCACGGGTACGGGCGAGCCGGCCAGCGCCGTGGGTGCGGGTGGGCCGACGGTGCCCGTCGGTGGCGTCCCGTTGCCGGTGGCTGACTTGGCGGCCGGCGTGCCGGTCGATGCAACTTCCGGGTGCTCGGCCGGAGACCTGGCCGCAGCCGCCGTGGTCCGCGGAGGCGCTGGCAGCACCGCACCACCCGACCCGATGGAAGGCGGCGGCGTGACCGGCGAGTCGGTGTCCGACACGACGGTCCCCGGCGTGGTGGGTCGGCCCGACGTGGAGCAGGCGGCCGGAGCGGATCACTCTGCCGGCCCGGAGCTGGTCGGCGAGTCGGGGTTGGTGGTGGCTCCGGAGGTGCTTGACGCGTTCCGGCCGTTGCCGAAGGGGGCGGTGGAAGAGGCCGGGGAGCTGCGGGTCCGGGCGGTGCCGCCGTCCGATCCGCCGTACGACGATGAGTTCGCCGATGGCGGGGCGGAGTCGGTGGGCGGGCGGTTGGGCGGCGGGGAGTCGGGGCCGCTGGGGTACGGGGACGGGGCGCTCGGGGAGATGCGGGCGCGGCGGGAGTTGCCGCCGGCCCGGCAGTGGCTGGACCACGTGCTGGTAGTGGTACTGGAGTGCCTGGAGGGCTGGCGGCCGATGGCGCAGTTGCGGCCGCACGCATCGTCGCTGGTGATCGGCAGCCTGCTGGCGCGGCGGCGGCTGTCCCACCAGCTGCACGCGGCACCGCGGGTACGCTCGCTGCGCGTCACCGAGCCGGCGGAGGGCGTGGTCGAAGCCTGCGCCGTCGTCCAGCGCACCGGCCGCATCCAGGCCATCGCCATCCGGATCGAGGCCGTCGCCGACCGCTGGCGCTGCACGGCCCTGCACGTACTGGAGTGATGGAGCGAGCCCCCGGCCCGTGTGGCGCCGGAGGCTCGCCGCATAACCCGCGACTACAGGACTACTGGGCGCCCGCCGGGGCGCCGTGGCAGCGCTTGTACTTCTTGCCGGACCCGCACGGGCACGGCGCGTTGCGGCCCGGCTCGCCGCCGGTGGCCGTCTTCAGGCCACCCGCCTCGCGCTCCGGCTCGGCCGAGTCGAGGGTCGGCGCAGAGTACTGGAGGTTGGCCGGCCGGGCCTGCGGCTCCAGCCCCTTGGCCGACAACTGCGGCGCGGGCGCGGCCTCGACCACCGCCTCGGCCTCCTCCTCGCTCACCTCGGGCTCGCCGACCTGGACCTCGATGTTGAACAGGAAGCCGACCGACTCCTCCTTGATGCCGTCGAGCATCGTCGCGAACATCTCGAAGCCTTCGCGCTTGTACTCGATCAGCGGGTCGCGCTGCGCCATGGCGCGCAGCCCGATGCCCTCCTGGAGGTAGTCCATCTCGTACAGGTGCTCGCGCCACTTGCGGTCGATCACCTGGAGCAGCACGCGGCGCTCCAGCTCACGCATGATCTCCGCGCCGAGCTCCTCCTCGCGCCGGTCGTACGCCGCCCGCGCATCCTCGCGGACCCGGTCGGACAGGAACTCCGCGGACATGTCGTTGATCTCGCCGCCGGCCTCCTCGATCAGCTCCTCGATGCTGAACGAGAGCGGGTACAGCGTCTTCAGCGCGGTCCACAGCTGCTCCAGGTCCCAGTCCTCCGGGTACCCGTTGGCGGTGGCGCCGTCCACGTACGCGCCGATCACGTCGTCGATCATGTTCCTGGCCTGCTCGTGCAGGTCGGCACCCTCGAGGATCTTGCGGCGCTCGGCGTAGATGACCTCGCGCTGCTTGTTCATCACCTCGTCGTACTTGAGCACGTTCTTGCGGATCTCGAAGTTCTGCTGCTCGACCTGGGTCTGCGCGGACCGGATCGCCCGGGTGACCATCTTGGACTCGATCGGCTCGTCGTCCGGGATGTTCAACCGGGTCATGATCATTTCGACCGCGTTGGCGTTGAACCGCTTCATCAGGTCGTCGTTCAGCGACAGGTAGAAGCGGGACTCGCCCGGGTCGCCCTGCCGGCCGGACCGGCCGCGGAGCTGGTTGTCGATGCGCCGGGACTCGTGCCGCTCGGTGGCCAGCACGTACAGCCCGCCCAGCTCGACGATCTCGTCGCCGTCGTCCTGCGCCTTCTTCTTGGCCGCCTCGAGGGTGGCCGGCCAGGCCGCCTCGTACTCCTCCGGCGTCTCGACCGGGGACAGGCCCTTGTTGCGCAGCTCGTTGTCGGCGATGAACTCGAAGTTGCCGCCGAGGATGATGTCCGTACCACGGCCGGCCATGTTGGTGGAGACGGTGACCGCGCCCTTGCGGCCGGCCAGCGCGACGATCGCGGCTTCCTTCTCGTGGTACTTCGCGTTCAGCACGTCGTGCGGGATGCCGCGGCGCAGCAGCAGCGCGGACAGCAGCTCCGACTTCTCCACGCTGGCGGTGCCGACCAGGATCGGCTGGCCCTTGCCGTGCCGGTCGGCGATGTCGTCCACGACCGCGGCGAACTTCGCCTCCTCGGTCTTGTAGATGACATCGGAGTGGTCGGCGCGGATCATCGGCCGGTTGGTCGGGATCGGGACGACGCCCAGCTTGTAGATCTGGTGCAGCTCGGCGGCCTCGGTCTGGGCCGTACCGGTCATGCCGGACAGCTTCTCGTACAGCCGGAAGTAGTTCTGCAGGGTGATCGTGGCGAGGGTCTGGTTCTCCTGCTTGATCTCGACGCCCTCTTTGGCCTCGATCGCCTGGTGCAGGCCCTCGTTGTAGCGCCGGCCGTGCAGGACGCGGCCGGTGTGCTCGTCGACGATGAGCACCTCGCCGTTGGTGACGATGTAGTCCTTGTCCCGCTTGAACAGCTCCGCCGCCTTGAGGGCGTTGTTCAGGTAGCCGACGAGCGGGGTGTTGACCGCCTCGTACAGGTTCTCGATGCCGATCTGGTCCTCGACCAGCGCGACGCCGTCCTCGGTGACACCGACGGTGCGCTTGCCCTCGTCCACCTCGTAGTGCGTGTCGCGCCGCATCATCGGCACCATGCGGGCGAACTCGGTATACCACTTCGCGCTCTGCTCGGCCGGGCCGGAGATGATCAGCGGCGTCCGCGCCTCGTCGATCAGGATCGAGTCGACCTCGTCCACGATGGCGAAGTTGTGCCCGCGCTGGACGCACTCCTCCAGGGCCCAGGACATGTTGTCGCGCAGGTAGTCGAAGCCGAACTCGTTGTTCGTCCCGTACGTGATGTCGCAGTTGTACATTCGCTGGCGCTCGGACGGGCGCATCTGGGAGAGGATGACGCCGACCTCGAGGCCGAGGAAGTGGTGCACGCGGCCCATCCACTCGGAGTGGAACTTGGCCAGGTAGTCGTTGGTGGTGACGATGTGGACGCCCTTGCCGGACAGGGCGTTCAGGTACGCCGGCAGGGTGCCGACGAGGGTCTTGCCCTCACCGGTCTTCATCTCGGCGACGTTGCCGAAGTGCAGCGCGGCGCCGCCCATCAGCTGGACATGGAAGTGCCGCTGGCCGAGGGTGCGCTTGGCCGCCTCGCGTACCGTCGCGAACGCCTCGGGCAGGATCTGGTCCAGCGTCTCGCCGTCGGCCAGCCGGGCTCGGAACTCGTCGGTCTTCGCGCGCAGCTCGGCATCGGACAGGTCGACGAAGTCAGGCTCGATCGCGTCGACGTGATCGGCGATGGCCTTCAGCCGGCGAAGGATCTTGCCTTCACCGGCGCGCAGGATCTTGGCGAGTACCACGGCGTACGTTCAGCTCCTCGAAACGGCAACTCAGGTCATCGTAGGCGGGCCTGAGTACATCGGGGCAACGCGCGGGGGCGTGCGGGCGTGCCCGGCTGCTCTGCTCGGATGTCCCGGCTCAGGTGCCCCGGCGCCGACCCCGGTCCGCTGTGGGCGAACGCGGTTGGCAACCGGTGACATCAGACCACCCCAAGCGTACCGTCGTGGCAAATGAGCGACTGGTGGTCAATCGAGGTCTTCCACGACGAGTCGGGCGCGTGGTTGTGGTGGCTCGCGCGCCAGGACGGGCTCATCGAGGCCGCGATCACCAACGGGGCCATCGACTGGGTGCACCACCGGCACCGGTGGGGTCTGGTGTTCGAGGTCCAGTTCGCCGAGGAGTGGCAGTGGGAGCGGTTCTACGCCCTCCCGGCCGTCCAGGCGGCGCTGGACGCGGTCCCCGACCCGGTCGCCGGGTTACTGGTCCACCGCGGTCGCGGCGGCTCGGCCGGCGCCCGCCACCCGCGGCACCCCCGCCCGGTGCCCGTTGCCGGGGCGGCCGCCCTCCCCGAGCCCCAGGAACACCTGCACGCCTACCTCGTCTGAGCCGCACCGGCGCAGCGTGCCGTCCCCGGGGACAGGATCACGCCGTACCCCATCCCGTAGCCCTCGCCGAATGTCGCGCGGACGGTGAGCATGACCTCGCGCAGGTCCGGCCCGAGCAGGCTGCCGTCGGCAATCGAATTAGCCGGCGTACGGGCCGAGGGCCTTGGCGAGGTCGGCGGCGGTGAGGGCGGTGGGCAGCTTCTTCTCGTTCGGTACGGACCTGAGCGTGGCCGGGCAGGTCTGGTCGGCGCCGACCTGGTCGCCGCTGCGCACCTCGCGGCCGGTGGCGACCTCGACCAGCCGGACCGTGTACGTGGCCGACCGCAGGCTGAAGGTGCCCGCGCCCGGGTAGGGGCAGGTCCGCACCTGGGCGCCGAGGACGCGCACCGACACGCAGGCGACCAGCTGGACCGCGCCGAGGTCGGCGGCGCCGCCGAGCAGCGCGGTGTCCAGGGTCCACGGGTCGGGCTCGCCGCCGCGCGCCACCGCGATCGGCCACGGACCGACCGTTGCGGCCGGCGGCGCCTGCGGGTGGGTCGCGCCGTTGCACACCGCCGCGAGCATGCTCGGGTCGGGCAGCCATGAGCTGGTGCTGGCGACGGTGCTGGTCGTCGGCACCGGCAGGCTCGCGGTCGTACTGGCCGGTGGGCTGGCCGTTCCCGGGATGCCGGGCGGTGCCGCGCCGCCGCCACCGGTCGAGCAGCCGGCCGTACCGGCCAACAACGCGATCACGCACAAACCTCGCAGCCCCGGCACCCCGCCAAACCTAGCCACCCGCGAAGGCGAAGGCGAGGTCCCGGCCGCGGCGTCAGGGCGCGGCCCGCTCGACCCGGAGGGCTCGCCGGTGCGTTCGGGTGACCGCCGCGGCCAGCACGCCGAGCGCGGCCAGGCCGTAGGCGGTGGCGCGGGTGGCGGTGTGGTCCCAGTGCAGCGGCCCGACCAGGTACGCCGGCCAGGCCGCGGCGGCGACCAGCAGCCAGCGGGCGCGGTCGGCCAGCGCGGCCAGCACGATCAGGAGCAGGGCGTACCAGGGGTACTCGGGGCAGACCAGGCAGAAGGTGACACCGGTCATCGCGGCGGCGCCGGCCGCGGGTCGCGCCGGGTCGGTCCGCCAGGCCACGGCCGCGGCGGTGCCGGCCAGGATGAGTACGGCCAGCAGCGGGGCGGCGGGCAGGCGCAGCAGCGGGTAGCGGGCGGCGCCGTCGTACTGCTCCTCGCCGAGGTAGCCGCCCAGGAAGCCGAAGACGTCCGGGCCGACGGCGAGGACGTGCGGCAGGTAGGCCAGCGCCAGCAGGCCGGCGGCGCCCGCGGCCAGCGACCAGCGGCGCGGGTGGCGCAGCAGCGCCGGACCGGCCAGCGCGGGCAGGAACTTCACCCCGACCGCCGCACCCAGCAACACCCCGGCCGCAACAGCCCGGCGCGGTGGGCAGGTGCGGGCGAGGGCGGCCAGGGCGGCGAGCAGTAGGAAGGCGCCCAGGACGTCGACGTGCGCGTCGTTGCCGGCCTCCAGGACCACGCTCGGGCACCACGCCCACAGCACCGCGGCGCGCGGGTCGGCGCCGTACCGGCGCAGGGTCACCACCAGCAGCGCGGAAACCGCGACCGCGACCGCGGCGGCGACCAGTTGCAGCGGGCGGACCGACTCGCCGGGCAGGAAGTGGACCGCGGCGAAGTACGCCTGCGCGATGGGCGGGTAGATCGTGTGGACGCCCGGGTGGTTCAGCCGCGGGTGCCCGCCCGGGAACAGGTACGCGTCGCGCAGCCCGGCCAGCGCGGGATCGGTGGGCGCGTACCGGTACGGGTCGATGCCGGCGGCCTGCACCCGGCCGTCCCAGATGTAGCGGTAGAAGTCGTCGGTGGTCCGCGGCGGCCAGCACACCGCCAGCAGTTGCAGCAGCGCGCCGCCGGCCACGATGAGCGGGACCGCGCGGTCCACCGGCAGCCGCCGGACGGCCAGCGCCGCGGCGGCGAAGCAGGTCCACTGCGCCGCGTACGCCAGCAGCAGGTGGCCGCGCGCCTGGTTGGGCGTACCGAGGTGGAAGCCGACCGCCAGCGAGGTCGCCAGCAGGACGAATCCGGCAACCGCGACGAGCGTCCACCTGCGAGGCACGCGACGAAGCCTGGCACGTCACATCCCCACGCGTACCGGTACGTCAGCGGTCCGTAATAGCGTGGCGCTCATGAGCGACATCTCGGAGCTGCCGGTCACCACCCTGCAGGGCACGCGGACCACGCTCGGCGAGCTGACCGCCGGCCGGGCCGCGCTGCTGGTCAACGTGGCGAGCAAGTGTGGCCTCACCCCGCAGTACGCGAAGCTGGAGGCCCTGCACGCCGAGCTGGGCGAGCGCGGCTTCACCGTGATCGGCTTCCCCTCCAACCAGTTCGGCGGGCAGGAGCCGGGCAGCTCCGCGGAGATCGCGGAGTTCTGCTCGGCGACGTACGGCGTCACCTTCCCGATGTCGGACAAGATCGAGGTGAACGGGCCGGACCGCGACGCGATCTACACCCGGCTGACCGAGACCGCCGACGCCGAGGGCAAGGCCGGCGACATCCAGTGGAACTTCGAGAAGTTCGTCCTTGCCCCGGACGGGACCATCGTCGGCCGGTTCCGCCCGCTCACCCAACCCGACGCGCCCGAGGTGCTGGCCGCGATCGAGGCCGTGCTGCCCTAGAGCGGAGTGATGCCCCAGGTGCCGGTCCAGGTCTGGCCCGGTGCCAGCACGATGAGCCCGGCGGAGGAGTTGAACGCGTCCGCCGGGCAGGTCATCGGCTCGATCGCCACCGCCTGGCTGCGCCTGCCGAAGTCGGGCTTGGTGAACACCTGCAGGTAGCCGAAGTTCTCGTCCCACCAGACCCGCGCGCCGCCGGACCGGGTCCGCACCTCGGCCTGCCCGCCGGTCAGCCCGGTGAAGGCGTCGTCCAGTTGGCGGTCGCCCAGCGGGGCCGGTTCGCGCAGGTCGTACGGGGTGCCGGCGACGTCCTCCTCACCCACCGGGATCAGCGCGGCATCGCCCAGCAGCCGCCGCGTCGCCGGGACCACGACCGTCACCTCCTCCAGCGGGGTGCCGTTCAGCGACAGGTACGGGTGGAAGCCGGCGCCGAACGGGGCGGGTTCCGCGCCGTCGTTGCGCACCGTGGTGGTGACCGTGAGGCCCGCCTCGCCACCCAGGGCGTACCGCACCTCGACCCGCGCGGCGTACGGCCAGCCGGGCTGCGGGACCAGGTCGGTGGCGAGGGTCGCGGCGTCGGCCTCCAGGGAGACCGGGCGCCAGCGGACCCAGCGGGCCAGGCCGTGGATGGCGTTGCCGAGCTTCGGCTCGCCGATGGGCAGTTGGTGGGTACGCCCGCCAAAGGTGTACGTACCGCCGCGGATGCGGTTGGGCCACGGGACCAGGACGGCGCCCGCGCTGTGTGGGGCGATCTCGTCGGTGCCGAACGGCTCGACCACGTCGCGGCCGCCGCAGGTGTAGCTGCGGAGCGCGGCGCCGACCTCGGCGATGGTCGCCACCTGGTCACCGGTGACGATGGGATACTGCTGACCGGACAGTGCCATGGCGTCAAACCGTACCCGCCCTGCCGTCCGCACACGGTAAGGGTCGCCACGCACCACCCGGCCTAGCGTCAGTCCATATGGGACAACCGGCCACCTTGCATGAGCCACGTACCGCGGTTGCCGTGGGCCGATGGCTCGGGATCGCCTTCGCGGTGTGCTTCCTCACCGGCCTGTGGTCGCACCTGGTGCAACACCCACCCGGGTGGTTCGACCCGCCGGCCACGCCGTCGTGGGGGTACCGGCTGACGCAGGGGCTGCACGTGGTCACCGGCCTGGCGTGCGTACCGCTGCTGCTGGCCAAGCTGTGGGTGGTCTACCCGCGGCTGTTCGCCTGGCCGCCGGCCCGGTCGCTGGCGCACGCGGCCGAGCGTGCCGCGGTCGGGCTGCTGGTGGCCGCCGCGCTGTTCGAGCTGGTCACCGGGGTGCTGAACATCGCGCAGTGGTATCCGTGGCCGTTCTACTTTCCGGCCGCGCACTACGCGGTCGCCTGGCTGCTGGCCGGCGCGCTGTGCCTGCACCTGGCCGCGAAGTGGACGCTGATCCGGCCCCGTCCGGCACCGGCCGAACCCGCACCGGCCGAACCCGCACCGGGCAAACCGGCACCGGGCGATCCGGCACCGGGCGATCCGGCACCGGGCGATCCGGCACCGGGCGATCCGGCACCGGGCGGACCTGCGCTGGCTGATCCGGCCTTGGCTGATCCGGCCCTGGCTGATCCGGCCCTGGCCGATCCGGCGCCGGCTGATCCGGCTCTGGTCGATGGTGCCCGGCGGCGGTTCCTGGCCACGGTGTTCGGGTCGGTCGGTGCGGTGGTCCTGCTCTCGGTAGGCCAGTCGGTACGCCCGCTGCGGGGCGTGGCCGTGCTGGCGCCGCGGCGGGCGGGCACCGGGCCGTCCGGGCTGCCGGTGAACCGGACCGCGGCGCAGGCCCGGGTGGCCGCGGCGGCCACCGACCCGGCGTACCGGCTCGTGGTGGCGGGGCCGCGGCGGGTGGTGCTGTCGCTGGCCGACCTCGCGGCGCTGCCGCAGCGCAGCGTGTCGTTGCCGATCGCGTGCGTCGAGGGGTGGAGCGTGGGCGCGCGGTGGACCGGCGTGCCGCTGCGGTCCCTGCTGGAGCTGGCCGGCGTGCCGGCCGGCGCGACGGTGCGGGCGGTGTCGCTGGAGCGCGGCGGGCTGTACCGGTCCTCGGTGGTGGGGCCGCGGCAGGCCCGGCACCCGGACACGCTGGTGGCGCTGTCGCTGGACGGCGCGCCGCTGGCGTTGGACCACGGTTACCCGGCGCGGCTGATCGGGCCGAACCGGCCGGGGGTCCAGCAGACCAAGTGGCTCGCGACGATCGAGGTGGTGTGAGGTGGCGCGCCGGGTGTGGTTCGCGCTGGGGCTCGGGTTGCTGGCCTTCGGGGCGTGGACCCTGCTGTTCGGGGACACCAACGGCACCCGGCCGGTGGCCACCGCCGGGTGGGCGGCCGGCGCGCTGATCGGGCACGACGGGCTGCTGGCCCCGCTGGTGTTCGCGGCCGGGTGGCTGCTGCGGCGCGCCCTGCCGCCGCGCGTACGGGCCGTGGTCGTGCCCGCGCTGGTGCTGGCCGGGCTCGCCCTGCTGCTGACCATCCCGCGCTGGCGGAGCCCGGCGCCGCGGCAGAACCCGTCGGTGTGGCCGGCCGTGTCCACTGTGGACATCATCGCCGCGGTGGTCGTCGGCGTTGGCGCGCTCGGTGTGGCGCACCTGGTCGCCCTGCTCAGCGGGCGAGTGCGGCGAAGCTCCGGCCACCCCGGTGCCACTGGGCGGTCAGGGTGAGGCCGGCGCCGCCGGCGTAGCGGCGCAGCGCCGGCAGGCCGACCCGGGCCCAGTGCCAGGGCTCGCCGCGGCGGCCGTCCGGGTGCTCCAGCCGCACCTCGACCACTTCGTCCACTGTGGACGGTTCGGCCTCGATGAACGCCTGGCCGTGCGGGCCGAGCAGGGCGGCGATCCGGGCCAGCAGGGCCGGTACGTCCGCGCCGATGCCGATGTTGCCGTCGATCAGCATCACCTGGTGCCAGCGGCCCTCGCCCGGCAGCCGGTCGAAGACGCTGCGCCGCAGGGCCGTGCCGCCGCGGGCCAGCGAGCTGCGCACCGCGGCCGGGCTGGGGTCGACGCCGAGCGCCGGGATGCCGCGGCCGGCCAGCGCGCCCACCAGCCGGCCCGGGCCGCAGCCGACGTCGAGGGTGGGGCCGGCGCAGCGGGCCAGCAGGTCGCGGTCGGCGCGGTCCGGCGGCGCCGCCCAGCGGGTCACCGGGAACGGCCAGCAGCGCCCGTCCGCGGCACGCACCAGCAGGTCCGCGGGCGCCGTCACCGCCTCCTCGTACAGCGCCCAGGCGGTCATGCCGGCACCGCGACCAGGCTCCTGAGCACGGCCGCGAACCTGCCGTGCGGGGCCAGCGCGGCCACCGCGTACGCGTCCGCGGCGGTGTCCACGTCGCGCAGCACGGGCAGCTGCCGGACGCTCAGCCCGGCCGCCCGCAACCGGGCCAGTTGCGCCGCGCCGGTGTCCGGGGTCGACATCGGTACGCCCGGGAGCACGCGGGCGGCGTCGGCCGGGTCCCGCAGGCCGATCGCCCAGTAGCCGCCGTCCTCGGCCAGCCCGAGCTGGGCGTCGGCGTCCCAGCGTGCCGCCAGCAGGTCCGGGCGTACCTGCGGGGTGTCCATGCCGATCAGCAGGACCGGGCCGCGGGCGGTGCGCAGCGCGGCGGCGATGCGCAGGTCGAGGCCACCGTCCACCTGGGACACCACCTCGATGCCGGGTGGCAGCCAGGGGCCCGGTGCGCCGGCGAGGGCGAGGATGCGCCGGGTGGCGGGGGCGGCGGCGACCGCGGCCAGGGTGTCGGCGAGGGCGGCGGCGGCGAGCTCGGCGGCCTGGTGGTGGTTGAACGGCGGGTTCAGGCGGGTCTTCACCCGGCCCGGCACCGGCTCCTTCGCCAGCACGACGAGGGTGGTCACGCGCGCAGCACCCGGTCCATGTCGCGGACGGCCCGCAGGGTGCCGCGCAGCGTTCCGGTCACCTTGGACCGCCCGGTGCGCGGCCGGTAGTCGACGTCCACCTCGGACACCCGCCAGCCGGCCGCGGCGGCACGCAGCACCATCTCCAGCGGGTAGCCGGAGCGGCGGTCGGTGAGCGCCAGGTCCAGCAGGCCGGTCCGCCGCGCGCAGCGCATCGGGCCGAGGTCGCGCACGCTCGCCCCGGTACGCCTGCGGACCCGGTGCGCCACGACCCGGTTCCCCAGCCTGGCGTGCGGCGGGAACGCGCCGCGCCCGGTGGGCACCCGGCGGCCGAGGACCAGGTCCGCGGTGCCGGCCATGACCGGTGCGGTGACCCGGCCGAGCTGCTCGGGGTCCAGCGAGGCGTCGGCGTCGCAGAAGGCCACGTACGGCGCGGTGGCGGCGAGCAGCCCGGCGTGGCAGGCGGACCCGAAGCCGCGGCGCGGCTCGGTCACCACCAGCGCGCCGAGGTCGGCGGCCACCCCGGCCGATCGGTCGGTTGAACCGTTGTCCACCACGATGGCGCGGGTGCCGGGCGGCAGCCGGCGCAGCACCCACGGCAGCGCCGCCTCCTCGTTGAGGCACGGCAGGATCAGGTCCACCTCGATCGGCATGCAAGGAAAGCTAGCCGCGGCAGGTGCCCGGCGGCCCTTACCGTCCGGTGACGGCGGGCTGCCGGCCGGCCGCCGGTGCGCGCAGCAGGGCGGCGGCGAATTCGGTTACGCCGTCGTGGAATCCGACCCGCGGCGCCCAGCCCAGCTCGGCCCGGGCCCGGCCGCTGTCGGCGGTCACGTGCCGTACGTCGCCCAGCCGGTACTCCCCGGTCACGACCGGGGCCGGCCCGCCGTACGCCTCGGCCAGCGCGGTGGCCATCTCGCCGACGGTGTGCGGCGTGCCGCTGCCGATGTTGAACGGGCGTACGGTGCCTGCCTCCTGCGCGGCGGCCCAGTCCAGCGCGGCCAGGTTCGCCGCGGCCACGTCGCGGACGTGCACGAAGTCGCGGCGCTGCCCGCCGTCCTCGAACACGCGCGGCGGCTCACCCCGCTCCAGCGCGCTGCGGAACAGGGCGGCCACGCCGGCGTACGGGGTGTCGCGCGGCATCCGGGGGCCGTACACGTTGTGGTAGCGCAGCGCGGCGACCGTACCGCCGACCGAGCGGGCCCAGCTCGCCGCGAAGTGCTCCTGGGCCAGCTTACTTGCGGCGTAGGCGTTCCGCGGGTCGGCGGCGGCCTGCTCCGGGACCAGCAGCGGGGCCAGCTGCCGGCCGCAGTGCGGGCAGGGCGGCTCGAACCGGCCGGCGTCCAGGTCGGCCGGGCGGCGCGGCCCGGGGCGCACCTGGCCGTGGGCGGCGCAGGTGTAGCGGCCCTCGCCGTAGACGACCATCGAGCTGGCCAGCACCAGGGCGCGGTGCCCGCTGCCGGCCATCGCGGCCAGCAGCACGGCCGTACCGAGGTCGTTGCAGCTGGCGTACGCGGGTAGGTCCCGCACGTCGGCGCCGAGCCCGACCATGGCCGCCTGGTGGCAGACCGCGTCCACTGTGGACAGCGCATCGTCCACAGTGGACCGGTCCCGGACGTCGCCGACCACCAGCCTGGCTCCCGGCGGCAGCGGCGGCTCGCCGGGGCCGTGCACCGCGGGCAGCAGCGCGTCCAGCACCAGCACCTCGTCGCCGCGATCGCACAGCGCCTGCA
>Ga0081455_10006405_pt1 | contig 12630 bp, 12 predicted proteins | sample TabmetS3T2R1_FD_70207 | JGI IMG/M metagenome (GOLD analysis project Ga0081455, IMG submission 70207) | Tabebuia heterophylla rhizosphere microbial communities from the University of Puerto Rico - S3T2R1 | ecosystem: Host-associated > Plants > Roots > Rhizosphere ... | reverse complement strand
GAAATGACACCCGGGTCAAGATTCAACGAGATGGGATAGAAGTTGTTATCCTTATACCATTGAATTAGTTTGGATGTAAGAAGTGATTTACCAGAGCCGGCTGTCCCAGTAATGAAAATAGTTTCCAAATATAGATGAAACAAGGAAGTGAATATATTAATTCTATTGATTATTATATGACTATCCACTATTTTGCATTGATTAGGTTTGAAATGGAGAATAATTGCAGTTGCTGTCAGCCTTGTTCCATTCTTATTATTATTTGCCTTTACTCCTGTTTCTCCTGCAGATGTGTTCTCGGTCGGCGTACTACCATTCCTGCTTTCTGTATCGGCTGTTATGGTTCGAATTTTATTACAAGCGTATAGGTTTAGGTATTTCATTAACCACTTCATTGGACCAAATATTAGCACAACTTTCAAAACTATGAATGCCAGGATAGGCGGTGAATTCGTTACACAGACTACTCCATCTTTTATAGGCGGTGAAATAGTGAGAATTGCATGGCTAGTTAAAAACGGAGTTTCGACAGGAAAGGCTGCTTGGGTAGCAACTGCTGAAATAATCTCCGATGTTTTTGTAGGGAGTATTTTGGCATTCATCGCAGGTGTTGTGGCCATCTTTAGTGGTGGTTCCTTTATTGGTATTTTAATCATCGTTGTTGCCATACCAACATTTGGATTCTGGTTTTCAGTAGTTGTTCTATCTGCAAACAGAAACATTCAGCTCCCCAAATTTTCCTTAAGTTTGATTAAAAGATTTTTGTCAAAAGAAAGATCAGATCATCTGATACATTCTACAAATGTTACTTTAGCAGATTTATGCAAAATGAGCAGAGAGAATTTTAAATCGATCAATTCAGTCAAGATTCTTTCGGTAGGAATGGCTATAACTTTTGTTGCTTTTGTCTTTCAAGGTCTTTCATTCCTGGTTCTAGCACAAGCAGTTGGTGAGCATGTGGGATTTTTTCAATCATTTATGGCGACTTCAGCAGCGACCGCTCTTTCTACCTTACCAATCACCATTGGAGGATCCGGTTTAGCAGAACTGGGTGTCTGGGCATATATTACAAATATTAGTAGTATTCCGCATTTGACTGATGTTTTAAACTCATCCCAATTGTCTGTAATCATAGCTTGGAGAATTGCTACATACCATATACCCCTTGTTATAATGTGGATAGCTCTTATGAGGATTACAATCGGGAAAGATTCTATTGCAAATAAAATTAAATCTAAGAATTTGGACAATAGTTAAACAAAACAATATTACTGAAAAAAACAATAACCTAGAACCAACGAGGAATTACATTGAATAAGTTGAAAGGAAAAATAGTCGTCATAACTGGAGCATCATCAGGTATAGGGAGATCAACAGTATTAGAATTTGCTAAACAAGAAGTCAAAGCCATTATACTTGTTTCTAGAAACAAAGAACGTTTGTCACAAGTTGAATCAGAATTAAGTGGAAAATCTGAATCTATGATCTTTGCCTGTGATATATCTAATAATTCGGAAGTACTAAAGATGGCTAGAGAAGTACTTTCAGTTTATGATACTGTTGATATATTGGTAAATAATGCAGGAATTGGAATATTAGGAAAAGTAGCCGATCTCTCAATAGAGGAATTGGAATTAATAACAAAAACAAATTACTTTGGAATGATTTATTGTACCAAAGCATTTCTAAATTCAATGCTAAGAAAAAAAAATGGACACATAATTAATGTTGCATCATTGGCGGCTAGCTTTGGAATTCCTGGATTAGCTGCGTACTGTGGTTCAAAATTTGCGATGCTAGGGTTTTCTGAGTCACTCCAACACGAATTGCATGGTACTGGTGTACGTGTTACTGTTGTAAGCCCTATAGGCGTGAAGACAAATTTCTTCCACCATCCATCTTTTGGCAATAAATTCAAAAATAAGGAGCGTTTTTATTTGGATCCTCATGATGTGTCTAGAGCAATCATAAGAGCTTGTAATTCAAATAGGTTGGAAATTCTTGTTCCGTTTTATATGAGAGGGGGAGTATGGATAAAACATACGATACCCTATTTAGTAAATCCAATTGTAGGTACCTCTTTTAGAAAAATAATGGACAGTGAAAAAATAGACTAGTTATTCATCTTCATCTTCACCAGTACTGCTTGATGTCTGTAAGTCTGATTCTACATCCATAAGTTGAAGATCTTCCAATTCAAATCTGTATATCGCGTTCATATCGAGATTATACTTTGATTTTAAGAGCTCAACTAATTTGGAGCTTAATTCACCCATAAACATTTTTATTTTGAATTCATAAATGAATCCTTTTAGAAAGTCCGAAATCTTCAAATTTTTAGGTACATCCAATCCTTCTATTATTGTTCTTCCATCGGAAAGCGCTTCGTATATCTGTAGATCAATCTTGTACGCATCTTCATAGACAGCCAGTATGTATCCTGATCTTGTTAGTATTTCTGGCGCACCAAATTGGACAGATTTAATTTCGTCCTCAGCCCACCTTGGTATAGATTCATCCCCTTCTGATCGACCGCCCTTCGTACTTTTGCTAGAGATTTCCGTTTTGGACCTTGGCATGGCTATTCTTACAATAATGTACGGCTATTGCTTTCTAAAAAACTTTGCAGATAAAGATAATTACACTCAGCAAATAATATTGGTAAACGAGGATAGGTAAATAGGGCGGTTGAATAAAAATAAAAAATAGTATCGTTTGTCTTGGTTACAAGTTTAATATATACTCAAACGAGCCGGTTAGATATAATATTCTAATATCATTTCAATACTTTCTTTATCCTCGTCATCACGTACGTATTCCTCGTACTTTGTAAAGTCAAGTGGAGTAATCATGCCAACTAGTTTGCTAGTATCTTTAGAATTACCATCAACAACAATCAAATGCCTAACATTGTGTTTTAACATCAAATCTGCAGCTATCGACGGAGATGAGTTAGACTCAATAGTAATCAATGGAGCTGACATTATTTCATTATTTTTCACTTCAGTCGTTCGAACATCATTAATGCACACTTTTCTAACCAGATCACGTTCGGTAATCAAACCTGTTGGTTTACCGCCGCTATCAACAACAAGCAATGAACTTACCTTTTTATCTTTCATTTTCATTGCTGAATTTTGGATAGTATCTGACTCTTTAATCGTAAATACATTTTTTCTCATAAGGTCGCTGACAGTTGTAGTCATTGTAATAATATACATGCTCTGACTTTTTAAGATATGCTTCATTGCAAAAACATTGAGTTCAGTGGAATCAGGAGTTACATAATTTCTGTTCGTACAAACGCTAACCTTGCTCTTTCAACTACTATATCTGTATTCTAAAGGAATCCATGAGTCTGTGTTACTAATCCTAATAAGAAAAGAGTTACCTTGAGACTTGATCGGAATAGTTACCAAAGTTAAGCTACTTGATTGAATTGGGCAGTCCAAAGATATTCACGTCTTGTTAATAGTATCCACTTCTTCACCGATGTTATTTAGTAATCTTGCCCTGAAGTTCAGAAAAAAGCAAGGAACAAGAATGCTGTGCATTGGAGAAGACTAAATTAAAAATTCATTATTTGAAATTACCGGTATAATTAGGGTATAATATAATTAAATTTACCTCAAGTTAATATATATATCAGTCGTAAATATTAAATGTTGAGCTTTCAAAACATTTCAATGTGGAAGTTAGCACTAATTTTCATTGTTGCAGGAATAGTTATTGTATTAGCGTTGTTGGGTTCATCTGCAAAAAATTTGTTTAGTAAAGCCATTACCGAGGATGTTCCTGTTAAGCTGAAGAAAGATAACGAATGTGTTGTCGAGCCCTCAGACAGTATACCGCGGGTGATCCCAAATTGCAGTTACGTTGTTGGAGATATCCTGTCGGTAACCTATAAATCTCCGCAACCTACGCTTGAAAAGTATGAGTTAAAGTTAAAGAATTCTTCAAGATCCTAATAAAGGTACAATCTGTGATATTTTTCGTAGTCTTAAAGTTATTTTAACTTGTTTTAACATCCTTATTCAGCAGGATTTTAGGATTATCTCCTTCTATTCTCTCGAGTCGAGCAGACTTGCGTTAATTTATGCGATACTTGGTTGTCATTTTGTATAGTAAACTGATGAAGCGGAGAGACCCTTTTTTATTTTATCTTTATACCATTTTCTTTTGGCAAAAAGGAAAACTGGATAATTAATTATGCGACGATAAGAAATGTCACAATTTACTCTGTTGGTTTATATCTCTAATTATTTCTGAAATCTTCTGAATTTTGGCTCCGTAATTTGCCTTTATGTATTCAAGTCCAAACATATGATCGTTTTTTGTGAAAGCGTTTACTCCATCTTCTGCAACTATTGTGTTGTATCCCCTTGTGAATGCATCGTATGTGGAGTGTTTAATGCATATGTGGGTATGAATTCCTGTCATGATTATTGTTGTAGGGCCCTTTCCATTGTACGTAGATTTAAGTGCCTTTTCTAATTTACTTTTATCAAATGCACTATATCCTCTCTTAGGTATCATAAGATCATTGTATGTAGGTTTAATGTCTTGAATAACATCTGCACCCCTGGTTCCCTTGATGGCATGAGCTCCCCACACTCTGATCTCAGGATCAGACAACAGATGTTCGTCATTACAATAAAATATAGGAATATTTTTTCTCCTTGCAAAGTCTAACAGATATTTAATTTTAGGTATTATCTTTCTGGCTCTAACAGATTTTAATCTTCCATAAATAAAATCATTCAACATATCCATCACCAATATTGTATATCTTGGTGATACACCATTATCTTTATTTTTAGAAACTGCTAGAGATTTTTTATTCATGATACGTAAATTTATTCCTTTTAATCGGATATATTGCTTGTTATTCTGAGTTTTTCACTAATGGCAACAGGTAACGATTCAGGAACATAATCTAGCATTCTAAATTGTTCAGGAAGTATGCTTACTTGATTTCTACACCAGGTACGAATTTCAAATATCGAAGGCAACCTTTCTGTAACGCTGCCGCTCTTTATGTACTGTTTCAACATAGGAATGCCATCTCTGACTTCTTCATCATCCAATGTCAGTATATCAGCTACCAATGTATTATTACGAATTAATCTGTGCACTTGTTTTGGACCTGGAAAATTTTCCTTTCCTGGGCTTTTCTTTCTCTTGTAGATCGTTTGATATTTGTTACCCTTGAAATTATTTGATTTAACCCTAATTCCAACAAGCTTGTAGACACCATTTATGGCCGGATCGTCTCTTGACGTAGAAAGTTCGGTGCCTACCCCATAATAGTCTATAGGTGCTTGATTTGATACTAATTCGTGTATTATTTGTTCATTAAGATCACCTGTTGCCATTATCCTTGCTGACTTGCGACCAGCATCATCAAGAATCGTTCTTATTTCCTTACATATACTCAGTATATTCCCACTATCTATCCTCACACCTTCAAATTCCAGGCCTTTTTGTAACGCAATTTTAACCGCTTTAATCGGATCATAAGTATCAACCAATAATGTAGAACTTGGAAATGTGTCACAAAACGCCTGGAAAGCTTCTTCTTCACTTGCAAAATTCATTACAAAAGAGTGCGCCATTGTGCCACTTGGAGGTATTCTCATCTTGTATCCTGCGTATGTGTTTGAAGTTCCTTGACATCCTCCTATGATGCTGGCTCTGGCTGCAAGAATTCCGGCATTAGGTCCGTGTGCACGTCTTGAACCAAATTCGATAACAGAACGTCCTTTTGCTGCTTCAACTATTCGAGATGCTTTAGAAGCAATGAGAGTTTGAAAATTAATTACTGAAAGTAAATACGTTTCGACTAGTTGTGCCTCAATAATTGGTGCTTCTATTCTTATTATAGGTTCATTTGGAAAAACTATACTACCTTCAGGTATCGCCCAAAGATTTCCAGTGAATTTCAAATCTGAAAGATATTCAAAGAATCTATCGGTTATGTTACTGAAGACTTTATGATTTCTAAGATATTCAATATGGTCATGTTGGAACCGGAAATTGGTAAGAAAATGGATCACTTGTTCTAATCCAGCAGCAACAAGATAACTTCTATTCTTTGGGAGTTTTCTGACAAACATTTCAAATAAACCAATCGTGTCCTTCTGATTGGAGTTAAAGTACGCAGCTGCCATGCTTAGCTCGTAAAAATCAGTAAAAAGTGCAATATCTCGTTCTGGAAGCAAAAAACTATCCAATTCTGTCTATATTTGGCTTAACCAGAATAAAAAGAAAACCAACTAATTGTTTAGTTAATAATTCATCGGCAAATTGCAATAGCAAAATAGCTCTTCTGTTTGGGTTAGTTTACTAAATATTCATATACATGGTAAAAACTGTGAGGATCAGATTGAGACAGGTATTTCCATTTTATTGGATCCAATGTTACCTCCATGAACTTGGTCTTTTCTAAGGAATCTTTATCTTTATCTTTAGATGACGAGACAATAATATTGTAAAGAAATTCACCTACCAAGACCTGATTCGGTCTAGCAATAGACGCAATCTTAGCGGCTAAGCTTATGCTAGAGCCTGTTATATCTACATGAGCTTTCTCTAAACTCTTTCCGTAAAGTACCACTAAAGTAGACCCATAAGCTAATCCCGTTCTTACTGTAATTTCAGGTAATTTATTTTCCTTAAAAATAGGATTCATCCCGTTCTTTATGATTTCTAAGACCGCTCTTGAACAATTCAAAGCATTTTTACAAGCTTTTATCTGGTCGTACTCTGCTGGAAAAATTACTATAATCGCGTCTCCCTCATATTTGAATACAAAACCACCATACCCAGACACAACAATACTTACTTCTTGGGCGAAAGTTTGTAGTATTAAGGCGAATTCAAATTCTGGTAGTGTCAGACTCATTTGAGTTGAATTATTAATATCTATAATCATAATGACAAGATTTGTTTTTGTGTTTACATGTCTCCTTAGAAATTTCTTGGATTCTTCGGTTGACATATTAAGCTGGATTCCATCCTTTATCGTTTTAGTTATCCTTGCACGAATTTGCTCCAGCAATGCGTAGGTAAGGAAATCCATCATATTTCTATTTCTTTCTCATTATACAACTTATACTTACTGATAATCTGAGGCCACCTAGTGATGAGGATTGGTTTCTTGTCCTGATTTCCCATCAGGCTATCTATATGCACTATTGGGATCATGCATATATATTTTTGAGTGCAGAGAAAAGAGTTGGAAATAATTCTCATGATGTAGCCGCTCATGTAAGTTCTCAATAGGGATTCTAGAATATGAAAACTAGAGAGAGCAATCTAACTTTTCCTTCTGTAAGATTGAAATAGGATTGTTAATAATTGAACCGTAGAGTAGAATATGTTTTCTGGTAACTTCTTTCCAGCGAAGGTTCTTACTAAATCCTAACACTGCATCTTTATATTTTTTATAATCTCCTTTGAGTTCTAGGAGTGCTCTTGAAAAATCAGAGGCATTCCTGTCTACTGAAATACCTAATCCCATATCAGAAAATTCCTTGAAGAATTCTATTTTGCTTGATATGAACGGAAGCCCATGAGCTAACCCATCATACATTACACCTGAACCAGAACTTACTTTATATGGGAGGATTAGTGCGTCTACTGAATACAAGAGCAATGATAGTTCTCTGTCATCGAGAAATCCTCTGTTGAGATCGATTACACCGTCATTTGCAAACTTTTTTTTCACCCCTTCCTTACTGTAATGATTTTTTGAAGTATTTATGATAATTTTCCAGTCGTTGGGAACCCTCATTTTTTTAATCATGTCCCATCCCTTGGTTGCTGTCATAAATCCAACAGCAAGGGCAAAGTTGGCATCTTCAGGAAGTAAAAACTTCCTTCTTACTTCACTCTTGTCCGTCGGAGGGGGAACACTTGGTTCTGACCCATGATATATCAAATAGCTTCCTGGTATTAGATTCTGAAGATATTTTGAAAACACAATTCCGGCTCTGTTAGGACCTATTTTACCTCTATTGAGAGAATTAAATGAGGAGTGATTTAGAAGATGGGTCCAATAGTCATACGTTGCTCGTAAAAATGTTCCTATCCTACCAAATCTTCCACTAGAAGGAACTATCAATCTCATCCACTGAGTAAAAGTATAAGCAGAATGGAAAGTGGTAACGATGGGAAGCTTACACTCATGGTAAAAGGACTCTATGGTTGTTCCTGTCCTTTTAGGATTTATTGGATCCAGATGTAATCCATATAGTCCCTGTTCATATTGGACATGAACAACGTCTGGTCTGAATTCTTTTACAGCCTTTATGAGAAGATCTGAATTGTGGCAGTTATATGGTGAGATGCCCGTAAAGTCTCCATTCCCATGCTCGTTACAAACGACGGAAACCTCCAACCCTTCATTCCTTAAGGAACCTACCAACTTCTGAGAATAGTGTGCAACACCACCCTTCATAGGGGGATATTCCGTTGAAACCATCAGTATTTTCATATAAGTTCACACTAAAAATAAACAATTAATTTATGTGTAGTAGGATATATTTTTGTTATGTTTAGAATTCACAAACTTGAAAGCACATGACCATTCATGTCATAGTAGTTCTTCACGTTGCTCTGATGACAACTCTTTGAGCTTAATCATAATAATAGTATTCATTCGGATTTCATAAAATCGTCTATCCAGAGTGAGGTTTACTTTTTTTATAAATAGAACTATTGCTAATTATTTTAGCATCACGGTTCTTAACGTTACTCATTCATTCCTTATGTTTTGCTGTTCTATGAGACTCAATTACCTGTACTAAAGGCCTATATAATAATAGACGCATTACATGTTTATTGACTAAGGAAAATATCACAATCAAGAAGATCTTAGTTGCAGTGGATGGTTCCAAAGCTTCTTTAAATGCAGGAAATCAAGCAATAGAACTTGCGAAAAAATATCAAGCAGAATTGACTGCATTGTACGTTATCCCTTCTGATATAAGATATGACTATTTGGAAGACGTTGATACAGCAAGATTGCCAGGTCCTCTAAAAGGAACTGTGATGAGTGCTATGGAAGGAGGACAGAAATATGTAGATGCAGTGAAACAAAAGGCCTCTGAAAATAATATAAGCGTTAGGACAGACGTTGTCATTAGCAGAACTTCTGTAGTAAAGTCTATCGTGGAATACGCAGAAGAAAAGAAAATGGACTTGATTGTTATTGGATCTAAAGGCATGTCAGGATTAAAAAGAATGTTACTAGGGAGTATAGCTTCAGGAGTAGTAACATATGCTCATTGCCCAGTTTTGGTTGTTAAATAATTTTATATTTTTCCAATTTGACTATTTTATTTTAGTAAGCTGTTCTAATTGGAGTTAATTAGGTCGCATCTTTCTTACGACAAATTTCACCAAATCAACTAATCTGCAAGCAAAACTCCATTCATTGTCATACCATGACATCACCTTAAGTAATTTGCTGTTTCCTCCGATTACCATGGTGCTAAGCCCATCTACAATCGAAGAATGTGCTTCACCGATTATGTCTTGAGATACTATGGGTTCTTCTGTATACGCCATGATACCTTTCATTTTACTATTTGATGAGTCTTTCAGCACTTTATTGACCTCATCTCTAGTAACATTATTTTTCAATGTTAGGACTATGTCTACTATCGAACCATTACTTACTGGAACCCTTAATGCCATACCATCCATTTTACCACTTAATTCTGGTATCACAGAACCAATGGCCTTTGCCGCGCCAGTTGTAGTCGGTATTATAGACATCATGGCTGCTCGTGCTCTTCTAAGATCTTTGTGTGGTAGGTCCAAAATTCTTTGATCGTTAGTATATGCATGGCATGTGGTCATATATCCACTTTCTATACCGAATTTATCGTTAATTGTCTTGAGTACCGGTGCAAGACAATTAGTCGTACAGGAAGCCATTGAAATTATCTTGTGTTTATCATCATCATACACTGCATCGTTAATTCCCATTAATATCGTTGCATCCGGATTGGAAGCAGGAGCTGAAATTATTACTTTGCTGGCTCCGGCGCTTATATGTTTAATAGCTGTCTTGGCATCGTTAAATTTTCCTGTAGATTCAACAACAATATCAATATCCAAATCTTTCCAGGGTAGTTCAGAAGGATCCTTTACAGATAATACCTTCAGTATATTTCCGTCTATAACAATTTCGTCTTCATTAGCCGCTATCTCACCTTCATATTTTCCGAAGGTCGAATCATATTTGAAGAGATGTGCGAGTGTCTTGGCATCAGTCAGGTCATTTATTGCTACTATCTTTGCCAACCCCTGAAACTCCTTATCTTTTAGAGCAGCTCTCAGGAAGCATCTTCCTATCCTACCAAAGCCATTAATTGCAATATTTGCAGTCATAACAAACCTTTCATATAATCATATAATAACTAACTGAGAGGCTGTTGTGTGGAATGCCGCATTCATTAGTTCCATAAAACCTTTAATGTGCTAGAAAACATACTCCTAGAAGTTGTCAATAAACAGAGATTATGGTCATCTCAATGCAATTCGCGGTGTACGTGTTAGAAATCTAATGGATCCTCCAATTATAATATCCATGAATGAACCGCCATCAAAAATAATCAGCGACCTTGTTGAAACTAATTCGTATGACATATTCATTGAGTTATCAGGAAAAATAGCGGCATTGACTATTAGGGATATTATAGGAATCAAAGACATCAAAACCACAAGGCCATCATTAGTTGGAAAAATCATACCCGAATTGACAAGGGACAGTGTAATTGGCGAGGCTGCACGTATAATGAGCCATTACAGGATGAGAACCTTACCTGTAGTTCACAACGGTAAGATTGAGGGCCAAGTTTCAGCTAAGCGAATTGTTGAATTAATAAGCAAGCATTTGGTAGAAAATAAACTGCGAGTCCTTGCATCAAACTTAATGACCAGTGATCCAATAGTCATTGATTCTCACAAGAGTGTATCTTCTGCTAGATCCATAATGAAAAGGAGGAGAATTGATCATCTGCCTGTAGTCGACAACGGTCGCCTGGTTGGTATTATAACCTCCTCTGACATTATGAAAGTAATGTTACCTTCTGAGAGAATTGGCAAAAAATCAGTAGGTATTGACAAAGCTGAAGATAGGTTTTCGATTGAAGTTTCAGGGTTGGCAAATGACGATGTGATAACTGCTAACGTCGATGAAAGTCTCCAGGTAGTTTGTGAGAGGATGTTAAGTGCAGGATCTACCTATTGTATAATTAAAGTATGGGATGAGATTCAGGGAATCATTACATATAGAGACATAGTTGCTTTGTTGGGCGAAAAGATGGAGGAAAATATTCCAATGTTTATTGTAGGACTACCAGATGAACCATTTGACGCAGAGCTGGCCAAGTCTAAATTTACAAATATTACCAGATTCATAAGAAAAATTCATCCTGATATAGAGCAAGCTCGCTGCCATATAAAATTAAGAAGTGTGCAGGGGGCTAGGAAGAGATACGAAATTGATGTACATATTATATCACCTCATGGTAACATTTCTTATACCAATATTGGTTGGGACTTGGCAAAGCTTTTTGATGAAATGACAGATTCTCTGAAAAAAAAGGTATCACACAAACATAAGAAAACTCATAATCCAATTGGAGGTAACAAGTAATTATAAATGACTTGGATCCAACTTTGAATTTTTGATATTATATTGTAGAAGCTCCTTTTGCAAGTTTTATTTTGGCAACCCGTATTATCGACTAGGTGCACAATTCGTCGTTTAGTGGATATAGATATACATTTGCAATCTCATTTCCTATTTTTGTCGATTGTATCTTAATCGCATTCTTAATCTCTCCTCCATCAATTCCATCTCCTTCTGTTCCAAGTACGGATTTTGGGTCAATTCTTTCACCATGAGGAATATACCGATCTCCTGGATAGGGTTCAAGCGTAACTCTCTCTTCCCCCAGTATTCCCAGATCGCGCACAGAATTGGACATAATTCGTCCTCCGTCGTTCAGGATAACATCTATGTCGTATAGTTGTCTAACTTGGTTCATTGCTGTATACATATCAAAGTTTTTGCCTGTTACAATATAATTAACCAGATGTGATTTAGGAATTAATTTTGATGCGTAATTATATCCAGATTCATTAGTCAAAAAGACTACATTGATTCCATTTTTGGGATCAAGAATTTTTATTTGCTTTTTCTGGTAGAGATCAGCCAACTTTAGTCTAAGAAATGTTTTATCAGATCTGGCTACAACAAATTGATGAAACAATGACTTTGCGACTACTTTATCTCTTAGCTTTATGAGATCCGCGTAGACTTCTGGATTTGATTCTCTTAAAGCATTTCCAAAAAATTGCCAATTCCAAATTTGCTCTCTGTTGACGACTAGATTGTCTGCGCTTATCATCATTGCTTTTGAACCCATCAATATTCTGTGAGTAGAGGCAAATACACTATCCCCTAATTTTCTCGTACCGCCACTTAGAGATATGACGCCACCACCAGGTTTATGATTAATCTTGTAAATGTAAACCCCTTTACCACTTTGATTTGTTCTTGCTGCAACATAGCTTGTTGCTTGATACGGCACCTTCATCTTATTGATAAAA
>Ga0081455_10006404_pt1 | contig 12631 bp, 8 predicted proteins | sample TabmetS3T2R1_FD_70207 | JGI IMG/M metagenome (GOLD analysis project Ga0081455, IMG submission 70207) | Tabebuia heterophylla rhizosphere microbial communities from the University of Puerto Rico - S3T2R1 | ecosystem: Host-associated > Plants > Roots > Rhizosphere ... | reverse complement strand
CAAGCCCGTCTTCATCTCGTCGACCTCAAGAAAGGCCGACTGCTCAGGCGTTTCCTCGGGCGGGCGCTTGTGGCACGTGCGCGCGGTGATGCTGAGCGTGCCAAACACCACCGGCACGTCCATGGGCGCAGAGATATCCGTGACCTTTGCGGTGATCTTATCGAGCCCGCGGAGAATCACGCCGCCCTGGCTTTCGACCATCGCATGCAAGGTTTCAGGCGAGAGCCCGGGGTCCGCCGCAATCGGCACATTGACCTTGGTCTGCCCGGCCGCGCCCGCCGCAAGCAACGGCGTGGCGAGAACGAGGGACGCTGCGGCAAAACCGCAGAGGATGAGTCGCATCACGGCTGGGACGTCCCCGGCTGAGCGGCACCGTCGCCGCTGTTGCCGTTGTTGGAATGGCCCGACGACGACGGACTGAAGATCGCCTGGCCCAGCAGCCCGACGATGTCGATCGAAGGCTGCGTGTTGGTGATCTCTCCGCCGGCCGCGAGGATGGTCGCACTGCCGCCCGGCACCACGGCGAGATAGTTGCCGCCCAGCAATCCATCGACCGCCACCTTGACCGATGAATCGTCCGGGATTTTCACCGTCGGATCCACCGACATCACGACATGGGCGAGATAGGTCTTGGGGTCGAGTTGCTTGTCCACCACGCTGCCGATCTTGACGCCCGAGATACGCACATCGGTGCCGACGCTGATGCCGTCCGCGCGATCGAAATTGGCGACGATTCGAACGCCGTCCGTGCGTGTCCCGTTCACGTTGGCATAGGCGTAGTAGAGAAACGCCGCAGCCACCGCGATGACGAGCGTTCCGACCAGGGCCTCGACGGTGTGTGAGTTCACGAAGCGCTCCGCGAGATGAATTTCGTTCGGGATTCTATTCTGGCACCCAAGCCTTGTAGGCCGGCGCCCCCGGCCGCCTCGGCTCGGCGCGCGCCAAGCTGCCGGGCGGATGATAGGCGCCCGGCGTCCCCGTCAGATTGGGCTTGTGGGGCTTTTCCCACGGCTTGACCACAGGCGGCGCTTCGGTAGGCGGCAGGTCGACGGTCTTGTGCAGCCAGGCATGCCATTCCGGCGGCACGGTCGAAGCTTCGGCGACACCGGCATAGATAACCCAACGCCGCTTGGGTGCGCCGATGCTCGTCGCCGGAGTGCGGCTCGGCACACGCTCTTCGTAGTAGCGGTTGCCGAGGTCGTCTTGCCCAATGAGGGTTCCGCGCTGGAGCGTGAAAAGACGCGTGCCCAGCGTCTGACCGTTCCACCAGGAGAAAAGCTCGCCGAAAATGCCCATTCGCCTCTTCCGATGATGCGCGCGGACTATGGCATCGCGAATCTCGACCGTCCAGAGCCGAGCCAGAACTCGCCGCGTAACGGAGTGTCCGTTATCGCGCTGAACATGACGTTGAGAAAATCACGCTATTCATCTGACAGAAAACATATTTGCGCTAGCCGGGCGACGGTTTCTCCCTGCAATGACAAGATAAGAAATTGGTGCAACACGTTGACCTCACAGGGCCGTGCGCTGGATCTCCTCGGCAGATGTCGGCGGAAGCAGCTCTGGCCATGCTTCGAGACGCATGAGGTTCGCGATTTTTGAACAGTCTCGCACCTCATCCTGAGGTGCGAGCCTTCTTTTGCGGCTTGTCCGCAAAAGCGGACAAGCGGGCGAGCCTCGAAGGATGGCCCTTTGCTCCTTTCGGGCTAAAGCGGCTCGGTGTGGTGTGCTCCAAAACTTTTTCGTTGAAAACTCTCTTCTGAGAAGCACCCGCCAAGCCCTTGAAAGGACGACCGACTGCCGGCGTCCTCCCATGGCGTCTTGATACCATCTATTGTGGACTACCGCCGCATTAACACAAAATCTGTTGCGCTGTACGCGCAAGATGACTAGCGTTGGGGCTGCCGACGGGAGGTCGACCCCACATATGGGGTCGGTCAACCGCTCCGGCCTCGGAGGACGACCCTCCGCCCCTTTTTCACATCGACGAATGTTTCGAGCCGGCGGTGCGTGCTGACCGGCGCCGGGTGAACTGTGCCGCGAGTCGGCGACGTAAGGAGGATAACAAGATGCAGATCGAGCGCCGTTTCACCCGGGAAAATGATTCAGCCTACGCGGACGTTGCGTTCCGGCTCGCCACCAGCGAGATCCGCAATCCGAACGGCTCCGCGGTGTTCCGTCAGGACAACATCGAGGTTCCCTCGGCTTGGAGTCAGGTTGCGGCCGATGTGCTCGCTCAGAAATATTTCCGCAAAGCCGGTGTCCCCTCCCGCACACGTATGGTCGAAGAGCCAGGGGTGCCGGCGTGGCTCGCCCGTCGCACGCCGGACGCCGACTCGGCAGACCTTTCCTTCGGGGGCGAAACGTCTGCGACGCAAGTGTTCGATCGGCTCGCAGGCACCTGGACCTATTGGGGCTGGAAAGGCGGCTATTTCGACGCCGAGCGTGATGCGCGCGCCTTCTTCGACGAGTTGCGCTTCATGCTGGCCACGCAGCGCGCCGCGCCCAACTCGCCGCAATGGTTCAACACCGGTCTCCATTGGGCCTATGGCATCGACGGCCCGGCTCAGGGCCATTCCTATGTCGACGACAAGACCGGCGAGCTCAAGCTTTCCGCCAGCGCCTACGAGCGCCCGCAGCCCCATGCGTGCTTCATTCAGGGCATTTCCGATGACCTCGTGAACGAGGGCGGTATCATGGACCTCTGGGTGCGCGAGGCGCGCCTGTTCAAATACGGCTCGGGCACGGGCACCAACTTCTCGGTGCTGCGCGGCGAGAACGAGCCGCTGTCGGGCGGCGGCAAATCCTCGGGCCTCATGAGCTTCCTCAAGATCGGCGACCGCGCGGCAGGCGCGATCAAGTCCGGCGGCACGACGCGACGCGCCGCCAAGATGGTCGTGGTCGACGTCGATCACCCCGATATCGAGACCTATGTGAGCTGGAAGGTGATCGAGGAGCAGAAGGTGGCCGCCCTCGTCACCGGCTCGAAGACGCTCGCCAAGCACATGAAAGCAGTGATGAAGGCTTGCGTGAATTGCGATGCGGCCGATGAGGCTTGCTTCGATCCCAAGAAGAACCCGGCGCTGAAGCGCGAGATCAAGGCCGCGCGCGCTGCCCTCGTGCCGGAGAACTACATCCAGCGAGTCATCCAGTTCGCGCGCCAGGGCTTCCGCGACATCGAGATTCGCACCTATGACACCGACTGGGATTCGGACGCCTATCTCACCGTCTCGGGCCAGAACTCGAACAATTCGGTGCGGGTGACGGACGACTTCCTGACCGCGGTCGAGACCGACGGCGACTGGCAGCTCACGAACCGCGTCAACGGCAAGGTCGCGAAGACGCTGAAGGCCCGCGATCTCTGGGAAAAGATCGGCTATGCCGCCTGGGCCTGCGCCGATCCCGGCATCCAGTTCCACACCACTATCAACGACTGGCACACCTGCCCCGTCGCGGGCCAGATCCGCGCGTCCAATCCGTGCTCGGAATACATGTTCCTGGACGACACGGCGTGCAATCTCGCTTCGCTCAATTTGATGGCCTTCCGCCGTGAGGACGGCAGCTTCGACATCGAGGGCTACGAGCATGCCGTCCGGCTCTGGACCATCGTGCTCGAGATCTCGGTCATGATGGCGCAGTTCCCGTCCAAGGAGATCGCGCGGCTCTCCTACGAATACCGCACGCTGGGCCTCGGCTTCGCCAATATCGGCGGCCTCCTCATGGCGTCCGGCATTCCCTACGACTCCGCCGAGGGCCGCGCCATCTGCGGCGCGTTGTCGGCGATCATGACCGGGCGCTCCTACGCGACCTCCGCCGAGATGGCGAAAGAGCTCGGCGCCTTCGCCGACTATCCGCGTAACGCCGACGCCATGCTGAAGGTGATCCGCAATCATCGCCGGGCGGCCTATGGCGAGACGGATGGCTATGAAGGCCTGAGCATTTCGCCCGTGCCCCTGTCCGCGATCGATTGCTCGGATCCCTGGATGATCGCCGCGGCTCAAAAAGCATGGGACGATGCGCTCGCTTGGGGCGAGGCCCACGGCTATCGCAACGCGCAGGCCACCGTTGTGGCGCCCACGGGCACCATCGGCCTCGTGATGGATTGCGACACCACCGGCATCGAGCCCGACTTCGCGCTCGTGAAGTTCAAGAAGCTGGCGGGCGGCGGCTATTTCAAGATCATCAACGGCATGGTTCCGGAAGCGCTCGCCGCCCTGGGCTACAGCCAAACCGAAAGCGACGCGATCGTGTCCTATGCCGTCGGCCGCGGCACGCTCAAGGACGCGCCCGCGATCAACCACACGACGCTGGCCGCCAAGGGCTTTGGCGACAAGGAGATCACGGCCCTCGAAGAGCAGACGAAACAAGCCTTCGACATCCGCTTCGTGTTCAACCGCTGGACGCTGGGCGAGGAGTTCTGCAAAGGCGCGCTCGGGCTGTCGGACGAGCAGATGGCCGACCCGGCGCTCGACCTTCTGGCCGCGATCGGCTTTACGGCGAAGGAGATCGAGGCCGCCAACACCTTCTGTTGCGGCGCCATGACGGTCGAAGGCGCGCCGGGCCTCAAGCCCGAGCACCTGCCGGTGTTCGATTGCGCCAACCCGTGCGGGCGCACGGGCACGCGCGCGCTCTCGGTCGAAAGCCACATCCGCATGATGGCGGCGTCCCAGCCCTTCATCTCGGGCGCGATCTCGAAGACCATCAACATGCCGGCTGCGGCCTCGGTCGAAGACTGCAAGAACGCCTATCGCCTTTCCTGGCGGCTTGCGTTGAAGGCCAACGCCCTCTACCGCGACGGCTCGAAGCTCAGCCAGCCGCTCAACGCCATGACGCTGGGCGACGAGAGCGATGACGCAGAAGACTTGCAGGAGGCGATTGCCGCGGAGCCCAACGCGGTGCGGACGCAGATCGTGACGGAGCGGATCGTCGAGCGCGTCGTGGAACGCGTGCGCGCCGCGCGCGAGCGCCTGCCCAACCGCCGGAAGAGCTACATCCAGAAAGCGGCGGTCGGCGGCCACAAGGTCTATCTCCACACCGGCGAGTACGAAGACGGACGCCTCGGCGAAATCTTCATCGACATGCACAAGGAGGGTGCCGCCTTCCGCAGCGTGATGAACAACTTCGCCATCGCGATCTCGATCGGCCTCCAATATGGCGTGCCGCTCGAGGAGTTCGTGGAAGCGTTCACCTTCACCCGCTTCGAGCCGGCCGGCATCGTCGAAGGCAACGACGCGATCAAAAACGCCACTTCGATCCTCGACTACGTGTTCCGCGAGCTCGCCGTGTCCTATCTCGGCCGCAACGACCTCGCGCATGTCGACACGAGCGACAGCCGTTTCGATACGCTGGGCGCGGGCGAAGACGAGGGCAAGGAGACCGAAAGCGACGCGCCCCGCGCGCCCAAGCTGCCGGTGTTCGAGGCCGACCGCTTCGTGAGCCGCGGCTTCGTGCGCCAGGAGACCCGCGGCCAGCTCGCGCTCATCCAGGGCGGCCAGATGTTCCGCTCGGAAGGAGCGACGGCGCTGGCGGGTGATGTGTCCGCACAAGCGATCATGGCGGGCGGCACCAGCGAGGTCGCGCTCGAGGCCGCTGCCGTCGCGCGCCTCAAAGGCTACGAAGGCGACGCCTGCGGCGAATGCGGCAACTTCACACTCGTCCGCAACGGCACCTGCATGAAGTGCGTGACCTGCGGCAGCACAAGCGGGTGTTCGTAAGCAACGCAAGCCACCGGCCAGATCCGGTCAAGCAGAGCTGAACGCAACAAGAAGATCCCCGGCTCAAGGCCGGGGATCTTTTTTCGGAAATCGGCCGCTCTCCATAAACGGTGAATCGAAATTCATTTTTCTCATCTGTGGCGGCGCAGGAGGTGTCCTGTATACGCTCGGGCGGTGCTGGTTTTCTTACCACCTGTCCAAGCGCTCTTTCGCTGCTGGACAACATTGTCGCGCACTAGCTGTTGTGCGCATTCCCATCAAGACGTTCAATCCGACCACTGGGGCGAGCGAAACGCCGCCCTCATAAACAGAACATGTCTGGGACACGTCTTGGAGGGACACAAGAATGAGACCGACACTTGTAAGTTACGCGGCGCTCGCAGTCGGGCTAGCCGCAACAACGCCGCTTATGGCGCAGGAAACTGCACCCGGCGTGCACGCAACCACAACAGAGGAAATCGTCGTCACTGCTCGTAAGCGCTCGGAGACGCTGATTTCAGCGCCGGTCGTCGTGACAGCGCTGGGCTCGGCGGATCTTCAGAAGCGGGGCATCAGCAACCTTGACGCCGTTGCACGCGCCACGCCCCAGCTCCTGATCGGGCCCCAGGGCGGTAGCGTGCAGGGCGGAAACATCTCGATGCGCGGTATTTCGGGACCTGCCTCGAACCCCTTCGGCGACCAGGCGGTGTCTTTCAACATCGACGGCGTGATGGTCGGTAAAGCCTTCGTTCGCCGCATGAGCGACACGGACATCTCACAGCTCGAAGTGCTGAAGGGTCCTCAGGCGCTCTTCTACGGCAAGAACAGCCCCGGCGGCGTCGTTTCGATTCACACCGCGGATCCGACGGATCATTTCGAAACGAAGGTTTCGGTAGGCTACGAATTCTACGCGCGCGAAATCCGGACGGAGGGCTATGTCTCCGGTCCCATCACCGATAAGCTCGGCGCTCGCTTCTCGGGCTATTACTCGCATATGGATGGATGGCTGAAAGACCAGACGTCCCCAACCTCGCTCTATTACCAAGACGCTCGGAATCCTCGCTCAAGCGACTGGGCGTTGCGTGGCACGCTGAAATTCACGGGCGAAAAATTGGATGCCAAGCTCAAACTGAACTATGCCGAGACCCACAACAACGGCCCGGCGTCGACAACCGAGTTCAACGATTGTCCATTAGGCGTCAGGCTAACCGGCATGAACGCGCAGTGCAGCGTGGGCAGGTTCAACGTCAACGCTTCCTCCGGCCCTGTCGTCGGAACGATCCCCGCGTCGATGAACCATTTCGGGGACGGAAAGAACTTCCAGGATCAGCGCCAGTTCCTTGGCAGCTTCGAAGTGAATTATCAGCTGTCCGACGCGTGGAAGATCACCTCCACCTCCGGCCTTTACTGGGTCGATCTCGACCAGTGCCAGAACTACGAAAACGACGACTCAATCATTCTCCCAAGCTGCAACCCTACGGACGATCGCGAGGTCTCCACCGAGCTTCGCATTGCCAGCGATTATCAAGGACCAGTGAACTTCATTGGCGGTGGCTATTATGCAGACACCTATTCTCGCTCGGGATCGATGACCTATCTCTTCGCGAGCGGGTTTGATCTGCTCGCGCCGGCAATCCCTGGAGTTTTCCCGGGCCTCGGGGGGCCCAACACACCGGCGCGGGTCAACAACTATCATCTCAAGCAGAACGGCTCGGCCTATTCGTTCTATGGCCAGTTGGTCATCAAGCCGGTCAAAGTCATCGAGGTCGATCTCGGTGGACGCTTCTCGCATGAAGAGAAGGACATCTTCATCCGCGCCGATGGCCTTGGTTTCCCATCGGCGCCGTTCCTCGATCCTTCGTTCACCATCACACCGCTGATTCCGAAGAAAGCCTGGGACGACTTCTCGCCGGAAGCCACCATCGCCTATCGGCCCAACTCCAACCTGACGATCTTCGCGTCCTACAGGTGGGGCTTCCTCTCCGGAGGCTACAACTCAAGCTCGGCCACCTTCGTGAACGGCGGCGACTTCAGCTACAACCCGGAGCGTATCAAGGGCTTCGAGACCGGTGTCAAGACCTCGCTCTTGAACGGCAATCTGAACCTCAACCTCGCCGGTTATTTCTATGACATCACGGGTCTGCAGGTGACGAGCTTCACGAACGCAACCGGTAAAATCCGGAATGCAGGTGGGGTGGCCATCAACGGCGTCGAAGGCGACTTCAACTACAGGACACCTCTCGACGGCCTGATGCTTCATGGCGGCGCGGCCTATAACCAGGCCCGTTACACCGAGTCGACCGGCGCCCCCTGCTACAATGGGCAGACGCCAGCTTTGGGCTGCATCTTTGCGCCAGGACAGCCCAACAATGGTACTCAGGTGCTCAGCGATACGCAGCTCATCCAGGCACCGAAGTGGAACATCGTCGGCGGCATCGATTATGAAACGCCAATTGGCTCGATGCTGAAACTGGGTGTGTCCGTCAACGCCACACATAGCTCCGGTTATCTCACGGATGCGACGTCGGCTCCGCAAAGCCACCAGCCGTCGTACACCCTTCTCGATGCCACGGTTCGGCTGACCGACCAGAACGATACCTGGGAGGTTGCGCTCATCGGCCGGAACCTCACGGATGAATATGTGATCTACAACGATCCGAACGTACCCTTCACTGGGACTGCCGGCCCGTTCTTGGGCACGGGCGTAGGCCTGGGCGACCGCTTCGCCTCGGTGGGGCGTGGCCGCGAGGTCATGCTTCGCGCGAGCTACAAGTTCAGCGGGAAATAGCCGACCGCGAGAACCCACGACAAGCCCGATCCAACGGAAGTTGGATCGGGCTTTATTCTGTCGTCTCACCGCTTGCGATTGCATTGTCTGGGGTGAGCAGCTTGCGGCCTTTCCTGCGCAGCTCCTTGAGCGGCACCAGGTAGCTCTTCACTTCAGGCGCTCCCTTAGTCCTGATGAAGCGAAGGCCCATGATGCCCTTGGTCCAGCCGCCGGAATCGATCCAGTTGCCGCCCATGCCGGGGTCCTGGTCGGCGAACACCGCCAGGATAGAGCCGTCGAGTTCGGCCTTCGCCATGAACTTGTTGAGACGGCCGCGCCCCTCTTCGTAATTGTCCAAATTCTCCTGCCAGATGTTGCACATCTGGAGGATCCAATAATCAGCCTCGGGCGGCGTGAACTGGAACACAAGCGCTTCGTCTCTGCTCTTCTTCCAGGCACCGAAGGCGAACTCCCGGTCGTTGACGCCGCCATTCGTGAGATAGAGCGACTTCGAGAAACGCAGCCGGTTGAGGCGCTGACCGAGATCGTCCTGCCACCACAAACGCAGCAGATTGGCATAGCCGAGCACGAGCTGCCCGGTTTCGACCAGCGCAGCGGTCATTTGCTCCGGCGTCGCGCGTGACGGCGCCACCGGCTTGGCCGGAGAAATCTTGAAGGTCGGCGAGATTTCCTTCGCCCGCTCGTGATGCACCGCCCGAACGAGGATCCAGGTCGAGTCGGGATCGAGCTGCAGCCAGTTGCCTTGTTTCTTGTGCCGGCTGACCTGAATTTCGAAATCGCCGTTCGGCGCGAACGTCATCTGGTCGCTGGAAAGAAAATGCGTCGTCTTCTCGATCGCCTGGTCATATTCCTTGAGGCCATCGATCCCCGCCGCGGCCCAGTTGCGGGTCGCGAAATCCGTGGGGCGCATCTGCGTCAGCACAGCGATCACAAAGTACGGCGTCGTGCCGCGGTTGCCCGCGATGACGTAGTCCTTGGCCGTGTCGAAATAATCGAAGAAATAGTGGTCCTGATCCGGCGTCGTGACGTTGATCGTGACCCGCCAGGGAAACGGCATGAGGAGCGGCCGGGCGGCGTCGCTGTTTTCGACGAAGCGCTCGAATCCCCAGCGCATACAGCGCGTCAGAAAGCGATACCACTCGGCGCGATCGTGATCGTCGATATCGTTGCCGAAACGGTCGACGACCTTCGCGGCGGTCTTCAACGTGTCGCAGAACTCGTCCCAGGCCTGCCCCGACACGAGGAGATCGCGAGCATTTCGCGCGCCCCACGCGCCCTTTGCGTCAGCCGCGAAGGCCGAAGGGCCGGCGACGGCAGCGAGCGATAAAGCCGCGATCAGGCTCATCAACTCGCGGCGGTGAAGGGTCAAATCGTCCCCGGCTTTGATCATGCATTCACTCCCTTTGACACCTGGTTTTGCTGAAGCTGGCGTTCCCTTCTGACTTGGGGACCCTCACCCTAACCCTCTCCCATAGGGAGAGGGAATCCGCTCGGAGATTGATTCGATTCTTGTGCAAAATCACCATGCTCAGAATTGACGCTGGCCGAGTTCCCTCTCCCTTTGGGAGAGGGTTAGGGTGAGGGTCCCTGAGCCCGAAGGAACACACAGACGATCGCTTCGAGCACACTTTCAGTGTTCCCCAGAACATCATGGTTCCAGAAGCGCAAGACACGAAAGCCCATCTCCTCGATGTCGGACTGTCGCCGGAGATCTGCATCATTCTCCGCGTGCTGGCCACCATCGAGCTCAATGACCAAACGCTCATCGATGCAGGCGAAATCGACGATGTATGATCCCAGCGGAACCTGTCTACGGAATTTACGGCCGTGCAATTGACGGCTCCGAAGACGTTGCCAGAGCACGCGTTCGGCGTCAGTTTCACGGCCACGTAGGGTCCGCGCAACTGGAGTTAACTTCCCTCGCATGAAGCCCGCCTCAAATCCGGCGCCCTAGCCCCGCCGCAGGAGCCTCGCCTTGTCGCGCTCCCAGCTGCGCTTCTGCTCCGTGGCGCGCTTGTCGTAGTTCTTCTTGCCTTTGGCCAGCGCCAACTCGACCTTGGCGCGGCCGCGATCGTTGAAATAGATCTTGAGCGGCACGAGGGTCATGCCCTCCCGTGTCACCGCGATCGACAGCTTGTTGATCTCGCGCCGATGCAGAAGGAGGCGGCGCTTGCGGCGCGGCTCGTGCTGGTAGAATTCGCCGGCATGGGTGTATTCGGGGATATAGGCGTTGTGCAGCCAGATCTCGCTGCCCTCGGCGGACGCAAAGGAATCCGCAAGGCTCGCCTTGCCTTGGCGCAATGATTTCACTTCGGTGCCGAGCAGCTCGATGCCAGCTTCGTAGGTGTCGCCGATGGCGAAATCGTAGCGGGCGCGGCGGTTGTCGGCGGCAACCTTGTCGCGCCCACGCAGCGGTGAGCTCATGCGGCGAGCAGCCCGGCATGAACGAGTGCGGCGCGGACCTTCGCCTGAGTTGCCGCTGTCACCGGCACGAGCGGCAGGCGCTGGTCGGGGCGCGCCTTGCCAATCAGGCTCGCCGCATATTTCACCGGTCCCGGGCTCGGCTCCACGAACAATGCGTCATGCAACGGCATCAGACGGTCCTGAAGCTCGAGCGCGCGCGCGAAATCGCCCTTCAGGCACGCGGTCTGAAACTCGGCGCAGAGTCTCGGCGCGACATTGGCCGTCACCGAGATGCAGCCGCGCCCGCCATGGGCGTTGAAGCCGAGCGCCGTCGCATCCTCGCCCGACAGGAGAATGAACTTGGGCCCAAGTGCCATCCGCTGCAGCGACGCGCGCGCGAGATTGGCCGTCGCATCCTTGATGCCCACGATGTTGGGCAGCTCCGCCAGCCGCTTCAGCGTCTCGACGCCGAGATCGACGATGCTGCGGCCGGGAATGTTGTAGACGATGATCGGCAGACCCGAGGCTTCGGCGACAGCCTTGAAGTGCTGGTAGAGACCCTCCTGCGTCGGCTTGTTGTAATAGGGCGTGACGACGAGCGCCGCATCGGCGCCGCTTTTCGCCGCGTGGCGTGTGAGCTCGACGGCTTCGCTCGTGGCATTGGAGCCGGTGCCCGCGATGACCGGCACACGCCCTCCCGCCACCTCGATGCACAGCTCGACGACGCGCTTGTGCTCGTCGTGATTGAGCGTGGGCGATTCCCCGGTCGTGCCGCAGGGCACGAGGCCGTGGCTGCCCTCGGCGATCTGCCACTCGACGAGCTTGGCGAACGCCGCCTCATCCACCTTCCCGTTTTGGAACGGCGTGATGAGCGCAGTGATCGATCCCTCGATGATCTTCATGGCAAAGCTTTCCAGGCGCGAGGAGAGAACGGGACCTTAACGATGGCCCGCGCTACCCGCAAGGCAGCGTCAACTGTAGACTTTAGCGGGATGATTCGGGCGCATCTGTGTCAAATGGAGACGCACGAGTCCTTACGGATTGACGGACATTTAGTCCCTTTTCCGCTATACTGCGAGGCTCAAAGGGTTCGAGCCGCGCAGCCTGCGCAGATGTGCGGACGGTGGAGGCGTTCTTGGAGAGGGTGATGTCGCGGAACGGGAGACGGAGCGGATCGGCGCGCGGCCTCTGGCGCAGCCTCGTTCGTCTGTGCGTCGCCGCGGCGGGGGCGCTTGCGATCACGGTCGCGCTGCCGATGGCGAGCCCGACGCATATGGACGCTTTTGCCAAGGAAAGTCACAAGTCCAAGCACAAGGTTGCCGCAAAGAAGAAGTCGGCGCCCAAGGCGCCCGACACCATGTTCTCGGCCGCTCGGCAGGGCAAATGGGACCTGACGCGCAGCCTCGCAAAGAAGGCAAAGGATCCGATCGCCGTCACATTGGCGGAATGGCTTTACCTGAGCGACCAGGACGAGCAGCCCGATTTCGACGAGATCAATGCCTTCCTCGCGGACCATCCGGGCTGGCCGGCGCGCGGCGCCATGCTGAGCAAGGCCGAGCAGAACATGCCGGAGAGCCTCGGCCCCAGCCAGATCGTCGCCTGGTTCGGCACGCGCGAGCCCAAGACCGGTATCGGCATGATCAAGCTCGGCGACGCCAGGATCGCGCTCGGCGACAGGACCGTAGGCGAAGCGCTCATCCGCCGGGCGTGGATGCATGAGGATTTCGCGGCGTCCGACGAAGGCGAG